>Ga0209211_10001832_pt1 | contig 38528 bp, 38 predicted proteins | sample RifGroA2_FD_183992 | JGI IMG/M metagenome (GOLD analysis project Ga0209211, IMG submission 183992) | Groundwater microbial communities from Rifle, Colorado, USA - Groundwater A2 (SPAdes) (version 2) | ecosystem: Environmental > Aquatic > Deep subsurface > Groundwater | place: Rifle, Colorado...
CTACGGCTGGACGCAGCAGGCGCTGACCGAAAACGCCGAACGCATCAGCCTGCTCGGACGCGAGCTGTACGACCGCATCGCGACGGTGGCCGAACACTGGAGCCGCGTCGGCAAGAACCTCGGCGAGGCGGTCGGCGCCTACAACAAGTCCGTGGCCTCGATGGAAACCCGCGTTCTCGTCTCGGCGCGCAAGTTCCGCGACCTTAAAGTCGCCGGCGAGGACAAGGAGATCGCCAACCTCAACCCGGTCGAGGCGCTGCCGCGCGAAGTGCTGGCGCCCGAATTGCTGGCGAAGGACGACAGGCTCATCCCATGAGCTTTGCGGCGGGCAAACTCTTCCTCATTCTCAAGGAGGAAGTGCCATGTTCGACCATCAATCCGTCCATCCCGCCGATCTCGCGGTGTTCATCATCACCACGACTCTGTGCGCCCTCGGCGCCCTGATGTTGCCGCTGGCGGGATGACGCGCGGCGATCGTGCTGGAATCGGGCGCCCCTATAATCAGGCAATGTCAATTACATTGACCGGGCAGGGGCGCCAAATCATTGATGAAATGCCGAAGCGCGGGGGCTTAAGCCATGAGCAGCATCAAACTGTTTGAGTCGAGACATATTCGTTCAATCTGGGACGACAAGGCACAGCGCTGGTTCTTCGCCGTCGTGGATGTCGTCGCGGCTTTGACGGAGAGCCGGAACCCCCAAGTCTATTGGCGCGTGCTCAAAAAGCGGCTGCTGGCCGAAGGGAATCAAGCCGTTACAAACTGTAACGGTTTGAGGATGACCGCGCCTGATGGAAAACAGCGGCTTACCGATGTGGCGGACACCGAGCAATTGCTCCGCATCATCCAGTCCATCCCTTCCCCAAGGGCCGAGCCCTTCAAGCGCTGGCTGGCCAGGGTGGGTTACGAGCGACTGGAAGAAATTGAAAACCCCGAACTGGCCGCCAAGCGCATGCGCGAGTTGTACACGGCCAAGGGCTACAGCGACGAGTGGATCGAAAAGCGCGTGCGCAGCATTGCCGTCCGCGACGAACTCACCAACGAATGGCAAAAGCGCGGCGTCAAGGAGCAGCGCGACTACGCCATCCTCACCGCCGAAATCAGTCGCGCCACCTTTGGCATGACTCCCGCCGAATACAAGGAGTTCAAGAGTCTCGGCCAGCCAGCCGACAATCTGCGCGACCACATGAACGACCTGGAACTTATCTTCACCATGTTGGGCGAGGCCTCGACTACGGAAATCGCTCGCAACCGCGATGCTCAAGGCTACGACCGGAACCGCGCTGCTGCCATCGAAGGCGGCACCGTGGCCGGCAATGCGCGGCAGGACCTGGAACAAAAGTCCGGCCGGCGCGTATCCAGCAAGGAAAATTATAAGGCGCTGCCCGAAGCGGTAGTGCGCAAGCGCCTGAAGAAGAAGGAAGACTGAGCATGGTCAAGGCCCGCAAGAGCAAGCTCACCATCGAAGCCCTCAAGCACGACGAGGCGACGCGCAAGAACATTCCCACCGCCGAATACCAGTCGACGTAATTGGGGTCGATGATGATTCGTTCCGATCTGCCTGGAGTAAAACTGGCCGACCTGCCCGGCGGGCCGGAGCCGCTGGTGCTGTGCGCCACGGCGCGGCTGGCGACCGGGCTGCGCCGGGCACATGGCGAGCTGCAGGCGGCGCGCGGCGCGGCCGTCTGGCGCGCACTGCAAAGTTCGACGCCGGCAATGTGGCTCGATCACCTGACCTCATCGGCGCTTTTGCGCGGCGATATTCCTCCGGCCAGCATGTCCGGAACTTTTCTCTCGCGGTCGCAGGAACGCAGCTTGTGGGAGCAGGCCATCGCCGTTGACTCCGGCGCCACGGCGGAACTGTTCGACCGCGAAGGCATGGCGCTGGCGGCGATGGAGGCCGCGAGCCTGCAACGGGCCTGGCGCATCGAGGTGCCCGAGGCATTGCATACCGAGGAATACCGCGCTTTTTTGCGCTGGCGCGACGCCGTGGCCGAGGCCTGTCGGGCCGGCGGCTGGCGCACCGCGGATGAAGTTATGGCGTGGCGCATCGAGTGCATCGAGCGCGGCATCGGCGGCCTGCCGGCGCGGCTCGGACTGGCGGGTTTCATCGCGCCCGATCCGGTGATTTCGCACCTGCTGGTAGTGCTGGAAGCACGCGGCGTCGAGCTGTTCCAGCTTGATTTCGGACGCGGCGCCAGGGTACCCGTGACGCCTGCGCTTGGCGTCGGCCTGCCCGATGCCGAGGCCGAATGCATGGCGGCGGCGGGATGGGCGCGAGATGCTCTGGCGCGCGATGCGGGGGCGCGCCTGCGCATCGCCGTCGCCGATCTTCCGGCGCAACGCCGGCGGCTGGAATCCGCACTGGAAGATGCGCTGCATGCCGATGCCGTGGGCGCCGGATGGGCGGCGCTGGAACGCGACTATGAGTTCGTCGCCGGGTCGCCGCTGGCGGCGGAACCGCTGGTCGATGTCGCCCTGAGCCTGCTGCAATTGCTGGTTCGTCCACGGCGTGTGGCGCAGGCCGGGTTCGGCGCCTTGCTCTGCGGCGCCGGCTGGTCAGCCGATGTCGATGAAGCCGACGCGCGCGCCCGGATCGAGGCCGCGTTGCGCGAATTGCTGCCGCCGGAAACCAGCCTGGAGCGGCTGGCACGTGCGGCGCTGCGTCAGACCAAAAGTATGCCGGTGCCGCAGCTTGTCGCCCATCTCGGTGCGCTGCTGGAAGCCGTGCGCAGTGCGCCACGTCGCCAGCTTGCGTCGGCGTGGGGCAAGGCCTTCGCCGGGTTGCTCGATGCGCTCGGCTGGCCCGGCCAGCGCGCCCCGTTGGCGACGGAAGGTGCTGCCTGCAACGAATTGCGCGAGGCGCTGGGCGGTCTGCTGGCGCTGGACGGCACCCTCGGTCGAATCGATGGCGGCGAGGCACTGCGGCAGTTGCAGCAACAGTGTCGCGATCAGGCGTTTGCGGCTCCCCGGCAGACCGTGGCGCGGGTCGAGGTATGCAGCCTGGCCGATGCCCTGGCCGGAGCGGTGGATGGGCTATGGGTGATGGGCTTGAATGAAGGGGCGTGGCCGCCCGCGCCGCGACCGAATCCGCTGCTGCCCGCCGAACTGCAGCGTCGCGCCGGCATTTCCGCGGCGCGCGCCGACAGCCTGGCCGTCGAGGCGCAGAGCCTGCAGACCTTGTGGTGTGAAAGCGCCGGCGAGGTGGTGTTCTCCTGGGCGCAGCGCGAAGGCGAGCGGCCGCTGCGGGCCAGTCCGCTGCTGGCGGAGGTTCCGCGCCGCGAGTGGCCGCCGGCGGCGGTGTTGCCGTTCTCGCCGGAGCCGCTTGAGCGCATCGATGATGCGCGGGCGCCGCCGGTCGGCGCCGCCGAGCGCATTCGCGGCGGCACCGCGCTGCTGGCGGCACAGGCGGTGTGTCCGGCCTGGGCTTTCTATCAATACCGGCTCGGCGCCGCCGTGTTGCCAGCGCCGACTTTCGGGCTCGATGCGATGGCGCGCGGCTCGCTGCTGCATGCGGCGCTGGAGGAGTTCTGGCGCGGCCGCAGCCTGGCCGATCTGACGCAAATGGACCAAGGCACCCGTGGCGCGGAGATTCAGCGCGTGGTGGCGCATGCGCTGGCCGGGTTCGACCGTGAGGCGGTCGAGCCGTTGCCGCCGCGATTGCGACAGCTCGAAGGCGAGCGGTTGCAGTCCTTGCTCGCGGTCTGGTTCGAGGTCGAGGCGCAGCGCGCGCCATTCCGCGTCGTCGCCTGCGAGGAAAAGCACGCACTCGACATCGAGGGCCTGCCGGTGCGCGTGGTGATCGACCGGGTCGATGAACTCGACGACGGGCGGCTGGTGGTGATCGATTACAAGAGCGGGCGCAACGTGTCGGCCGACAGTTGGGCCGCGCCGCGCATCGGCGAGCCGCAACTGCCGATCTATGCCGCGCTGGCCTTCCCCGACCGCGCCGTGGCGGCCGTGGCGCTGGCTCGCGTTACGCGCGACGAGCCGGGCTTTCTCGGCGTGGCGGAAGACGAAGGCCTGCTGCCCGGAATGAAGTCGCTCGCTGCCCAGCGCAAGCGCTATGCGGAAGACGAGTTCCCCGACTGGCAGGCGCTGCGCCGCCTTTGGGCCGAGCGCATTACCGAACTCGCGCGCGAAGTGCGCGACGGCGTTGCAGCCGTGGTCTTCGATGATGAAAGCGACATCCAGTATTGCAAAGTGCGGCCGTTGCTGCGCGTTGCCGAGCGCAAGCAGCAGTTCGAGGAAGGGCAATGAGCGATCTGCTGCGGGAAGACGAGATCAACCGGCGCCGTGCGCTGGAGATCGACTCCTTCATCGTCGAGGCTCCCGCCGGCGCGGGCAAGACGGAACTGCTGACGCAGCGTTACCTGCGTTTGCTGGCGACCGTGGACGCGCCCGAAGAAATCATCGCCATCACCTTCACCAACAAGGCCGCCGGCGAGATGCGCAGCCGCATCGCCGAGAGTCTGGAACTGGCGCACGCGGGCGTGCTGCCCGACAAGCCGCACAAGCGCATCACTTTCGAGCTGGCGGCGGCCGCGCTGGCCCGGTCAAGCGAACTCGGCTGGCAGATCGACACCCAGCCGGGCCGGCTGCGCCTGACCACCATCGATGCGCTGTGCGCCGGTTTGGCGAGGCAGATGCCGCTGCTGTCGCGCTTCGGCGCGCAGCCAGCCGTGGCGGAAGAAGCGCGGCGGCATTACGCCGAAGCGGCGCGGCGCGCGCTCGACCATCTCGAAGGCCAGGGTGAGGGTGGGGACGAGCGCGAGCGCGAGCATGCCGATGCAGTGGCCACGGCCCTGGCCTACCTCGACAACGATGTCGCGCGGCTGGCGCATCTGCTGGCCGGGATGCTGGCGCGGCGAGAGCAGTGGCGCGAGATCAGCCATCTCGACCATCCTGAATCGGCCATCGGCGAAGCGCTGGAGGAAATGGTCGGCGAGGAACTGGCGCGGGTCGCCGCCGTGCTCGATGACGCTTGGCAAAGTCAGTGGATGGCGCTGGCGCGATTCGCCGCCGACAATCTGGGCGGTGCAAATTTGGCAAACTCGCTTGGCGGCTGGACGCAAGCGCTGCAAGCGCTACCGGAGCAACTGCCGCGCTGGCGCGCGCTGGCCGATTTCCTGCTGACGCAGAAGGACGAGCCGCGCAAGACCGTGACGGTGAAAAACGGTTTCCCGCCGGGCAAGGATTTCAAGCCGCTGAAGGATGCCATGCTGGAACGGCTGGCCGCGCTCGACGCCGGGGCGGTGGCCGCCCTGTGGCGCCTGCGCCAACTGCCGGCGCCCGAGCACGACAACGATGCCGTGGTGCGCGCGCTGGCGTGCCTGATGAAACTCGCCGCCGCCGAACTGTGGCTGGTATTCCGCGAGGCCGGCGAAGTCGATTTCGGCGAACTTGCGGCGCGCGCCATCGCCGCGTTGGGCGATGAACTCGATCCGTCGGAACTCGGTCTGCGCCTCGATTACCGCATCCGCCATCTGCTGGTCGACGAATTTCAGGACACCAGTCCGGCCCAGATCGAACTGCTCGAACGCCTGACCGCTGGCTGGCAGCGTGATGACGGCCGCACGCTGTTTGCGGTGGGCGACCCGATGCAGTCGATCTATCGCTTTCGCAAGGCCGATGTAGGCCTGTTTCTGCGCGTCGCCGAAAATGGCATCGGCGCGCTGCGGCTGACGCCCCTGCGCCTGTCGCGCAACAACCGTTCCTGCCCGGCGCTGGTGGACTGGATCAACGCCTGCTTTCCGGCGGTATTCCCGACGGTGGACGATTCGCTGCGCGGCGAGATCCGCTACCGCGAGTTTGTCGCCACTCGCGATTGCCTGCCCCAGGCCGGCGTCATGATTCATCCGGTGCTGGCTGAAAAAGGCGAGGGCCTCGCCGCGGCTCGTGGCGAGGCGGAACAAATCATCGCCCTGATCGAGGCCGAATGGCGCGCAGACCCGACGCGAACTGTCGCTGTGCTGGTGCGCGCCAGAGACCATCTGGCCGCCCTTGTCGCCGCGGTTCGCCGGGATGCGCCGGACTGGCACTTCGCCGCGGTTGAAATCGAGCCGCTGGTGCGTCGCCAGGCGGTGCAGGACCTGATTTCGCTGACCCGCGCGCTGCATCATCGCGCCGACCGCGTGCATTGGCTGGCGATCCTGCGCGCGCCGTGGTGCGGCTTGGCGTTGGCCGACCTGCACGCGCTTGCCGGCGACGATCACGATGCCACGATCTGGTCGCTGATGAACGATGCCGAACGCATCGAGCGCCTGTCGGCCGATGGCCGCCAGCGGCTGGCCCAGGTGCGCGAGGTGCTGGCCGAAGCGCTGGCCGGGCAGGGCCGGCAGCGCCGCCGGCGCATGGTCGAGGACGCCTGGAAGAAGCTCGGCGGGCCTGCTTGCCTCGGCGGCGCGAACGAGGTCGCCGACGCCCAGGCCTACTTCGACCGGCTCGACGCGCTGGATGCGGCGGGGCGCTTCGTGCTCGACAGCCTCGAAGACGACATGGGCCGCCTCTTTGCGGCGCCGGATGCGCAGGCCGACGGCCGGCTGCAATTGATGACCATCCACAAGGCCAAGGGCCTGGAGTTCGATACCGTGATCCTGCCGGGTCTGCACCGGGTTATGAAGGGCAACGATCCGACCCTGCTGGCCTGGGACAGCTTTGCGCTGGCTGCGGGCGAGCGGCTCATCGCGGCGCCGGTGAATCGGCGGCGCGGTCGGGCGACCGGCGAGCCCACCGTGTATGACTTCCTGCAGCGCATGGAGCAGGAGCGCAGCCGCAACGAGGAAGCCCGCGTGCTCTACGTCGCCGCCACGCGCGCGGTGCACCGCCTGCATCTGGTCGGGGTTGCGGTGCGTGACGAAACTGGAACATTGGCCGCACCGCCTGCAGCTTCGCCGCTGGCCCGGCTGTGGCCGGCGGTCGAGGCCGAATTCATAAGTCGCACTACGCAGAGCGCGGCAGCGCCGGCAACCGGCGATCCGGCGAACGAACTTGCCAGCTTCGTGCCACAACTGCTGCGCCTGCGCGCGCCGGCCTCAGCGCCACGCTGGCGCGCACCAGCGCTCCCGGCGCCGGCGCCGGAACACCGCGAGGACACAGCCGACCCGCTGGCCGCTGCGGTGGGTACCCTGGCCCACGCCGTGCTGGAACTCATCGCCGGCGATCCGGAGAACTGGTCGGCGTCGCGCGTGACCGAGCGCCAGCCTGGCTTCGAGCGCTGGCTGGCCAGCCGCGGCTGGTCGCCGGCGGATGCGAGGGCAGGTGCGGCACGCGTCGCGCGGATGCTGGCGACGACGCTAACCAGCGCAGACGGCCAATGGGTGCTGAGGCGGCGCCCGGACGCGGCAGCCGAACTGGCACTGACAAAAGTCGGCTCTGGCGGTACGGCGGTAACCCGCGTTGTCGATCGCAGTTTTGTCGAAGACGGTGTGCGCTGGGTCATCGACTACAAAACGGCTGATCTTGGTGATGCCGCCGACGGCGCACGCCTGGCGGCGCATGCCGCGCGCTTCTTGCCGCAACTGGCGTCCTACGCCAGCCTGTTCGCGGCCGCGGGCATGCCGCAGCGCCTGGCGGTGTTTTATGTCGTGCATGGCATCCTCACCAGTCTGGAATACAATCCTGCTTTAGACCGAGTTCTCCGGGGGTAGGGACATGTCAGACAAGAAATATCGTCTCGTGACACGCAGCGATTTCGACGGTCTGGCTTGCGCCGTACTGCTCAACGAACTCAAGATGATTGGCGAAATCAAGTTCGTCCATCCGAAGGACATGCAGGACGGCAAGATCGAGATTTCCGAAAACGACATCACCACCAATCTGCCCTTTGTCCCCGGCGTGCATCTGGCATTCGATCATCACCTCTCGGAGACCTTCCGCAGCCCCGGCGAACGCCCCAATCACATCATCTGGCCGGACGCGCCGTCCGCCGCGCGCGTGGTGTTCGAGCACTACGGCGGCAAGAACTGTTTTCCTGCCTCCTTCGCCGCCATGATGGCTGCCGTCGACAAGAGCGACTCGGCCAATTTCACGCGCGAGGAAATCCTCGAACCGAAGGACTGGGTGCTGCTCAACTACCTGATGGATTCGCGCACCGGGCTCGGCCGCTTCCGCGAGTTCCGCGTCAGCAACTACCAGCTCATGATGGATCTGATCGCCTACTGCGGCACCCACGGCATCGACGAAATCCTGGCCTTGCCGGACGTCAAGGAACGTGTCGATCTCTACTTCGACCATGTCGAAATCGGCAAGGAACAGATCAGGCGCTGCACCAGGGTATACAACAACCTCGCGGTACTCGATCTGCGCCGCGAGCCGATCATCTTTGCCGTCAATCGCTTCATGATTTACGCGCTGTTTCCGGAGGTCAATATATCCATCCATGTCCTGTGGGGCGTGCAGCAGCAGAACACGGTATTCGCCGTCGGCAAGTCGATCCTGAATCGGACATCGAACACCAACATCGGCGAGTTGATGCTGTTCTACGGCGGTGGCGGGCACGAAAATGCCGGTACCTGCCAGATCGTCAACGACAGGGCGGATATCGTGCTTAACGAGTTGATCACCGCCATCAACGACGATGGCTGAGATTCCGGCGGCATTGGACATTCGGAGCCTGTTCTGGATGGTATTTTGGAGCGGGGCGTATGCCGGAAATCAACAAGGTTAACGTTGCCAGTGGTATCCAGTGGGTGGATATCCCGGGGGCAGGCCTGCGCGTGCTCTGCGGCTGTCCGGCGGATGCGGTCAAGCACCTGGCGAAGCGCGGGCTGATCCTGGCGCACGAAGTCAATGGCGTCGCCTGCGAAACCGGGCCCAATGCCATCCTGCTCTCGGATCATCCGCTGCAGAACGGCGAGTTCGCCAATCTCGCCGAATTCCCGGTATTGCAGATGCTCTACAAGCAGGGCCTGATCATTCCCGGGCATCCCAACAACACCGGGTCGAAGCCGATGCTGATCGGTTCGATCGAGCAGGTCGAATCGCAGATGCGCTACATCTACCGGGGGAATTACGGGCTGGTGTCGCGCGAGGAGATGATCAACGCTGGCGCATCGGACGAGCAGGCCACCCAGATGATGCGTCTGAAGCTGCGCTTCGCATTCGGCCGCATTCGACCCACAGGCGACTTCCTCGATACCCGGTCGCTTGGCGAAGAGTCGCTGGAACTGGCGGCCGGAGTCGGCCTGCGGCGGGTGCGGCCCAACGTCTTCGAGTTCTGTTATCGCGGCGAGACGGCCAGCGTGGACCTCAATCTGCGGCCCGGCGAAAGTTATCAATGCGCCTATCCGCTGGGGTATCACCGCTTCAGGCCGGAATATTTCTCTGTCATTCACTCGGGTGAAGGCGATGGCTGGGATGTCAATCGACCGTGCATGTCGAGCATCATCACCCATCAGGGCCGCATCTTTCTGATCGATGCCGGTCCGCGCCTGGCGGACACCATGGCGGCGCTGGGCATAGGCATCGACCAGGTCGACGCGATTTTCCATACCCACGCCCATGATGACCACTTCGCCGGCATGACGGCGCTGCTGCGCGCCGGGCGGCGCATCCGCTACTTTGCGACGCCGCTGGTGCGGGCCTCCACGGCAAAGAAACTGGCTGCCTTGCTGGGGGTGGAGGAGGAGCGCTTCGGCGATTATTTCGAGACCAGCGATCTGCTGGTCGATCAGTGGAACGATGTCGAGGGACTGGAGGTGATGCCGATTGTTTCGCCGCATCCGGTCGAAGCCAACGTATTGCTGTTTCGCACCTTGTGGGGCGACGGCTACGCCAGCTACGCCCATTTTGCCGACATTGTCTCGCTCGACGTGCTGGAAGGCATGGTCACCGCCGACGCCAAGGCGCCGGGGCTGGATCGCGAGGCGTTCGAGCGCGTCCGCGCCGACTACATGGTGGCGGCCGACCTGAAGAAGATCGATATCGGCGGCGGCATGATCCATGGCGACGCCAAGGATTTCCGTGCCGACCCATCGACCCAGATTCTGCTTGCCCATCGCGCCAGCGAGTTGACGCCGGAAGAAAAGGAGATTGGTTCCAGCGCCGCATTCGGCAGTGTCGATGTCCTGGTGGCGGGCCAATCAGATGAACTGCGCCACCTGGCTTTCGGCTATCTGCGGGCACATCTGCCGGGAGTGCCGCTGCACGACATGCGCATGCTGGTCAACCATCCCATGACGGAGATCAACCCGGGCTCCATCATTCTCAAGGAGGGGGAAAGCCCCGGCGAGGTGTTTCTGCTGGTCAGCGGACTGGTGGAAAAGCTGCGCACCCGCGACAAACTGTACGGCAGCCTGCCTGTCGGCTCGCTGATCGGCGGCAGCGCCATGCTCGACAATCGACCGTCACGGCATACCTATCGCGCCTCGTCCTTTGTGCGCGTGCTGCCGCTGCCGGCGGGTCTCTTTGCGGCCGTGGTGAAGCGCAACGGCCTGCTCGATCGCGTGCGCCGCGCGGCGGACCTGAGCGCCTTTCTCGATACGACGAACCTGTTCGGCGACGGGCTCCAGGCCGCCGTGCTGGGGCGCATCATCGACAGTGCGTCGGAGACGCGCTTCAACCCAGGAGACACCGTTGTCGGCCATGACATTTCGGTGTTCAACATCATCCGCTCCGGCCGGGTTGAACGCCTGGTCGGCCGCCGGGTCGTGGATGTTCTTCAGCAGCGTGATTTCTTTGGGGAAGAGGCCGCGGTGTTCGGCGATCCCTGCCTGTTCCGCATCCGTGTCCTGGAAGAAACCGCGGTGATCCAGATTCCCGGAGAGGTTCTGCGGGACGTGCCGATCCTGCGCTGGAAGCTCTTCGAGAACTGCCAGCAACGCGCGGCCCGCTTTGCCCACGGCTGCGATGCGGCTGCGGGAATCATTTGGAAAAACGATCTTTCGGTCCACGTCGCCCACATGGATCTGCAACACAAGCGCCTGATCGAGATCGCCAACGTGATCGCGGAGTATCTGTACCCTGGCGCCGACGGATCTGCGCTGACCAATGCGTTCGACGCGCTGGTCGAATACACGCGGTATCACTTCGCCGCCGAAGAGAAGCTGATGGCGCTCTACCACTACCCCGACGCTGCGGGACATTGCCTGGAGCACACCAATCTGCTCAGTGAGGTGACCGACTGTGCGACCCGGATGCGGGCCGGAAATGTTATCGACAGCGCCGCATTCCTCGGCTCCTTCCAGTCCTGGCTGCTGCGGCACATAGACGATCAGGACCGCGACTACGGCGCATTCCTCAATGCACGGGGGGTGTACTGAAACCGTGCCGGGAGCGATGCGGGGCTGCGCGGTGATGTTCGAAACGGCATGATTCGCCGTCCTGCCAGCGCCGACTTTCGGCAAGGACCCATGCCGAGCCAACCCAGGGCGACGCCTGATCGCTCTGTCGCCGCCGGCTGCGGATGGCGCTTGCCAAAATGCCGGATAAATCGTTAAATCCAATCCAGATAAGCCTGCCCGGTGCGGATTCAGTAATGCTTGCACAACTTTGGGACTACCCAGCCTTGCGCCACGGCAGGAATTCAATTCATCGAACCGCCGGATACGTGACCCGTTCGTCCGGTGGTGTGGGAGGGCGAGGCCGTGAGGCTTCTTCCTATCCCGATTGGGCCTCTTGAAGCGCTCGCACTGCCGCTTGATATACGTACGTAATAGCGTACTATGTAGGCTTCTTTGAAGGAGCACGAAATGAACACACTTACCGCCAGCGAAGCTCGCGCAAACCTGTACCGGCTCATTGATCAAACAGTTGAGTCTCATGAGCCGATCATCATTTGCGGAAAACGCAGCAGCGCCGTGCTGCTCTCCACGGAAGATTGGAGCGCAATTCAAGAAACCCTGTACCTACTGGCCGTGCCTGGCATGCGCGAGTCTATCAAAGCTGGTATGGCCGAGCCCCTCGCAAAAAGCTCGAAGGCGCTTAAGTGGTGAGTTGGGAAATCGTTTATGCCAAGCACGCAATGAAGGACGCAAAGAAGCTTGCTGCAAGTGGTCTTAAACCAAAGGCACTAGAACTGCTCGCGATTCTTGCCGCCGACCCATTTCAAGACCCGCCACCCTTCGAAAAGTTGGTCGGTGACCTTGCTGGCGCATACTCTCGCCGCATCAACATTCAGCACCGTATTGTGTACGAGGTCTTTACCAAAGAGAAAACGGTTCGTGTCCTGCGTATGTGGACACACTATGAATGAGCAGAGGCCCAACCCGGCGGTCGCCCCCGTTCGCTTCGCTCTCTGGAAGCTGCGCGATAAAGCCGCGCAGCGCCGGTCGCCTTGAACCTTATGCCCCAACTGCCTGCGGTGGTTTCGTGTCACGGAAGATGTCGAGAAGACTAGAGAAGACCCTTCGGCAATTCGCCGGGGTTGCGTATGAAAGAGAATTGTCTATCGCCACCCGTGCGCTACAGGAATAGTTCGTGCGCTGGGAGAACAAGGAAATCGACATCTTCGAACTTAGCGAAAGAATTCACGTGTTCCACAACGGAATATCCCGCAAGCTCCATTCGCGGTACGTTGGTATGGATGCAGCATTTGGAGTGGCAAGTGCCTTGCATCACGGAATCCTCAGCCGCGAAGAAGTTGGAGAAGGTGTCTTTCTATCTGTTGAGGGGATCGTGCTGTCATTGTCATCGTTGGGGCCCAAGTGATGTCGTGGCACAAGCCTACGATCCTTGGGCAATTGCCGAATGGGCGTGAACTTCGGGAACAATTCATATGAAAGCCATTGTCGCTTTGATTGGAACAGCCCTGATATTGTTCGGTGTGTCGACGGTGCATGCCAGATCTGGACAGAAAGGAATGGGTGTGGAAGCTGAACATGCCGCCGCGGCTGATTCAACGCAGGGCAAAGTGCGGCGTGGCATTCAACCGAGCGGACTTGTGCCGAACTTCGCCAATGAGGCCAGATGCACGGCCATAGCGTCTCCGTACGCGTCCCCTACCCGCTACGACGGAAGCTCGCGGCCCCAAACCCGCTTCGGTGGATTGCATGGCGGAATTGACCTGACGCTGGATGAGGGGACCCCACTATTGGCAATCGCCGCCGGCAAAGTCATCGCCTCCGGAGCCGGCGGTCAGGCCGAGGGCATTTATGTTTGGCTTCAGCACGCGCCGAAGGACAGTGGACTCCCATTCTGGATTTACTCAAAGTATCAGCATCTATCCGCGCTGCCGACCTTGGCCATTGGGGCCTACCTCAAAGCCGGCGACGTCGTCGGTCTGTCCGGTAGTACAGGCACTGCCGGCGGGCACTATGGCGCGTCGGGATATGCACATTTGCACTTGACCACTTTTGCAGGATCGAGCGATCAATATCAACGGGATGGATCTCGAATCGTCGCCGAGGAGGCGCGGATGATCGACCCGCTCGCGGTTTTCATTCAGGGCTTGACAACCCTGGACGACATTGAGGTTTTGTCGGAAAACCGAAAAAACGTAAGAATCAGCCATGTCGCTGCCGATGGCGCCATCCGTCCGGCGGGTAGCCGAACCGTATGGCCTGTTATCTGCAAGTAAGCACGCCGGGGGAATGCCAAGCCCGGCAGTCCACACCATCGCTGCGCGATAGAGCCGCGCCAGGCGCTTACCTTGAACTGCAAGGGGTCTCAATTTCGCAGGAGAAACCAGTCGTGAAAAAATTCGCACTCCTCATCGCACTGCTGCTCGCGGAAAGCCTTCCAGCGTATGCGGCGCCTTCAACGCCAGCGGCAGTCAGCCATCCAATTGTCGGCAAATGGCAGTGGACGCGCAGCACCAACAACTGCACGGAAATCTACGACTATCGCGCCGATGGAACGATCTTCGCCATAAGCGGCGCCGAGGAAACCACCAGCACCTACAAGATTGCCGAGCGCCCGAATTCAAATGGCTTCTATGCGCTGACGTCCCGCTTGGTAAAGACCAATGGCGCCCAGGATTGTTCGGACAACCCGCCGAGCGCGGATACTGCTCCTTATACCATCTACATTCTGTTACACAGGAGTCAAACGACCTATATGGTTTGCCTGACGCCCGCACTGGATCGATGCGCCGGGCCGCTGCGAAGAATGCCGCCTTGAGCCGACGCCAGGATCAAACCTGCAACGCGGTCAGCAGATCTTGTTCGAGCCTTACCAGCGTAGCCGTCTGCGCCAGTTCATTGCCGCTGATGAGGAACACGTCTTCGACGCGCTCGCCGAGAGTGGCGATCTTGGCGGTGTGCAGGGTGATGCCATGCTGGCCGAGGACGCGGGCGATGGCATAGAGGAGTCCCGGACGGTCGGCGGCACTGATCGACATCAGGTATTGGCTGCCGCGTTCGTCGGCGCGGATTTCGACTTCCGGGGTGACCGGGAAGTGACGTACCTGGCGCGACAGACGCCCGCTGACGCCGGCCGGCAGCGGCGGCAGGGTGTTGAGTTGCTCCAGTATTCCGTGTTCGATCAGGGCGATCATGTCGCGGTAGGGCTGGGTCGCGTCGAAGGCGAAAATCACGAAACTGTCCAGCGCATAGCCATGGCGCGTGGTGTGGATCTTGGCATCGACGATGCTGTAGCCGAGTCGTGCGAAAAAGCCGCAGAGGCGGGCAAACAGCAGGGGTTGATCCTGGACATAGGCCATCACCTGCAGGCCTTCGCCCATCGGGTTGAGGCGCGCGCGCACGACAGGTTGCGCGCCGGTCGGGCGATGGTAGAGGACGCGCGTATGCCAGGCGATTTCATCGGCGGCGTGGCGCATGAAATAGCCGGTGTCGAGCTGGCTCCATAGCTCAAGTTCGACGTCGGGCCGCAGGCCGTGGTAGCGCAGGATGCGGCGCGCTTGTTCCTGCCGCTCGGCGACGCCGGTGAGCTGGAGCACCGCGGTGCCGCCGAGGACGCTCGCCGTCATGCGGAACAGGTCTTCGAGCAGTTTGCCTTTCCAGGCGTTCCACACTTTCGGGCTGGTGCCGCGAATGTCGGCGACCGTTAGCAGGTAGAGCGCGGTGAGGCGGCGCAGGTCGCCGACCTTGCGGGCAAAGGCGAGGACCACCTCGGGATCGGCCAGGTCCTGTTTCTGCGCGACTTGCGACATGGTCAGGTGCTGTTCGACGAGGAAGGTCACCAGATCGGCATCGGCGCCGGTGATGCCATGGTCGCGGCAGAAGCGCGTGGCTTCCCTTTTTCCGAGTTGCGAGTGATCGCCGCCGCGACCTTTGGCGATGTCGTGGAACAGGGCGGCGACGTACAGCAGCCAGCGATTCTCGAAGCCGGCCATCAGCCGCGAACAGAACGGATACTCGTGGGCCAGTTCGGGCATGGCAAAGCGCCGCAGGTTGCGCATCACCTGCAGGATGTGCTGATCGACGGTGTAGACGTGGAACAGGTCATGCTGCATCTGGCCGACGATGCGGCCGAAGGCCGGCAGATAGCGGCCCAGGATGTCGTACTGATTCATGCGTCGCAGCGGGTGGATCAGGTGTTGCTGCTGGAACAGTTGCAAAAACAGCACGCGGTTTTCCGGATCGCGGCGAAATCCGGCATCGATGCATCCCTGTGCGCGCCACAGGGCGCGCAAGGTGCGCGGCGTCATGCCCTTCAGCTCGGAACGCTGCATTTGCAGCAGGAAGCATTCCAGAATGGCGCGCGGATAGCGCTGGAAGACGTCTTCGTCGCGCACGTCGAGGTGCTCGCGCACCATCTGGAAGTGGGCGTCGATGATGATCGGCGGTCCCTGTCGCGCCGGCAACAGGCGATCGGCCAGCACCTGCATCACCAGTGAATTGAGCTGGATGACCAGCTTGGCATTCTGGTAGTAACGCTGCATCAGCACTTCGGAAGCGCGTTTGCTGTCGGTGGCGGCGATGCCCATGGCACCGGCGAGCTTTTCCTGATGATCGAACAGCACCCTGTCTTCGCGGCGGCCGGCTACCAGGTGCAATTCGATGCGCAGGTCGCGCAGAAAGCCATCGACGCGTTCGAATTGGCGCACTTCGGGTGCCGTAATCAGTCCGGCTTGTGCCAGCGCTTTCCAGTCGTCGCCGATGCCCGCCGCGCGCGCCACCCACTGAAGCACTTGCAGATCGCGGCGACCGCCGGGGCTTTCCTTGCAGTTGGGTTCGAGGCTGTAGGGCGTGTCGTTGAACCTGGCGTAGCGCTCGTCCTGCTCCAGCTGCTTGGCTCTGAAGAAGACCGCGGGTTCCAGGCTGGCGCGGTAGCTCTGCTGGAACTTGTCGCAGAGCGTCCGCGCCCCGGCCAGATAGCGTGCTTCAAGCAGCGCGGTCTGTACCGTGATGTCGCTTCCGGCCTGTTCCAGGCACTCGCTGACGCTGCGCACGCTGTGGCCGATGTCGAGGCCGATGTCCCACAGCAGGCCGATCAGTTGCTCGATTTGCGGCGCCGCGATTGTGTCATGTGCGGCGTGGATCTCATCCGGCACCAGGATCAGCAGGTCTACGTCGGAGCCGGGGTAGAGTTCGCCGCGGCCATAGCCGCCAACGGCCGCCAGGGCATAGTCTGGCGGCATCGCGAGCGCCGCCCAGACTTCCTGCAGCACGCTGTCCACCAGTGATGCACGGCCGCCGAGCAGGGCAGGACCGCGTTTGTTTTCGCGCCAGGCGGCGGTCAGTGTCTGTTGGCCCTCTGTCAGGCGCCGCCGCGCCGCGGCGGCGAGTTCGCCCGGATCGCTCATGCGGTCGGAAGGGGCAATCGCCTGAGCCGTCATGCTCAAGGATTGATCCGTATGTGGGCCGGGCAGGGAGGGGTGCCGGCGGAGATCGTCATCACCTCGACGCCGGTTTCGGTAACGCGGACCGTGTGTTCCCATTGCGCGGAAAGACTGCGATCCTTGGTGACGATGGTCCAGCCGTCGGGCAGTTCCGAAATCGCCGCCTTGCCGGCGTTGATCATCGGCTCGATGGTGAACACCATGCCGGGCACCAGCACCGGGCCATCCATCGCCCTGCCATAGTGCAGTACCTGCGGTTCTTCGTGGAAATTGCGCCCGATGCCATGGCCGCAGAACTCGCGCACTACTGAATACCCGGCACCTTCGGCATGCTTCTGTATCGCCGCACCGACCGCGCCAAGATGGACCCCGGGCCTGACCTGGGCGATGCCGACCCACATGCATTCGTGTGTCATGGAGACCAGGCGCCGGGCCAGGATCGATGTTTCGCCGACGCAGAAAGTGCGGCTGGTATCGCCGTGCCAGCCATCCTTGATGGTGGTGATGTCGAGGTTGACGATGTCGCCCTTTTTCAGCGCGCGATCATTGGGAACGCCGTGGCAGACTTGATGGTTGATGGATGCGCAGATCGATTTGGGATAAGGCGCATAGCCGGGGGGCGCATAGTTGAGCGGCGCCGGGATGCAGCCCTGAACGTCGACCATGTAGTCGTGACAAAGGCGATCCAGTTCGGCCGTGGTGATGCCCGGCTTGACGAATGGATCGATGTAGTCGAGGACTTCGGCCGCCAGGCGGCAGGCGACGCGCATCTGGGCGATGTCTTGTGCGGTCTTGATGGAAATGGCCATGAATGCTGGACAGGAGTGGGGAACAGCATTTTACCCGCAGGCCACCTGCGGCGGGTGCGTCAACCAGGAATCCGGCGCGGCTTCGCCTCCAGGTCTTCAGTAAAACAGCCGTTCGTCTTCCCTGTAGAACTCCACGGCATAGGCAACCTGCCCTTGTGGGTATTCCTTGGTTGCAATTGATTTCTTCTCGACCTGGTAGGCAAGATCTTCCGAAAGGTGGCCGACAACGGTTGGCATGCCTTCCACCAGACGGCTGCCGGGGTAGGCGTTGAGTATCAGATGGTACGGCGGGCAGGTCTCGCACATCCGCACTGAGCCGACGATGGGAGAGCCGATGATGGTGAGGTCGCCGACAATCGGCGTCAGGTAGCAGGGGCCGGCGTCCACGCCAATGGAGAGACCGATTCCGGCGGGTTCGTTGCGCATGTTGGCGACAAACGCCGGGTAATAGTAGGTGCGGAAGTTATCCATCACCGAACAGCAGAAATCGAGCACGGTGTCCATGTGATCGGCAAACGAGTGCTCCATCAGCCAGTAGCAGATGAAGCCATCCCCGGTGAACTTGTCGAACCAGCCGCCGTGGTAGTGCAGCACGGTACGGAACTCGGCGACGAAATCGTCGAGAATTCTGGCGTAGGCAGGTATGTCGATGGATTCCTTGAGGACGCAGGATGAACGCCGGATATCCACAGTGAGCACGATGGCTTCAATCGCCGATACTTCGCTGATCGACTTCCGGATTTCGGGCGAAACATTGGTCCGCGTCGGATCAAAGCGATCAACAGGCGCGTGGCTGCGAAACTGGTGTTCGATATCTCCGCCGTCGCCAGCGAGACGATTCATGGCAAATAGGCTCACGGTTAAGTGCCCTCAAGATTGGCCTGTTGCAGGGTCTTGCACTAAGTGTGAATTATTTCACACTATATCGCAGGAAATGATCTAAATCGCTTTCATTCGATTCTGGCGTTTCAGGTCGAAAAGCTCCGCGCAGCTTGTGTCGGACCGCAAGAGACGGCTATAATCCCATGCTTGTTCGGGGTGGTCCCGGGCAAAATCCACACGCCCGGCGCCGATAGGGTGGCTTCCCGCACGCAATTCAGCGCGAAGCAGCACGGCCAGGCGGAGGTTTAACCCATATCGGAGATAGTTCTATGAGCACTACCATGCGCCAGATGCTGGAGGCCGGAGTTCACTTCGGCCACCAGACCCGTTTCTGGAACCCCAAAATGGCCCCGTACATCTTCGGCCATCGCAACAAGATCCACATCATCAACCTCGAAAAGACCCTGGCCAAGTATCAAGAAGCCATCGCTTTCGTGAGGAAGATGGCGGCCAAGAAGGGCACCATCCTGTTTGTCAGCACCAAACGCCAGGCGCGCGAAATCATTGCCGAGGAAGCCCAGCGCTGCGGCATGCCTTTCGTCGACGATCGCTGGCTCGGCGGCATGATGACCAACTTCAAGACGCTCAAGATTTCCGTCAAGCGCCTGAAGGATCTGGAACAGTCCATGCTGGACGGCAACTTCGAGAAACTGTCGAAGAAGGAAACCCTGACCCTGCAGCGCGAGATGGACAAGCTGAGAAAGTCCATCGGCGGCATCAAGGACATGGGCGGCCTGCCCGATGCGATTTTCGTCATCGATGTCGGCTATCACAAGATTGCGATTACCGAAGCCGGCAAGCTGGGCATTCCGGTAATCGGCGTGGTCGATACCAACCATTCTCCCGAAGGCGTCGCCTACGTGATCCCCGGCAATGACGATTCTTCCGGCGCGATCCGCCTCTATGCCCGCGGTGTGGCCGATGCCATTCTCGAAGGCAAGAGCCAGGGCATCAACGAGGTAGTGCAGCAACTGGCGGGCGACGACGAGTTCGTCGAAGTCGAGGACGCGGCGGAGTAAGAAAGGCACTAGCCACAGAGATCACAGAGGACACAGAGAAGAGCACGGGGTTTCCTCTGTTATCTCTGTGCCCTCCGTGGCTAACAGGTTCTAAGGTTTTGATTCTGGAGTAAGAGCAATGGCGGAAATTACCGCAAGCATGGTCAAGGAACTGCGCGAGAAGACCGACGCGCCGATGATGGAATGCAAGAGGGCGCTGACCGAGGCGGCCGGCGACATGGCGAAAGCCGAGGAAATCCTGCGGGTCAAGCTGGGCAACAAGGCCAGCAAGGCGGCGACCCGCATCGCCGCGGAAGGCGTGGTGGCGATTCACATCGCCGCCGGCGGCAAGCTGGGCAGCATTTTCGAGGTCAACAGCGAGACCGACTTCGTCGCCAAGAACGATGAGTTCCTCAAGCTGGCCGGCGATTGCGCCCGGCTGGTGGTCGACAAGGATCCGGCCGACGTTGCGGCACTCTCCGCGCTTGCCATGGGCGAAGGCACGGTCGAATCCACCCGCACCGCGCTGGTGGGCAAGATCGGCGAGAACATGAGCATCCGCCGTTTCACCCGCATTGCCGCAAAGGGCAAGCTGGCGTCCTACATCCACGGCGGCTCGAAGATCGGCGTGCTGGTCGACGTGGTTGGCGGCGACGATCAACTGGCGAAGGATCTTGCCATGCACATCGCCGCGTCGAAGCCGAAGTCGCTGGATTCGTCGGGCGTGTCGGCGGCGTTGCTGGATACCGAGCGTCGCATCGCGATCGAAAAGGCGCGCGAAGCCGGCAAGCCGGAAGCGATGCTGGAAAAGATTGCCGAAGGCACGGTGCAGAAATATCTGAAGGATGTGACGCTGCTGGGGCAGGTGTTCGTCAAGGCCGAGGACGGCAAGCAAACCATCGAGCAACTGCTGAAGGCAAGGGGCGCATCGGTTGCCGCGTTCGCGCTGTACATCGTCGGCGAAGGCATCGAAAAGAAGGTCAATGACTTCGCCGCCGAAGTCGCTGCGCAAGCGGCCGCTGCCGCGGGCAACAAGTAGCGGTCCTGCAAGACGATGACCGCGCCGAAATTCCGCCGCATCCTGCTCAAACTTTCGGGCGAAGCGCTGATGGGCGATGATGCTTATGGCATCAACCCGAAAGTGCTGGGCGCAGTCGTGGCGGAGATCAAGGCGGTGACCGACCTCGGTGTCGAGTTGGGTGTCGTCATTGGCGGCGGCAACATTTTTCGTGGCATCGGCGGTACGGCTACCGGCATGGATCGCGCCACCGCCGACTACATGGGCATGCTGGCGACGGTGATGAACGCCATGGCACTGTCGGATGCCATGCGCCAAGCAGGGATCAACGCCCGCGTCCAGTCGGCGCTGAACATCGAGCAGGTGGTCGAGCCCTATATTCGCGGCAAGGCGATTCGCTACCTGGAAGAAGGCAAGGTGGTGATTTTCGGCGCCGGCACCGGCAACCCCTTCTTCACCACCGATACGGCGGCGGCTTTGCGCGGCTCGGAAATCGGCGCCGAAATCGTGCTCAAGGCGACCAAGGTCGATGGCATTTATAGCGCAGATCCGAAGAAGGATCCGGCGGCCACCCGCTTCAATCGTATCAGCTTCGATGATGCGATCAACAGCAACTTGGCGGTCATGGATGCAACGGCGTTTGCGCTGTGTCGCGACCAGAAGCTGCCGATCAACGTGTTCTCGATCTTCAAGGCCGGTGCGCTGAAGCGCGTGGTGATGGGCGAGGACGAGGGCACACTGGTTCACGTCTAGGACTTTAGGAGTGGGAGCATGATTCCCGAACTGAAAAAGACTTCTGAACAGAAGATGCAAAAGAGCCTTGAGGCACTGAAAGCCGACCTGGGCAAGGTACGCACCGGCCGGGCGCATACCGGCATCCTCGATCACGTGCAGGTCGATTACTACGGTTCGTTCGTGCCGATCACGCAGGTGGCCAACGTGACCCTGATCGATGCCCGCACCATAGGCGTGCAGCCGTGGGAAAAGCCGATGGTGGCCAAGGTGGAAAAGGCGATTCGCGATTCCGATCTGGGGCTCAATCCGTCGAGCCAGGGCGAGATTATTCGCGTGCCGATGCCGGCCCTGACCGAGGAACGACGCCGCGACCTGATCAAGGTGATCAAGCATGAAGGCGAGAATGCCAAGGTGGCGATTCGCAACCTGCGCCGCGACGCGATTGCGCACTTGAAAGAAGCCCTGAAGAAGAAGGAAATCGCCGAGGACGACGAGCGCCGCGCCCTGGACGACATGCAGAAATTGACGGACCGCTATGTCGCCGAGGTCGACCGGGCTTTGGCGGACAAAGAGAAAGACCTGATGGCGATCTGATTTCGTTCGCTCCGCAGGTCCATTCACAGGCTCTGAGAGGGTGTCATGGCAGGAAAGTTCACCAGCTCGACGCAGGCAATTCCAAATGTAGCCGATGTCCCGCGCCATATTGCCATCATCATGGACGGCAACGGGCGCTGGGCCCGGAAGCGCTTCATGCCGCGCGTCGCCGGCCACACGCGTGGCGTCGAGACGGTGCGGGCGATGGTCAAGGCCTGTATTGCGCGCGGGGTGGACTATCTGACCTTGTTCGCCTTTTCTTCGGAGAACTGGCGGCGTCCGGCAGAGGAAGTGTCTTTCCTCATGAACCTTTTTATCAGCGCCTTGCAGGGCGAAATCGGCAAGCTGCACGCCAACGGCGTGCGGCTCAAGGTGGTCGGCGATCTTGCGGCCTTCGAGCCGCGGCTGGTCGCCCTGATTCGCGAAGGCGAGGCCAGGACGGCCAACAATTCGTGCCTGACGCTGACCATCGCCGCCAACTACGGCGGCCGCTGGGACATCCTGCAGGCGATGAATCAACTGGCACTGGCGCATCCGGAAAAGGCGGGGTGCTATGGCGAGGCCGACCTTGCACCGCATCTGATGATGGCCTATGCGCCGGAGCCCGATCTCTTCATCCGCACCGGCGGCGAGCAACGCATCAGCAACTTCCTGCTCTGGCAACTGGCCTATAGCGAGTTGCATTTCACCGAGACGCTATGGCCGGATTTCGACGACGCGGCGCTGGATGCCGCTATCGGTTCGTATCGCCGGCGCGAGCGCCGGTTTGGGCGAACCAGTGAACAGCTCGGCGGGCAGCCTGGCGAGCAGATGCGCGCCGTAGCGCCAGAGCCGACTGCCGCGCCAGGCACGGGTCAAGATGCTTAAGACGCGGGTCATTACCGCGCTGTTGCTGGTCGCGGCCCTTGCGCTGATTCTGTTTGCCATGCCGCCGCTGGCGGCGGTGCTCACGTTTGCCGCGGTCGCCGCGCTGGCGGCATGGGAGTGGGGCGGCTTGATGAAGCAGGATCAGCCGGCGCGGGTGATGTATGCGTTTGTGCTGCTGCTGTTCTGCTGGCAACTGACGGTAGCGGCGCCCGAACTCGTCCCCGGATTGCTGGGCTTGTCGGCGGCGTTCTGGATTCTTGCCGTGCCCTTGTGGTTTCGCTACAAATGGACGCTGGCCGGCAACGACTTTTTCGGCTACCTGATCGGCGCCCTGGTGATTCTGCCGACATGGGCCGCGATGGTGGCCCTGCACGCGGTCAGCACCTGGCTGATGCTGGCCGTCATGGCGCTGGTCTGGATCGCCGACATTTCCGCCTATTTCGCCGGCCGGGCATTTGGTCAACACGGCAAACACAAACTTGCCCCGACCATCAGTCCCGGCAAGACCTGGGAAGGCGTGGCCGGGGCGGTGGTCGGCGTTTTGGTCTACGGCGGCATGGTGCTGGCGTTCTCGCCACTGGGCGAAAAGATTCCATTCGCATGGCCGCTGCTGGGCCTGCTGCTGATCCTGCTTACGGCGGTGAGCGTCATGGGCGACCTGTTTGAGTCCCTGTTGAAGCGCCAGGCCGGGATCAAGGACAGCAGCGGTCTGCTGCCGGGCCACGGCGGGGTGCTCGACCGCATCGATGCACTGACCTCGACGCTGCCGTTGGCGGCGCTGATCCTGTACTTGGTCCGCTCATGAAACTGACCGTACTTGGTGCCACCGGTTCGATCGGCGTCAGCACGCTCGACGTGGTGGCGCGGCATCCGGATCGATTCGAGGTGGCGGCCCTGACCGGACATAGCCAGGTGGAAGTTCTTGCCGCGCAGTGCCGAAAATTCCATCCCGCCTACGCGGTGATGGGCAGTGCAACGGACGCACAGCGTCTTGCGCTGCTGCTGAAGGATGCGGGCTTGCGCACCGAAGTGCTGCACGGAGCAGAAGCGCTGGTGCAGGTCGCGAGCCTGCCCGAAGTCGATGCCGTGATGGCCGCCATCGTCGGCGCGGCAGGATTGCCGCCGACGCTGGCCGCCGCCCGTGCCGGCAAGCGCGTGCTGCTGGCCAACAAGGAAGCGCTGGTGATGGCCGGCGCGGTGTTCATGGCCGAGGTGCGTCGTGCCGGTGCGCTGCTGCTGCCGATCGACAGCGAACACAATGCGGTATTCCAGTCCATGCCGCATAACTATGCCGGAGACATGGCGCACGGCGGAGTACGAAGGATCTTGCTGACCGCCTCGGGCGGCCCGTTTCGTACCACGCCGCTTGATGTGCTCGCCCGGGTTACGCCCGAGCAGGCCGTGGCGCACCCCAACTGGTCGATGGGCAGGAAGATTTCCGTTGATTCGGCGACGATGATGAACAAGGGCCTCGAAGTGATCGAGGCGCACTGGCTGTTCAACGCCCCGGCCGATCGCATTGAGGTGGTGATTCACCCGCAGAGCGTAATCCACTCCCTGGTTGACTACGAGGACGGTTCGGTGCTCGCCCAGCTTGGCAATCCCGACATGCGAACGCCGATCGCTCACGCCCTGGCCTGGCCGGAACGCATCGATTCGGGCGTGGCGGCACTGGATCTTTTCGCCGTCGCGCAACTCGACTTCGAACGTCCCGATCCGAAGCGCTTCCCGTGTCTCGATCTGGGCTATCGAGCTTTGCGTGCCGCGGGCAATGCGGCCGCCGTGCTGAATGCCGCCAACGAAGTGGCGGTGGCGGCCTTTCTTGAGCGCCGTTTGTCTTTCCTTGGCATCGCCGATCTGATTGCCGCGACGCTTGACGCGGTGCCTCATGCGGCCGTGCCGGATCTTGCCGCCGTGCTGGAGGCCAACCGTCAGGGACGCGCGGCTGCACTTGATCTCCTCGACCGCAGCGGTGCCAGGTCAGCATGATGAAGCCTGAATTTCTGGCGTGGTATGCGGGCGCATTCCTGCTGGCGCTGGCGGTACTGGTGGTAGTGCACGAGATGGGCCACTACCTGGCGGCGCGCGCCTGCAATGTCAAGGTATTGCGTTTTGCATTTGGCTTCGGCAAGGTGATCTGGATGCGGCGCCATGGGCGCGACGGCACCGAGTGGGCGATCTCGGCGTTTCCGCTGGGCGGTTACGTCAAGATGCTCGATGAACGTGAAGGTGAGGTCGCCGCGCAGGAATTGCCCCGGGCATTCAATCGCCTGTCCGTCGGTCGCCGTGCGTTTATCGTTGCGGCGGGACCGGCGGCGAATTTTTTGCTGGCGATCGTGCTTTACTGGTTCTTGTTCATGCACGGCGTGACCGAACTCAAACCCCGCCTCGGACCTCCGCCCGCCGACACTCCGGCGGCGATGGCAGGCCTTGGCGAAGGCGGGACGGTTCGTGCGGTGAATGGGCAGGCCATCGAGACCTGGCAGCAGCTGCGCTGGGAAGTCATGCGGCGGGCGCTGGACAAGGAGCCTCTGCAACTCGAAGTCATCAGTCCGCAACGGGAGATTGGTGTCTACCGGATTGCCAGTGATCGCTTTGATCTGGAGGAACTCGAAAAGGATCCTTTGCGCTCACTTGGACTGGTGCTTTACCGGCCTCGCCTGCCTGCCGTGATAGGCAGTGTGCTGCCTGATTCGGCCGGGGAACTGGCAGGATTTCGCGACGGCGATCGAGTACTGTCGATCGACGGCAAGGCGATTGCGGAATGGTCAGAACTGGCCGCCATCGCACGTGCTGCGGCGGGACGCCAGCTAAGATTTGCCGTCGAGCGCGACGGTCGACCGCTTGAACTTGCCGCCGTTCCGCGTCTGGCGGAGGAGGGTGGGCATAAGTTCGGACGCCTGGGTCTGATGGCTAGGGAAGGCAAGGGCGAAGCCTTCGAGATGACTATCGTGGTCAGTTACGGCCCGCTCGAATCGGTCAGCCAGGCGCTGGCGCAGACCTGGGATACCTCGATCCTGAGCCTGCGCATGATAGGCCGCATGCTTACCGGCGAGTTGTCGTGGAAGAATCTCTCGGGGCCGGTGACCATCGCCGATTACGCGGGACAGTCGGCGCGGCTCGGCGCCAGCTACTACCTGCGTTTTATCGCCCTGATCAGCATCAGCCTTGGCGTGCTCAATCTGCTGCCCGTACCTGTTCTGGACGGAGGGCATTTGATGTATTATCTCGTCGAGTTTATCAAGGGTGGCCCGGTGTCAGAACGGGCTCTGGAAATCGGTCAGCAGATTGGTTTTGCCTTGCTGGCGCTGCTGATGGCTTTTGCTTTCTACAACGATATCAACCGTCTTGTTTCCGGCTAATTTTCGTCCAAATCACATGAATAGAAAACTGCTTGCCGGTCTGGTCTCCACCCTGCTGGCTCATTCCGCTTGGGCGTTTGATGCATTTCAGATCAAGGATATCCGGGTCGAGGGTATTCAGCGCACCGAGGCCGGCACCGTATTCTCCTACCTGCCGGTCAAGGTGGGCGACACCATGAACGACGAGAAAGCGGCGGCGGCGATCAAGACCCTGTTCGCTACCGGCTTCTTCAAGGATGTGCGGCTGGAGATAGACGGCCAGGTGCTGGTGGTGGTGCTGGAAGAGCGTCCGGCCATCGCCTCGCTTGAATTTACCGGTCTCAAGGCATTCAAGCCGGAAGACCTGAAAAAATCGCTGCGCGAAGTCGGTCTCGCCGAATCGCGCATTTTTGATCGCGCCATGGTCGAGCGCGCCGAGCAGGAACTCAAGCGTCAGTATCTTGCCCAGGGGCACTATGCGGTGCAGGTGACGACCACCATCACGCCGCTGGAACGCAACCGGGTCGGCGTGAATTTTGCCGTTGTCGAGGGAGATATCGCCAAGATCAAGCAGATCAACATCATCGGCGCCGCCGCCGAGAAGGAGGCCGACCTGCTCGATCTGATGGTGTTGCGCACGCCAGGCTGGCTGACGTGGTACACCAAGAACGACCAGTACTCCAAGCAGAAACTTTCGGGTGACCTGGAGACGCTGCGCTCGTATTACCTCGATCGCGGCTACCTCGAATTCAATATCGAGTCGACTCAGGTGTCGATTTCCCCGGACAAGCAGGAGATTTACATCACCATCAATGTCACCGAGGGTGAAAAGTACATTCTTTCCTCGGTCAAACTGGCTGGTCAATTTTTGTTGCCGGAAGAGGAATTGACCAAGCTGGTGAAGGTCAAGCCCGGCGAGGTGTTCTCGCGCGAGAAGATGAGCGAGACCACCAAGGCCATCAGCGAGCGTCTGGGCAACGAGGGCTATGCGTTCGCCAACGTCAATGCTTCGCCGGAACTTGACAAGGAAAAGCGCCAGGTGGCATTCACCGTGTTCATCGATCCGGGACGCCGCGTCTATGTGCGTCGCATCAATGTTTCGGGTAACACGCGGACACGCGATGAGGTGATTCGACGCGAAATGCGCCAGACCGAAACCGGCTGGTACGATGGCGACAAGATCAACAAGTCGCGCACGCGGGTGGATCGACTGGGCTATTTTGACGAGGTGACGGTGGAAACGCCGCCCGTCGCCGGGACTACCGATCAGGTAGACATGGAGGTCAAGGTCAAGGAAAAGCCGACCGGCAACATCATGCTGGGAGCAGGCTTTTCCAGCGCCGAGAAATTCACGCTGTCGGGCTCGGTACAGCAGCAGAACCTGTTCGGCAGTGGCAAGCACGTTGGCGTCCAGGTCAGCACCAGTGCGTCGAACAAGGTCTATTCCCTGTCGCATACCGATCCGTATTTCACGGTCGATGGAGTCAGCCAGGGTTTTGACATCTATACGCGCAAGACTGACACCAGTACCCTGGCGGTCGGCAGCTTCGGTTCGGATGCGGTGGGTGGCGGTGTACGCTGGGGGCTTCCGGTTGCCGAGGACGACTACGTCAATCTTGGTCTTTCGGTTGACCGCACTACGCTCAAGCTCGACGCCAACAGCCCTCTGCGCTATCAGGACTATGTCACGCAATTCGGCGCGACGGGAAATACCTTTCTCACCACCGTCGGTTGGCAGAAGGATGGCCGCGACAGCCTGCTGGTGACCACGCAGGGCGTTTATCGCCGGGCGGTACTCGAACTTTCATTGCCGGGCAGCACGGCGACCTATGTCCGCGCCACTTATCAGCACCAGCATTTCTTTCCGCTGGATCGCAAGCTGACGCTGGCGCTGAATGGCGAGGTGGGTCTGGCCAAATCCTACGGCAACAAGGATCTGCCCTTCTTCAAGAATTTTTACGCTGGCGGCATTGGATCGGTGCGCGGCTTCGACTCGAACGCCCTGGGTCCTCGCGATTTGGCCACAAGCGAGGCGCTGGGAGGTGACAAGCGGCTGGTTGGCAATGCCGAGTTGCTGTTTCCGGTGCCGGGAATGGGGCGCGACAATTCGATGCGCTTGAGCGCTTTTTTCGATGCCGGCAACGTCTGGGGCTACGACAGCAAGTTCAGCCTGGGCAGCATGAGATACAGCGCGGGTGTTGCCCTGGCCTGGAATTCGCCGATGGGCCCGCTGAAATTCTCCTTCGGCAATCCATTCAACAAGAAGGCTGAAGACAAGGTACAGCGTCTGCAGTTTCAGATGGGTTCGGTATTTTGATTTTCTACTAGTGAGACGGTTATGCTAAAGAAATATATCCTTGCGGGTATCGCCTTGTTGTCATTCTCTGCCGGCGTTCTGGCGGAGGGCAAGATCGGCTTTGTCAATAGCCAGAAGATATTGAATGATGCCCCGCAAGCGGCGCGCGCAAAGAAGAAGATCGAAAAGGATTTCGAAAAACGCGATCAGGATCTGCAGCGTATTGCCAAGCAGTTGCAGGGCATGCAGGAGAATCTCGACAAGAATGCGGTGACCATGGCCGAGGGCGAACGTCGTATCAAGGAGCGCGAGTTCGCCGATCTCAACCGCGATTTTCAGCGCAAGCAGCGCGAATTCCGCGAGGATCTCAGCCAGCGCCAGAATGAGGAAATGGCGGCGATTTTCGAACGCGTGAACAAGATCATCAAGCAGATCGCCGAAGCCGAAAAGTACGACATCATTTTTCAGGAGGCGGTTTACGCCAATCCGCGCATCGACATCACCGAGAGGGTGATCAAGGCGCTGGGCGACGGCACCAAGTAAGACACATCAGCCGTGGCGCTGCGGCTCGACGAGATCGTCGCCCGGTTTGGCGGAGAAATAGTCGGCGCTGGCGATACGGTGATTTCCCGGATTGACACGCTCGAAAATGCCGGTCCCGGCGACTTGGCCTTTCTTGCCAATCCCAAATATCGTTGTCAGTTGGCGACCACCCGCGCTGCCGCCGTGATCATGGCGCCGCCGGCAGCGGAGGGACCGGCGGCCGCAATTCTGACGCCGCAACCCTATCTCTATTACGCTCGTGTCGCGCAGTGGCTCAGTCCGCAACCCGCCGCCGAACCCGGCGTGCATTCGAGCGCAGTGGTTGAGGGTGAGGTCGCGGCCAGTGCCAGTATCGGACCCAACGTGTGGATCGGCGCCGGCGCGAAGATCGGCGATGGGGTCCTGATTGCCGCCAATTGCAGCATTGGCGCGGGGGTAGAGATTGGCGCCGGCAGCCGGCTGGCGGCCAATGTGGCGATTTATCCGGGCAGTCGTCTGGGACAGCGTTGCCTGGTCCATTCCGGGGCGGTGATCGGCGCCGATGGTTTCGGCTTCGCCCGCGAAGCGACGGGCGCCTGGGTCAAGATTCCCCAGATCGGGCGGGTGCTGATCGGTGACGACGTCGAGATCGGTGCCGGCACCACCATCGATCGCGGCGCTCTGGGTGACACCGTCATTGCCGATGGCGTCAAGCTCGACAATCAGATACAGATCGGCCACAACGTGCAGATTGGCGCCCATACGGCGATGGCCGGCTGTGTCGGGATCGCCGGCAGTGCCATGATCGGCGCTCGCTGCACGGTGGGCGGCGGCGCGGTGATTCTCGGCCACCTGCACATCGCCGATGATGTCAACGTGGCGGCCGGAACGCTGGTCATGAAATCGATCGAGAGCGCGGGTACCTATAGCGGCGCCGTCCCCTTCCTCGAGCACGGGGAATGGCTCCGAAATTTTTCGCGGCTGCGCCATCTTGATGCGATGGCCGATAAAATCCGTGCCCTCGAACAGCGGCTTGCCGCACTGGAGAAGAAAGCATGAGCGAAGCTAGCGTCGGCGGGACGGCCGGTTCCCGCATGGATATCCACGAAATTCTGGACTATCTGCCGCATCGTTACCCGTTTCTGCTGGTCGACCGCGTGCTCAACGTGGTTCCTGGCGAGCGGATAACCGCGCTGAAGAACGTGAGCATGAATGAGCCGTTTTTCCCCGGCCACTATCCGCATCATCCGGTGATGCCCGGCGTATTGGTGGTCGAGGCAATGGCGCAGACAGCGGCGATTCTCGCCTTCAAGACCATGGGCAGCAAACCCGACAACAAGTCTGTCTACTACTTTGTCGGCATTGACAATGCGCGCTTCAAGAAGCCGGTCGGACCTGGTGATCAATTGCTGCTCGACGTTGCGCTGACGTTCAGCAAGCGCGGCATCTGGAAATTTTCCGCCACGGCGACGGTGGATGATCAACTCGTGGCGGCAGCCGACCTGATCTGCGCCGTCCGCCCCACGCCCTGATGAGCGTTCATTCCACGGCCATCGTCCATCCCGCGGCGAGGCTCGGCAAAGGCGTCGTTGTCGGTCCCTATTCCCTGGTCGGCGAGCATGTCGAGATCGGCGACCACACCGTGATCGGACCTCACGTCGTCGTCTCCGGCCACACCAGGATCGGTCGCGAAAATCGCGTCTTCCAGTTTTGTTCGCTGGGCGAGCAGCCGCAGGACAAGAAGTATGCGGGCGAGCCGACGCGGCTGGAAATCGGCGACCGCAATACCATTCGCGAGTTCTGCACATTCAACTGCGGCACCGCACAGGATGCCGGCGTGACGCGGCTGGGTAATGACAACTGGATTATGGCCTATGTCCATCTGGCGCACGATTGCCAGGTTGGAAACCAGACCATTTTTGCCAACAACGCGCAATTGGCCGGTCATGTGCAGGTTGGCGACTGGGCCATCCTCGGCGGCTTCACCGTGGTGCATCAGTTCGTGCGCATCGGCGCCCATAGCATCACGGCGATGGGCACGATCCTGTTCCAGGATCTGCCGCCATTTGTCATGGCCGCCGGCAATCCGGCCGAGCCACGCAGCATCAATGCCGAGGGTCTCAAGCGGCGTGGTTTTGCCGCGGACGCCGTAGCCGCGGTGAGGCGCGCCTACAAGACCTTGTACAAGAGCGGCATGAAGCTCGACGAGGCGCGCGCCGACATCGAGGCAGCGTCGGCCAGCGTGTCCGAGCTGGCACTGCTTGCCGACTTTCTCGGCGTTCCAGGGCGCGGGATCATTCGCTGATGACAAGGATTGCGATGGTGGCGGGCGAAGCTTCCAGCGATCAGTTGGGAGCGCATCTCATCACCGCGTTGCAGCAGCACCTGCCGGATACCCAGTTTTACGGCATCGGCGGCCCCAGGATGCAGCGCGAGGGCTTCGATTCGCTTTGGCCGGCAGAGCGGCTTGCCGTCCGCGGCTATGCCGAAGTCCTGCGCCACTATCGGGCCATCACCGGCATGCGGCGACAGCTTTTGCGCCGATTGCTGAAAGACCGGCCGGATGTCTTCATCGGCGTCGACGGTTCCGATTTCAACTTGTGGCTGGAGAAGCGCCTCAAACGCAGCGGAATTCCCACCATCCACTTTGTCAGCCCGTCGATCTGGGCCTGGCGCAGGAACCGCTTGAACAGGATCGTCCAGTCGGTGGCGCACATTCTTGCCTTATATCCGTTTGAACCCGATCTGTACCGCGGTACCACCGTCAAATGCAGCTATGTCGGCCATCCGCTGGCCGATGTGATTCCGCTCGAAATCGATCAGCAAGTGGCGCGCGAGCGGCTCGGCCTGCCGCCGGACGGGCCGGTGATTGCACTGTTGCCAGGCAGTCGACAATCCGAGTTGCATTTCATGGCCGAGACATTTGTCGAAGCCGCCAAGTTGCTGCTGGTACGCTACCCAGGCGTGCGGTTTCTGGTGCCCCTGGTGTCGCGGGAAACTCGGCTGCAATTCGAAACCGCGTTGTGGAGGATGAAAGCAGATGAGATGCCTTTCACGCTGATGTTTGGCCACGCCACGGAAGCGGTCGCCGCCAGCGATGCGGTGCTTGTGGCGAGCGGCACCGCGACCCTGGAAACCGCGCTGGTCGGGCGGCCCATGGTGATTGCCTACAAAATGTCGCCATGGTCCTGGTGGCTGATGCGACGCATGCGCTACCTGCCCTGGGTGGGACTGCCGAATATTCTCGCCGGGCGCTATGTCGTTCCCGAGTTCCTGCAGGAGGATGCGACACCGGAGAACCTGGCCCAGGCGCTGGGCAACCTGCTGGTCGACCGTCAGGCGCGCGCCGCCATCACGCGCGTATTCGGCGGCATCCATCGCATGCTGCGCCAGGACACCGCACAGAAAGCCGCCGCTGCCGTGTTGCCTTACCTGCAGAAAGCATGAAAGCAACAATCCCCCCAGCCCCCTTTCCGGGAAAGGGGGTGACGACGGTTCAGCCGCCGCCGCGGCTTCCGGTTGCTTGGCTGATGTCCCCTTGGGACGGCCCGGCGGGGACATGCATCTGATCTGTGGCGTCGACGAGGCCGGACGCGGTCCACTCGCCGGACCGGTCTATGCCGCGGCAGTTATCCTCGATCCGGCGCGGCCTATCGCGGGATTGGCCGACTCAAAAATGCTGTCGGAGCGCAAGCGCGAGCGCTTGGCCATTGAAATCCGCGAAAGGGCTTTCGCATACGGTATCGCATTTGCATCGGTGGAGGAAATCGACAGCATCAACATCCTGCAGGCGACGCTGCTGGCCATGTGCCGCGCTGTTGATGCCCTCCCGGTGCAAGCTTCACAAGCGCTGATCGACGGCAACCGCTGCCCGCCACTGGCGATGCCGGCTCGTGCCATCATCCGTGGCGATGCCACGGAGCCGGCGATATCGGCCGCATCGATTCTCGCCAAGACGGCACGCGATGCCGAAATGCGGCGCATCCACGATATATTTCCGCAGTACGGGCTCGATCGTCACAAGGGCTATGACACTGTTGGGCATCGCGCCGCGCTGGCGCTGCATGGTCCGGCGGGCTTTCACCGCAAGAGCTTCGCACCGATAAGAGCGCTGCTCGAACGTCGCGGATGAGAGATCCACGCTACATCAGTTCGCGTGACAATCCGGTTGTCAAGGCGCTGCGCATACTGGTGGATGATCCGCGCCGTCAGGGACAGGCATTGATTGACGGGATTCATCTGGTGGCGCTGGCTCTTGCCCGCGGCGTCAGCGTCGCCAGGCTGCTGGTGAGTGAAGGCGGGCAGCGGAATGCCGAGATAGTCGCCCTGCAGCGCCGCGCTGCGGGAGTCGATTGCGTGATCCTGCGCGACGGCCTGTTTCGGGAAATTTCCGGAGTCAGTACCCCGACCGGCATTGCCGCGGTGATCGACATACCGCTAGTCCCCGAGGGCCCCATCGCGGGCGATGCCGTGCTGCTCGACGCGGTGCAGGATGCCGGCAACGTGGGCGCCATCCTGCGCACTGCGGCGGCGGCAGGTGTGCGTGACGTGCTGCTGGGTCCCGGCTGCGCCGGCGTCTGGACGCCGCGCGTGCTGCGCGCCGGACAGGGAGCGCATTTCTCGCTGGCGATTCGCGAACAGGTCGATCTGCTTGCAGCGCTGGCGTTCTGCTCCGGCACCTCGATCGCCACCGTCGCCCGCGGCGCTGCGAGTCTCTATGAGCTCGATCTCACCGGCCCGATAGTCTGGCTGGTGGGCAACGAGGGTTCAGGGCTGTCTGCAGACCTTGTCGAAACGGCGAGAACGTGCGTCACGATCCCTATTGCTGGCGGCAGCGAATCGCTCAACGTGGCTGCGGCAACCGCCGTGTGTCTGTTCGAGGCGAGTCGCCAGCGCTTCATGAACAAGCCCGCACAAGGCGGGCGTGAAAGCAACCTGAAGCGCTGATTCCTACTTCTTCTTGGCGGCCTTCTTGCCGGCAACGGCAGCCTTGAAGTTTGCACCGGCGGTGAAGCGTGGCACGGTGGTGGCGGCAATCTTGAGTTCCTTGCCGGTCTGCGGATTGCGGCCGATGCGTGCGGCGCGCTTGGATGACTTGAAGCTGCCGAAGCCAACCAGGGTAACGGAGTCACCCTTGGATACGGCCTTGACGATGGCGGCTATGACAGCTGACAACGCCTTCTCGGCGGCGGCCTTGCTGATATCGGCTTCTTTGGCGGTGATTTCGATCAGTTCAGACTTGTTCATGTGTGACCTCGTGGAAGTGGTGATGGTAGCGGCGGTGGAATTCTAGGTGAATGGTAACGCAGAGTGATGGACAATTTTCGACCGGGATCAAGGTTTTTGAAAATTGTGTCAAGCCTTGAGAGAGTTGAGCACAAGTTCAAGCCATCGCTTTCGCGTCGCGCCAAACGCCTCGACGTGTGAACAGCCTCTGAATAATCTCCTGGCGGGGAAAGGCACGCAAGACAAACGCGATAAAATGTCCGCCGGTTTCAGGTAACCGACTTCGGCGACGGAAGCTCGCTGATTCCGCATGGCGGGTCATCGACAACGGGAAGTCGTCAAGGAAAAGGACGCGAAGATAATGGAACTTGCCTGGTGGCAATGGATGATCCTCGGGCTCGGGCTGGGTTTGCTCGAACTCTTCGTACCCAGCTTTTTCATGATCTGGTTTGGCCTGGGCGCGCTGCTGGTAGGTGTCGCCCTGCTGGTGGTGCCGGGCATGGCGTTCAGCACCCAGATTTTGCTGTGGACCGCAGCTTCGGTGGCGATGACGGTGCTTTGGTTCCGGGTCTTGCGCAAGGACGCCGGCAAGACCCGCTCCGGCCAGGCCGATGCGGCGCTCGGCGAGATAGGCGTTCTGGTGCGGTCGATCGAGCCTCCTGGCGTTGAGCCGGGGCGCGGCGAAGTGCGCTTCCAGAAGCCGGTAATGGGCTCCGATGTCTGGCCTTGCCTGGCCGATGAGGTGATTGCTGCCGGGGAGCGGGTCAAGGTACTGGCGGTCGACGGCCAGTTGTTGAAAGTTGGCAAGTGCTGAGGGGCAGGTCATGGGCGATTTCGCATTCTTTGTAATTGCAGTATTTGTTTTTGTCGCCGTCACGATCGCCAAGGGCGTTCGTATCGTGCCGCAGGGGGAGGAGTGGATCGTCGAGCGCATGGGGAAATATCACACCACGCTGCTTCCTGGTCTCAACATCATCATTCCCTACCTTGACCAGGTGCGCTACAAACTGACTACCAAGGACATCATCCTCGATGTGCAGGAGCAGGAAGTCATCACCAAGGACAACGCGGTGATCCTGACCAACGCGATTGCCTTCATCAAGGTGACCGATCCGATCAAGGCGGTGTATGGCGTGACGGATTTCTCCGAAGCGATCCGCAACATGATCATGACCACACTGCGTTCGATCATCGGCGAGATGACGCTCGATGAAGCACTGTCCAATCGGGACAAGATCAAGGCCCGCCTGCGCGAAGGCGTTGCCGACGAGGCCATCGACTGGGGCCTGACGGTGAAGTCGGTCGAAATCCAGGACATCAATCCGTCCGAATCCATGCAGAAGGCTATGGAGGCGCAGGCCTCCGCCGAGCGCGAGCGCAAGGCCATGGTGACCAAGGCCGAGGGTACCAAGCAGTCCACCATCCTCAATGCCGAAGCGCAGTTGCAGGCAGCACGCCTGCAAGCCGAAGCACAAGTGACCCTGGCCGATGCCTCGGCCGAGGCGATCCGGCGCGTCGCCGCCGCGATCGGCACCGAGGACGCGCCGATGCGCTACATGCTGGGCGAGAAATACATTCATGCCATCGGCAATCTGGCCAAGTCGGACAATGCCAAGACGGTATTGATTCCCGCCGACATCCAGGAAACGCTGCGCGGCATCCTCGGCAGCCGCAAGTAGACCTCGGCTGGCAACTCGCACACCCGATGCACCTGCTGGCCTTCGAGACCGCAACGCGGCGCCTGTCGGTTGCGCTGTGGCAGGACGGCGAGGTGATCGAACGTGCGGAGGAACTGCCTAACGGCGGTTCTGAGCGCCTGTTGCCCTGGGTGCACGAGTTGCTGGCGGAGGCCGGGATAACACTGGCCCGGATCGACGGCATAGCCTTCGGCGTCGGCCCCGGTGGTTTTACCGGTCTGCGTCTGGCTTGCGGGATGGCGCAGGGATTGGCTTACGGACTCGATCTGCCGGTGGTGCCGGTGTCGACCCTGGAAGCGCTGGCACTGGCATCCGGCGAGCGCGATGTCTGGGCCTGTCTCGATGCGCGCATGAACGAGGTGTATGGCGCAGCCTATGTGGTCGAAGAGGGCCGTGTCCGCCAAGTCATGGCGCCCGTTTGCCTGCCGCCCGCCGTGGTGCCAGCACCGACTTTCGCCGGCGGCTGGGGTGTGGGTGACGGCTTTGGCAGCTATCGGCAACTGCTGCTGGCGCGGAAACCCGACCTTGAGGGCATGCGTGCCGATGTGTTTCCGACCGCCGTTGCATTGTCGCGCCTCGCCGCACCGGTTTTTGCGCGCGGCGCGGGGGTAGCAGCCGCTCTGGCGCAGCCGGTCTATGTGCGCAACAAGGTGGCATTGACGACAGCGGAACGGATTGCGCGCGGCGGTGCAAGATAGTGCGTCATTACCTGCCAATGACCGACGCTGATCTCGATGCGGTGGCCGAGGCGGAGCGGCACATTTATGCCTTTCCCTGGACGCGAGGCAATTTTGCGGATTCACTGGCGGCCGGCCACGGGGCCTGGCTGGCGCGGGAGGACGAGCGCATGACCGGCTATGCGGTCATGATGCAGGCGCTGGACGAAGTCCACCTGCTCAACATCAGTGTGCTGCCCGAAGCGCAGGGCGCCGGTCGTGGTTCGGCACTGCTGGGCCACCTGTTTGATCTTGCCCGGATGCGAGCGGCGACACGCATGCTGCTTGAAGTGCGTCCCGGCAATGTTTCCGGCCAGGGCTTTTACCAGCGTCACGGCTTCGTCGAAATCGGTCGTCGCCGCGACTATTATCCGGCGCATGAAGGTCGTGAGGATGCCATCGTGATGGCGTGCGAGCTATGACAGCGGACGATATTCTGCGTGAAATGGGTCTGGGGCCTGTCTGGAAATTGCGTGCAACGCCGGCAGCAGCACTGGTCGAGGAATCTGCCGCATCATCACCTGCTGCTTTCCCGTCGGTGCAGGAGATTGCGCCGGCCTCTGTGACGGCGGTGGATCCCGCCATGATTTGGGATGAACTCGCGACGACCGTGGCGGCGTGCCGCCAGTGCCGACTTTGTGAGGCACGCAAACAGGCGGTACTGGGTGTCGGCGATGTCAACGCCGACTGGCTGTTCGTCGGCGAGGGACCGGGCGCCGAAGAAGACCAGCGCGGCGAGCCCTTCGTCGGTCAGGCCGGCAAACTGCTCGACAACATGCTGGCCGCGATTGGCCTCAGACGCGGTGAGAATGTGTATATCGCCAACGCCGTCAAGTGCCGGCCGCCAGAGAACCGCACACCGGCGCCGGAAGAGGCGGCTGCCTGCCGGCCGTATCTGGAGCGGCAGATAGAATTGATCCGGCCGAAGCTGATTGTCGCACTCGGCCGTCCGGCGGCGCAGACGCTGTTGCAGACAGAAGTCAAGATCGGCGCAGCGCGCGGCAAGCTGCACGACTATCGTGGCATCCCGCTGATCGTCACCTATCATCCCGCTTATCTGCTGCGCACCCTGCTGGACAAGGCCAAGGCCTGGGAGGATCTTTGTTTCATGCGACGGACCATGCAAGCGCGGAAGGGCGGCTGATGTCCCACGGCAGCGAAGGCTCGCTACGGGCAATTTTCTACGCCTTGGGGGCAAACTTCGGCATCGCGGTTTCGAAGTATCTTGCCGCGTTCTGGACCGGTTCCGGTTCGATGCTGGCCGAGGCGATCCACTCCACCGCCGACTGCGCCAATCAACTGCTGTTGCTGCTCGGTTTGAAGCAGGCGCGCCGTCCCGCCAGCGCCGACTTTCCACTTGGCCATCATCGCGTCACCTACTTCTGGTCGATGATCGTGGCGTTGCTGCTGTTCTTCATGGGCGGCGCGTTTTCCGTCTATGAAGGCATCGAACGGCTGCTGCATCCGCAACCGCTGCAACACGGCTTGATCGCCATGGCCGTGCTCGCCGGCGCGGTGGTGCTGGAGGCATTTTCGCTGTGGGGTGCGCTCAAGGAGATCCGCAAGATTTCGGGACACCAGCCTTTCCTGGTCTGGTTCCGCGAAACGCGCCAGTCCGAGTTGATGGTAGTGGCCGGCGAAGACATCGCCGCCTTGCTCGGCCTCACCCTGGCTTTCGTCGCCGTAGCTGCCAGTGTCGTCACCGGCAACCCCTTGTGGGATGCCCTGGGGACGCTGGCGATCGGCGTCGTGCTGATGGTTATCGCGATTGCCGTGATGATCGAGGTCAAGGGCCTGATCGTCGGCGAATCGGCCGCGCCGCAACTTCGCTCCGAGATCGAAGCTTTTGTTGCCGCTCAACCGGAAGTGGAACTGGTGCTCAATGTCATCACCCTGGCCTGGGGCGACAAGGTGGTGATTGCAGTCAAGGCACGCATGAGTGGCATGGAAACCCAGACTGGATTGCAGATGGTCGATGCCATCAACGCGGTCGAAGCGCGAATGCAGGAACGCTTTCCGGCAGCACAGTGGGTCTTCTTCGAGCCGGATGTACGTTAAGCGGTAGTTGCGACCGTGCACCTGGATCGCTACGTCAACACCCTCGGCAAGCATCTCAAGGCCCGCTTCGGCCAGCACGTGCGGAAGCTG
>Ga0209211_10001833_pt1 | contig 38486 bp, 33 predicted proteins | sample RifGroA2_FD_183992 | JGI IMG/M metagenome (GOLD analysis project Ga0209211, IMG submission 183992) | Groundwater microbial communities from Rifle, Colorado, USA - Groundwater A2 (SPAdes) (version 2) | ecosystem: Environmental > Aquatic > Deep subsurface > Groundwater | place: Rifle, Colorado...
TATTGACCCTGTAAAACATCCCATCCATCTCAAAATAGAAAATAATGCCATTGTAATGGAAGGAGTAGTTGACAGGATAGCCCATAAAAAAATGGCCCTTCTTGTTGCAATGTCTATTCCAGGGACATCAGGGGTTATTGACAGACTGCGGGTAATGCCTGCAAAGGAGATGGGAGACAAAGAGATAAAAAATCATATATGTGATGCCTTTCTTGAAGAGCCGACCCTGAGGGATATTACAATAGAAGTGGATGTAAACAATGGGATGGTTGATTTAGAAGGGACTGTCCCGTCTTTAAGCCATAAACGTCTTGCTGGAGTCCTTGCGTGGTGGGTGCCTGGAAGCGCGGATGTTATAAACAGCCTTGAGGTTACTCCTCCAGAAGAGGATTCAGATGATGAAATAACAGATGCGGTGGTGCTTGCCCTTGAAAAAGATAAACTGGTAAACCACAGTAACATAAAAGTCACAACCAAGAATTGCGTAGTAACTCTGAATGGCGTTGTAAAAAGCGAGATTGCAAAGGAAGCAGCGGAAGACGATGCGTGGTATGTTTGGGGGGTGAATGAGGTGGTGAGCAGGCTGAAAGTAATCAAATGACCCCAAAAATGCAACTGCATTTTTGGGCAAACGCAATCTTTGGCCAAATACTGTGTCAAAGCTGTCTGTCCAAATACTCACATACCTAAAAACAGCATGCTCCCCGTTTTGTCCAGCCAACTTTTCCTTGTCTGTGTCTCAAATATTGCGTTTGTATTCAAAAAGTAAGATTTAGGGATTCTTTCATATGGAAAAGCTATCTATTTTTATAGATACAGAAAGAGAAAGATTTGTAAGAGGCAAGCATAGCAATCTTTTTGCATTTTCGTTTTCACAGATTGTTCGATACCATGAATTTCTAAAAATAATTAGTACAAGATATGAAAAGGCAAGTATGGAATTTATTGCTAACACAAAGGCTTTACAAAAAATTATTTTACCAGGAAAGTCATTTATGAGTGAAGATCAGTTAAAATTATCTGCGGAAGGAGAAAAATTAAACACAATCCTACATTTAGAGATTGAGTCTTTTTACCTCTTTGCTAAAATCCTTTTGGATAAGGTAGCAAGAGCTACAGAATTTTATTTTGGTCAAGCAAGAGGGCTGTCTTTAGATTCGCATGATGACATGTCAAAGAATTTTGAACCATATATTAAGACAAAAGGATTAACAATTTTATCTGATGAACTTAAAAGATTGATCAGCCAACTCAAAAAAGATATTTCAGATTATCGTGATAAACAAATAGCACATGAAAAAAGCCCACGAACAATAAAAGGAACGATGTTTAAGTTGGATACTGGAGAATCCCAGATAATTAACATTAAACTATATCCAACCGAAAAGGATCAACAGTTTGAAAGCAAAGAGATAAAGCAAATGATATGGTTGCTTGAGCAATATATTTGTGAAATGGTCGATTATATTTCTTTAAATAGGGATAAAACCAATTTAGAGTTGGTATAAAATGATTTGGCTGCCTTCTGAGAGGTTATGTTGTCTTCAATTTTGTAAAATGGTGGAGCGGAGCGGGATCGAACCGGCGACCTTCACGTTGCGAACTTGACGCTCTCCCAACTAAGCTGCAAGGTATAAAAGGCCCAAACCTATTATTAAACAAAACAGTGTACACTCCTAAAGAAAATCTATACCATAGGCCGGTATGCCTTCTTTATGCTTTATGGCATACTTTTTAAGCCCATCTGCTATAAGACTGAATTTGTCACCGGGATATGAATTTGAGATTATAAGGATACCAAAGTGTGGTCTGTTTTCGTTGAAAAACTGCACGGTGAGTCTGATAAAGTCATTTCTGTTTTTTGTTACCATGCAGCGCTTATTTGATGCCGCATATTCAAGCTGTTCAAGGTCGCTTGCCTGCAGCATCCCAACCTCATGGGCGCTAACAGCATCTATCCCGCCCCTTCTTAGAATCTCTGCAATCTTTGGGCTTAAATCCTCATCCAGATAGTATTTCACTATCGTCCCATTGACAGGAAGGGATACTTTTTCTTGATACGGTCAGAAGTCCATCCCTCATTTTCGTCTATAAGGCTGTCTATTTCTTTCGCATAAAAATTATAATAGCCTATTGCAGATTTAATCTGTTGTTCAGTAAGCCAGTGGTATGCCTTGCTTAACCGTTTGAGGTCTTTGCCAACGCCTTTGTAGGTTGCAATAACCTCCCATACCTCAATACCTGTGCCGGCAATCCTTGCCCTCTTTCCGCTAACACCTTCTGTAAAAATTATTCCGGGACAGCGGTGGGCTCTTACAGCTTCTTCTAATAGCTCAGTGGTTATTGTGGTAAAATCTTTTTTTGAATCTTTTGCAAGTTCTGCTATTTCTTCAAGGATGTCCTCTGGAATCCTTATGCTTTTTTGGACGGTCGGCATACTATTACCTCACTTGTATACCGTTATATTACATTAAATGACAGTGTATGTCAATTACAGTAAAATAGCGATTTAAAACCTCGCTATTTTACAAACCTGCGATTTGCGTGCCATACTTCGTTGTCGGCGCATTTTTGCTACTCACCGTATCGGTGAACATACGGCTCGTCGCAAAAATGGCCTCTGCCTCGTCTGGCAGACAACTTACCAGTTTCCCCAAAAATCAATGTCTATTTTTGGGCAATAAGGGAAGTTTATTGATAAGGTTTATGTATGAATGGTGGAGCGGAGCGGGATCGAACCGCCGACCTTCTCGTTGCGAACGAGATGCTCTCCCAACTGAGCTACCGCCCCATTTTATAAAAGTGAACAGTGGTCAGTGAACAGTGTTGAGTTTAGAAATAAGCCCTCTGGTCATCTTTCGTAATTCTTCGATTCGTTCACTCATTTTGTCCAACTCTTTTGAAGTCAAATATCCGAGAATATTAGCAACTACCAATTGGGTGTCAAGCTCTGCCAGAGAGCCTAAAGCTACAAATAGGAACTGTTTGAACTCTCCTGTGTGCTGCCGTGCTTGACCCTCTGCTATATTAGACGGAACAGAAACAGCAGAACGTCTCAGCTGGCCACAAAGGGCATATATTTCTTCTTTTGGAAATATCTTTGTAAGCCTGTAAATTTCCTTAACAAGTTCTATACCCTTTTGCCATATTAATAGCTCTCTATAGCTTTTGACTTTTTCAGCCAATGTTTTGCCTCAGACTGGACACTGACCACCGATCACTGACCACTTAGATGTTCTCTGATTCCTTCCTCAAACCCCACTGGCTTAATGTTAAAAACTGATTCCAATGCATTATTCTCAGTTACATTGTCTTCTTCAAGCATCAAGAGCTGGTCTCTGGTGATCGGTGGTTTTGGGAAGATACATTCTGCAATTAATGCGCCTGGTCGCATAAGGGGCATGGGAATATGAATCTTGAGCCGTGTCTTTCCCATTACCCTGCATATTGTATCAATTATCTGGTCAAATGTAAGTTTTTCTGGCCCAGCTATCTCGTAGACCTTATGTATGTGTTGCGGGTCTTTGACTGCAATTGTCATTGCTGAAACAAGGTTTTTTACAGACACAGGCTGCATCATATTCTGGCCATTTCCAGGAATCATGATAAATGGTGAAATCTTAATAATGCCGGCAAAGAGATTGGTGAATTTATCTTCCTTGCCAAACATTACAGAAGGTCTAAAGATAGTATATTCAAGGCCCGAATTTCTTATTATCTCTTCTGCCTCCCACTTTGTCTTGTGGTATTTGCTCCTTGCATTCGCTCTTGTTCCAAGGGCGCTTATATGGACAAACCGCTTTACCCCTTTTATCTTGCAGGCCTCCACCATGTTTCTTGTGCCTTCTGTGTGGATGGCCTTAAAGGTTGTATTTTTAGTTTCTGCCAATATGCCGACGAGATGAACCGCAATAGTTACCTTTGCATCATCAAGGGCTATCAATAGCGAGCTTTTATCAGTTACATCGCCTTTTATTAGCTCTACCCCAGGCTGCTTCATAGCCTCTGCCTTTGAAGGGTTTCTGACAAGGCATCGCACTTGAAGCCCCTGCTTAAGCATCTCTTTAAGCAGGTTGCCGCCAACAAAACCTGTTGCGCCAGTAAGGAGTATCATTTCCTTCCCATGTTAAGTATATCCTTGATGGTTGTTTTTAATTCCTTAAGGTCAGATGATTTTACCACATAGGCGTCAGACGCCCATGTGCCGAATTCCTGTTTATAATGATGGTAGGCGGTACTAAGGATTACAGGAATATTTTTCCATTTTTCTTTTACCCGCCTCAATACCTCTATGCCATCCATCCCCGGCATCTTTATATCAAGGACTATAAGGTCAAATTTATCCTTCTCCAGCTTTGCAATGGCCTCTTCTCCGGATGCTGCCACATGCACATTCAACCCTTCATCTTCCAATTCTTCCTTATATAAAAGCCTTAGCCCTTCTTCATCATCTACAACCAGTATCTTCTCTTTCATAAACCCTCCTGTGTTCAATGGCTACACAGATTTTGGGATAGAACTATAGCATGAGTATTCAGTTCTTGCAATCCATCTGCCTATCCGTAAAATAGCGATTTGCCCGACCCAAGCTTCGTTTGGTTGCCTGACTTCGTTATCGTCGCAAAAATGGCCTCTGCCTCGTCTGGCAGCCCCCGATAGAATCAATCAGGGGCGGTTTCCCCAAAAATAAATGTCTATTTTTGAGCCTATCTTTTTAGAGATGGCTATAGAAGTTCAATCTGCCCTTATAATCTTTAGAATCATCAAGATGCCTTTAATATTCTCCCTTCTTTGTCTGATAGAGGCAGCTTTATGACAAATGTTACTCCAACGCCTATATTATTATTTACCTCTATAATGCCCTTATGATTCGTTATAATAGAGTGAGTTATGGCAAGACCGAGCCCTGTGCCTGTTTCCTTTGTTGTATAAAATGGATTAAAGATATTGCTTATTATATTTGGGTCAATACCGCCGCCTGTATCATGAATCTCCGTTACTATCCAACTACCCTCTTGATAGGTTTGTATCGTAAGCGTTCCGCCTTTTTCCATTGCCTGTATGGCATTTGTCATAAGGTTATTAAAAACCAACTTCAAATGCTGACGGTCAACATCTATTTTAGGCACATGGAGGGACAGTTCTTTCACAACAGCAATCCCATTCCTCTTGAAATCATCTTCAAAAAATGCAACGGCCTCTTCTATAATGATATTTATATCTTCGGATAAAAAAACATAACTCTCATCTTTTGAAAAGTGGACTATCCCGTCCATCAGTTTTTCAAGCCGTGAAACCTCTTTTACAATTCTGTCAACATAACTCATATGAGGAGAATCAAGGTTCATTTGCTGAGAAAGTCTCTTGGCAAAGCCGCCGATGGATACGAGGGGGTTTTTTATTTCATGGGCGAGCGATGCCGCCATCTCTCCAAGGGCAAGCAGTTTTTCTGCATTGACAAGCCTATCCTGCATATCTTTCATTTTTGTATTTATATCTCTGAGGTTGATGATACACTGGTAATTTTTAATGGCTGTCGCAAGTTGCAGCACTATGACACTCAGCAGTTTCTTTTCTTTAAGAGTTACTGCCTTTTTCTCCTTATTTTTAAGATAAAGCACACCATGAAGCCAGTCGTCCTTAATTGGGTAACAGACTACTGTTTTGAAGCCATTGGTTCCTTTGTCAAGTATCCCTTGCCATGTTTCGTTGGGAGGTTTAGATTGTGTTGCAAATATAGGGCTTCCTTTTTTAATAGCCAGACCTGGCAGGCCTTCGTTTTCTTTATATTCTTCCTGGCAGCCTCGTTTGCTTCCAACTGCTACGGCAAGAGTTAACACGTGTTTATCTTGGTCTGACAGATATACGGCGCACTGGTCAAAGGCAAAGGCGTGGGCAAGGAGATTGGCAACATCTTTCAGCCTTTTTTCAAGGGCATCGGTAGAATCTGTCAGTTCTATAACTTTGGAAAGGATATCATAGCCCATAGCAACAATTAGAAATTAGGAATTACGAATTAAAAAAAATCAAACCGTTAATTCGTAATCGTATTATATTTTTGCTTCTCTTAAGAATTTAGCCGCCTCTTCCGGCGGGGTTGGGTTTATATAAAAGCCTGAACCCCATTCAAAACCTGCAACCTTTACCAGGGTTGGCATAATCTCAAAGTGCCAATGGTAGTGCTGGTTATCTCCGTTTTTAAAAGGAGATGTGTGGAGTATAAAGTTATAGGGCGGAGAGTTTAGAACCTTGTCCATCCTTTTCAAAGTATTTGAAAAAAGTTTAGCGAGGTTTTCGTATTGATGTTTCTGGGCATTCTCAAATGATGAGTCATGCTTTTTAGGCAGTATCCATATCTCAAACGGGGCCTTGGGGGCATACGGGGTTACTGCTATGAAATCCGGATTTTCAGCTACAATACGGATGCCCTGCATTATATCCTGCCGTATGATATCGCAGAATATACATCTCTCTTTGTAGTTATAATACTCAAGAGAGCCGTCCAACTCCTCTGCAACCCTCTTCGGGATGATAGGCAGGGCTATAAGCTGGGAATGGGTATGCTCAAGCGAGGCGCCAGCAGCCTCGCCATGATTTTTAAATATAAGGACATAGCGGAATCTCGGGTCTTTCTTCAGGTCTATTATTCTGTCTCTGTATGACCAGAGGATGTCTTCAAACTGCTTATCTGATACGCTGGATAGGGAGTCCTTATGATTAGTGGATTCAATGACTACCTCATGGGCGCCAACGCCATTCATCTTATCGTATACGCCGTCGCCTTCTCTGTTAAGGTCTCCTTCTATGCGGAGCGCCGGATATTTATTCGGAACAACCCTTAGACTCCATCCCTGTGTGTTCGGTTTTGAGCCATCAGGTCTGTAGGCAAGTATCTCTTGGGGGGTTTTGTCTTCGTTTCCGGGGCAGAAAGGGCAGAAACCGTCTTTTGTAGGCGGATGCTGAACCATGAACTCAGAAGGCCGTTTGCCACGCTCTGTTGAGATGATTACCCATCTTCCGATTATAGGGTCTTTTCTAAGCTCGGGCATACATCCCTCTTCAGCCTATCTTTCTCTGTTTCTCCTGCGCCTCTTCTTCTTCTTTGCATTTTATACAAGAGGTTGTAACAGGCCTTGCCTCAAGTCGTTTTTCGGATATATCTTCACCGCAAACCTCGCATATTCCGTAAGTGCCGGTATCTATCCTCTGTAATGCCTCCCGCACCTTTGCGGTGAGCTTCCTCTCCCTGTCCTTTACTCTCAGCAAGAAATTCCTGTCTGTCTCATGAGATGCCCTGTCAGTCGGGTCTGGAAAGGCTTCTTCTTTGGAACTGCTCATTACAGTTACAGCCTTTCCCGCCTCTGAAAGGAGATCCTCAAGCTTTCTGTTCAGGAGATTTCTGAAAAATTCTAATCTTTCCTTTTCCATAACGGTAAATTATACCCAAAACAGAGAGTGATGTAAATATAAATTACCGTATTCCGTGTCCGTTATCCGTGACCGTAGCATTACGGACACGGAATACGGTCACGGATAACGGTCTCTTATAAATGTTCCGCTTTTACCGCCTGTCTTTTTTACAAGCCTTATGTTGGAAATGGTCATCCCTTTATCCATAGCCTTGCACATATCGTATATGGTAAGGGCTGCTGCTGAGACTGCTGTCAATGCCTCCATCTCTACGCCGGTCTGACCGGAAACCTTTACCGTAGCCGTTATATCAATGCAGCTTTTCCTCTGGATAGGTTCAAATGCTATATCTACAGAGGTTATATTGAGAGGGTGGCATAACGGTATTATATCAGCAACTCTCTTTGCTGCCAGAATGCCGGCAATCCTTGCAACACCAAGGACATCGCCCTTTTTAATGGTATTGGCCTGAACTGCCTTGAATGTAACATCTTGCATAGAAACGCTTCCCTTTGCAACAGCCTCTCTGGTTGTGGTTTTTTTGGCAGTTACATCCACCATCTTTGCCTTGCCTTTTTTATCTATGTGGGTGAGCCTTGGCATAATTGATTTACGATTTACGATTTACGATTTACGAATTACGAATTACGAATTTAAAATCTAAAATCGTAAATTATTCTATCTCCACTATCTTTCCATTTTTTACAGTCAATATAAAAAGGCCTTTTATAGCCTCTCTATCTTTTCCAAAGGTTATATCGCCTGTTGCGCCATGAAAGTCTTTCAAGTTTGCAATACTGTCCCGTATATCCTGCTTTTTTTCCCTTTCTATTATAATAGCCTCTATGATCATCTTTACTGCATCATATGCCTGGGCTGAAAGTATCTCTGGCTCTATGCCATAGAGGTTTTTAAAACTATTGACAAAATGCAGGGTGGGCTCTCTTTTGCTGCCACGGAAAAAACCGTCTGCAAAGACCGCTCCTTCAACATATTTGCCTGCCAATTCTATGAGCTTTGGCGAGTTCCACCCATTAGACCCAAGGAGTTTGACATCCTTTATATTATAATATGCAAGGTGCGGCGCTATGAGGCCGATGGTGTCAAAGTAGTCAGGTATATAGAGGGCGTCTGCTGCCACAGTTGCCTCAAAGGTTTTTATCTGTCTGCGGCCTTCCCTTTTTTCAGTTTCCTTTACTTTAAATAATTTCGTAATCTCTTTTCCAAAATATGTCTGGCCTTCTCTATACTGTTCATCAGCCACTATCTCCCCCTTGCCTTTCTTAACCTCCTCTTTAAAAAGGTTGGCAAGCTCTATTCCATAAGAACTGCTTGGATAGAGAACTGCAAATTTTTTGCATCTTAGTGTATCCATTGCATAATTCGCAATAGCCCTTGCCTGTTCTAACGGCGATAGGAAGTTTCTAAATATATAGTCGCCGGTATTGGTAAGCCCCGGCCTCTGTGACAAGGCAATCATCGGTATCTTTAATTGCTGCGCCTTTTGGGCAGCGCCCATTGCTGTTATACTCAAAAGGGGACCTATGATAGCAACAACCCCTTCATCCGCGCCCAATGCTTCTACAGCCTTCTCTGTTGTGAGAGGGTCGTCTTTGGTATCCTTGATAATTATTTCAAGATTAACTCCTTTGCCTTCTAGAGAGGAGGATTCAAAGATATCTGCCGCAAGCAATATTCCCTTGAGCGCCTGTTCGCCGAATTGTGCGTATTTCCCGCTTAAAGGAAGAATTACCCCTAAACGGATATTGGGTGCGGGAGCGGCCGTTGAAGGCGGCGCTTCCAGCGCAAAGGCAGTATTAGAAAATAAGAGAATACAGAATACAGAATACAGAATACAGAATAAAAAACTTCTGACTTCTAACTCCTGACTTCTGACTCCTAACCTATCTTTCATCCAAAGATATCCTTTACCTTTTCTAAAAAATTTTTCTTCAAGGGATTGGTTTCTTCCCCGCTTATTTTTGCAAACTCCTCTAAAAGCTCTTTCTGCCTGCCTGTCAATTTTGTCGGGGTCTCAACCTTTATGATTACATTCTGGTCGCCCCTTTGACCTGTGTGGAGGGAGGCTATGCCTTTGCCCTTAAGTCTGAACACCTTTCCGGATTGTGTTCCGGCAGGTATTTTAAGCTTTACATTCCCTTCAATGGTTGGGACATCTATATCAGTGCCAACGGCTGCCTGAGGGAAACTGATGGGGACCTCGCAGATAATATCATCATTTTGCCTCTGAAATATCGGGTGGGGCTTTACATTTATGATGATGTAAAGGTCGCCGGGAGGGCCGCCATGAACCCCGGATTCTCCCTCGCCAGAAAGCCTTAGCCTCGTGTCGGTTTCAACCCCTGGAGGCACTTTCACGCTGAGGCTCTGCATGGTGTTTATGCGGCCAACACCGCTACAATCGCTGCACGGGTCTTTTACTAATGTCCCTTCGCCCTTGCAGCGGGAACAGGGGCGGGATATGCTGAAAAAACCCTGCTGATAACTAACCTGCCCTCTTCCATGACAGGTTGTGCACTGGGTGGGAGATGTCCCTGGTTTTGCCCCGCTCCCCTGGCACTTCTGGCATTTTATTGTTTTGGGCAGTTTTATCTTTTTTTCTGTGCCAAAGGCTGCTTCTTCAAAGGTAACTTCCATATCATATCTTAAATCTGAGCCGCGTTGACCCCTGGTGCGCCTTCTGCTTGCGCCAAAGAAATCACCGAACACGTCGCCGAATAAATCCTGAAAATCAAAACCAACCCCGGTCCCTTGTCCAAAACCTGCGCCAGTCTCAGCAAAACCGAATCTATCATACTGCGCTCTTTTATTAGAGTCTTTTAAAACCTCATACGCAGCATTTATCTCCTTAAAATGCTCCTCTATGTTTTTGTCGCCAGGATTTTTATCAGGGTGGTATTTATGGGCAAGCTGCCTGTATGCCTTTTTTATTTCTTCATCGGAGGCAGTCCTATCAACGCCCAATATTTCATAAAAGTCTTTTTTTGTCATAAAAATAATAAGGTTGAGGTTGAGAAAAATTATTCTTTGTCTTTCCTTAACCTTAACCTCAACCTCAACCTTATCCTGTCTTTTACATCCTCTCCGTCAATTTTGCTGAGACCTGTAATAGCCGATCTGTTGCAGTCTTTATATCTTCAGGGCTTGAGCCTTCTATTGCCTTTCTCAATATATTCAACGTATCTTTTACAACCTTCTTGTCAGCTTCTCCAAGTCTGCTTTCCGTCTCTGCCAATAACCTTTCTGTCGTATATATCATGCTGTGGGCAGTATTTCTGCTGTCAATAAGTTCTTTTCGTTTTTTATCTTCTTCTTGGTGCTTTTCTGCATCTTTTACAATTTTTTCTATCTCTGTCTGGTTTAAACCAGAGGAGGCTTGTATCTTTATTGACTGTTCTTTGCCTGTACCCATGTCTTTTGCAGAGACATGGAGAATGCCATTGGCGTCTATATCAAACATCACCTCTATCTGCGGAACACCCATAGGCTGAGGAGGGATATCCACCAGTTCAAATCTGCCGAGGGATTTATTATCTGCAGCCATCTCCCGTTCTCCCTGGAGCACATGAATAGCTACCATGGTCTGGTTATCCTGGGCAGTAGAGAATATCTGGCTCTTCTTTGTAGGTACGGTCGTGTTTCGTAGTATCAATTTTGTAAATACCCCGCCTTTTGTCTCAAGGCCGATGGAAAGAGGTATGACATCCAGAAGGATTATATCCTTTACTTCGCCTTTGAGAACGCCGCCCTGAATAGCAGCGCCGATGGCAACAACCTCGTCCGGATTTACCCCTTTGTGCGGCTGTCTTACGAAAATCTCTTCAACCTTTTTTTGCACCCGCGGCATTCTTGTCATGCCGCCTACAAGGATTACCTCGTCAATATCCTTTGCCTCAAGTCCGGAATCTGACAGGGCGATGTGGCAGGGCATGACAAGCCGCTCAATCAGGTCATCTACCATCTTTTCCATCTGGCTCCTGCTTATCCTTTTTCTCAGATGCTTTGGCCCGGATTTGTCAGCAGATATAAAAGGAAGATGTATCTCTGTTTCCCCGACTGATGATAATTCGCATTTTGCCTTTTCAGCCACCTCTTTTAATCTCTGTAACGCCATTTTATCCTGGCTTAAGTCTATGCCATTCTCTTTTAAAAAGTCTTCTGCAAGAAAGTCTATTATACGCTGGTCAAAATCTTCTCCACCTAAGAATGTATCGCCATTTGTGGCCTTAACCTCAAAAACCCCTTCATGCAGTTCAAGAATGGATATGTCAAAGGTTCCTCCGCCCAGGTCAAATACAGCGATTCTTTCATTCTTGTTTTTATCAAGACCATAGGCAAGGGCCGCTGCCGTGGGTTCATTTATAATCCTTAATACATTCATGCCTGCTATCTGCCCGGCATCTTTTGTTGCCTGTCTTTGACTGTCATTAAAATATGCAGGAACAGTTATGACAGCGTCTGTTACCTTCGCTCCCAGATAATCCTCTGCTATATCCTTCATTCTCTGGAGGACTATGGCAGAAACTTCAGACGGGCTCAGCGTCTTTCCCTTTACTTCTACCCAGGCATCATTGTTGGATGCCTGCACTATCTTAAATGGCACAAGCTCTTTTGTCCGTTTTACCTCCGGTGTATCATATCTCCGGCCGATAAGCCTTTTAATGGCATACATGGTATTGAATGGATTTACAACAGCCTGTCTCTTGGCAGCATGGCCGACAAGCCTCTCTCCGGAGTCAGTGAAGGCTACGGTAGAAGGTGTTGTCCTTGCCCCCTCCTGATTGGGGATGACCACAGGGCTGCCGTTTTCCATAACAGCCACGCAGGAATTTGTTGTGCCTAAGTCTATGCCGATTACCTTGCCCATAACAATATAATTACGATTTGCGATTTACGATTTTTTTACCATTCGGCAATCGCAAATCGTAATTAGTAATTTTTCAGTCCTCTCCTCCCGCCGCCTCTTCCATCTCAGTTGATGGCTCCGGGGTCTTCGCTATAACCACCATAGCAGGCCGTATCAATCGATTGTTAAGATAGTAGCACTTATGGAATTCCTTGATAACAGTGCCTGGTTTGTGCTCGGTAGTTTCCTCCTGGCTTACTGCTTCATGCTTCATAGGGTCAAATTTCTCACCCAATGAAGAAACAACCTCAATCCCAAACTTCTTTAATACAGACACCAGGTTGTCAAGAACAAGCTTTATTCCATCCTTTATTGCAGAGAGGTCTGATTCATCTTCTCCCTGTTTAATACCCCTGCTTACTACCGCTGGGGCAGGCTCTGCAGGGACATGTATGTGGTCAATGGCTCTTTCAAGGTTATCAACCGCCGGGAGGATTTCTTTTATCAGCCGTTCATTTGCAAAGTTTATGAGATCGCCTTTTTCCTTTTCTGCCCGCTTCTTGTAGTTTTCAAGGTCCGCGCATGCCCTCAAGAATTTATCATAATTTATCTTTGCCTCTTTTGTCTTTTCCTCAAGACATTCATTCAGCTTTTTCATCTCTGTCTCAAGGTGAGCAGGGGCGCCTGCTGAAGGCGGTACCTCCATAAGCTCATCCCCTTGTCCTTGTGCAGCAGTTTCCTCTGTTTGTATATCTTCTTTTTCTTGTTCTCCCATAATATTCTCCTATAAAAGTGTCAAAGGGTCATAGAGTCAAAGAGTCATGGGGTCAAAGTTTTTGTTTTTGCTCTGACCCTCTGACTCTGTTTTTTACACTGCCTCTCTCTTCGCCATTATATCGCTTAAAATGCTTGCAGTGTAATTCACAAGCGGTATAACCTTAGAGTAATTCATCCTTTTCGGCCCTATCACACCGAGGGTTCCCAGTATGTTGCCATTGCTGGTATAAGGGGCTGTTATGATGCTGCATCCTTTTATTTCATTCACTCTATTTTCAGAACCGATAAGTATCTTAATCGCTTCAGTGTCCAGGGCCTTATCCAAAATCTTTACAAGAATGGATTTTTCCTCAAATGCCCTGAAAAGGAGCTTCATCTTTTCTACATCTTTTGTAAATTCAGGGTCATTCAGTATATTCATCTTTCCTTCTACATACACACTATCAGTATCTTCTTCCTTGTCCAATGCAATCTTGCTTAAATCAAGCGCCTTTTTAAGGAGCTGGTCATAGAGGGTTTTTTCTTCCTTCATTTTCTCTATTATCTTGGCCTTAAGTTTCCCGAGCGTCAATCCTTTTGCAATCTCATTTAAATAACCCGACATCCTCTCAAGGTCATGCTGCGTCAATTCTTCTTCTATTCTCACCATGCGATTTTGCACAATCCCCGAATTAGATACAAGCAGCACCATAATCTGCATTTTGTTCAATTTTATAAATTCTATATACTTTATGGAGATATTATCCAACCGTGGGGGGATCACGATACCCATGCAATTTGAGAAGACGGAGAGTATAATTGAGGTATCGCTCATGATTCTTTCAATTTCCTGAGATTCATGGTATTTCGTTTTTATCTTTTTCCTCTCTGCCTGTGACAGTTCCTCTATCTCAAGCATACTATCAACATAAAATCTCAGCCCTTGATCAGTGGGAACCCTGCCTGAAGAAGCATGGGGCTGTGTCAGATAGCCCATATCTTCCATCACACTCATAGTATTCCTTATCGTAGCAGGGCTTAAGTCTGTCATATACTTCTGTGACACCACGCTCGAACCCACCGGCTCGCCAGTATAAATATACTGCATGATTACCGTCTGCAATATGTTTTTCATTCTATCCGTTAATATATTTGCCATAGTAAACAATGCTGTGCTGCCGGTAATTGATATATTAAAACAATAGCGCGTGCTTCTTGTCAAGAGAAGTCATACTACAGGCGAGCATGAGGAGGTTTTTACAGAGCCTAACTATATTAATTCAGCAAGCACTTCATTTGACAAGAGAAGGCCTTTTCGCGTGAGCCTTATATTATCATCATCTGGGTCAAGCATGCCTTCCCTTGTAAGCTTAGAGATTGTATCTCGATATAAATCCTTTAAAGAGCAATCAAATCGTCTTTCAAACCAATCTATATCTATCCCAGATATCCTACGAAGACCAAGGAATATGCCCTCTTCTATTGCCTCTTTTCTTGTCAATAATTCTTCTCCTGCAATTGCCCTGCCTCTATTTTTTACCTGCTCCATGTATACATTGGGATTATTTTCATTCCACCACCTTATGCTCCAGTCAGGTGCCTGCCCCTGACTGTCTCTACCAGGGGACGAAATATAAGAATGGGCGCCTGCGCCAAGCCCAATATAATCCCTGCACAACCAGTATCTCATATTATGCTGCGACTCAAAACCATCCAACGCAAAGTTGGATATCTCATAATGATTATAGCCGGCCTCTTCCAGTTTATCAATGGCAAGCTCATACATTAAAACCTGTTCTTCTTCAGAGGGCAGCACAAGCTTCCCGCCTTTTTGCATTTTAGAAAATAACGTTCCATCTTCTATAGTAAGGTTATAGGCAGCTATGTGTTCCGGCTTTAAAAAAACAGCTGTTTTTAAATCCTGCTCCCATTCCTCTACAGACTGGCCTGGTATGCCGAATATAAGATCTATCCCGATATTATTGAATCCCGCCTTTCTTGCCCACTCATAACACCATAATGCGTCTTGCGCTGAATGAATCCTGCCGAGGGTTTTGAGCGTTTTATCATTAAACGATTGAATGCCAATACTTAATCTGTTTATGCCGGCATCATGGAATGCAGACAAACTATCTCTATGAACGGTCCCCGGGTTTACTTCTATGGTAATCTCCTGCAGATTTGAGGCTGAAAAGGTCTGTCGTATGCTGGTTATAAGCCTTTTCATGCTGCAAGGCTCTATGAGAGACGGTGTTCCACCGCCTATATAGATTGTCTCAAGTTTTTTATTTAATATGGTTGGCCTTTCCTGAATATGGCCAGCCATCTCGCTGAGCGCAGCATCTATATAGGCATCGTGAGAGATATTTGTTTGTGCAAAGGAATTAAAATCACAATAGGGGCATTTCTTTTGGCAGAATGGGATATGCACATATATACCAAGGCTATTGTCTTTTATTTCTTTTCTGTATATTCGCATAACCTTTTAAAAATATCCCATGGCGATATTATACCCAGCAGTCTGTCCTGATTGTCAACAACAAGTATACATTCAACAGGCTTCTCTGCGCTCACAAAGATAGTGGCAACCTCCATAATAGACACCCCTGGCCCAATCTTTTTAAAGTCTGTATCCATAACCTCGCACACATCCTTATGTGCAAGCTCACTGCATCTCTGGTGAAATTGCGGCAGGTCAGGGGCAAATTTTACATCTTTTAACAGCCCCTCTGAGATATACCTCGGCAAGGTGAGATACAAAAGCTTTCTTGACGTGAGCAGACCTATTACCTTATTATTCTTATCCACAATAGGCAGCTGCCGTATACGTTCGTCTCTTAAAATCCGCATGGCCTCTGCAACGGTCTTGTCGCATTCTGTTGTAGCCACATTGGTCGTCATGATAGTTGCTGCATTCATCCCGTTAAACCTCCTTTTTCTGCCCCGCTAAACCTTTAAAAAGCAATAAGGTCTAACGGGATTCATAATATCTCCTTCCTATAGATATCTTAAATACAAATATATGGTTGACAAAACGATTGATAAAAGCATCATGGGAAACGCCAGTTTCATAAATTCAATAAACCTGAAATGATGGCCTGCCTTGCCTGCAATGCCTGCCACAACCACATTTGCCGCGGAGGCTATGATTGTGCCGCTTCCACCAAAGCATGCGCCAAGCGACAATGCCCACCAAATGGGCAGTAAGGTATCGCGCCCCCCGCCCATCTGAATGCCGATCTCTTTTACGAGAGGTATCATTGTGGCAGTAACAGGTATGCTACCTGTAAGGGCAGAGGAAATAGCAGAGACCCATAGAATAGCCATGGTGGTAATCGCAATATTTCCTGATGTGGCTTCCATCAGTCTTTGCGCAAGTATCGTGATTACCCCTGTCTCATCAAGCCCCCTCACAACAATAAAAAGGCCGGCGAAAAAGAATATGGTCGTCCATTCAAGTTTTTCAAGGGTTGAGTTTATATCTTCTCCTGTTATAAGCAAGAGGATTGCGGCGCCGAAGATCGCTATGGTTGCGGCCTCAAGATGGATTCTATGCTGAAATAAAAAACCAACTATTACAAGGGTAAATATAAAAAAACATTTTTTAAGGAGTGGTATGTCCTGCAGCGCCTCTCGTTCATTAAACTGCATGACCCTTTCCCTTACATGAGAGTCAACCTTCAGCTGCTTTCCGTACAGGGCATAAATCGGCGCAAATGTGGCGGCCATAACAATCAATACGATAGGCCCAAGGTTCTTGACAAAATCCATGAAACTGAGATTAGCCGCGCTCCCTATCATGATATTGGGCGGGTCTCCGATAAGGGTTGCCGTGCCGCCGATATTTGCCATCAGTATTTCTACAAACAGAAACGGGTAAGGGTCTATCTGCATCTCCTCGGCCATAAGTATTGTCAGAGGCGCAACAAGCAGGGCTGTCGTAACATTATCAAGAAGTGCGGATATTATGGCGGTAACACATCCCAGCATTACCAAAATGCGCCAAGGCTCTCCGTGGACAATCTTTACAGACTTGATTGCGACATACTGAAACATGCCTGTCTTCTGGCATACGGCAACAATAATCATCATGCCTATTAAAAGGCCGATGGTGTTGAAGTCAATGCCTGCAACCGCCTTTCCCTGGTCTAATACGCCGAGAAGTATTACCAGCGAGGCGCCCAGCAAAGACACGACCGCCCTGTTGAACTTGTCCACTATAAGGATTATGTATACCGCCAAAAATACAATAATTGCCGTAAGCAATAGCGCCTCCTTAATAGCCCATGGCTTATAGTAGTTGCTATGAGCTACTTTATATCTATCAAAAACTGATTAAACTTTTTTTCCTTGCCGATAGTTGTCTCATGTCCATGTCCAGGAAATACTTTCACATGGTCCCCAAGCGGAAGGATTTTATTTTTTATAGAGGCCATTAACTCTTTATAAGAACCGCCCGGCAGATCTGTCCTGCCAACTGAGCCTGCAAAGAGCGTGTCGCCTGTAAATAATATCTCCTGATGAGTAACAGGATTTTTCACAAACAGGGAAATACCGCCTTTTGTGTGGCCAGGGGTATGTATAACATGAATTGTTAAGCTGCCAATAGTAATCTTATCTTTATCGGTTAATCGCATATCAGGCTGAGGAGAAACAGCAGCATCAAGCCCAAAGACTGCGCCTTGCGCAACAACATTATCTAAAAGTATTGCATCATCCTTATGGATAGCAAGCTTTGCATTAGCAGCCTTTTTTAACTGTCCGTTTCCGCCAACATGGTCAAAGTGACCATGGGTGTTTATTATATATTTAAGAAAAAGCCCTGTTTTTTCAATTGCAGAGAGTATTTCTTCCACATCACCACCTGGGTCTATACAGACTGCCTCATTCGTCTTTTTATCCCCAAGTATATAGCAGTTTGCCTCCAAAGGGCCTACTATGAGGGTTTTAAATATCACCGTTGTTTTGCTCCATTGAAATAATAAATTCCAAATCCGAAATTCTAAATTCTAAACAATCGCCAAAATCCAAAGTGTAAATGACCAAAACTGTTTTGAACATTAACAGGCTGTTGAAAAAGTCATCAACAGCCTTGATTACACAGATTATAAAAAATGATTACACAGATATTTCAAGGAGTTTCAATCTGTGCAATCTACTCTTTTATCTGTGTAATCAAAGATTGTTGAGTTTTTCAACAATCTGTTAGGATTTGTCTCTCCATTTTGCAAGCTGCGTTTTTCAATTTACATTTTTTAAACCCCTCCTAATACCAATTCTCTCCCAGCCTTCATAATCCTTTCCAACTCATCCTCATCCCTTGCCTCGCCGTAAAGACGCACCACAGGCTCTGTCCCTGACTCCCTCATAAGAAGCCAGCAGCCGCCTTCTAACAAGAAATTAATGCCATTCACATCTCGCGCATTATTGACCGTAAGACCGCCTATTGTCTTAGGGGGATTGCTGAGCATATCTAAGAGGCTCTTTTTTGAACCATCGCCAAGGTGGATATTCTCTCTTTTGGTAACAAGCCTGCCCACTCTCTTATATAAATCATTTAATAATTCTCTCAGACTCTTACCCTCTCGCGCAACCATTTCAGCTACAAGCAGGCATGTAAGCATACCATCCTTTTCCGGCACATGGCCTCTTATGGAAAGGCCTGCGCTCTCTTCCCCGCCGATTAAAATCTTCCCTGTAGTTATCAGCTCGCCGATATATTTAAAACCAACAGGTGTCTCATAGATGGGCATATTATAAAATCTTGCCACTGCATCTACCAGATGGCTTGTAGCAATACTTCGCGCAACTCCGCCCTTCAAGCCCTTCACCCTTATCATATAGTCAAAGAGCATGGCAAGGATATAATTGGGTTCAATGAATGAGCCATCCTTGTCAATTATTCCAAATCTGTCTGCATCGCCGTCAAGGGCAAGGCCGAGGTCATAGTTGTTTTCTTTAACTGCATGGATAAGCGCTGCAAGGTTCTCTTCGCTCGGGTCAGGCGGTCTGCCTCCGAATGAGGGATCTGCCTGGTTGTGAAATACTGCGATAGTGCAGCCGGCATCTTCCAAAATCCTGTCCATATAGCCTCTGGCAGTGCCATACATAAGGTCTACTCCGATCTCAAGCCGCGCCTTTTGAATAGCAGCCATATCTATATTCTTCCGCAACCCTTCTGCATAAAAATGAAATGGCTCTATCTCTTCCAAAAGACCTCGGCGTCTTGCCTCTTCAATAGAGAGTTGCGAATAGGCAACCTCCAACAGCATCTCATTTGCCCTTTTTTCTATTTCCTTTGTTATATTGGGCAAGGCAGGTTCTCCAGAAGACGAAGAGAATTTAAGGCCGCTGTATTCCGGCGGATTATGGCTGGCTGTAATATTTATGCCGCCCCCTGTCTTTCTGCGCAATATCTCAAAGGAAATGACAGGAGTAGGCGTCGGTCCTTGCGCCACAAAAGATTTAATGCCGTTTCCTGCAAGAATCCTCACAACCTCTAAGGCAAATCTGTCGCCCAGAAAGCGGGTATCGTGGCCAACTATTACTCCCTTTTTATCTTCGTGGTGCGCCTTGAGATAATCTGCAATAGCCTGGGTTACAACCCGCACCCCTTCAAAGGTAAAATCCTCTGCAACGATGCCCCGCCATCCTGATGTGCCGAATTTTATAATGCTCAAGAAACCTCCAAAGCAGGCTATGGGCGATAGGCTATTGGGTTGCCTATAGCCTCACGCCTATAGCCTATTGCCTAATTATTTCTGCCATTGTGCTATCTTTTCTTTATACTCTCCTGCGAAATCTCTCGCCTTTTCCATGGTTGTTGCCTCAGTGATAACGTGGAAATAGGATTGATCCTGGCTTGGGTATACGATAACCCATCCCTTGGGAAAATTTACCTTTATCCCGTCCAATAACTCTGTTGACTTGTCATTGGAGTCTTCTATCATGCATCGCATTATCGTGCCTTTCTTTTCCCACGAACACGGCACCTTTTCCTTTACCATGAAACTTGGCGGGATCTCCCGTAAGAGCTGATGCAGCCGTATCTCTTTTTTTGCCATCATCTCAAGTATCTTTACAATTGCATACATGCCGTCAAACGCAGGCTGAAACTGCGGGAATATAAAACCGCCGGTATACTCTCCTACAAATACAACCCCTTCTTCCATTGCGGTCTCCATCATTCCTCTGCTCGACATCTTCGTCCTCTTGACAGAAAAATCATAGATATCTGCCATCTGCTCTATTACCATAGAGGCTGAAACAGGCATGGCAACATACGGTTTGCCTCCCTTTGAAGACTTAGGATATGATTTCATAACTAAAAGAGTTATGAGGCTGAGCGCAACATCGCCGTCAATGATATCTCCGTTCTCATCCACGAAAAACACCTTTTCCCCGCCTGCGTCAAGAAGCACCCCCATGTCTGCCTTAAGGGATTTGGCAATGGAAGAAAGCTGGGCAAGGGAGTTTTGAAATTCCTCTGCTGTCTTTGTTATTTTTGTGCCGTCCAGGTTGGCGTTCAATGCTATAACATTTAAATTGAGTTTGCCGAGAATAGTGGGAAATATCCTTGAAGAGCTGCCATAAGAATAATCTAAAACAATTTTGAAGTTGGCCTTTTTTATCGCCTCTGCGTCAATGGAAGACATAAAGCCGTTTTGATAATATTCAAAACCATGAATAGGGAACACCATCTCGCCGGTCTCTTCCATCTGCGCCCTTCTGAAGTCTTCTCTGAAAAAAAGCCTCTCTATCGCCTTTTCCTGATTTGAGTGGAGATTGAGGCCTTTGTTGTCAAAGAATTTAAGGTCTATAACATCAGAATCAAATGGGCTTCGTCTTGTGTGAATGCCGCCTATCTCGCTTCCGCTCTTTGCAAGGTATCGTACAACAGGTATCGGTGTTACCCCATAATCATGAATGTTTACACCTGTTGACAGTATGCCGGTCATGATCGCCCTGTTTATCATCCTGGATGTCTTGTGCGCATCCCTGCTGGTTGACACAATAGCTCCTTTTCTTAGGTTAGCGCCGTATGCTGCGCCAAGCTTTGCCGCAAATTCAGGAGACATCTCAATATTGGCAAGACCTGTTACGCCGTAGGGGCCAAATATACTCTTGCTCCATTTCTCGCCCCATATGAGGCTGGATGCAAGTATCGCCCCATCTTCCACGCTCTTATACGGCCAAACCTTTACGCCTGCCTTAACAGTGCTCCCTTTGCCGATGCGGCAGTTATCGCTTATTACAGCCCCCTCTGCCAGATATGCCCCTTCTTTTATCTCGGATTTGCTTGCCACCACATTTTCCTGCAGCACAGCCTTTTGCCCTATAGAGACATTATTCCATAGGATAGAGGAGATGATGGTTGCGCCATTCTCAATGATACAATTGTCTCCAACGATAGAGTCAATTATCCTGGCATCTGCGCCAACCTTGCAGTTTGCGCCTATGACAACAGAGCCTTCCACCTTGCAGGTAAAATCAACCCTCGCGCCCTTTCCTAACCACACGCCCCTTTTACTCACCTCTTCTCCCGGGATATTCACCTTTACCCTGCCATGGAGTATATCCAGATTTGCGTTGCGGTATTCATCAAGGCTGCCGACATCCCTCCAGTAACCCTCAGCTATATAGCCATACAGAGGGTTTTTTTTCTCTAAGAGAAGAGGGAAAAGGTCTTTGCTGAAATCAAATTCCTGATTGGGCGGGATTAAATCAAGGGTTTCCGGTTCAAGGATGTAAATGCCGGTATTTATGGTGTCACTGAATACCTCGCCCCAGCTGGGTTTTTCCATAAACCTGTTAATCTTTCCATCCTTATCCGTTATTACAATGCCGAAGGGAAGGGGATTTTCAACCCTGGTAAGAATCATGGTGGCAACAGATTTTTTCTTCTTGTGAAACTCAATGGCTTTCATAAGATCAAAATCGGTAAGCACATCCCCGCTTATAACTAAAAACGGTTTATCAAGATATTGTTGGGCGTTCTTTACGCTGCCAGCAGTTCCAAGGTCATCAGAGGCCGAGATATATGTCATCTTTACCCCAAATCCTGAGCCGTCGCCAAAGTAGTTTTCTATCATTTCAGGATGGAAATATAAAAGACTGACAACATCAGTTATATCGCAGCGGGTAAGCAGTTCTACGATATGCTCCATCATGGGCTTATTTGCCATCGGAGCCATCGGCTTAGGCAGGTTATTGGTCAGAGGTCTTAGCCTGGTGCCAAAACCGCCGGCCATTATTACAGCCTTCATAAATCCCCCGGAAAATTAGGCTGATGGCCAAAAGTTGAAAAATTGTTTTCCCTTCAGCCCTAATTGTGCTGCCCATTCTATCAATAAACAGTATAGGCGTCAAGACACACATGCTTTTTTATTAAAGCAGCATATTTCACCTTTTGACATGCGCTCTTAATAGCGATATTATTTTACCAATATGGCTATAGAATCCATATACAGAGATAAAACCGTTGTTGAAAGACTTGTTCAGCAGATACAGAAAATACATCTGCAACATCCTGTGAGAGTAATGCATGTATGCGGCACGCATGAGAATGTCATAAGCCGTTTTGGATTGAGGGATTTGCTGCCTGAAGGTGTAGATGTTGTTGCAGGGCCTGGCTGTCCTGTGTGCGTATGCCCTGGCCGGGATATAGAATTTGCAAATGAGCTTGCCTTAAAGGAAAAGACAATCATCGCCACATTTGGCGACATGATTAAGGTCCCATCATCAGCAGGTTCTCTGTCTGATTCCAAAACAAAGGGCGCTGATATAAGGGTTGTATATGGGCCTTTTGACGCTGTAAAGATTGCAAAAGAAAACCCTGCAAAGGAGGTTGTGCTTTTTGCTGTTGGATTTGAAACCACTGCATGTGGCGTAGCCTCTCTCATTCAGCAATCCAATCTTCCTGAAAATTTAAGCATACTTATTTCGCACCGCCTTATCCCGCCTTCTATGGAATTTTTACTGGGAGTAGGAGACCTCTGCATAGATGGTTTTCTTATCCCTGGCCATGTAGCTGCGGTAATGGGCATGGAGCAATATCGGCTTTTTCCAGAGGCATACAGGATACCGACCGTTGCAGCAGGTTTTGAGCCGGTGGATGTGCTCATGGGAATACTGGCAATAGTAACGCAGATAAAAGAAGGCACATATAGATGTGAAAATGTATATCAGAGGGCTGTGCAGGAAAAGGGAAATGTGAAAGCACAAACAGCTATCAAAGAGGTCTTTGATATTGTGCCTGCATACTGGCGGGGTATTGGGAAGATACCGAGGTCGGGTTTGCGGTTAAAAGAAAGATACAAGATGCAGGATGCAAGATGCAGGTTTAATAACCCCCCATTCCCCCCTTTGCAAAAGGGGGGTGAAGGGGGGTTAGATATAAATCCCGGATGTTCATGCCATCTTATAATGATTGGAAAGATAAAACCGACAAATTGCCCTCTCTTTGGCAACACCTGCATTCCAGAGGCGCCCTACGGCCCATGCATGGTGTCTATGGATGGGACATGCAGGGTGTGGTATAAATATAAAAGGAATGTTTAACGCTATACAATGAGTAGCGGCCAAAGCCTGCGTTTGTAGCTACCTCAAAACTTTCCCGACCTTAATATCAAAAAAGCCAGCCAAAGCCCAAGGATACCTGCAATTAAAAACCCCGCTATCCCAAGAAACGGAAATCCAAATAGCTTTGGCCCACCGCCAAAGGCCATGACCAGAGAAGAACCGATAATCAGGGCTGCCACAATTACGCCAAAGGTAAGCCTGTTGGATGACCTGTCCATCTCTCCCATCAGGTCTTCGAGCCCTTTGTGCACAAAGTCTATGGTAAATTTATCGCTCATCATCTTTTTCAATATCTGGCTCATCTGGGATGGAAAAGTGCGGACAAATGTCTGATATTCCCTTACCGTATCAATAGCATCTTTTGCCACTTGAGCAGGTCCAAATCTTTTTGCTATAATCTTGCGGGCAAACTGCTGGCTTTCTACAAGGACATTTACCTCGGGATGCAGAAGCCTCCCAAGTCCCTCCAGTTCAAGTATGCACTTGTCCAAGAGCAGCAACGCCCGCGGCATTTTTATATTATATCGCGATGCAAGCCTTATGTAGTTCATAAGCACTTCCCCAACACTCGTCATTTTAAAAGGCTTGCCGAAATATGCAAAAAGCATATCCTGATATTCTCTTTTAAAGGCAGGCTCATCTATATCCTCCGGCAATATTCCCATCTTCAGATAAACCTGTGTAAGCAATTCATAATCCTCAGTTACAAGGCCGACAAAGACATCTGCCAGGTTTTCCTGCATCTCCTTGTCTATCTTTCCCACAATTCCAAAATCAACAAAGGCAATTTTTTCAGGCCCTGCGACAAAAATATTTCCGGAATGAAGGTCTCCATGAAAAATCCCAAATTCAAAAATCTGCCTGAAAAAGGTTTCGGCTACAATGTGGCCTATCTTTTCTGTGTCTATCCCGCTCTGCTTCAATTTTTCTATGTTATCTATCTTTATCCCATCTATCCCTTCCATGGTAAGGACTTTTTTGCCTGTCAGATTCCAGTAAATAGTTGGGATAAGAATCCTTTGGTCGTCGGAAAGGCTTTTTTTAAATCTTTCAGTGTAACTGGCCTCCAGGGTAAAATCCATTTCCTTTTTTATGGTTGCTCCAAATTCTTCCACCATCCCGACAGGGTCATAAATCTTGCTTTCCGGTATGTATTTTATAACGAGCCGCGCAAGATATTGAAGGGTGGATACATCGGTATCTATTATTGTCTCTATATCAGGTCTCTGAACTTTTATTACCACCCTTTCACCATTTATGGTAACAGCCCTATGCACCTGTGCGATAGAGGCGGCAGCAACCGGTTTTTCCTCTATCTCTTGAAATAATTCTTTGACAGGTTTTTTGAATTCATGCTCTATCACCTTGACAACATCTGAAAATGGGAACGGGGGGACTTCATCCTGCAGCTTTAAAAATTCCCTTATAAATTCCTCAGGCAGGATATCGGGCCTTGTGGATAGTATCTGGCCAAATTTAATAAAGGTAGGGCCGAGCTCTTCAAAGGCAAGCCTTACTCTCACGGCAAAGGAAATTGCTTCCTGCTCTACGCTTACCTTTTTGCCCAGAATCTTCTGGGGGATAGATATGAGCTTGGTTAGATGTATCCTCTCTATAATTGGGTAAAATCCGTGCTTGATTAGTATGGTAATAATCTGGCGGAGCCGCTGGATATTCTTATATGCGAGGTGGATGCGTAAGAAGGTCATTTGTTATAGCCACTTGCCGTCTCTTGCCTGTTTAAAAAATTAACCCAGAAAATGCATTTGCATTTTCTGACAAACGCAATCTTTGGCCAAATACTGCGTCAAAGCCGGCTGTCTAAATACTCACATACCTAAAAGAGTATACTCCGTTTTATCCACTCAGCTTTTCCTTGTCTTTAGCTCAAATCTTGCGTTTGCACCCGAAAAAGAAAAACCAAATGCATTTTTAGGGTTAATGAGGGAGTTTATTTTTTCTCCATATTCCGCTTTTCCGCGCCTGCGCTTTATCTCTCGCATCCCCCTCCAGCGCCATATCTATCTGCCGCCGTTCGATATCAACATTTTCTATTCTAACCTTGGCAGTATCTCCCACCCTGAATCTCTTTTTGGTGCGTTCTCCGACAAGGGAGTGCTCTTTTTCCATAAAAATATAATAGTCATCTTTCATATTTGTAACATGTATCAGGCCTTCTACAAAATATCCCTCAAGCTCTACAAAAAGGCCAAAACTGGTAACACCCGATATAATACCGTTATAGACCTCTCCAATCTTATCTTTCATAAACTGGGTTTTTTTAAGGTCAACTATCTCCCTTTCTGCCTCCATGGCGTTTCTCTCCCTGTTTGAGGTGTGAGCTGCAATTTCAGGCAGGCTTTTTTCCCAATGTTCCTTGTCTTTTTCAGAATATCTTCCTTTCATTATCTGTTTTAGAATCCTATGAACTATGAGGTCAGGGTATCTGCGGATAGGAGATGTAAAATGGGAATAATATTCAAATGCCAGACCAAAGTGGCCGATGTTTTTTTCAGAATACTTTGCCTGCTTCATTGAGCGGAGGAGGATATGATTTATAAGCCTTTCTTCAGGTTTTCCAGCCGCAGCAGATAACACTTCCTGAAGAACCTTTGGGCTCAATTTCTCCCCTTTGAGATGATATCCAAAGTTTCGGATAAATTCCTTAAACTCATTTATGCTCTCTTCACCAGGCTCTTCATGGACCCTGTATAAAAAGGGAAGTTTCTTCTTGGTAATGTAAGTTGCAACAGCCTGATTTGCCGAGAGCATAAATTCCTCTATGAGTTGATGCGCGATATTTCTTTCAGATTTTACAATATCTTCAACCCTGCCCTCTATGTCAATGATTATCTGCGGCTCTGGCAGGTCAAAGTCAATGCTTCCCATATCTGCCCGTTTTTGTCTAAGCTTTAAACAAAGTTCTTCCATTATTTTCAGGTCGTTCAGTATATGACTGTACCTTTCTCTTAACTCCCTTTCACCACCCTTTTCTAAAGGGGGGCAGGGGGGGTTAGCAAGAATGGTTTTAACTTTTGTATAGGTAAGCCTCTCTACGCTTTTTATAACGCTCTCATAAAATTTGCTGTGTGCTATATTGCCGTGATGGTCAAACTCCATCTCTGCTGTAAGCGTAAGCCTGTCAACATTTGGGTTTAAACTACAGATGCCGTTGCTCAGTGCCTCTGGCAGCATGGGGATGCACCTGTCTGGAAAATATGTGCTAGTCCCTCTTTTATATGCCTCCTGATCAAGGTGGCTTCCTTCTTTTACATAATGAGCCACATCTGCGATAGATACCCAAAGTTTATAACCTTGAGTTGTTCTTTCTAAGGAAACCGCATCATCAAAATCTTTTGCTGTTTCGCCGTCAATGGTAACAGTAGCCCTTTTTCTTAAATCAACCCTTCCCTGAATATCCCGTTCCTCCACCTTTTGAGAAACTTCTTTAGCCTCGGCAGCCACATGATGCGGGAATCTATGGGGCAGGGCATACTTTCTTACAATAACCTCTATCTCCACATCAGGGTCGTCAGGCTCTCCGAGGATTCCAATAATTTTTCCGAGAGGCGCAACTTTTTCTGCAGGCCATCTCACTATCTCGGCCTCCACAATCTTACCTTCTTCAATATCGCTGCTTTCCTTTGGCGGAATTATGATTTCCTGCAGAATCCTTTTATTAGACGGAATAACAACCCCAAACCCCTTGCCCCTTTCAAACCTCCCCACAATGGTCCTGTGCGCCCTCTCAACAATCCTGATAATCCTCCCCTCTCTCTTGCCATCGCCCTTGCTGCGGCCTTCAAGCCTTGCAACAACCTTGTCTCCGTGCATGGCGCCTTTCATATTTTTGGGATTTATAAATATATCTTCTCCACCATCCTCTGGTATAACAAAACCAAAACCATTAGGATGACAGGTAAGCTCGCCAACAATAAGGTTCATCTTTGCCGGAAGACCGTATCGTTCGCCTCTTATCTTTATGATATGGCCTTCTTTGACCAAATCCCGCAGCAGTTTTTTAAATATATCTCTATCTTTTTTAGGAATCAACATCTGATGGGTTAATTCTTTAAAAGACAACGGCCTGTAGGTCTTGCCCTGCATGAATTGGAGGAGGGATTCTTTATTGAGCATATTTACCTGTCTTTACCGTCGTTATAAACTATCTGTTCAAATGCATCCTTACCTGGATTATAGGAATACACTTTCCCTGTGCCAATGTCGTAATACCAACCATGAAGATGAAGTGTCGCATCATTCAATGCCTGCACTACAAAGGGATATGTCTCAATATTCCTTAGCTGGATTAGTATATTCTCCTCTTCTGTAATCCTATAACGAGCATTGCCTGATAGGTCGCGATAATAAGAGTTAACCACATCTTTGGCAGGAGATGCTATCTTTAACCAGTCCCTCAAGTGAGGCATTTTATCTAATTCCTTATTATCCATGTAAAGAGCCTCCATTGCCCCACAATCAGAGTGTCCACAAAGGATTATATCCTTTACCTTTAAAACCAACACGGCGAATTCGATTGCTGCTACAACACTGTTCTTATCTTTTATAGCATCGTATGGCGGGATGATATTCCCTACGTTCCTTACAATAAAAAGCTCACCAGGCTTACTCTGAGTTACAAGATTCGGGTCTACCCGTGAATCAGAACATGTGATGAACAGCACTTCCGGTTTCTGGCTTTTGGAAAGCCTCTTAAAGAAATCCTCTTCTTTTATGAAATATGACTCGCGAAATTCGTGAATCCCTTTGTATAGTTTTTCCATTTATCTAATTCCTGATTTAAGCGGCTCTCATCACTGTGTCTCACATCCCCACAATATTATACCCTGCATCCACATAAATAATCTCACCGGTAACCCCGCTGGATAAGTCGCTGCAAAGATAGAGCGCTGTTTTTGCGACATCTTCTGTTGTAACATTTCTTTTTAAAGGAGACTTTTGCTCCACAACGCCGAGTATCTCTCTAAAACCTCCTATACCCATGGCTGCAAGTGTCCTTATAGGGCCTGCTGAGATGGCATTTACCTTTATCTTCTTCTGTCCTAAATCCGATGCAAGATACCTGACGCTTGCCTCAAGCGCTGCCTTTGCAACACCCATAACATTGTAATTGGGAATAACCCTTTCACTGCCAAGATATGTCATGGTTATGATGCTGCCGCTTCTCCCTTCCATCAAAGGATATGCCCGCTTTGCCAGCGCCACCAGAGAATAGGCGCTTACATCCATTGCCAGTCTGAAACCCTCTCTGGATGTATCTGCATACAACCCCTTCAGCTCTTCTTTATTTGCAAAGGCAATAGAATGAACAAGGATATCCAACCCTTCCCACTTCTCTTTTATCTTGTTAAATACGGCGTCTATTTCATTGTCCTTTGACACATCGCAGGGTAAAATCAGTTTTGAACCAATGCTTTCTGCCAGAGGCGTAACCCTTTCCTTGATCACCTCGCCTGCATAAGTGAATGCAAGCTCTGCGCCTTCCTTATGCAATGCCTGAGCAATAGCCCATGCAATGCTCTTTTCATTGGCAACACCGAAGATAATTGCTTTTTTGTTATCCAATAAGCCCATGTCAAAACCTCCTTGTCGTAAATCCTTTCTATCACTATTTGATAACTGATTCAATCATTTATTTAACTTGAAAGCCCGGCGGCCTTCTGTTAAATTTACAGTACTACATTGAAGGAGGGGTTATGGCTTTTGAACATATTGAAGAAAAAGAGGCGGTAGAGATTGCCGCTCTCATAGAGAAAAATGGTTTTGCCTTTTATTCCATACTTGCAAACAAGACAGAGGATAAGACAGTAAAGGCGATATTCAACAAGCTTGCAAAGGATGAAAAACGGCACATGAAAATTCTGGAGAAAAAATATTATCCTGAGGCAGGTTTTGGCGAACAGATTACTGACGAGGAAATTGCTATAGAAGATTATATCGCAAGAACCGCTGACCCTAAAATATTTACTGAAGAGATAAGTGTTGAAAAACTTATCCATGCAATAGACAGCATAAAAAAGGCTATTATACTGGCAATCCATACAGAGAGGTATGCATCAGAATATTTTGAAGATATGGCTAAAAAGGCCTCTACCAAAGATGGCGCAAAAATGTATAAAGAACTTGCAGAAGAGGAAAGGGGGCATGTGAGGGAGTTGGAGACTGTGCTGAAAACTATGTAAGACAAATGCAATTTTTGGCCATATACTTTGCCAAAGCCCTCTGTCCAAATACTCACTGCACTTAGGTTACGTAAAAAGTCGAAATTCAGATAATAACACGGCATCGGCAGCTTTTTACGAAGCCGTAATTCTCACCAGCACGCTCTTCCCATGCGCCTCAAGCCCTTCTATTTCGGCAAATCTTGCCACATTCCTGCCGAGCTTCTTAAGTCCTTGTGTAGAAAAGGCAAGCACGCTTGACCTCTTGATAAAATCCTCAACGCCAAGCGGCGATGAAAACCTTGCCGTGCCTCCGGTCGGAAGCGTGTGATTTGGACCTGCCATATAATCGCCCAACGCCTCCGGCGTATGAAATCCCAAAAATATTGCGCCTGCATTTTTAATTTTTTGCAAGAACTTAAACGGTTTTCTCACAAAAAGCTCAAGATGTTCAGGGGCAATTTGGTTGGATATATCTGCCGCCTCATTCAAATCCTTTGTGATAATTATTGCGCCGTATCTATCTATAGAGCCTCTGGCAATGGCCTGCCTCTTTAAATGTTTTATCTGGATAGAAACCTCTTGTGCAACAGCCTCTGCCATTTTTCTTGAGGTCGTAAGAAGAATGCCGGATGCAAGCTCATCATGCTCTGCCTGCGATAATAAATCTGCTGCAACCCAGGAAGGTTCTCCGCTGCCATCATTTATGACCAATATCTCGCTCGGCCCTGCAATCATGTCAATATCAACAATGCCAAACACAAGCCTCTTTGCAGTTGCAACATAGATATTGCCTGGGCCGACAATCTTATCCACTCTTGGAATGGTCTCCGTGCCGTAGGCCAGCGCAGCAATGGCCTGTGCCCCGCCGACCTGATAAATTTCATCTACTCCTGCAATATGAGCTGCTGCCAAAACATACAGGTTTATGCCATGTTTAGACGGCGGTGTTACCATAACAATTTTCCTAACACCCGCAACCTTTGCAGGTATTGTGTTCATCAAAACAGTGGACGGGTAGACAGCCTTGCCGCCAGGCACATAGATGCCAACCCTCTCCAAAGGAGTAATCCTCTGGCCAAGTATAGTGCCGTCCTTTTCAGTAAAGGCCCAGGACTTTGATACCTGCATTTTATGGAACTTCTCAATTCTTGTGGCAGCGAGCTTTATAATCGCCAAATCTTTTTTCGGGATTTTCTTTATTGCCTTCTGTATCTCCCGGCTATTGACCCTTAGCCCTTGCCCCTGCCTTATCCTGACACCATCAAATCGCTCTGTATATTTCAAAAGGTCTTTATCGCCATTCTGTCTGATACCATTTAGAATGGTTTTTACAGCCGCCTCTACCTTTGAGGTGTCAGCTTCACCTCTTTTCAGGATAGTGCCAAGGGTCTTAATAAATCCTTTCTCATTTGTGGAAAAAATCCTCATAATCGCCACATTTTATAGAAGAATGAGTGGCAGTGCAAGTTTAATTTATTTCCCCAAAAAGCAATGCCTATTTTTGGGTATTTGCATCAAAAATTATGATTCCAAAAAAATAAAAAGAGGGAGCGTCAAAATCTTACGCCCCCTCTTCCGTTGGAATTTACTTCTCTTGCAGTAACTACTTATATAGTTGCCAACGACATGATGTTGGCGTTTTCTGCAATCTCTTTTAGCTTATTCAAAGCCTTTTCTTCAATCTGCCGAATCCTTTCCCTGCTGACCCCAATTGATTTTCCAATGGACTGCAGCGTCTGCGATTCTTTTTTATCAAAGCCGAATCTGCGGCTTATAACAGTCCGTTCCCTATCATCAAGCATTTGCAACCAGCCCTGCACCGTCTCTGACCGTAATGATTGATTTATTAACTCTACTGGCTGTTGAACAGTATCATCTTCTATCAGGTCTAAAAGCGACTGGTCGCTTTCATCAGCAAGGGCTGCCTCAAGAGAACAGGTTTTTTTAACTACCATGCTCAACTTTTTTATATATCTGCCGGACAACCCTGTTTTCTCAGAAAGCTCTCTGGTATCCGGTGTCCTCTTTAATGTGACTGTCAGTTCCCTGGTTACCTTCATAAGTTTTGATATGTCTGCTGCAACATGTATGGGAATTCTTACGACATTTGCCTGATTGATTATCGCCCTTTCAATGGCCTGCCTTATCCAGAAGGTGGCATAGGTAGAAAATTTGCATCCCTTTGCTGGTTTAAAATGCTCAACCGCCTGTATAAGTCCGATATTGCCCTCTTCAATAAGGTCATGAAGCGGCAGCCCCCGGTGCATATAGCGCTTTGCAATGTTAATAACCAAACGGAGATTTGCTTCAATCATCCTATTTCTTGCCTTGCTATTTCCTTTGGCAATTTTTTTTGCAAGGTTTTTTTCCTCTTCAGAAGATATAAGAAGGGGGTGTTTCTTAATATCTCTGAAATAAATCTGCATAGAATCGGCTGTAATGCCGGTATCCCACTCTTCTCTTTTCCACATATCCTCAATAGCTGCGATTTTTTTGTTCCTTTCCTTAGTATCTGCTGCCACCGCAACTGTTGCCGCTCTTTTCTTTTTAGGGATTTCGGATGAGTTGCCGAATACCTCATCGTTCAAGTGGTTATTTTTATAGGGAAACGGCCATCTTGATAGAAATCGACTTTTTTGATTTGTGGCAACCGCCGCTACTGCGGGAGCTGTTTTGCCAATTTTTGCCCTTGCCCCCAAGTCTTCGTTCTTTCTGCAATTCAACATTTTATCCTCCCAAAAATAGTTTATTCTTTAAAACAGCACTCCGACAAATGCTTTATACTTTTAATAATAGCAATAGTAGTGCCAAAAAAAATTCTTTAAATTTTATAAAGAGTTACAAGAATAAGTTATGGCTAAGAAAGGGGCTGCTGGTAAGATTCTTTCCACTTTATGCGATAAAAATATTGCCACTTATTTGAGATATTTGGTATGGGGATGAGAAGCAGTAAAATTCAAGCAAATGCACCCTCTTCAATTGTGGGAGAAGGGCGGGGTGGGGGTAAAAGTCAGTAGAGCTATTTGCAGGAGATACGACTAATATTACTTAAGAAGGAAGATTTTTACTGGAATTGATTTTTTCAGGAGAATTGTTTGAGGATCTGTATTTCTTAATCTTTTCTCTTAAAGTAAGCCGTGATATGCCGAGGATTTTTGATGCCTGTGTTATGTTGCCTTTGACCTTATTCATGGTGTTGAGGATATGAGCCCTTTCTACTGCTTCAAGTGTTATCTCATCGGAAAAGACAGGGGTGTTGAGTGGGTTTGGGAATGAGGTTTCTTTAGTAAATTCCAAAGGCAATTGTTTGGGTGTTATTTCTTCAGTATTTGCAACTATCATTGCCCGCTCAATTACATTTTTCAGCTCCCGTATATTTCCAGGCCATGCATATTTCAAAAATATTTCCTTACTTCTCTCGGATAATCTTTTAATGTTCTTTCCGTAGGCTTTGTTGTTTTCATATATAAAATGCTCTGCCAGAAGCAATATATCTTCTTTTCTCTCCCGCAGGGGCGGTATGTTTATGACCATAACCTTCAGCCTGTAGTATAGGTCCTCTCTAAATCTCTTTTCCTTTACCATGGCCTCAAGATTTTTATTCGTGGCAGCAATTACCCTCACATCAACCTTTACGTCCCGCACCCCTCCAACTCTGCGAAAGACCCTGTTCTCAAGGACTTGAAGAATTTTGGGCTGAAGCCTTATATCCATATCGCCTATTTCATCAAGAAATATAGTGCCGGCATCAGCCACTTCAAAGAGCCCCTTTTTGGACTGTTTGGCATCTGTAAATGCGCCCTTTTCATAGCCAAACAGCTCTGTTTCAAGTAGGGTGTCGGGTATGGCGCTGCAGTTCAGCTTGATAAATGGATTGGTCTTTCTATTGCTTAAAAAGTGGATTGCATTTGCTACAAGCCCCTTTCCTGTTCCGGTCTCGCCCTGAATCAATACAGATGTGTTTGAGGTCTTTGCCACTATGTCAATAAGTTCGGTAATCTCTTTTAAGTTTTTACTGGCGCCCACCATCGGCAGATATTGATATTCGTCTCTTTGGTGAGAAGATGGCTCTAATAAGAGTTTTTTGGCTTCACCGCCTGCCTGTTTTCGTTCTATGGCATAGCGTATGGAGCGCGCCAGCATATTGCTGTCTACCTGCCCTTTTACAAGGTAATCCTGTGCGCCTTCCCGCACTGCCTTGACTGCCATGCCCTCATCAGCAAGGCCGCTCAGCACCACAACCGGTATACCCGGCATCTGTTTATAAAGTTTTAAGAATGTCTCAATCCCTAAACTGTCAGGCAGCATAAGGTCGAGCAGGGCAATATCAAAGCCCTCTGCGCGATGACGTTCTAATGCCTCCGAAAGCCGTATTACATGCGTCAGAGAAAAGATGTCTTTGCCGCCGCTGTCAATTAACATTTCTCTTAACAAACGGGCGTCTGCCGGATTATCTTCAATCAGCAGGATTTTGATCGGTTTTTTATGCTGCATAGCGAACTCCGTTTCATTGCAGAAGGTTAAAGTGCAAACTGAAATGGGGCTATTAAGTTACATGCTTTGCGTTAGATGTTATTTCCCAAAAATCAACCGCTATTTGGGTATTTCTCGCCTCTTGCTTATTTGGGCGGCAGTTTTACAACAGAGAGCCAGAATTCCTCAACTGCCTCCACTATCCTCATAAATTGCTCCAAATCAACAGGCTTCTTAATATATGCGTTTACATGCAGATTGTATGCCTTGAGCACATCCTTTTCATCATCAGAGGTTGTGAGAATAACTACAGGGATTCTCTTCAGGTCTGGATCTTTTTTAATCTCTGCCAATACCTCTCTGCCATCTTTTTTGGGAAGATTCAAATCAAGGAGAATGAGGTCAGGCCGGGAGGTGTTAACATAGTTGCCATGCTTGCGGAGAAAGGCCATTGCATCCTCGCCGTTATTCACTACATGCAGGTTATTCAGCATCTTGGCATCCTTGAAGGCTTCCTTGGTGAGACGTATGTCTGCCGGATTATCCTCCACCATCAGGATTTCAATCATTCCGTTATTAGTATAAAGGGCCATTTTTCACCACTCCTCTGAAAGATTTGGTTAAACAGAGCAATCCCCCACCGAAGATTTTTGTGTGGAGATAAAGAACATAACATCAAATGATTGGCTTTCCTCAGCTGTAAAAATCAATGTCTATTTTTGGGCTCAGGATAATCATGTCATTTCCTGTTTGGTATTGTAAAGTAAAAAGTTGAGCCTTTTCCAACCTCTGATTCAACCCAGATGCGGCCCCCGTGGTTTTCTACAACCTTTTTACAGATTGCAAGGCCGATACCTGTGCCGGAATATTCATTCTTGCCGTGAAGACGTTGAAATATTACGAAGATACGGTCGTGATATTTGGGGTCAATCCCTATGCCGTTGTCGCGGATAGAAAAGAGTAATTCATCCTCTTTGATTATGGCAGAGACATGAACACATGGCAGGGCTTCGTGATTATACTTTATCGCATTAATAATAAGGTTCATCAGCACCTGTTCAAGTTGAGTGGCATCTGCTGTTATAGTAGGCAGCGGGTCATGAGTTACAATCGTGCTGCGTTCGCTAATCACAGCCTTTAGATTAGAAAGGGAGCGGTTAAAAACATGCTCTAAGTCTACGGACGATAATTCCTTGTTTCTGGAGTCAATCCTTGAATAGGCAAGCAGATCGCCAATCAATGTTTGCATCCGATTTGCGCCATCCACGGCATAGGAGATGAATTCATCGGCATCGTTATCTAATTTTTCTTTATATCGCCGCGCCAGCAGTTGCAGATAACCTGCTATTATACGCAGCGGCTCCTGCAGGTCATGGGATGCTACATAGGCAAACTGCTCAAGGTCGGCATTGGAACGTTCCAAATCAAGGGCGTGTTTTGCCACCGCATCCTCTGCTGTCTTGCGCACCGAAATCTCCCATTGAAGCTGTTTATTGATGGATTCTAATTCTACTGTCCGTTCTTCCACCAATTCTTCGAGATGCCACTGGTATTTCCTGATTTCGTCTTCTATGAGCTTACACTTTTCAATTTCACTATTCAGCCTCTGATTTATCTGAGCAATGCCCCTTTCTTTTTTTCGCGCTGTTTGAATAAAATAAACCGTAAAGGCAAAGATAAAAGCTACAATAGCCCCTGCAGCCAAAGTAATTTCTTGAAGCGGAGATGTTACTTCAGCTATATATGCTTGTTTTGGCCAGACCTTTACGCGCCAGGCAGCGTCGTATTGTTTGAATTCTATCTCCCTGCCTAGTTCCATCTCAAGAAGTCTATCATTATCGCTTCTGTAAATTTCATCCTTTTCTTTGAGAATTACAACAGAATTTCCTGCTATAATATTTTTATGCAGAATGGAATCAAAGAGATTCTTACTTTCGAATATGCCGACAACAAAACCTTTCAGCGTATTTTTATAAAAAATCGGTACACTTACAGAAAACCCTTGGACGCCGGGTGTTACATCTCTGAGGCCTGAAAAATAAACATCGCGCTGACCTCTTGCCGCAGTAAACATTTCCTGTTGCTGCTTCTTAAATCCAAGGTGATTATTCGGAACATTTTTATTCTCTTGTGAAACAATCCAATGCACATGCAATGTCGGTTCTATTACTTCAATGGTATGGAAGCCGGCAAAATGTTCAATATAAAGCCTTGTATCATGCTCCCATTCCTTCTTGGAGATTTTTTCAGAGCTACCTAAGCGGCTCGCCATACGGATAAGGGACTGGATTCTGAATTCCAGGTTGTCTTTGATGGAGCCGCTTATGTCAAGAGTTTTTTCCTGAACCAATTTTTCAATATGAATACGCTCCTGCAAGACCAGCGACTGCCACAGGCTGATGGTGATAGCCATAACGCTGAGGCCGGCGGCAAAAGGGATCCATTGCGGTGAACCAGCCTCTTCCACCTGCCATGCAAACAGCGTAATGCTAAAACCAATTACCATAAAACCAACAGCTGTATGAAAGGCCATGCCGATGCTCAAAAAACTTCCCCATGTGTAAGCTCCCCTTAACCCTATAAGATAGCCTAATATTGAAATGGCTCCAAAGGCAGTTATAATTGAACCAAGGCATCCTAAGGCAAAATTACTATATTTTACCTCCGTCTTCCTTGTAAGAAGCAATGCTGAGCCTGTGAGTATAAAATTTACGGCAGTATTGGGCGCCATGCGGCCTGGGTAGAGAAGCCCCGGAGTAATGGTATCTTTTATGAAAAGCTGATCAATGTTTAAGTTGACAGCAAAGGTGTATTGTGTGAGGGTTAAAAAACCGATAAGGGCAATTACTGCGCCGCTTACGGCTGGAAAAAGTGGCAAGCCAAAGGCTGTTGCAAGAAGGCCTGTGCCAGAGATAACAAAGGCCAGGGCCGTGTTATACTGCATTGCTGCAAGTGACGGGTATATTTTGACCAGGGTAAGATTATGGGTATGCCACCCTATTATTACCGTCAGCCCCAATACCAATGAAAATCCGCCTGCGAATATGACTGCATGTTTTTGCCATGAAAATGGGAGGCCTTCTTTTATCATAAAGAATTATCTATTCTTGCCAATACGAACGCAATAAATGTCTTTATACTGCGTTGGACTCCTCGGAAAATCCTCAACATACTAAATTTAAGTATGCCTGCGGTTTTCCTCGTCGTCCGCCCTCCTCAGGCGGGTCTAAAGCCATTTCTTGCGCTTGTATGATGTAATTTTATTTAATGCGTTTGTATTACCTTGACCTCTTCGCAAGTTTCTTTGTTGCGCGGCGCTCTGCACGTTGATATTTTGCCTTTTGAGCTATTCCGCTCCAAAAGCCGTAAAGCAACACCTGCAGAGACAACACCGCAATAAAGCCGATACGCATTCCGTATCCCATAGATGCAGCCATCTGATTAGCCATTTCCTCGATCTTTTGGTACAGGATAAGCATATTCGTCAATGCGGTAAATATGGTGACAACAGCCCCTGCAAGCACGCCCTCAAGCACAGCCCCTGGCCCTGATTTTGTAGTGTATCCTATCCAAAGACCGGTGCCTAAACTTGTGGTAAGCGCCAATAGCATAAGGAGGTAAAGCCCTTCACTGCCCATAAGCCAGGGGTGTTCTCCACGCAGAAATCTGCTTACCGTTTCTATACTAAAACCACCGTAAAGGGCTGTAAAAGATGTACGATTAAAATGGAGAAACAGGGACAAAAGATATATTTCAAAGACAAGCTTAATGCAAAAGCTTATAGCCATGGCTGTGAATATTCGGCCAATGGTGATATGTTGAAAGATTACCCTTACTCCTGCCTTTATATCTTCCTTCATCTTTTCGGGATGGACGGGTTTGGTATTTCCTGTTTTAAGTCTTTCAAGTAATTGATAGGTAATTGCATAGAGAAGCGGTATGAGCGGAAATATACGGCTGGTGTAAACATCCATTGCCATTATATGGCTCAGACCCACAAGACCAACAGCGCTGCTGACAGCTATGAGAAAACTTAAAAAGAGATTCAACATGGAAAGGAATTTATTATATCATACGAACAAAGAGATAGGTAGTTTTTGGAGTGATTGGGTAATGTCAATCTTTATGTGTAATTTTATTTAGGGCTATACTCTCCATAGGATCAATTCTCCCAAATCCTATTCTGCCTGTTGAATATGGCAAAGATGATTCTT
>Ga0209211_10001834_pt1 | contig 38482 bp, 43 predicted proteins | sample RifGroA2_FD_183992 | JGI IMG/M metagenome (GOLD analysis project Ga0209211, IMG submission 183992) | Groundwater microbial communities from Rifle, Colorado, USA - Groundwater A2 (SPAdes) (version 2) | ecosystem: Environmental > Aquatic > Deep subsurface > Groundwater | place: Rifle, Colorado...
ATACGGCGGGATTGAAAATATTTTTGCCAAACTGAAAGAAGGAAAAGTTGAAGCCAAGCCGAGAATCATAGAACTGCTCAAGGGGGGAGAAGAGGAAGCGCAATTCAGCAAGACTTTGGCCGAGATAAGAAGAGACGCGCCGATTGATTTTTCTCTGGAAAAAGTTTCTTGGAAAGAAAGATTTAGTGTTGAGGAAATAAAACCGATTTTTAACGAACTCGGTTTTAAGAGTCTGCTTGCCAGGATTCAAGAAAACAACGGAGCAATGCCGGAAAAAACGGAACAGCCGCGAAAAGAAAAAACTCCGGCGGATTTTCAAGCCAAAGTTATTGAAGACAAAAAATCAAAAACCGAAATTTCAGAAATGTTGCGAGTGAAAGTAGAAGAGCCGTTGGGAAAAATTTTAACCGAAATGGAAAAAAAGGGCGCGCTTATTGACACGGATTATTTGAAAAATTTGTCGGAAGAAAAACATAAAGAATTGAACGGACTTGAGAAAAAAATATGGAAGCTGGCCGGAGAAGAATTCAACATAAACTCTCCAAAACAGATGGGGGAAGTCTTGTTTGTCAAACTCGAACTAGGCGGAGCAAAGCCGAAAAAAACGGCCACCGGAGCTTACTCCACCAACGCCGCCCAGCTTGCGAAACTGAAAGACGCCCATCCTATAATCGGCGACATAATGGAGTATCGCGAAATTTCCAAACTCGTTTCCACTTACATTGACGCCTTGCCGAAACTGGCGGATGAGAATAATCGCCTGCATACTCATTTTGATTCTTTCGGCACTGCCACAGGGAGGCTGTCCTCGGAGAATCCCAATCTGCAGAATATTCCCAAAAAGACGGAAAGAGGCAGAGAAGTGCGAAAGGCATTTGTGGCCGACCGAGGTTATAAGCTTGTGGACTTTGATTACTCGCAGATTGATTTAAGGGCGGCGGCGATTTTAAGCGGGGACAAAAATTTGATAGAAATTTTCCAAAAAGGCGGCGATGCGCATGCTTCAGCGGCCGCGAAAGTTTTTAACGTAAAACCGGAAGAAGTTACGCCGGAAATGAGGCGAAAAATAAAGGTTATAAATTTCGGAGTGCTTTACGGAATGGGCATCAGCGCGTTAAGACAAAATCTCGGAGGTACAAGGGAAGAGGCGCAAAAATTTTACGATGAATATTTCAAAAATTTCAGCGGTTTGAAAGATTATATAGAAAGAACCAAAAAATTCGCCGGAGAAAACGGCTGGACGGAAACGCTTTTCGGCCGAAGAAGATACTTTCCGGAAATATCTTCCAAGCTGGAGTATCTTCAAAAAGAAGCGGAGAGAATGGCAGTCAATATGCCGATACAAGGAACTTCGGCCGATTTTATAAAGTTGGCGATGATAAGGGCGGACAAAGCGTTGGAAGAAAACAGGCTGAAAGACAAAGTTTTTATGCTTTTGCAAATCCACGACGAATTGCTTTTTGAGATTAAAGAAGACGTGGTTGAAACGGCCGTTTTAATCATAAAAAAAGCGATGGAGAGCGTTTACCCGTTGAAGGGGGAAGAGGTTGAACTTGTCGCCGAGCAGTATAAAAAAATAAACTTGCCGGATATGCCAATAGAAGTTAACGTGGAAGCGGGGGACAATTGGGAAGAAATGATTCCCTTCGGTCAAATTAAAAAATAAAATCTCAAATCTAAAAAATTATCTATAATTAACTTTATGTTTTATTTACTTTACGGCCAAGACACATACAGGAGCAAGGAAAAGCTCAATGAACTTGTTTCGCATTTTAAGACCAAAGTTTCCGGTTTGGGGTTTTTCAGAATTGAGGGAGAAAATTTCAACGAGGCGGAATTTAAAGAATTGCTGAAAGGAAAAACTTTGTTTGAAAAAAAATACGTGGTTGTTTGCGAGAGGATTTTGGAAAACAAAGAAGTGCTAAATTTCATCTTAGGCAGTTTGGGTGATTTGGCGAAGACGGACAATATGTTTCTTTTTTTGGAAGAAGAAACTGACGAGAAAATTTTGGAGGAATTTAAAAAACAGGCTTACAAAGTCCAAGAATACAAACCGCTTGACGGCGTTAAGTTGAAAGCGTGGTTTGCGGCCCAAAAAATCCCGTTAAATATTGCCGATGAGATTATAAAAAAATGCGGTTCGGATTTATGGCGCGCCTCTAAAGAAATTGAGAAATACCAACTTGGCGGTTTAACCGCCAAGTTGAGTGAATTGCCGGTTTATAATCCGTTCGCAATTTGCGACGCTTTTGCGGAGAAAAATAAAGCCAAAATGTGGATAATTTACCAACAGGCGTTAAGGCGGGGTATTCCGGCCGATGAGGTGTTTTTCAAAATTCTCTGGCAGGTGAAAAATTTGTTGCTGGTGAAAAAACTTGCTACCGCAGGCGTGGCGGATATTACCAAAGAGTCCGGCCTTAAACCGTTTGTTGCCGGTAAGGCGATAAAAGCTGCAAAAAACTTTTCCGAAGATGAATTAATAAATTATTCGTACGAAATGCTGAAAATTTATCACGAAGAAAGAAGGGGAGAGTTGGAACTGCCGATAGAGTTTGAGAAAATACTGGCAAGATAAAATTAATTGGCCTTTTACAATATTTCTATTATCTTTGGTTTTCTTTCTTTAAATTCATATAAAGCAGCCGGGCGATGGGCGCCGTCTGTGGCATAAAAATTTGTTTTCTCAAAAAGCTTTAGTGTCATTATTTTTTTTCGGAAATTTCTTTTATCAAGTTTTTTGCCGAGAATAATTTCGTAAACTTCCTGAAGTCGAGAGAGGGTAAAGTTTTTGGGCAGAAGACTGTAGACAATGTTGGTATAAGCCAGTTTGCTTTTCAGTCTTGATAAAACAAGTTTGGCAATATCATTGTGGTCATAAGCCAAAGAAGGAATATCTTCCATCGGCATCCATTTGATGTCTTTATACTTGCCTTCTTTTGTTGAGAGTTCGACTTTTGACGAATCAATGAGCGCGTAATAGACAACGGAAACAGCCCTGCTTCTGATGTCTCTGTTTACCGCGCCGAAAGTGTATAGTTGTTCCATATAAACATTGCCGATGCCCGTCTTTTCTTTCAATACCCTGATTGCGGCTTCATCTAGAGATTCGTTCATTCCCACTAGACCGCCGGGGAATGCCCAAAAATCCTCAAAAGGAGGATTTTTAATTTGGATCAGCACGCCGCAAAGCTTTCTTTCGATAATGCTCAAGATAACCATATCCACGGCCACTTTCGGATAACCTTTTTTTATCATAAGCTTATTGTCGGCTAAAAAAGGCTTATTGTCAACAATACACTTATCCACAGGGGGCAGTTGACAGTTTTAAATTAAAGATTATATTAGTGTGTAGAATACACTAACGATAAAGATAATATATTTTTTAATATTTTATTAGTGTATATAGTACACAATGCTCTTTGACAATTTGATTCGCGGTTTACTTCGTTAATAATGAAAAATTCAGAAAAGAAAGGAGGGGAAAATGTTAAAATCCGTTATGTCTAAAGAAAAATATGAAGTTGGCGTGATAGTTGGAAGATTCCAATCGCCTCGGTTGCATGATGCCCACAAGGCTTTACTGTCCGAATTGTCGCTAACGCACAAAAAGGCTCTGGTTTTTTTGGGAGTTTCTCCTGTTTTGGGTTCAAGGCGAGATCCGCTTGATTTTGAATCAAGAAAAAGAATGATACAAGAACAATTTCCGAAAATTACCATTCTGCCCATTAAGGACATGAGGTCGGATTTATGCTGGAGCCGGGAGTTGGACAAAAGAATAAAGGAAATTTGTCCTATGGAAAAGGTTGTACTTTACGGCGGCAGAGACTCGTTCATCAAAAGTTACAAAGGAGAGTTCGATATTTGCGAGTTTGAACAAAACGGCTCTTTTTCAGGTACGGAGATGCGGAAACAGGCTATTCGTGAGATAAAGAGTTCTTGTGATTGGCGAGAAGGGGTTATATATGGCGCCTCTAATCAATACAAGAAGGCAATAATGTGTGTTGATATCGCTCTTTTGCGCGACAATAGAAAAGAAATTGTTTTAGGCAAGAAGCGGGAAGAAGATAAGTATAGGTTTTTTGGCGGGCACGTTGATCCAACTGATGAAAGCCTGGAATACGCGGCCAAAAGAGAGCTAAACGAAGAAGCTGGTCGGAATGTGGAAGTGTCGTGCTTGCGTTATGTAAAAAGTCTTCTGGTGGATGATTGGAGATACAGAAATAATTGCGACAAAATAATAACCGCTTTGTTTGTCACGGATTACCTTTTTGGCAATATTGAGCCTGGAGACGACATAAATGAAACAAAGAGTTTTTCTCTTGAAGACTTCAGCAATGAATATTATTTGGCCAAAAATTTGTCAGAGGAGCATTTCCCTCTGATGAAAGGCCTGTTTGTTTTTTTAAGAAAGGAGGAGTGTCCATGCAAAAATATAAAAAAATAAACGAGAGTAATTTTGTTTTAAAAACAGATTCTTACAAGATACCTCATTACAAATTTTTTCCCAAAGGAACGGAGAATATGTATTTGTATCTTGAAGCAAGAAAGGACAGAGACGGATTTGGCGGTAATTTGTTTTTTGGTTTACAGTATATAATCAAAAGACATTTGGAAGGGAAAGTCTTAAACGCCGAAATGATAGAGGAAGCCGAGGCTGTTTTGGGGGAACATTTTATCAATCACAAGGTCTTCAACAAAAAAGGCTTTAAGAGCTTGTTGGATAAGCACGGCGGAACAATACCCATCCGAATAAAGGCGGTGCCGGAAGGACTATTTTTGCCTCCAAGAAACGCGCTTATGACCATAGAAAGCACGGACCCGGAATTTTATTGGCTTCCCGGCTTTCTGGAACCCATAAATTTACAGGTCTGGAAGCCGTCAACCGTGGCAACCTACTCAAGACAATGCAAAAAAGTAATTGCGAAATACTGGCTGAAAACAAGCGATGCGCCGTTGGATTCTTTGGATTTTAAATTCAAATTGCATGATTTCGGATTCAGGGGTTCAGATTGTTGGGAATCATCCGGTCTCGCGGGGATGTCTCACTTGGTAAATTTCATGGGCACAGACACGTTAAGCGCGCTCATCTTTGCTCGCAATTACTATGGGGCTGGTGTAGCCGGTTATTCTGTTCCGGCGACAGAGCATTCAACCATGACAGCGTGGGGGGAAGAAAATGAAGAAAAAGCTTATGAGAACGCCTTAGATGCTTATCCGACGGGAGTTATTTCTGTCGTTTCTGATTCCTATGATATTTTTAACGCCGTTGAAAATATATGGGGAGGAAATTTAAGCGGGCGAGTGTTAAACAGAGACGGAAGGGTTGTAATAAGGCCCGATTCCGGAGATCCTGTCGTGGTGATTAGAAAACTGCTTGATATATTGTGGAAAAAATTTGGCGGGCTTGTAAATCAAAAAGGTTACAGAGTAATTAACCCAAAGACGGGGCTTATCCAGGGCGATGGCATTGATTTGCAAACGATAGAAAAAATTCTGCAAATGATGGCGCTTGATAATTTTTCCGCTGAAAACATAACATTTGGTTCCGGCGGCGCTCTGCTTCAAAAACATTGCAGGGATGATCATGGTTTTTCCATCAAAATGTCTTGTGTTCAGATTAATGGGGAAGAGATAGATACGGCAAAAACTCCCATTACCGATCCGGCTAAATCAAGCAAGCGTGGAAAGTTTTCTCTCGTGGAAAGAAGCAGGCAATATTTGACGATAAGACAGAATGAATTAAGGCCGGGTGAGTTTGACTTACTGGAAACCGTCTTTGAAAACGGGGAACTGGTTAAAGAGTATGACTTTGATGAAATAAGAAAATTAGCGGAGATAAAACCGGCGGAATTGGCGAACTTAACAGCAAATTAATCGTAAGTGAATAATTAAAAGGCGAGGAAGCAATTCCTCGCCTTTATTCTATTTTATCAATTCTTCTTTTGTATTTTTCTCCGTTGGAAAATGGAGTAGTCAGCCAAGTTTCAAGAATTTGTTTGGCTAGTTCAAAATTTACCTCATCGGCGGGTAAAGATAAAACATTGGTGTCGTCATGTTCGCGGGATTGTTTGGCGGTTGCGACATCGTCCGCTAAAGCGGAACGAACTCCGTGGAATTTGTTGGCGGCAATATCCACCCCCACGCCGGAACCGCAGATTAGTACGCCTTTGTTTTCCTCCGGTTTTTCCGACACTTTTTCCGCCACCAGTTTGGCAAAATCGGTGTAGTCGTCATCGGGGTCGTATTTCACGTTCCCCATATCTAAAAAATCATATTTTTTTTCCGCCAAATTTTTTTTTATTTCTTCTTTGAGCTTAAAACCGCGATGGTCGGCGCCTAAGTAAATCATAGCGTTATTTTAATGTATTTTGGCAAAAAAAACAGCGCGCGAAATTTTGCGGGTGCCGTTAGTTGTGTCCGGATAGTAACAACACAACTTACTTTCCGCAAAATTTTCGCGCGTCTTAATGTTAGTCTTCATCATTAATTTCTTTCTTGGTGTCCGGCCACGGTTTGTCAGGTTTTGGTTTATTATTGACAAGACTTCCACATTCTCCACACCGACAGGGTTTATCGTCTTCATACTCAATTGGTCGCTCTAGCAGATCAATTTTTTTGCCAGCCATAATTTCATCCCCCTTTCCTTTTTTAAAAGTTTAATGATTTAAATTAAAGGTCTGTTTACATTAGTAATACACCACTTTTGAAAAAGTTGCAATAGGTTTTTGTGTTTCATACCACAAGAGTACTTCCAAATTTCTAATTCGTTTCACTTATAAGAAATTTTAGGTCGCATATTGCCTCCACGAGGATTCGAACCTCGGACCATCTCCTTAAAAGGGAGCTGCTCTACCACCTGAGCTATGGAGGCGCATTTGTTGTTTCTTAATTCGTTTCTTTACAAAGGCAAATCAAAGGCGAACAGTCCCGGCCCGGTTAATATAAGAGAAACGGCAATGGCCAGTTTTATAAACCTTTCGGTCCAAGAACGAGGGTGTTGACCCTGCATTATAATTGAGCTGACTATTATTATAAGCGAAACGGCCATAGCGGCGGCTTGGGTGAAGAGGCCGATGACAAGAAAAATTCCGCTTAAAAAAACAATCCCGCCCAATATTCTTTGAGGAGTTTTTTCTTTGGCAATCGCTTTACCGAATCCGTGTTTTATAAGAGGAACACCCAAAGCAATCCTCAATACAAAAGGAGCTAAGAACGAAAAATTGAAAAGTTCAGGAAATAAACTGGGCATTTTCGCATTATAACCTTAGTAGGACTTGGAGTCAATTATATTATTTTTGTCGTCGTAAATGGTGATGGTTTCCCTTTTTTTCTTCCAAAGTTCCTCATTTCTTTCCAAGTAAACCCGCCATTCCGGAAGATAAAAATCGGAATCGTCTTTGTGTTTCTCAAGACAAGTTTTGTAATTGGCGTTTTGCATCACGTACTCTTGGCAGGAGGAAGAAAGTTTGGAAGAATATTTATAGGGGATGGAAACGACTGTTTGACAGGAAGATACCCTGTCTATGTAATCCATGCATTGGTCGTTATTGACAAGATTGGCGGGGGGTTCCTCATCTCTTAAAAGGGGGCATTCCGTGTCCAGTTCCGGAGTAAATTCGTGGAATTGCTCAAAATAGCCGGCGCACTTATTCATTTTAAAACTTGTCCCAAGAGAGCTTTTGCCCGTTACAATGACGGCTTTTTCTCCCGGCTTCAGATAAATGTCTTCTTGGGGCTGGCTGGCGGCGCTGGCGTATATGTAGGAAGCTCCTTTTCCGATTACAACATCAAGTCCGGTTTTGCCCTTCAATTTCCAGCCGGTTATTTTCATCGGGCTTTTGTTTTTCTTGTCGGCTTTTATTTCTAAGTATTCTTCATCGGGGTTTGTTTCTTTGGTTCTTCTTGCTTTAAGGGTTGCAAAATCAGGTCTGACCGAACTTTGACTAGAAGAACTTTGAACTTTTGATTTGGCGGAAGAACTTTTGCCGGAAACCGCAAGTAAGACGGAGGCCGAAGCGCCAATTTTTTCATCGCCATAACTTACTCCCGAACGAGAAGACGAGGACGGTTGCGGACGGCCGTCGTCGCCGCGGAAATAAGGAAGGGGAGAAGAAATGGAAGACGCTTGTTTGGAAGAAGAGTTTGGGGCGGCTTTTTTGGACGAGGCCGAGCTTTTCGTTCCCAGAATTTCTTCCGTCTGTTTTTTTGTCTCTTGAGTCGCTTTCTGCTGGGGCTTGTTTAAAAACCAGCCGCTTTTTGACGACGGCCGAAGCGGTCCGCCGGTGAAAAGCCAAACAAAAGCCAAAACAACTATAATTAAAATAAAAGCCCTCAAATCTTTCATTGCGTCCATAAGTGTTTACAGTTTATCGCAATTATTTGTTAAGCGCAATTTATTCTTTCTGATGAACGGGGCAGAAATGCGCGGAGCGGCCGCTGATTTTGAGGCGGGTGATTATTCCGCCGTCTTTCTTTTGGCATTTTTCTCCTTCCAATCCATAAACATATAAAATATCCTGATAATGGCCTTTTTTGCCGGAAGGATCTCGGTAGTCGGAATCGGAAGTACCTCTGGCCTCAATCGCTTTTTTTAAAATCTTTTTAGTTGAATTGAAGATTGATTTCAATTCTTCTCTGGTCAAAGACGAAACTTGTCTTAATGGATGAATTCCGGCCAGCCATAAAATTTCATCGGAATAAATATTGCCGATGCCGGAGAAAACGGATTGATCCATAAGAACTGTTTTTATTTTCCCTTTCTTTTCATCCAGCCTTTCTTTGAATTTCTTAAAATCAAAATCTTTATCGGTCGGGTCCGGACCTAAATTGTTAATATCTTCCAGTTCGCTTAATTTACCGGTTGGCCACAGCAAAACCTTGGCGAATTTTCGCAGGTCGCTTAAGGCTAGTTGTTTGCTCGCCTCGCTGCGAAGCGGGCCGTTGGATAAATCAAAAACAAGATGAATAAAGCGATTCTGCGGGTCGTCTCTTATAGCTCCCGCTTCTTCGCTCAGCCAACCGCCGGCTGGCGGATCCGCCGCCTTCCAATTTCCATATAGAAAATGTCCAGTCATTTTTTGATGGACGAGGACCGTTTTATTGTTGCTTAAATCAATGAGGATATTTTTACCCAATCTCCGGACATCTAAAATTTTTTCACCGACAACTTCTTTTTTAAATTTATCAAAAGAGCAATTCTTGAACATTTTTTCCCAGTCAGTTTCAATACCCGCGATTTTCAATCCCGGTAAAATTTTTTGCAGATCATTTACTATTGTTTGGACTTCGGGCAGTTCGGGCATATATTTCAATCTTAAAAATAAAATCTCAAATCTAAAAAATAAAATTACTTTCCCAGCACCTTCAGCGCTTTTTATCTTACCGAAATAGTCAGCTTTCCGTTTAGCGCGTTTGTTATGTTTGTCAAAAACGATAAAGTTGGGTTAGTTTTGCCCGACTCAAACCTTGCTATGGCCGATTGTTTTGTGCCAATTTTTTGAGCAAGCGCTTCTTGGCTCAAACCGGCTTTCAAACGTTTTCTTATTATCATTTCTATTATGGCGTACTGAGGAGTCAATTCCTCGTAAGCTTTTCTGGTTACCTTGTCTTGTAGCAGTTTCTTTTTTAATTCATTAAAATTTTTCATACTGCCAATATAACATATACGTTATTATTGTTCAAGGCCGTCAAATCTTTTTATTACGGTATCAATTTCTTTCTTTGGTATTTTGGAAGTTTTTTTGATAAAACCGTGCAATAATATTGCTTTGTTTTTAGAAAAAGCGTAAAAAATTCTCACATTTTGACCGCCGTTTATTCTTAATTCAAAAATTCCTCTTGAAACCATTTTACTGTGTGGCATTCCAAGCTCATTGCCAAACTTTTCCAATAGTTCAATGGTGTGAATTACTCTTGCTATAGTATTTTTCTCTAATGACTGAATAAATTTTTCAACAGAATCGTTAAAGATTTCAATTTTCATTTTTTTACTTTCCCAGCATCTTCAGCGCTTCTTTGATTCTGGCATTGACGCCGGTGGCGCCGTCGGGAATTTTTTTAATGGCTTCGCGCGCTTCGGCGGGGGAGTAGCCGAGAGATTTCAGCGCCTCCATCACATCCTGCTCGTCTTTGAAAGCGGCGCCGGCGGATTCGTCCAATTCTCCCATTTTATCCCGCAGTTCTATTATCACTCGTTCGGCCGTTTTCTTCCCTATGCCGGAAACTTTGGTAAGATAAGAAATTTCTCCGGAAGCGATGGCTTTTTTTATCGTGTCCAGCGGGGCGATGCTCAATATCCCCATAGCCGATTTCGGCCCGATGCCCGATATTTGAATAAGCGTTTCAAAAAATTCCAATTCGGGGTACGATTCAAATCCGTACAATTCCAAAGCGTCTTCCTTGACCCGCAAATGCGTCCAAAGGCTGGCCGTATCGCCTGATTTTCTTAATGTGTCCGGCAGGGCATGCACTTTATAACCCAATCCATTGGCGATTATAGTCAAAAATTTGTTGCCTCTTAATTTAATTTTTCCGTCAATGTAAGAAATCATTGGTTTTTAAGATAATCTAAAACTTTAATCACATCGTCATCGCGGTCTTTGCTTTTCAAAATAATTATGCCAATTTCCCTCGAGCCTATTTCAGCCGACGGCAAAGAAAATATGCCGGCGAAAGTTTTTCCGGCGCTGTCCGTGTAGCCGGTCTTTCCTCCCAAAAAGTTTTTCAGTCCGGAAAATTTGCCGCCGTTAAACCACTTTTTCATCCCTTCTGAGAATTCTTTTTCTCTGGTTATGTCCAATATCTGTTTTTTGTTTTTAAAAATATAAGAAACCAAACCGAAAAGGTCTTCGGGCGTGGAAATATTTCTGGAAGACAAACCGCTGGAATCGGCAAAAAAAGTTTTTGGCATCCCGATAGACTCGGTTTTTCCGTTCATATGGTTTACGAAATTTTTTGTCCCGATATGGCCGGCCAAAGTTTTGGCGGCGGCGTTGCTTGATTCCAAAAGCAGGGGATACAACAGACTGCTTGTGGATATCACTTCTCCTTCGGACAACCCTTTGATGCTCGGATTTTCTCCGATAAGGGCTTCTGGCGAAACGATGGCGATTTGCGACTGGTCAATCGTTTCAAGAGAAACTAAAGCGGTCATCAGTTTAGTGATGGAAGCGATCGGAAATTGCTTGGTTTTATTTTTTTCCAAAATAATTTCGCCGGTTTTAATGTCAGCCACTAAGTAGCCTTCAGCCGACAAGGTCGGTTTTTTAACAACCGTTTTTTCAATAACGGAATAAGGAAGCGGTTCAGCTTCGTAAATAAAAGTCGTTCCGGCGCTGGCGATGTAGCGACGGGCGGTTTTGGCGGCCGCGGCAGTCGCGGAAGAAACAGTTATTCCGATTAAAACAGCCGTAGCCGTCCAAAATATGTAAGATAAAAATGAGTGTTTTTTCATCAGGCTTGTTTCTGCCGTTATTCTACCATCCTTGCGTTTTTTTAAAAAGACGCTATGATTAAAAAACTTCTTGCTCAGTATTTTTTATTTTTTAGATTTTAATTTTTAGATTGAAACATATGCCGATAACATCATCAGCTAAAAAAGCGCTAAGGCAGTCTTTCCGAAAGAGAGACTTTAATTTGAAAAGGCTCAATGAAATGAAAGCCGCTGTTAAGACTGTCCGAAAATTAAAAACGGAAAACAAAGACGAAGCTCAAAAGCAATTGGCTGTCGCTTATAAATCCATAGACAAAGCGGCCAAAAGAGGTGTCATCAAAAAAGGCGCCGCCGACAGAAAGAAATCAAGGCTGGCTAAATTCTTGGGGAAGTAAAAGAAAAAACATAAATAAAAAACAAAACAAAACTACCCATAACGGGTGATTTTGTTTTTACCATACAATTTGGCGGTTAAACCGCCAAATGACCAAATGACTGTAGCGAAATGGTATTGGGTTGTTTTGATTCAGTTTGCACCCAATTTAAAAGTCGTCGTCTTTACTTTTTACCGACTCATCAACGTGTAGCTCTGCCTGTTTTAAAATTAATTCGGTGGCCAATTTTTGCATGTCCGGCGGATAACCAAATTTATTTAACGTGCGCTTAATCATTACTCGGAGTTTGGCTCTGGCGCTTTCTCGTATTGTCCAATCAATCGTGCTGTTCTCTTTCACTTTCTCAACTAGCACAGATGCCAGTTGCCGTAGCGTGTCTTGGCTCAAAACTTCACGAGCACTTTCATTGTTTGCCAGAGCATCATAGAATGCCATTTCGTAATCGGTCAGTTTTAGCTCTTTCGCTCGCTCGCTTTCTCCTCGCATTTCGCGAGCTATACCAAGCAACTCTTCAATAATCTCAGCCGCTGTAATTATATTTGCATGGTATCTTTTTAATACTTTATCCAGCATTTCCGAAAACTTGACGCCTTGTATGATATTCGTACTTTTTACTTTATCAATTTCGCCTGTCAGAAGTTTTTTCATCAATTCCAAGGCAAGATTCTTGCGATCCAAACCTCGCACTTCAGCAAGAAACTCTTCGGACAAAATAGAAACATCGGGGCGCTTAATTCCGGCTGCGCCGAAAATATCAATAACCCCTTCCGTAACCAGCGCATTATCAACAATCTGCCGAATTGCAGTTTCAATTTCCTCGGAGCCTCGCCCTTTTCTCTTTGTTTCAAACTTAGTCAATCTCGTTTTGACTGCTTGGAAAAAAGCTAATGCTTCCTTTATTGCCATCGCTTCAGGGCGAGGGGCAACAAGCGCGAACGCTCTCGTCAAACTTTCTACTTGTTCAACAAATCGCTTTTTCCCATCAGTCAGTCCAAGGACGTATTCCTGTGCTTGCAATATCAGACGCATTTTCCCTTGCGTGTCGGTATCGAAATACTCTCGGTATTTAAAACCGCTAAACATGTGGTCAATAATCTCAAACTTCTCTTGCATCGTTCCGGCTGCCTCGGAAATATCGAAAGTGGGAGCGCCTTGTCCACCGCTTTCAGTGTACACGGCCAATGCTTTTTTTAGATCTCTTGCGATACCGATATAATCCACAATCAAGCCACCGCGAATATCTTTGTATACACGATTAACTCGTGCAATCGCTTGCATCAAATTGTGACCGCGCATGAGCTTGTCCACATACATGGTTTTTGCACACGGGGCATCAAAACCAGTGAGCCACATGTCGCGCACAATAACAATTCTTAAGGCATCAGAGGGATCCTTAAATCTATCAGCCAACTCTCGCCGCTCTAGCTTTGTGGTAGCGTGCTTTTGAAAATGGGGGTTGTCGGTCGCGGAAGTTGTCATCACCACCTTTATTTTTCCACCCTTCAGGGAATCGTCGTGCCATTCGGGTTTTAATTTAATAATCTCGCTATATAAATCAACAGCAATCCTCCTGCTCATAGTTACAATCATTGACTTGCCATCAACCACTTTTATACGTTCTTCAAAGTGCTCAACAATATCTTTAGCAACCGTCACTAGACGCTCTCGCTGTCCAACAACAGCTTCTATCTTTGCCCACTTTGCCTTTGCTTTGTCCGACTCTTCCGGTTCGTCCTCTTCGGTCATTTCGTCTACCACCTCGTCCAACTGTTTTCGCTCTTCTTCTTTAAGATGTATTTTTATGAGACGGTTTTCGTAATAGATTGGTACAGTAGCTCCATCTTTTACGGCCTGCTCAATGTCGTATACGTCGACGTAATCACCAAAAACCGCTTGCGTTGATTTGTCTGCTTTCTCGATGGGAGTGCCGGTAAAACCGATGAATGAGGCATTGGGTAAGGCATCGCGCACGTATTTCGCAAAACCATATTTAAGCCGAGCGCCTTGAGTAATTTTCCCCTTGAATCCATATTGACTGCGATGCGCCTCGTCAGCTATAACAACTATATTTTCACGCTCCGAAAGCATATCAAAAACCTCGCTATTATCTTCCGGCAAGAATTTTTGAATAGTTGTAAAGACAATGCCTCCGCTTGCTACCTTGAGTTTTTGTTTCAAGTCATTCCGATTTTTTACTTGTACCGGATCCTGTCGCAAAAGTCCGCGACTGGCGGAGAATGTATCGAATAATTGATCATCAAGATCGTTTCTATCAGTAATAACTACCACTGTTGGATTATTCAGTTCCTGCACCAACTTCGCTGTGTAAAAAACCATGGAAAGTGATTTCCCTGATCCCTGTGTGTGCCACACAACGCCGCCGCGTCTCGTACCGCCTGCTCCTGCGGCTTCGCGCGTCGCGGCCACCGCTTTATTTACCGCATGATATTGATGGTATGCGCCGATTTTTTTGATAGTTTCGACAGTAATCAGTCCTGTACTTTTTTCCTGCTGTTTTGTTTTCTCAAAAACAGTAAAGTTTCGTACCAAATCAAGCAAGGTTTTTTTATTGAGCATTTTAGAAACAAGAGTCTCGATCTGTGGCACAAGTTTTGTGTTTTTCTTTGCGTCATATTTATCTTTCCATTCAACAAATCTGCTCCAGTCGGCCGATAAGGATCCAGCTCTCGCATCAAAACCATCCGAGGCCACCAAGATGCCATTGTAGAAAAACAAGTTGGAAATATCATGCTTGTATGTTTGCAGTTGTTTGTAAGCTGAATACGTTGTTGCGTTTTCATCTTCCGGATTCTTGAGTTCAATAACGACAAGCGGTAAGCCGTTTACAAAAAGCACTACGTCCGGTCGTCGTTCGCGCGTTCCGTGTACTGAAAATTGATTGGTGGCAACAAAATCATTGTTCTCAATGTTTTCAAAATCTATAAGACGCACAGCTTTGCCACGAATATGCCCATCTTCTGCCACTTCAATACGAATACCCTCAATGAGCATCCGATAAAAATCCTCGTTGTTATCCGCGACACCGGGCTTATTGAGTTCCAACACCTCCTTGATTGCTCGCTCCCGCACCGCTTCATTTGCGTCGTGGTTCAAGTCCTCCACCGCTTTTCGCAAGCGACCAATCAGCACAACCTCATCTAATTGTTCTCGCTCCTTCGCCAAGGCTTCAGGAGAGAGATGGTCAAATCCCTCCTTCCGTAAAAGCTCTATCACAAATTTTTCAATATCAGATTCAAACATAAAATTATTGACTCTCCTCAGGCGCGCCATTCTTTTGCGCTTCTTTTTCGGAAGCGAGCTTTTTTAATGCTTCGGTTCGTTTCCGCCGATTTTCGCGAGTAACATACCAATCATCAACAAGTTGCTCAATCAAACCAATCAATAATTGAGATTCGCCAGGCTCAACATCAACGATAATGTTGATATCTTTTTCCATGTGCGCTCCTATATTCCCCACACTTCGCACTGCGTCAATACTTGTCCAAGTATCCGCATCAACTTTGTCTTCTAGTGCATCAATTTCATCTTTTAACCGCGCTTTTTTAATTTCCCAAAAATCGCGAATCATACCCTGCAAACATCGTCGCGCAAGAGTTGCCGATGCTTTAGAGCTTAAATCACGAATACGACACGCTTCGTAATAGTCTTGCTGAATAGGTTGAGGAATATAATCTGGCAAAACTTTAGCTTCGGATTCTGGCAGTAATTGCCAACTCTGTACCACATTACCTTTCATCCAATCACCCCAGGTTCCATGTTGCATATATGCGTTACATAACTCAGCCCGTAGCCACAATTTATTACATTTAGAATTTGGACAGGTGACAGATTGAATGTAGAAACCCACTTCACCCAAACTTGATTTTAGAAGGTTAATTCTTTCCCAACTCTCAAAATAATTAGGGTCAGTAATTGTCGTTGGATGACTGCAGTATGGACATGTAAAATTTCTTGAAGCCATAATTTTATACTTTTGATTTAACTCTTAATTTCCCGTTCATCAATTTTGGTAGGATTGTATCGCGAAGTCTGGAAAGAGTTTTGATTTGGGAACTATTATTTTTAAGTTTTCCAAAAATCGGCTGAATAACAGCATTAAATTTTCGCATTATTTGATCTTCTGGGACCAAAACTTCAAGTGCTTTTATCATTGTTGAGTTTACGGCTGTTACAATAGATGATGTACTTCCTAAACTATTGAAATCCAAACCTTTCAAAAACAAGTAAATAAATTCAGTGGAGAAGTTTGAATTTTCTTTTATTTTCAAGTGTGCAATTGCTTCATTTGAAAGCATTTCCTCTGTTGTAATTGCAAGCTTCCCAACTGTCATTTTGAAACTTAAAATAGTTGTATTTTCAGGAATTATTGGAATGTTAAATTTTTCAATTGCCTCATCCGTTAAGTATTCAGAAGTATTTGAAATATAGATTTCACTATTTCCAATATCTTTTATCGAAATCCACTTTTTACCCATCGGCTTATCTGAAAACCATTCAGTTTCTAGTCGTGGGGGAGTGCGACCAATTGTAATATCAAATTCATCCCCCAACTTCCCAACCTTCCACCCTTCCGGAATTTGGCCGAGTTCGAAGTCTATCATTTTGCCGGTGGCGTTGGGAAAATTGAAATTCACAAACCATTCCTTGAAAATCGCCTGCGCGGTGGCTTCAAGGGTTTTGTTCTGCTCGCGCAAAAGCTCAATTTTGTCATCCAAAGACGACAACACCGCCGCAATGGCGCGTTGTTCGTGGAAGGGTGGAAATATAAATTTAGAGTTTTGTATTATTGATGGATTAAAAGCAGGATATGTTGATGTTTGAGAATCAGCAATTTTGATCAAATAATTTGTATACTCATTCGTAGTTAGCAAATTGTATAAATAATACGGGTCAGATTTTCCTTCTTTCGAGTTAACGACAGCAAATCCTGTTGAAGCAATAAGGTTTGGTTTAGCTTTTTTAACAAAACAATAGTGTTTCAAATTTGGTCTGACTGTTGAAATCAAAACACTATTATCTGCCACAATTCTTTTTGCTCGACTTGGTGCGTTTTCTAATTTTAATTTTTGAGTTTCAGTAAGTTTTCTTTCTTCAACTGACGCGACATCAATATACTCGATTTCATTAAAAGTATAATTTCTATCAATTGTTGAACTATTAACCTTCGCCACTTCCCCGAGTGTCGTCATTTTCCAGCCTTTTGGAGTTGTAGAAGTTTGAGTTGCCATATTTATTCCAAATTAAAGCCAACCTTTTTGAGTTGCTTTTTTATTTCTTCATCCAGTTTCTTTTCTTCTGCCATCTGCTCGGCGAGTTTTGCAGTGAGTCCAGCGATTTTTTTGGCAAACGGAATACCGTCATCTATTTCATCTTTAATACCTACGTATCGCCCCGGAGTGAGAACAAAATTATGCTTGGTGATTTCTTCCATACCTGCTGATTTGCAAAAACCTTTGATGTCTTCGTATTTGCCGTCTCGCTTACGCCATTCGTGATAGGTTCCGGCAACTTTTGCCATATCGTCTTCAGAAAATTCACGGTGCGTCTTGTCTGCCATGTGACCTACTTCACTGGCATCAATAAAGAGGATTTCACCTGTGCGCTTGCGGTCGCCATTGCCGGAGCTCTTACGCGACAAAAACCACAAACAGGCTGGAATTCCCGTGTTGTAGAAAAGTTGCTTTGGCAAAGCAACAATACAATCCACCAAATCGGCTTTGATGATGTTTTCGCGAATTTGCCCCTCATTTGAAGAGTTAGAGGAAAGCGAGCCGTTGGCAAGCACCAGCGCCATAATTCCCTTTGGCGAGAGGTGCCAAATCATGTGTTGCATCCATGCGAAGTTGGCGTTGCCTGCCGGCGGAATCCCATATTGCCAGCGGGGATCGTCTCGCAAAATTTCACCTGACCAATCACTATCGTTGAATGGCGGGTTTGCCAAAATAAAATCTGCTTTCAAGTCCTTGTGAGCATCATTTAAAAATGACCCCTCCGTATTCCATACCACGTGCTCGGCATCAATGTGACGAATAGCTAAGTTCATGCGGCAAAGTCGCCAAGTAGTTTGATTTGATTCTTGCCCGAATACTCCAATGCCACTTGCTTTGGCGTGATCTTTGCGTTTGTCTTGATAAGTGCGGATAAACTCATCGCTTGCAACAAACATACCACCAGAGCCGCAACAAGGATCATACACGCGACCACTAATGGGCTGTATCATCGCTACCATGAGATTAACGATGCTCTTTGGAGTATAAAACTGCCCACCCTTTTTACCTTCGGCATTTGCAAATTCACCAAGAAAATACTCATAAACGCGCCCGAGAAGATCTTTCGCACTTTTTTCTTCTTCTGTGAGAAAAGTATTACTTATGAGGTCAATGAGTCCACCGATTGAAGTGTAGTGAACGTTCGGACGAGCAAAAATCTTGAGCGGTATGCCCTTGAGCGTAGGATTTTCTTTTTCAATCAAATCCAGTGCTTTGTCTAAATCCTCTCCGATTGTTGGTGACTTTGCGCGAGATTGTAGATAATCCCAGCGGGCATTTTTGGGAACATAAAAAACACTTTCTGCGCGGTATTCGTCCTTATCTTCCGGATTTGCACCATCATATTCTCCTTCACCACTTGCAAGTTTGCTGTAGAGTTCCTCAAACGATTCGGAAATATATTTGAGAAAGATTAAGCCAAGCACAACATGTTTGTACTCTGCCGCATCAATATTTTTGCGAAGTTTGTCCGCCGCTTTAAAAAGCTGTTGCTCAAATGCGTTGCTAGTTGTTTTTTGATTCGCCATAAATTCATTTTACTACTCTTTGGTTTTGTTGGCGATTTTCTTTGGCATAAATGTTTATCTCTTGAACAGCTCCAGATATTCATGCAGGACGAAAATCCGGTTACGGGAAAAACCGGTTACTTCTTTGAGAATGCCGACACGCTCCATCTCACCAACAAGGGTATTGGTCGCCGTGTTTGAGGCATTGAGGTATTTGGATGCATCAGAAACCTTAAAAGCAGGCATGGAAAATGACTGCAATAAAAGTCTATGAGCCAGTTTTGCCCGGCGGCCAAGCTCCATAATTTGCTTCTCGTAGCGAGCGCGCAGATCAATAATTTTCTCGAACGTGTCCTTGCCTTTTTTAGCTGTCTCAATGACCGCCGAAAGGAAAAAGACAACCCATTGATCCAAGTCATTCCGCTCGCGCACAAAAGTAAGCGCGTCATAATACGCCCCTTTGTTTCTTTCAAAGAAGTCCGAAAGATAAAGCGTTGGTTTGCGCAGAATTCCAAGTTCAATGAGATGAAGTCCGATGAGCATACGGCCGATTCTTCCGTTACCGTCATTGAATGGGTGAATTGTCTCAAATTGATAATGCGAAATAGCCATCTTGATGAGATGAGGCATATTCAATCCTTTGTTGTGCCAAAAAAACTCAAGGTCTTTTAAGGCCTCCGGCATATCTTCGGGATGAGGCGGGATGAAAGCGGCCGTCTGTATGCTCGTGCCACCGATCCAATTTTGCCCAGTGCGAACTTCTCCTGGTTGCTTATGCTCACCACGAACACCAGACAATAAAATCTTGTGGGCTTCCTGTAGAAGTCTCATTGAGATCGGGAGCTCATTCAACCGAGCAATGCTTGTATTCATTGCCTTGATATAATTTTGCACTTCGGTCCAGTCATCTCTTTTTTCCGGGGAAATTTCTTCTTCTGGCAGGACGGCTTCATCCATGCCAGTGCGAGTGCCTTCAATGCGACTTGATTTGACCGCTTCATTGCGCACGTGCATTTGAATGAAAAAATCTACATCCGGCACAAGGATGGAGTAGGCGTTCAATTCACCGACAAGTCTGGTCGCTTCTTCCAAGAGAACAGGAATTCTTTTGTCCTGCCATTCGTAAGGACGATTGACCGGAGACGGCAAAAAACTCTGGTATTCGTAGTCTTTGCCCCAGAAGTGCTTCTTATGAGCGCCTCCTATAAACTGATTTTGCTGTGGTTTGTTTGCCATAGTTTTACTTGTTTTGCCTAAGTTGAAATATGTATTTCTATGTTACCAGATATCAACAAAAAATGCAATAAGGATATCTATACTACGACTTGGCGCAAAAAGACGCTATAATTTACGACTATTCAGCATTTGGAACCACAAAAACAGCCGGTATTCACACGCTTAAACAGCTAATTGATACTCCAAATTATATTATTTTGCCCTCGGCAGGAATCGAACCTGCATTTCAGCCTTCGCAGGGCCGTGTCCTATCCATTGAACGACAAGGGCGTTATTAGAATTTCAAAACCCGGGCGATGACGGCGACAAGGGATTCCTCAATCTTTTTTTCTTTAAGATATTGAAGGAGATATCTTCTTATCGGCTCCGGATCGGCGTCTCCCAACAATATTATGGTGTGAGTGGAAAAGGTTTTTTTTGATTCCAAAATGAGCTCTTTCTTGGTCGGGGGATTGTAATTTATCCAGAAGTGGTCGATATTTTCGTAATTGAAATTTCTGTTTCCCAGCGACACGCCTCCCGAATTTATTTCGTGAGTAATCATTCTCGGCTTTCTGGCTCCGTAAAGCCCGACGGAAAATCCGGCCAGAACGGCAAAAACGGCGAATAAAAAATTATGCAAAACAACGGCGGCCAAGACAAGGGCGGCGGCGATTATGCCCAGCGCCCAATACCATTCCGGAGTTTTTTCGTGGAATTCGTATTCCGGAGCGAGCCACCTTATTTTTGAAGGGAGGTTGTCCATATTTACTATATCTTGCCTTACTATAATATATTAATAGCGGTAAAAAGTCATTATGGAAAAATTTTATCTCACCACGCCCATTTATTACGCCTCGGGAAAACCTCACATCGGCCACGCTTTTGCCGCGGTGTTTGCCGATGTTGTTGCCCGCCGGCAAAAAGCAAAAGGCAAAGATGTTTATCTTTCGGCCGGGCTGGACGAACACGGCTCAAAAATAGAAGAAAAAGCCAGAAAAGAAAACAAAGAGCCGCAAAAATTCACGGACGAGATCGCCCAAAGCTATTTAAGCGCGTGGAAAAGTCTGGGGATAGAATACAGCGATTTCATCCGAACCACATCCAGCAAGCACAAAAACGGCGTTTTGGAATTTGTAAAAAAGTTATGGGATGCCGGCGACATATATGAAGGAGAGTATGAAGGCTTGTATTGCATCGGGTGCGAAAATTTCGTGCTGGAAAGAAATTTGGTGGACGGCTTGTGTCCAGACCATCTTATCGCGCCGCAAAAAATAAAGGAGAAAAATTATTTTTTCAACCTCAAGAAATATCTGCCGGAAATAAAAAAGAAAATAGAAAACGGAGAGCTGAAAATAATTCCCGACAGCCGGAAAAACGAAACGCTGGCGATGGCGGAATCCGGCGTTTCCGATTTTTCCATCACAAGGGAAGGCCTCAAATGGGGGATACCTTTTCCTTACGATAATTCGCCGGCTGGCGAACAAACTATTTATGTCTGGGCGGACGCGCTTATCAATTACGCCACTGTTTTGGATTATCCCGGCGGAGAAAACTTCAAGAAATATTGGCCGCCGGATTTGCATATTATCGGGGCGGAAATAAATAAATTTCATTCCATCTATTGGCCGGCGATGCTGATGTCGGCCGAGCTTGCTTTGCCGAAGGAAATTTTTATCCACGGCCTTTTTACTGTAAACGGACAGAAGATGAGCAAAACGATAGGCAACATCATTGACCCGATGGAATTGGCGGAAAAATTTGGCGCGGATGCGGCGCGGTATTTGCTGTTGTCGCAATTTCCCGCTTCGGAGCATGGCGACGTGAAAGCCGAAGAATTCGCCCGAAAATATAACAGCGATTTAGCCAACGGGGTGGGCAACTTGCTGGAGAGGTCATTTACGATGATGATTGATTATCGCGGCGGCATTCTTGACGAGAAAAATGGCGTTGGCGCCGGAATTAAAGAGTCGGCCGAAAAAACCGAAAAAAATTACGAGAATAATTTTGAGAATTACAAACTGTATGAAGCGTTGGCCGATGTTTTCGCTTTCATCAAAAAACTGGATGTTTATATAAACGAAGAAAAGCCGTGGGTTTTGAATAAAAACAAAGACGAAAAACTGGATGTTGTTTTAAACACCATTCTGTTTGGCATAGAAAAAATAATCATCTGGCTGGAGCCGTTTATGCCGCGCAAAATGGCAGAGGCCAAAAATTATCTGGCCAAGCTCAAAAAAGGGGAACTGAAAAAGGAGGATAGGTTGGGGTTGTTTAAAAGGATATAAAAAAGATTTTTTAAAATTTTTGACCGGTCAGTTTTTCCATAACTTCGGCGATGGTTTTGTTGCGTTCGCCGGAGGGGTCTTTTTTGTTTATAAATTCCATCCACGCGCGCGGGGTGTTATGATCGCGGGCGAAATCCTCAATGTGAGTTACCACGCCAACGACATCGCTCGGCTTTGCCCGCAAATATTCCTCTTTCGCTTTTTCAACTTCGTTTAGGTTTTCTATGAACCGCATATCTATTTCGCTGACATTGTGTCCGGAATAAATCTCTTTTTTCAGTTTGACGATGGCCGTGCCTCCGATGTTGTAATCGCCGTTCGGCAGCATTACGATATTGTCCAAACTGTAAGGTATTTCTTCCGGCCAATCCGTTTTCCTGTCCGGCCCCATAGTCATTGTGAAAATTTTTTCCGAACCGGCCAGTTTTCTTAATAAAATCATATAGTCGTCCATGTTGCCGAAATATTTTTCCCCAAGATTGTTTTGTTTCGCCAAACTTTGAACCGCTTTTTTGTCTTGCCCGGAACGGCTATAAACTTCCTGTCTAGTTTTTTGCCATTCCGAGGCGGACAAATTGGTGTAGCCGTCCCATTCCCAGCCATGAGTGGCTCCGTGGTGGTGAGCGGCTATTTCGTGTCCGTTTGCCTGCCACTGGCGCAGAAGCCCCAGCTTGTTTTCATCGGATAAAATCATTTTTGCCCAAGAGGGAGTAAATTGGAGGGTAAGCTTTGCCTTGAAATCATCGGCCATTTGGACGAAATTTTTTAATTCTTCAAACCCCCGTTCATCGGCCGAACGCGGCTCAAAATGCACTGCGAAAAAAACATCCGGCAATCCGCGAGTTTGCGGATTGTTCGGCGGGGCGGGTTTTTTAAGAATAAAGAAAGCGCCGAGACCGATTATCAATAAAATGACAAAACCAATTATTATTTTTTTCATATTTTTAATTTCCCTCAACAAAAACCGGAGTCTCGCTGAGAGTAATGGTTAATTTATTATTAATTACTTGCTTAGTTTCCATCTTAAACGCCGTGGCGTAATCTTTCACTTCTTTGCCCGAGCTGTAATTTGGCACGGCTTCCGTTATTTTGACAGATGATGAATTGACACCGGAAATCGTTACTTGTTTTTCCGAATCGTTGTCATTCCACGCCACCCAAACCGGCTTGCCGTTTTTGATGAATTTGTAGACATAAACCCCATCTTTTTCTTGGACTGTTTGAATATTATCCCAGTCGCTTCCTTCCAAAACTTCTACCATTTTCTTGTAAGTGTAGTATGAAAGTTTTTTCACGCCAAAACCAAGGTCATACGGGCCGTCTCCATCATAAATCAAACCGGTATTATCAAAAATATTATTTTCCGGACCGCCAAAACCTTCAAGTAATCCCCAAGCCCAAAATATTTTTTTGACGCCCTTAGAAAAAGGATAAACGTAATATTTCACCAAAGCTTCGGCCTGTTCTTTTTCGCTTTGGAAAGCGGTTTGGCTCGGCGGGAAAGACGGCTTGCCGCTCCATGTGCCTGTTTCCGTGAGCCATATTTCAAAATCATAGTTCGGGAAAATTTTTCTTATTTCTTCAGCTTGCTCTCCGTTTTTCAGCCACTCGTTTTTATTGCCGTAAAAATGATAATCAAAAATATCAAAATATTGCGCGCCAAGCCCTTCTATCGCCGGTTTAAAAAAGTTTGCCAAGCCGTTTTGCCCTAAAGCCATGCCGCCGACGACGACCCGGCAATCGGAACAAGCTCTCTTAATCGCCCGATAGGTGAGCTTAAGCGTGTTGGAATAACCTTTCCAATCGGTTGTTTTCGCGTCAGGCTCGTTGTCCACCTGCCAATACTTAATCGGATTTTTTAGGTTGGGCATATCGTCCTTGCCGTCTCCGTCGTATCTTTCCGCCGCTTTTTCAACAAATCGGGAATAATTTTCCTCGTCATTTTTGGTTGGAAAAGAAAAATTTTCCAAATGTTCTCCCATTTCGTCTGTCTTGGCGGAAAATGCCACAATGTTTTCAAGAACATTAAATCCTTCCGGATAAGCGCCGAGAACCGAATCGCTGTCCGACCAATCGTAAATTTTATTATCAATCGCATTTTTAGTGGGTTGAACCATTGACCATGTCAAATAGTGCGCTCTGCCCCATTTAAGACCCAAATCTTTTGTCGGAACAAAATCAAAATCGCCCGGCTTCGGCGGTTGAGGGTCTTTCCGAAGAGATTTATTAAACGAAAAAAACGGCAACGCTCCGAAAAGGGAGTCTTCGGCTATTTTTTCTATCGGCGGTTTTGGTTCGGATGATTTCTGAAAAACGAAATAAGCGCCAACGCCAATTATCATTAAAACAACAAAACTTGTTATTATTTTTTTCATTTTTTTTATTATACCAAAAAGTTTCAGTTATCCCACACACCTGTTTACAGAGTTATTTTTTAAAAATTGTTTAAACATAAAAACAGGTGTGCGGGTTATCCACAGCCCGCTTTTTATCTTTTATTTTAAAACAATAGTGCTATTATTCCGTTAAAGGCAAAATGCTAAATTATTATCAGTTAATTTTCCTCTTTTTTAAAATTAAAAATTAAAAATTGGAAATTGAAAATTTAAATAAAATGGTTCCTCAAAAAGTTTTTTTCACCAAAGGCGTCGGAAGGCATAAAGATTATTTGCAGTCGTTTGAGCTGGCTCTTCGCGATGCCGGCATAGAAACCCAAAACCTGGTTACCGTGTCCAGCATCTTTCCTCCCGGGGGCAAAAGGATTTCCAAAGAAGAAGGAGTGAAGTATATGAAGGCCGGTTCAATCAGATTCTGCGTTATGAGTCGCAACGCCACCAACGAGCCGAACAGGCTTATCGCCGCTTCGGTCGGCTTGGCTATACCAAAAGATAGCCAGCAATACGGTTACTTGAGCGAGCATCATTCTTTCGGTGACACGGAAGAGAAAGCGGGTGATTACGCCGAAGATTTGGCGGCGACAATGCTGGCCACCACTCTTGGCATAGAATTTGATTCCAGCAAAGATTGGGACGAAAGAGAGAAACAATACAAAGCCAGCGGGAAATTCATCACCACCTCCAACGTTACCCAATCGGCCCAAGGACACAAAGACGGCTTGTGGACGACAGTCCTCGCCTCGGCGGTATTCGTCTTGGAAGGGGAGCAGGCAACGGAGAATCAAAAAACGCCATTGATTTGATTTGACAAAAAAGTCGTTCCGTATTATATTGTTTTATAGAACAAGTTCTTTTTATTAAAACAACTTTCAGTTTTTTTAATTTTTAATTAAGGAGAAGGGGTAATGTGCAAAAAGCCGGATGAGAGATTGGTTGAAAAAATAAAAGAATACAAAGAAGAAATAAAAAAACAAGTTCAGATATTTGTTCCGCATTTAAACGGATTAGCCGAAAAACATTTGCGAGAATTAGCCGCCTCTGATAAAGTCCACAAAAATCTAGAGAGTTTATTATAATTTTTTTGTCGGATATTAAAATGCCCCATTTGGTTCGGGGCATTTTTATTATTCAAACATTGTTTTTCTGATTTGTTCCTCGCTGTATTTTGGAAGAAATTTTTTCAACTTTGGAAGACTTCTGTAAAAATCGTTGCGGAAAGAATCAGTATTGTTTTTAAACTCATCTTTCAGCGCCTCTTCCATCTTTGCGGATATCGCAAGCGAGCAACGAAGAATGTCGCGGAACAATTCTTTATTTTTTCCTTGAGGCGTTCCGTTTTCAGCTGCCTCTTTCAATATTGATTCAAAATCAATATCAGCCAAGAAATCAACTATCTCTTTGTCCAAACGCAAAACAGCGGTATCGCTCCACCCTTCTTTTTCTTTCCGCAAGTGTTTTGTGGCATCAATATATTTTTTTATTATTCCGTTTTTATTGCCGGCGTATTCAAGCGAAAAGTCCGCCGCTTTGCCCCTTAAATCAATTCTTCTAGATGTTTTCCATACTTTCAATTTATTTTCATCGCCCAGATAATGAGTTATTTTTCTTATATCCATAATAACCTTCAACTCATATTTCTTGCCTTCATCCGGTTCGGCTTCTATGGCTTTCTTATAATATTCAAGACTTTTGTTCCAGTCCGCCCCGTTGCCGTTTTCATAGAAATCTTTTGCCGTTATGTCGCCCAAGTAGGCGAGAGCGTGCGACTTGCCGGCGAAAGTCATTTCTTCGCCTTCTTTGTTCTTTACCGCTATTTCAAAATCGTCATCGTTAACCGATTCCAAAAAACTTTCATTGGCTTGGTTTAAAAAAACATCCGCCAAATCGTTTTTTTCTTTTTTATCGCTGTTTTTATAAATATCGTAAAGTTCCAAACACAACTGGCCTTTCAAAAATTCCGAAGACGGACTCGTTTCTTCCTTGGAATTTACTTTTTCCAACATGTCGTTCAAATCCTTTTCCAGCCTTGTTTCATTATTGTTAAACGACAAATATTCTTCGGCCAGCGCGGTTGTTTTTCTTTCCATTTCCCCATTATTTTCTTCTCTTTCCAAAACAGCAACAGCTCCGGAGTCATTTTCTTTTTCTATTTCAAATTCAAGCCCAAGTTTTTCCATAGTTTTACTTAACGGTAACCGCGCCGAAGTTTTTCGGGATTAAGTGGTCGTGATATTTCCAGTTGCCGGCGATGTCAAACTTAAACGACCAGCTTTCGCCCGGCTGGACGCCCTTGCAAGTGTCAAATGTGCTGCCGAGGCATCCGCCGGTTGTCGGGTATTCTAAATGGCTGGGATGCATAGCCGAAGCTGGCCACATTGACTGCTGGCTTTCGTTTTTGAAGGTAACGGTTTCTCCCATCTTTATCTCCAAAGCAGAAGGGGAATAGCCAGCATCGGTATAAGTTATTACACTCTCTTTTGTCACCGATGTTTTGTTTTCAGACACCTGCAAAACTGGCATCGATGGTCTAGTCGCGCTCTTAATAACAAAGTATGCGCCGACAATTATAATAATCAAAATAACAATTTTTTTCATATTTTTATTTATCTAAATTAATAATTATTTTTTAGCCTAATCTGGGCGGGTCAGCCTCGCCAAGTCTAGGCGGGGAATCAATCATTAGAGCCAGCATCCCGGCCAAAAGTCCAATATCTCTTACTGTTATGTCCGTAATTCCGCTGACTATAAGGATAACCGCAAGATGAATGGCGCCGACAATAGCCGTAAGTCGCGATAAAAAATTGATAAGCAAAAAAACGCCGATGGCAATGTCTAAAATAGCCGTTCCCATCATCACTTGCGCTATCGGAATAGGCAGAAGTCCGGCCACCCACGGCTTCATATACCCGCCCCAAGCTTCCGGATTTCTAAGAATCAAAACGCCAATCCACAAAAAAGTGACGGCCAATCCGATTCTTAAAAAATGAAACGAGGATTTATTCATAATTAACCGAAAACTAAAACTTTATCCGAACTCTCGACTATAAAATTATTTTATCAAATTCCAATCATAAATCCAAGCACCAGCGGGGATTTTGGCGATAACTTGAACAATCAAACAGTTAACATGTCACATTGACTGTTGTTTATTCTGTTATTTAGTGGCAAGTTCTTTAAAAAAACCAGTTGTTTAGGACAACTGGCAAACCTTTACTCCTCCTCACTGATTGGGTTATATGAGTCAACTATACATATTATGTGATCTACATACTCGGGCTCTTTTCTTTTTTCACAATGCCAATTATTTTTACTGTTACTAATTTCAAAAACCTCAAATCTGAAAAGTCCGGCAGGTGGTTCTTCATACCATATGCAAAATTTTGATTCAGTCTTTGGGTCGTCAAAATCTATTTCCACTTCATCGCCATATCTAAGACTAAAAAAAACTTTTTCGTCCATATCCACCTTTGCGCTAAGAATTTCTTCACCATCTGACTCGACTACGACAATAACCCTCATAAATACCTCCTTTAATTTTAATGAACACCTAATTTATAACTGGCGGAGGGGGTGAGATTCGGACTCACGGTCCGGTTGCCCAGACTCCTGTTTTCAAGACAGGTGCATTAGACCACTCTGCCACCCCTCCAGTTATCTAAAACAAGAAAGCCATCTGCTCAATGGCTTTCTTAATATATCAAAAACTAAATTTTTTGCTACGGCCTTTTTACTCGCCGCGGCCGATGCTTTTCTTTTTGCCTTTTGAGAAAAATTGTTCCAAGTGGATGCCTTTTTTCTTTAAAAGCTTTTGGGCGAAAGAGGGTTGGATATGATGGCCTTTCTTTATGCAGGAAGCGCAGATTTTCAATCTCTCGCCGTTTGGAAAAGTCGCCCATTGCAAATTGGGGTATCGTCTGGTTTTGCTTGTCGGATTGTATTTACCCCGCAAAAGGTTTCTCTTGGCGGACATATTCGTTCCTTTTCCGCAGGTTGGGCAAGTCTTCATATAAATTGATTTTCATGCTAACATAAGAAATCGCCATATGCAAGGCATAAATTTTATTTTCCTTATCGCAATACTGATTCTTTCCGTCGTCGTTCATGAAGTTTCTCACGGCTACACCGCTTATCTTTTGGGCGACCCGACGGCCAAGAGGGCGGGAAGGCTTTCCATGAACCCCTTCAAACACCTTGATCTGACGGGGTCTTTCATCGTGCCTTTAATACTGGTGATTCTCAAGTCTTCCTTTGTTTTCGGCTGGGCCAAACCCGTGCCCTACAATCCTTATAATCTTAAAAATCAAAAATGGGGACCGGGTTTGGTGGCCATTTCCGGACCGTTATCCAACTTTTTAATAGCCGGAGCTTTTGGCTTGGTTGCCTTGTTTCTTCCGCTTGACCAAACGGCCAAAACGGAAATAGGCTTGGCCGCCGTAAACGGCGCGGCGATATTCGGGGCGGGCTACGCTCCGGCTCTTTTTTACTTTTCTTCCATGGTGGTCTGGATAAATGTTTTCTTGGGAATTTTCAACCTCATACCCATTCCGCCCTTGGACGGTTCCAAAGTCCTTTTCTCTTTCCTTCCTTATAATAAATTGGTCAACTTCCAGATCTTTTTGGAAAAGTACGGTTTTTTCATTCTTCTCTTTTTCCTCTTCTCTTTTTCGTCCGTTCTCTTGCCGGTCGTTTTCTTTTTATTTAGGCTCTTTTTAGGCCTCTAAATTTGACTAGTCTTTATCAAAAATATACACTTAGAGTAAGAAAAATATAAACATGGCTACCATAACTATTCCTAAAAACTTAATAAAAAACGACGACTTAATCATTATTCCTCGCAAAGAATACGAGACTATGAAAGCTCAAATACTCCCGACTTTTTATTTGAAAGGAAAAGAAGCCGATAAATTGGACAAATTAATCAGAGAAGGATTAAAGGAGTATCAAGAGGGAAAATGCAAAACCATAAAATCATTAGCCGATCTGGATTAGTTTTTGATTTTTATGGCAATAAAGAAATTAAAGTGTAAACCCATACTTGGACATTGAATGTCCAAGTATGGAAGGTTAGACGTTTTACCTAGCACCTAAATTTGCGGTAGGAATTATGTGTGATACCTGCCTATTCTCTTGAATGATGTTTTACAAATTATTAAATTTTTCTATTGAGAGGTTAGCTTGTTTTACGACTATGTTGTGAAGCACACAGCTTTAATGTAGCCAAGAGCGGCCTTTTTGACATTAGCTTCAGCTTCGGCGAAAGAATCGCCAAAAGACGACACATGGTTTAATTCCAGTATCACTGCGCGACACCGGACACCGAGTGTTCAACATTTACATCTTGTAAATTCTTTGCTTTTTGGGTTGAAGTGTAGTATAATTTTTTTATGAATAAACACATTATTATTGACCAAAAAATTCTTGCAGGCAAGCCGATAATTAAGGGCACTAGAATCCCGGTAGTTTTGATTTTGAATTTATTGGAAAGTGGCTATACTATTGGACGAATTTTAACGGCTTATCCAAATTTAACAAAAAAGGATGTTTTAGCAGCTATTGATTATGCCAAAAAGAGGATAGAACGAGAATTTATTCATTTTTTTCCTAAAAATCTTGAAACAGTTAGAAAATAATGAAGTTCCTTCTGGATGCCAATATCTCCCACGAGACTGCCAATTTTTTAAGGCAATTTAATTTTAATGTTAAAAGTTTAATAGAAGCAAACCTTAATTATTTAACTGATGCGGAAGTTGTTGAATTAGCCAAAAAAGAGAAAAGAATAATCATTACTTTTGATTTGGATTTTGCCGAGATATTTTATTTCTTGGAACAAAAACATTTTGGCGTTATTGCCTTGCGTCTCAAAGATCAACGGGTGGAGAGTGTGAATCGTGTTTTGGAGGATTTTATAAAATATTACTCTCTTGATAATAATTCCAATAAATTTAATAAGTCATTGGTAGTTCTAAATGAGACTGGGGTTAGAATATTGGAATAACAAAAACAACAACATCTTTTCCCCCATTTCTGCGTTTCCATTGTCCATATTTGTGCCGATCGGCTTATTTGTGGACAATGCGAGCGAATAATTTAATTTGTTAGTCTTGTTAGACATTCAATGTTTAACATTTTTATTGCGGGAATTTTTATAGGGGGTATAGGATGTTGATATAGCTGAATAATATGAAAAATAAAATCTTTCTATCCATAGCCATTCTCGCAATTTCTCTGTTTATTGTCCCGCAGATGACTTTTGCTTCTTGGTGGAAACCGAACACTTGGAAGATTTTTAACAGAAAATCCGAAGTAAAAACAGAACAAAAAATAATCGCGACATCAACACCAAACAATGTTATTTCGCAGACAGAAAAAGCGACAACGACTGAAAAAATTGAGCAAAAAAGCGAAGAAGCCAAAAAGAACGATCAATCCAAAGAGATTGAGAAATTAAAGAAAGAAGTGGAAGTCTTAAAACAAAAACAACCTCAAATTAAAATTATTGAAAAAATAACGGAAAAGCCGATAATCGCCGAGAAAAAAGAAAGCTCAAGCAGTCAAACAAAACAAAATGAAAATATAGTCACCTTGCCCAACGGCGCGGTGGTGGAAATGGACGAGAGTGGGAATATTGTGCGGACAATTAAAGAAGTGGTAAGTCTTGCCCCATTAGCTACTTTTAAACATGTTATTGTTAGCATGCCTCAGTATGTGTCAAAAGAAATAAAAAAAGGCGAAAAAGATGTGTCGCTCATATCTTTACTACTACAATCAGTAGGAGATACGCCAGTTAAAGTTGAAGAAGTAAGTATTCGTATTATTGGTCTTGCGAATGTAATAAAAACGATAAAAGTTTCTAATTGCGGTGTTCAGCAAGCATTGAATAATAATGGCGAAGTGGTTTTAGCTTGCCCACTTCTTATTAAAAATGGGTCATCTAACCAGTATAACATTGTAGCCGATATTTCAGATGATATTTCGTCAGAAAATGGAAAGACGATACAAGTTTCAGTTGAAAGTATAAAAGCTAACGATGCCGTAATTTCTGGAGAATTTCCTGTCGTAAGCGCGCCACACAAGATTTTTTCCCCACTACCGCTTCCGACACTTCCGAAAGTAAAAGTAAGTCCCGGACAAGCTGATCTTAAAAATATTTTTTCCGCAATAAAAATTACTAGTGATAAAAAAGTATTATTGAATTCAATAAAATGGAACATGCCAGGCTCTGGTAGTTTAAGTAATTTTGAAAATCTTAAAACATATGTTGATAATGTATCTTATAATGGCATATCGTCCAGTGACGGAAAATATTTTACATCAAATTTTGGCAGAATAATTATCAACCCCAACGAAACAAAGGAAATTTATATTAAAGGAGGCAATATTAATCCACAATGGCAATGGTTAAGCTTTGATATTTCTAAAGCGTCAGATATTAATATAACTGATGAAAATGGCAATGTTATTACTCCACAGGCAGAACAATTATGGGATTACGAAAATAGTGGAGGATTTAGAAATGGTACTCCTTGGTATGATGGTTATAAAATAGAAATTAAACCTTAACTACTGAGATTATAAATAGCTGAATCTATTAAATATGACGCTAATAATTCGAAAAAATTCTGATGGTATGTGTCGGTATGATCTAGTTAAATTTTCTGACAAACAGGTTATTTTTAGAAGGAAAAATCAGTCTGATCAATTTCCAACAGAAGCTAAGTTTGGAGAAAACGTGGCAGAATTCTTAGAAGAGAAAAAAAGCTAGAGATTTTTTTGAGAAAATTTAAAAATAATCTATGAAAATTGATCTGCCTGATATAAAAAGACTGGTAAAAAATATTTTACCAGCAATAGCCACTTTTACTGGTGATTTTATACACCCTGCGTTAGGGAAAACTGCGACACAAAGCATTGAACAGTGGCGGTTGAATTATCTGGAAGAAATAAAGTTAAATAATTCTAAAAGTAACATTGGTAAGTTTAATGTTTTTATTACTGGTTTGCTTTTAAGGATAGCTTCTGGTGAATCTGGCGCTAGATTATATGATTCATTGGAGGAAAAAATAGTTGATTATGGGGATATAAACACAAAAAATATCAAGAATGTTTTAAGAATTACTGGGTATCGTTTTCCACAACAAGGGTTGGAAACAGTTTTAAATTTTAAGAATTTATTTTTAGAAAAACATAAGGGACAATGGGCTAGTTATTTAAACGAGGCAAAAATAAATTACAAAAATAATTTTAAAGAAGACGAAGTTTTAAAAATTAAAGGCGTTGGTTTAAAAGTTAGGGATTTGGCATTAAGTTGTTTTTTAAAAGAATATTCTGCCAATGACGTGCATGTTGTCAGAGTTCTTGTTCGGTCAGGTCTTCTTGTGTATGGTTATGGTAACATTAATATTGGAACAAACTCAAGCAAAGAAGAAGATTATCTTTTTATGCGGAAATTGATAATTAATCTGTCAGACGAGAGTGGTTTTTCGCCAGGAGAACTAGACAGAATCTTTTGGCATTTTGGAAGAACAATTTGCAAGAAAACCCCAGTTTGTCAAAACTGCCCAACAAAAGATATTTGTTTAACTTATAAAAACAAAAACTAAAATTCTTCACTTGGACATTGAATGTCCAAGTTGTATTTTTCCTTACCTATCACCTAAATTTGCGATAGGAATTATGTGTGATACTTGGTATTTATTACAAAAAAATCTTTGGGAAGATATGTGCGATACCGAGTGTCCAACATTTGCGGGTGGTGGTTGACTTTTTGCTTGGGCGCAGTATTATTTTTATATAAATATGAAATTATTTTTAACATCAAAAATTTGGAAAGAGGGCAAACATTTTGTAGCCTACAATCCAGAACTTGAAGTGGCTTCACAGGGCAAAACACTGGAGGGCGCTGAAAAAATGCTTAAAGAAGCTGTCGGTTTATTTATTGAAACTGCCAAAAAAATCGGAACATTTAATAAAATTTTAGAAGAAGCCGGTTTTGTTAAAAAAGAAAAAAGATGGCTTGCTCCCACTGTTTCATTTTCTTCTTTGGAAATGAAGGCTTAATCAATGCCTAAAATTAATCCAATCCATTGGAAAAAGCTAATTAAGGTTTTTGAACGGGGCGGTTGGGTTTTAGACAGAATCGAAGGCGATCATTTGGTTTATGTAAAATCAGGCTATGTTCGTCCGGTTATAATACCCAAAGCAAAAGAAGTTCAAGTTTTTATCATTGTGAATAATTTAAAAACGGCAAAAATTTTAAGAGAAGATTATTTTAAATTTTTGCAAAATTAGAATGGGCGTCGTTGAATTTACTGCTTGGAAATTTGCATAAAAAATTATTTTTGCTATTGTAGGCGGATATGGCGACTATCAATCAATTGGTCAAGAAAGGAAGAAAAGAGGTTAAGGCTAAAAACAAGACGGCCGCTCTTACCTATGGTTTCAATTCTTTAAGGAACAGACCGGTGCCGTATTCTTCGCCTTTCAAAAGAGGAATTTGCGTAAAAGTCACCACCACCACCCCCAAAAAGCCAAACTCGGCTTTGCGGAAAGTGGCCAGAGTCAGATTGACCAACGGCATGGAAGTTACCGCTTATATCCCCGGCGAAGGCCATAATTTGCAGGAACACTCCGTCGTCGTGATAAGAGGGGGCAGGGTAAAGGACTTGCCCGGAGTCAGATACCATATAGTCAGGGGTATTTTGGACACGACCGGCGTAGAAAACAGGAAACAACAAAGAAGCAAATACGGCGCGAAAAAGCCGAAAAAATAATGGCTTGGCCTCCGGCGCTTCGTCGGAGCAGCCAAACATTACCCGCCTAAATTTTTAGCGGTTAGACAAAAGAAAGATTTAATTGTATGTTATGGGTAATAAAATTTATTTGTTAATTATTTAATCAAAAATTTGAGCGGGTGTGCAATTTTACAATTGCTCGCAAGCTCGCAAGTAAAATTGGCATGAGAAGAAAAATAAAAGCGAAAAAACCGATAAATCCAGATTTGAAATACGACTCAACAACCATTGAGAAGTTTATCAATCAGATAATGAAAGAAGGAAAAAAATCCGTGGCCAGGACTATTATGTATGACACGATGGAAGAGATAAGGACAAAAACCAAAACGGAAAATCCGTTAGTTGTCTTTGACACGGCCATAAAAAATTCCTCTCCCGATTTGGAAGTCCGGTCGCGAAGAATCGGCGGGGCCAACTATCAGGTGCCGAGGGAAGTCAACCCGAAAAGAAAATTGGCTTTGGCGATGAGGTGGCTCTTGGAAGGAGCGAGAACAAAGAAAGGCGCCAATATGGCGAAAAAATTGGCTGATGAGCTGATCGCCGCTTCCAAAAATGAAGGTTTCGCCGCCAAGAAGAGAGAAAACACCCATCGAATGGCCGAAGCCAACAAAGCGTTTGCGCATTTCGCGTGGTAGGTTCGCTTCGCTCAATCTAAAATCTCAAAAATCAAATCTAAAATCTAAGAAATGAAGAAGTTTACGATAATTGTTTTGGTCGGGGTTGTAATTTTAAGTTTTTATTTTTATTGGTATGAATGGAGGCCAAGTAAAATTAGAAAAGAATGTTCTTATACCCTATATGGAGAAGATGGATACCGGCGTTGCTTAAGAAATAATGGGTTAGAAAAATAATTTTTTTTAGTCTTGTGGATAATTTCAAGAATGAATTTAATAAAAGAATTTATAAATACGCGCTAAATGTTATTAAGTTTGTTGATAAATTGCCGAAAGACACCACCTCTCAAGTTATGGCAAAGCAATTAATAAGAAGCGGGACATCGGTATCTGCTAATATAATTGAAGCAAAAGCGGCAAGCTCCAAAAAAGACTACATAAATTTTTATCTGCATGCCTTGAAGTCGGCGAATGAATCAAAGTTATGGATAGGACTGATAAGAGATAGCAAAAAGATTACTGAAACAGACGCGAATAAATTACTTGATGAAACAATGGAAATTGCAAAAATACTTGGAGCGAGTGTTGTTACAATGAAGAAAAATGGGGAAGATAAATAAAAAAAGTTGATTTTTCTAATTATTAAGTATAATATTGAGCTTTAAATTCAATCTTTTAGATTTTAGATTTGATTTTTGAGATTGGAATATAGATTTTATTTTTTAGATTTGAGATTTTAGATTGAAACATGAGGGAATATCCGATAGAAAAAACAAGAGATATAGGAATTATCGCCCACATAGACGCGGGCAAGACGACTTTCTCGGAAAGGGTTCTTTTTTATACCGGCGTTTCTCATAAGATAGGCGAGGTTCATGAAGGAGAGGCCGTGATGGATTGGATGGAACAGGAAAGAGAAAGAGGCATCACCATCACTGCCGCCGCCACGACTTGCTTTTGGACGCCGACATACGCCAAAGGAGACAAGGCGCGCGAATACAGGATAAACTTGATTGATACCCCGGGACACGTGGACTTTACCGTTGAAGTGGAGAGGTCTCTTCGCGTTTTGGACGGCGCCGTCGTCGTGTTTGACGGAGTAAGCGGAGTGGAGCCCCAATCGGAAACGGTTTGGCGCCAGGCGGACAAGTACAAAGTGCCGAGGATTTGCTTTATCAATAAAATAGACAGAACGGGCGCCAGCTACGAAAAAAGTTTCCAGACAATATTGGACAGGCTTACTCAAAACGCCGTCAGGATCCAGCTTCCCATCGGTTTGGAAGACGAGTTTCGGGGCATAGTGGATCTTCTGGAAAAGAAAGGCTACAAATTTGAAGGAGAGAAAGGGGAAATTATTTCCGAAATGGAAATTCCGGCCGATATGAAAGACGAAGTGGAGAAATATCACAATGAACTGGTGGAAAAAATCGTGGAAAATGACGACAGTCTGATGGAAAAATATCTGGCCGGAGAAAAAATTCCCTTGGAAGATTTGAAGAAAACTTTGAGGCAAGACGTTATCGGTTATAAACTGGTGCCGGTTTTTTGCGGTTCCGCTTTAAAAAACAAAGGCGTGCAATTCGCTTTGGACGCCGTGGCGGATTATCTCCCGTCGCCGGCCGATATGCCGGCCATAAAAGGGCACAACCCCGAAACCGAAGCGGAAATAATGGTTCACGCCAAAGATGACGAACCGTTGGCGGCTTTAGCTTTCAAACTGCAAAACGACCCGTTCGTCGGCCAGCTTATTTACTTCCGCGTTTACTCCGGAGTCCTTAACGCCGGCTCTTACATTTACAACACTTCCACCGGCAACAAAGAAAGAGTGGGTCGGATTTTGAGAATGCACGCCAACTCCAGAGAAGAAATAAAAGAAGTGCGGGCCGGAGACATCGCCGCTCTCGTCGGCTTGAAGGGCACCAGAACGGGACACACTCTTTGCGACCCGGACAGACCAATACTGCTTGAGTCCATCAAATTCCCCGAACCGGTTGTTTCTCTGCGCGTTGAGCCTAAGACCAAGCAAGACCAAGAGAGAATGGGTATAGCCCTAAGAGCGCTTTCCGACGAAGACCCGACGTTCAGAATAAAATCCGATTCCGAAACGATGGAGACGATTATTTCCGGCATGGGGGAGCTTCATCTAGATATTATCGTGGACAGAATGAGGAGAGAATTCAAGGTTGAGGTCAACACCGGCCGGCCGCAAGTGGCTTATAAAGAAACCATAAGCGGAAACGCGGAAGCGGAAGGCAAGTATATCAGGCAATCCGGAGGCCGAGGCCAATACGGCCACGCCAAGATAAGAGTCAGCCCCAAAGAAAGAGGGCAAGGCTTTGAATTTATCAACTCCATCAGAGGCGGGTCAATTCCTCAAGAATTTATCACTCCAGTGGAGAAGGGCATCAAAGAAGCGATGGAAAAAGGAGTGGTGGCCGGATTCCAGCTAGTGGATATGGCGGTGGAACTTTACGATGGTTCGTATCACGATGTGGATTCGTCCGAAGCCGCTTTCAAAATCGCCGGTTCTATGGCTTTGCAGGACGCGGTCAAGCGCGCCAAGCCGGTCATTCTTGAGCCGATTATGAAAGTGGAAGTCATTGTTCCGGAAAAGTTTATGGGCGATGTGACGGGCAATCTCAATTCCAAAAGAGCCCAGATAGACAATATGGGCGAGAGAGGCGGATTGAGAGTTATAGACGCCAAAGTCCCGCTTTCGGAAATGTTCAGTTACATCACTTCTTTGCGTTCTATGACGGAAGGCCGGGGCAATTACACTATGGAATTTGACCACTACGCCGTCGCGCCGAACAATGTGACGCAACTCATCATAGAAGGGAAGAAATAAAATGGAAGGTGAAAAAGAAATCCAAAAATTTGAAACCTCAAAGGAAATTGAGGAAGATGAATTATTGTCCGAAAAGGCGCTGGAGGACGATTTTGAGCTGGATGAAGATTTGGACAGATTGCCTATTTGACAGGCAATCTTTTTTCGTGTATAAACATTGAGGATAAAAAATCGTAATTTTACATAAAAAACTTTTTTAAGAAAGTGAGGCAAGTATGCGTGATAAAGACAGGATTATTTATTATTCCTGCGGACACACCAGTGAAGGAACGGTTTTGAACTTAGATGAACAAAATCAGACCGAAATCTTGGAAATGATTGAAAAAGATGTGGTTCGCGCATCAGCGGAAGTTTGTCCGGATTGTCTTGAAAAAGATAAAGACAATCAAACAATAAAAATATATAGACAGTCGGGCATTTTACCGAAATAAGGTTTTTTATAAGACAATGTTTAACATTAAATCCCCGTCATTCGCTAATTGTGAATGGCGGGGTTGACTTTTTTTACGGTTCCAATAAGATACTATGTATTGCGTTAATAACGCCTTTTGTTTGTTTTTAAAAATTAAAGTCGATTATAAATTATAAATTTTAAATTATTTAATAAAAATATGGCAACAGAAAAATTTGAGAGAACTAAGCCGCACGTCAACGTCGGCACAATCGGTCACGTTGACCACGGCAAAACCACCCTTACGGCGGGTATTT
>Ga0209211_10001837_pt1 | contig 38447 bp, 47 predicted proteins | sample RifGroA2_FD_183992 | JGI IMG/M metagenome (GOLD analysis project Ga0209211, IMG submission 183992) | Groundwater microbial communities from Rifle, Colorado, USA - Groundwater A2 (SPAdes) (version 2) | ecosystem: Environmental > Aquatic > Deep subsurface > Groundwater | place: Rifle, Colorado...
CGTTCGAACTGCCCGAGCTCTTTTGCATTTATTCTAAAATATGCCTGAAGCGGTATTGGCACGTCCACGCCTTTAGGAACATAAACGAACGAGCCACCTGACCAAAACGCGCTGTTCAATGCGGAAAATTTATTATCCTCAGACGGCACGACTGTTGCGAAAAACTTCCTGAAGATTTCTGGATGTTCTTTCAGAGCCTGATCTGTTGAACAAAATATTACGCCCAGTTTTTCAAGGTCCTCACGCACTTTGCTATATATAACTTCCGAGTCGAATTGCGCTTCCACGCCTGCAAGAAATTTCTTCTCAGCTTCGGGGATGCCCAGACGGTCAAAAGTGTTTTTTATCTCCTGCGGTACGTCATCCCAGTTGCTTGCCTTGTCTTTGGATGCGCTCAGGTAATAAGTGATGCTGTCAAAATCTATGGCACTGAGGTCGGGACCCCATTTTGGCATCGGTTTTTTCATGAATATGTCCAGTGCCTTGAGCCTGAATTCAGTCATCCATTCAGGCTCGCCCTTTAATGAAGAAATTTCTTTTACAATTTCAGGCGAGAGGCCTTTCTTTGTCTGTCTTACGGTTGCTATATCCACATTGAACCCGAACTGCTCGTCATAATTGGAACGGATATCTTGAAGTTGCCGATTTTGTTCAGTCATCAGACTGCCGCCTCTTCTTTTTCATACGTCCAGCCGTATCCTTCTCCGTCCAGCTTTTCGGCCAGTTCAGGCCCGCCGGACTGCACTATCTTTCCGTCCACGACTATGTGAACAAAATTCGGCTTGATGAAGTTGAGTATGCGCTGGTAGTGCGTGATTATAAGGACCCCCAAAGGCGTGCTGCGCATTGAATTGTTCACGCCTTCGGCGACTATCTTCAGTGCATCTATGTCAAGGCCTGAGTCAGCCTCGTCAAGTATCGCAATCTTCGGTTTTAGCACCGCCATCTGGAGTATCTCCCCGCGCTTTTTTTCCCCGCCCGAAAAGCCGTCGTTAAGATATCTGGTTGAAAATGTCTCGCTTATATTGAGCATCTTCATGTTTTCCTTCAGCCTTTTCCTGAATTCGCCAACCTGCTCCTCGCTGTCCTGTACGCTGTTTGATGCAAGACGGAGGAAATTTGCGACCTGAACCCCGTGAACTTCCATCGGGTACTGGAAGCACAGAAACAGGCCAAGCTTTGCGCGCTCGTTTGCGGCAAGCTCGTTGATGTTCTGCCCGTTGAAAAGTATCTCGCCCTTTGTTATGGCGTATTTCGGGTGGCCCATTATCGCGTAGCTGAGCGTGCTCTTGCCGGAGCCGTTCGGGCCCATGACTGCGTGTATTTCCCCCTCTTTGATTGTGAGGTTGAACCCCTTGATTATTTCCTTGTCACCAATGCTTACATGAAGGTCCTTTATTTCCAGCTTATTCATTCAATCACCTATTTTTGTCTCCTATTTTTACCAGGTCATTATGCTTGTGCTGCCCGATGTGCTCATCGTGGCCGACGCACTTCTCGCAGACGAAGTTCTGAAATATGCCAAAGAATGTGCGGGAGAAATCCATGCATGTCTCGTTCATCACTTTTTTCCCCTTGAACGTGATGCTGTAGACTGCCCTCCTGTCCTCCTCGTGACGCTTTATCAGGCCGCGCTTTTCCAGGGATTGCAGTGTCGGATAAAGCGTGCCCTGCGTTATCTTTGTCTTCTTGATCTCGCCAAGCATCTTCATTATGTCATAGCCATGGGTTGATTTCCTGCTCAAGAGCCAGAGTATCTGCATCTGAAGCAGTCCAAGCTCTATCTCGCTGAATTCGCGCTCGCCGAATATCTCCTTTTCAGAAGGCGGAGCGTTCCTGTGAGGTTGCGTAGAACTATGTCGCTCTATAGACATATCGGACAATATACATAGTCACATATTTAAAGTTTCAAAAATTCCTGAAAGTTCTACCAGCTTCTGAAGGAAAAGCCGGCACTGCTTCTTGAATAGCCGTAGAAGGAACCCGAGCCGTAGTAGGAGCCGAAGGGATTCGAATAGTAGCCGCTTCTGTAAGAAATGGGATAATAGCCGCCCCCGGAATACCCGTAATTTGAATAAGAATAGCCGCCAAACGAAGACCCCGCAAATATACTTGACCCGCCCAATCCCCCGTAATAGTAGGCAAATGTCGTGCCTGACAGGGCCAGCAACCCTATCACGAAGCCCAACGCTGTGTATCGTGCACTCATGATGATTAAACTAGGATTGTGAACTTATTTAATCAGACGCCCGCATTTCAGGCGTAATTGGCCAATGCCCAGAAAATCTTTATTTTCCAGCAGATTTATTATTGGAACATGGTAGAACAGATACTCCTTGCGATGGGCGTCATGCTCCTTGCCGCGAAGATACTCGGCGAGGTTTTCGAGAGGTTTGGGATAGCTTCGCTTGTCGGCGAGATAGCCGCGGGCGATCCTCGGCCCCGTGCTCGGATGGATAGTCATCGGCGACTTCCTGCAGGGCTTCCTGACATTCGGGGTCATCTTCCTGCTTTTCATAGCCGGTCTCGAGGTGAAGTTCGAGGATATCAAGAAATACACGTATAAGGCGAGCTTCCTTGCCGCGGCAGGCGGACTGATATCATTCCTGTTCGGCTTTCTCGTCGGGATGTTCTTCTTCAACAATCTGCTGATAGCGATGGCTATCGGCACTGTGATGATATCGACAAGCAATGGCGCGCTGTTCCTTCTGCTGATGCGCTCGGGGGAATTCAATTCGCGGACCGGCAAGATGATAATAGCCATCACCATTGCAGACGACATAGTCGGGATACTGTCGCTGTCATTCTTCAACATGTACGTGCACCAGAACATTGCGGTCTCGCAGATGTTTACTGTTTTTCTGGTGAGCATCGGGTTTTACGTCTTCATACTCGAGTTCGGCTCGAGGAAGATAGGAAAATTCCTCGACAAGATAAACATATTCAGGGACGAGCATATACTGTTCAGCATACCAATAGCGATTGCCTTTCTGCTCGCTTACGTGACAAACAATCTTGGGCTGAGCGTCGCAACCGGGGCGTTCCTGGCGGGAATGGCAATGGCGAACAGCCAGTTCACCGAGCCGATAATCACCCAGAAAGTGAACGTAATGGCGAAGGGCTTCCTTGTTCCGTTATTCTACGCTTCGATAGGGACGCTGCTGATATTCAGCAGCCTTAATGTCCCTCTGATTGTTGCAATAATTATAGCCGCGCTTCTCGGCAAGTTCATAGGATGTGGCCTGCTCTCCTGGTTCGTCGGGGCCAACCGGGACGAGATGAAGCTGATAGGCGTTTCCATGATGCCGCGCGGGGACGAGAACATAGTCATACTACAGATTGTGTTGCTTCTGGGTGTCATAACGACAGCCGTGTATACTTCCCTGATATTTGCAATCGTGTCGACGACGATAATAGCTCCGATATTAGTCAAGTTCGTCTACAGGAAAAGATGATTTTAAATAAGCCATTTAGAAGTAACATCTGGTTTTGATGTTCAAAAAAATTCTTGCTCCTGCTCTGGCCGGCTGTATGTCTGTCTTCTCAGCTATCCCTGTTTGCGCTCAAAATCAGGAGCCTCAAAACAGCCAGGCTCATGCCCAGCCGGCGCAGAAGAACGATGTGACTTTTGACCTGGGTTCGAGCGCCCCGTGGTATCATGTCCGTGGTCCCCGGATCAGCGGAACCTACGGAGAGCCAAAGCTCGGCAGCGTGTCTTTCATCTATTTGCCCGTACCTGAAATAGGCAGCCAGCAGGCGCACGATTTCAGGTTTCTATGGAATCTGCCTGACAGATGGACGAAAGGGACAGACGCCGCGATTTTTACCTATCATTCTCCTGCCCGGGGTTTCGGCGCGGGAATAGAAGCCTCTGCGGGCTCGAAAAACCTGAAGGTTGCGGGTCGTGCAAAAGCTTTCGAAGACGGCATGAATTACGGAGAGCTGAAGGTTCTCACTCCTCATCTTGATGCAAGCTACGGGATTCAATCAGAGAAAGGCATCAAGAAAGGGTATGGGTATGCGACGGTCAATTGGGGAAAGTGGGATGACACGTTCTCGTTGGGCATGGATGCGAATGAGACGGTTTGGAACAATTTCAGTCTCGAGAGAAGCAAGTTCGGATGGTTCTCGATGACTGGCTATGGTCTGGATAAAGGCAACTGGACCACCGAGAATTATTTTGGGGCCGGGGATAATATCCTGAGACCATGGTTTTCCCGCGAAGTCGACAGGTTCGCGCCAAAGCAGAACATAGGCCCGAAGGAAAGGGTGGATATACTAAATTTCCCTTCTTACCTGGAGTTTGGCAAGTGGTCGGGAGAGTTCCGCGCGGACCGCACGGGTGATACGACGTTCGGGAGCGTGGGAATTGGCCGGGCTTTCACGAAAGAGGAAGGCAGTATGAAGGGCGCAAAATTCGGGTTCGGCATTGGGCCAGAATACATGAATAAAGGCGGAAACGCCGCATGGAAGTTAAGCAAGGAGCTTTATGTAGAAGTTCCGATTTCATCTTTCACGGTTTCTGCATATGCCAGGTTCAGGCAGAACGAAGGCGGATTCCATGCCACGTTGAGCAGGAAGTTTTAGATAGTGTTATTTCTTCTCGCCTGCTTCGTAGAACTTGTAGAAGACGTATCCGGCTATCATCACCATTATGCCGTACCATATCAGCGAAATGCTGAAATTGAGTATCATGTATGATGATATCATGAACCCGAGGAGCGGCAGCAGGGGCACTTGCCCTATCGACAGCGGCACCCTGAAGAGCCTCTTCATGTTGGGCTGGGTGAACCTGAGCACCAGCGTCGAGAGGTTTATCATCGCGAAGACGAAGAACGCGGAGAAGTCGACCAGCAGCGCGATGTCTTTTATGCCAGTGTACATGACAAAGATGAGCGAAACAACAGTTATGACAAGTATGCAGACGTATGGAGTCTTTCTTTTCCCGACCTTCAGCAGCGCTTTTGGCATGACCTTGTCCTCAGCCATCCCGAACAGCATCCGGGACGCAGCTATCATCAGTATCAGAACGGTGCTCGCTGTGGCAAAGAGCGCAAAGATTCCAAGGAGCAGACCGGCTGAAGGTCCCACACCCTGTTCCGCCACGAGAGCCATGGGCGTGCCGGATTCGCCGAGTTGCTGCCACGGCACTACGCTCACGGCCGAGAGCGAGACCAGAATGTAGATTATCGTTGTTATTATCACCGATATAATTATAGCTTTCGGCACGTTTCGCTTTGCGCTCTTCGCCTCCTCCGAGACGTTCACTATCTCGTCAAAGCCAAGATATGCGAAGAATACAATGGCTGCAGCCCCGAATATGCCAAGGAATCCGTTGGGCGTCTCAAAATAGTTTACAGACCCGATGTGAGGCAGACCGATGGCTATTATGATCAGCAGCCCGAGTATCGTCAGGGAAGTGAGTATGATGTTGATGCGGGACGACATCTTGATTCCTGCATAGTTCAGGATCGCAAAAAGTATTATCAGCGCGGCTGCTCCCGCTACGGTGCTTATTCCCGTGAGGCTGCCCAGGTACTGTCCGAAGCCTAATGCCACTGCGGCGCCGGCGATGATTGTCATGGTGAATGTCAGCCAGCCGATGACGAAGCCGATCGTCGTGTCCTTGAACGCTGTCTTTACGAACGTGTATTCGGCAGCGTCTTTCGGGTACATTGAGGAGAGTTCTGCATAGCTGAGACCGGTGAATGAAGCAATAATTGCGGCGATGACGAAGGACATCCATACTGCATTGCCAGCTTCTGCTGTCGCATGACCGACAAGAACGTATATTCCAGCGCCGAGGATTATACCGACGCCGTAAAAGACCAAGTCCAAAAGTGTCAGGTCCCGCTTCAGCTTTACCATGAAGAAATATTGCCCGCCGTTCCAATATATAGTTAACCCATTTAGGTTAACTTATAGAGCTTAGGAAAATATAAATATCTGCGGGCTTTAGCCCGCAGTATTTTTGCAAGAATGCAGTTTAATATGAACGACCTGAAGGTCGTAGTATTAAACTAGCTGCATTCATTGCAATAATACTTTCGGATGTTCCCTGAAGCTCTATAAAGATTTTTGGAGGAATTTAATCTATGGGAGGCGGAATGCGCTATTACTCTTTGGTTCTGGCAGCGGCGTGCATAGTTTTGTTTGCCGTTCAGTCAATGGTGCCCGGCTTTACAGAGGAATTCCTGCTAAATTCCTCGCAGGTCCTGGCAAGGCCCTGGACTCTTGTCAGCTCGATTTTCCTTCACGGCTCCGGCTCGCACCTGATATTCAACATGTTCGCGCTTGTTCTTTTTGGCTTGCTGCTGGAGAAGTTCGTCGGCTCTAGGAAGTTCCTCGTGATATTCTTCGTGTCCGGTATTATTGCAGGTGTCGCATCCTCATTAATGTATTCAGCCTCCCTCGGTGCATCCGGCGCGATTTACGGCATATTGGGAACGCTGGCTGCCATCAGGCCGAAGATGATTGTATGGACTTACGGGGTGCCGATGCCAATGGTAGCAGCGTCCGGGTTTTACCTTCTTCTGGACCTTGGCGGGCTCTTTTTCCCGAGCAATGTGGCCAACGCGGCGCACATAGCCGGCTTGGTTGCCGGAGTTGCAATAGGTCTTGCACTGCGCGAGCCGGAGCAGAGGAAAGAGGAAAGGAAAAAGCTGCTCAAGGATGAGGAGATCAATCAATGGGAAGAGAAATGGATGTAAAATTAACAGGTAGTTGGTCATCTATGATGTCTTCTCATCTTTTTCTTGAAAAACAGCCTGTACGATGCGATTGCAAAGATTATAATCAGTATCGTTGCCAGTATCATGGTGAGCATCGATATTGATATATTCCTCTCTATCTCCTTTTCCTCTGCAGGAGGCAGGCACTCGCTCACCCTGGTCCATCCTTCAGGCACGTCGCACGGCGTCGGGTAGTTTATGCACACGCCGTCCTTGATGGCCGGCTGTATCATCTGAATGCATGCCGGTCTTTCAGGTTCTTCTGTCTTGTTCGGGACCGGCACCGGAAGCGGATCCCTCTCGCCGGAGATTGCGAAGTAGGAGAACCCAGTTGTAGTAGAAATATAAACAAGATGCGTCAGGTTCTCGCTTGTCAGCTGCGTTGGCAATGCCATCCACCCGTTGTCAAAGCGTTTCAGCGCGACTTTGCTCTTGTTGTACCCGTTGAATTCAATCCATGACTTGTTGACGGCAAATGTGATTTCTGATCTCAAGACAGAGTTCAGGTTAGTTGTATTGATAGAGAAATACTGGTAAGCATTCTCAAGCGGCACGGGGCCTGTTTTCTCCGGCGAGATCGTAATGGAAGCGCTCCTTGCAGTTGAATTGACGCTCAGGGTTATGAACCTGATTGGCAGCGAGCCTGTTGAAACGTTTGCACTCACAGAGCTTGTTATCACATCCCAGGATTTTTTGAATTGGGAAGAGCTTGCAGTTGAAGATGACCCGCCGCCTCCTCCGCCCCCGCTGCTGCCCGAAGATGCAGCCGGGGCGCTGTATGTGAAGCTTACTGAAGTCGAATTCGAGTTCCCGCTTGTGTCATTTGCATATAATGTTAGCGCATTTGAACCGCTTGCGGCTATGAATGTCGTGTTCGTGCAGTTTGCTGGCGTCACGTTTGCACCGCCATTTAAGGAGAACCAGCACTTGTCCAGTCCCACGTTGTCACTAGCAGAATAGCTGAGAGATATGTTGGAGCCTGAGTATGTCCCTGCTGGCGACGAGATTGACAGGAAAGGCGGCTGCGTGTCGTTGCCTACGGCGGCGCCTGAGAATGATGCAAGAGAGATGACCGTAGTATTGCCGGAAATGGAAAAGCACGGCACGTTCGAACCGTTGCACGTTTTGTTTATCAGCCTTGTTTCAGGGTCGTTCCTGCTCCCGTTCAGGTAGTAGCTGAGCCTGAAGACGCCGGGGAACGTCACGCGAGGCGTGTAGTTGTTCGTGAAATTGTTGACATCCACCCACACGTAGTTGTCCAGGAGACCGCCGGAGGAATTGAAGGCGGCGGAGACGTTGTTCAGCGTTATGTTCCTCGTGACGTTCACGGTGTTGGACGTATTGGAATTGAGCCACGAGAAATTAGCTATCTCTGCCACAATTCCGCTGGCATTGAACCTCATTGTGTAGTTTATATCGACAAAGACCCGGGACGCATCGTCGCTTCCGCTTGTGTTTAGCAGCGTGAATGTCACATTGTTCGCGCTCAGGGAGGAATTCAGGTCGTTGATGTAAGACGTGAAGTTTCTCGTCGCGTTTATGTAAACCCACCTGAACGCCGTCACGTTTATGTTGCCGGCGCTGTCGTTCGCAACGATCCTGAACGTATAGTTGCCGTCTGTCAGGTCCGCGTGGCTGTATGATATTGAAGAACCGGATATATTCATGGTGAGGTTCGCGCCGTTCCATTCAAGCAGCGCCGCTGAAAGCGCCTCGCTGGACGTGATATTTATGATTATGTCATTTGTGATGCTCATAGTTTCGTTGTTCGCCGCGGATGCCGTGAAATTCATGAAAGGCGAAATTGTATCAGTGGTGAAGAAGACCTGTGAGGATCTTGTGCTGCCCTCAGAGTCGTTCACGAACAATGTTATGTTATTTTGCCGGTTATCCAGGGCTGTGAATGTCGTATTTGAGCAGCCAAGGAGCATCACAGTATGCCCTGTTGTGTTAACGAACCAGCATGTGTCTCCGCTCGCAGTGTAATTAAGGCTTACGTTGGTCGCAGAATAAGTTTTGTTCGTTGGCTCATGAATGGAGACTGCAAGGCTGAAGAAAATAGTGGAGGAATTTGTGTTGCCGCCTGTGTCGTTGACGTACACAGTTATGTTATTTAGCAGCTTGTTTGAAAGGAGGAATGTCGCATTGTCGCATACCTCTCTTGGATTGTTTAGGAAAACAGAGTCGCCTGTCACGTTGACAAGCCAGCACCTGTCAACATGGTTGCTGTCAGAAGCGCTGTATTGAATGGAAATGTTCGTGATATTGTAGGTCGTATTCTGGGGCTGCGAAACAGAAAGCAAAGGCGGGACTGTGTCTACTGTGAAGAATATCTGGCTTGAGTTGGAGTTGCTGTTCGTGTCGTTTATGATGAGGGTTACGTTGTTTTGCAGATTTGCAGCTGCAATAAAAGTTATGTTTGCGCATCCGCTAAGCGTTTCTGCCGAGCCTGTAGTGTTTGTGAAGCTGCAAACGTCCAGCGCTATATTGTCGCTGGCTGAATAGCTCAGTGATATGTTCGTGCCGTTGTAAGTGATGTTCAGGGGGGAAGCGACAGAGAGCAGCGGCTTTGATGCGTCAATGGAAACTATTGACCTGTAGATGTTTATTCGCGAGAAGTTGAGTCCCGTCCTGCTGTCCGTGACGTTAAGTCCCCTGTTCTTCAGCGCGTTTTCTATCTGCGGCGGGTTGAGCAGCGTGCCGTTCTCCAGTCTTTTGTACTGGCGGAGCAGCGCGAACGCGCCGGCGATGTGCGGCGTCGCCATCGACGTGCCATCGAGCGTCACAAATCCCCCACCGTCGTTCGCCGAAGTTATATGAGACCCCGGGGCAAGCAGGTCAAGCTTTGAGTTCCTGTTTGTGTAATAAGTAATCTTGTCCGCGAACGTGGTCGAATCTGAACCATAAGCACCGACATTCGCGTCGTAGACCGCTCCAACTGTTGTCGCGTTTTCTATGCATCCGGGCACATCCATGCTGGTGTTGCTGGCGTCATTCCCGGATGCGATGATGACGGAGATATTGTTAGTAACAGCCGTGTTTATGGCGCTGCTGTACGCGGGTTCGCTGCTGTCGCAATAGCCCGTATTGGATGCATTGAATGATCCAATGCTCATGCTTATAACAGAAATATTGTATGCTGTTGCGTTGGCAACGCACCAGTTTATGCCTGCGATCACGTCGTCGTCCGTTCCGCTTCCGGCGCTGTTGAGGGCTTTTATCGCTATCAAACTTGCTTCAAAAGCTATTCCACGGTTCGTGCTGTCATTCGAGGCGATTATACCGGCTACGTGCGTTCCATGTCCGTGGTTGTCGTAGGGGTCGCTGCTCTCCTGCGAGCACGCCTCGTTGGCGCAATAGTTGTATCCGCTCAGCACGCGGCTGCCCCAGCCTCCCCCAAGCGAGGAATGATTATAATCGATGCCTGTGTCGATGATGCAGACGGTTTCGCCGCGGCCTGTTATGTTTGTCCCGTTGAGAGTTAGAGTCCACGCCTGTGTTGCATTGACAAGCGGCGCGCTCTGCGCAAGAAGTATGCCGACTGGCTTGTTGAGCTGGATGCTTGCAACGCTGACATCGCCGAGCAATTCTCCGAGGCTTTCCCTGGAGACTGTGCCCGAGAAACCGTTGAGCGCGCCGAACTCATGGTCCTTGTCAATGGTGTCCGGCACGTCAGTCAGGTTCGCGCTGTTTTCAAGCATCACTATTACAGATACTTCATTGCTGTCCTGCAGGTCGGCAAGGACTTTCGGGTCGATTGATGCCGCGTTTGTCGCGGCTGCCAGAAGAATGAGAATAAGGGCCAAGTTATGCATTGGTCGCATATCCCTAACTATAAGCAGCAAACTAAATAGCTTTTTGCACTAGGACTTTGGCGCAGGCAGGCATATCGGCATCATGAATGTGTTCGAGTCCACCATACCAATGGACTCCTTCTATCCCTTCCAACATTCTTTTAAGATGCCAACTAACTTAACAGCCCACTAGCTTGTCCGGTTGAAATACTGGTACGCTTCGTGCAGGTCCTTTACTTCATGGACTTCCATGCCCAGATACGAGCTTATGTCGATGGTTTCCGCGTCATAATTTACCTTGCACACGTCCATCTGCCCGAACCTGCTGCAGGTCGTGTTCCTCGTGGTCTTCTCGGCGGTCGACTGGCCCTGAGGCACGAGAAATATTTTTGTTCCGTTCTCCTTCGCTGCGAGCCCCTTCTCGAGTATCGACCCGACCTTTCCTATCGACCCGTCCGGGTTTATCGTGCCTGTTATAGCGATGTTGTCGGACGTCTTGTTCTCGAGAGCCAGCAGCACGGAAAGCGCCATTGAAGCTCCTGCCGAAGGTCCTTCGATTATTGATGCGTTGACCCTGATTGTGTAGACTATGTCAACGCTGCTGAGATTGACCTTTGCATAGTTGCTCGCCGCGGTCGCTGCCGTGCGTGCGGAGAGCTGGGTGTCTATGTAGTTCAGCACCCTGCTGGTATCGACAAGTATTTTTCCTGTCCCGGGCTTCACTGTCGTGTAAAGGATCCCGACAACCCCGTTGCCTTCACTGTCAACAGCCGGCAGCGCCATGCTGACGACGACTTCTCCCCCGAGCTCGGGCTGCCTCAGCTGTTCCTGGCTGCGAGAACCGAATTGCGTGCCTGCCATGAATCCTGCCAGGAACATCACTATGATAGTGAATACTATCTCGCTCTTCCTGACTTTTATCGTCTTTTGCATTATATCACTCCACTTTGTGAATGCCAGTGAGCCACGTTAATATGTTTCTTTTGAACCCAAGGGACTTTTCTTTTCAAAAGAAAAGGGGCTTAGCAAACATAGTCGCCGTTCGCCTGAAGTATGTTGCGCTTGATGTGAAGCTTGCTGCCTGTTCTCGCGGCAAGCGCTATGGAATCGCTCGGTCTTGCATCCAGTTCGAGGATTCTGTTGTCTTTTTTCAATATTATGGTGGCGTAATAGATGTCGTTCAGGTACCTGTCTATCTTTACCTGAAGCACCTGAATTCCGAAAATATCCAGCATGTCCTTCATTATGTCATGCGTCAGGGGCCTCGCGCCTATCGACCTTTCCAGACCGCGCACTATGGAATATGCCTGGTCTGTTGTCACGTCAAAGCTGATCTCATAGCATTCGCCAGTCAGATGGACGGTGGAAGAATTTATGCTCACCTCGGTCTCGACAAGGCCTTCAGTCGAGACGAAGCCTGAAGCATTGAACACCTCCTGAATGTAAGGAGGCTGGTAGAAATATCCGCCGACGTTCACACCTATGAAAAATGCCAGCAAAGTAAGCAGAATGATGTGAACTCTCTTCATGGAATCGCCAAAAGTTTTCTGTTTTCCCTGTAGAACTTTTATCAAAAACTTTATTAATAGGGAATAACTATATATAGAATAACAATTGGAGGTGTGAAACATGGCAGCAAAGAAAAAGAAGAAGAAATAATTCTTAAGTAAATCCTGATTTCACGTCGTTTGCCCTTCTATTCATCAAAAATTTTTCTTTAGAAGGGCGGTTTTTCCTTCTGGCCGTTTAACGCATAATAAATGCGCCTGTTGTTTTTTCCCTTGTTCTCCATGCTGAGAAGCTCTATTTTTCCAATCTCCTTCGTGTTTGCCACTTGCGTGCCGCCATCTGCCTGCATGTCTATGTCCGGTATCTCAACTATCCTGAGATTATCGACGCTCGGAGGCATCGCTGCGGCGAGCTTGACTATGCCGGGTATTTTCAGCGCTTCTTCCCTTTTCATAAAATATATCTTGACGCCTATGCACTTGCCGGCTTCCTCGTTCGACATGTCGATGAAATGCTGCATCTTTTCCCTGTCTATGACGTCGAGCGAGAAGTCAATGCGGGATTTGTCGACGCCAAGCTGGTTGCCCGTGCAAAGCGCTCCGGCCTCCTTGTAGAGCACGGCATCTATGATGTGCGCGGCCGTGTGCATTCTCATGAGCCTGTATCGCCGCGTCCAGTCAATCTTGCCGACAACAGAATCGCCGACTGAGAGCCCCCCTGGAGCGACATGGTGAAAAATGGTCCCGGAGCTCTTCGTGACATTGATGACGTTGAACGATTTCCCGCCGGATTCAAGAGTTCCGAGGTCGTTTGGCTGCCCTCCGCCCTGCGGATAAAAAGCGGTCCTGTCAAGGATGACCTGGTCCCCGTTCATCTCAACGACTTTTGCCTCGAATTCCTTGAGGTAGCTGTCTTTCATGTAAAGGGCTTCTGTCATTTTTTTACTTTAATGCGAAGTTTTAAGAATAAAATCATGCTATTTTTATCGCGCCCGGAAGATGCCTGTTTATTACAGAAGTCATGATTTCCCAGCCGAATGGCATCGCTAATGTACCATCAACCAGCGGAGACTTGTGAAAACCGAACTGCAAATATGCGCTGCATGATATGAGAGGAACAGTAGGATATACGGATTTCAGGTATTCTATTACTTGCATACCATCGACATCAGGCAAAGATAAATCAATGAGCCCGATATCATAAACAAGTGTGCCGTCCCGCACATCATTTATGACTTCTTGTCCGAACATATAGTGAAAAATTACAAAGCCTTGCGTCTCCAAACGTTCTCCGTAAAGCGCCTCTGAATTTAATTCGTCATTGACTAGGAGCATACGATATGACATGAGTACGTTATAATTATCAGATATATAAAACTTCAAGGCAATAAATTGTCATGCAAAACTATTCCTTTGAAACAGACGAGAATGCGTTCCGATGTGTCGAGTGCAACGAGCGCATAAAGGTCGAAAAGGTCCAGAGTGAGCCCCGCCCTGTTTCCTGCGAGAAATGCGGGACCGAATATCTCGTGGCAAAAAGCCCCGGGGGAGAGGGAATGACGGTCGAAGTCGTGACGAAAAGCGAGCCTGACCTGGCGACAGAGGAAGAGAAGAATCTCGAAGAAAACGACGAATGATAATTAAGCCGAAGGTCCACTGATTTCTCTGTAATGACCCATTGATGCACGAAGATGTCCTCCCATGATAACCATCTCAGAGCCACTAATCAGCGCTCCAACCGGATAAAATGGAAAGTCTATAGATTTGAAAATTGCATATCCAGCATTATCAAGTATTCGTTCCATATCTGGCGTATGGTGATGACCTACTTGCTGGATAAAAGCCTCGCCAGGTGAGATTCTTTCATTTTCCTGGATAACATAAAGACATCCGTGATCAGGGACCAGTATCTTAAACTTCCCGTGTGCTGCATAAGAATAGGCTCTGGTGTATCTAGGTTTATGACGTTTCACCTCATATTCTTTCCTAACATCCTGTATTCGAGATTCTCCAGCTTTTAGATGTGCTGGGTCTAAGTTTTCTGGCAAAACGCTCAATTCGAATTCTGGCGGAATCCAGTCTTCGCCATTTGTTTTTACAAATACGCATCCTGGAGCAACAAAGGCAGATTCGGGGTCTCTGTCAAGCGTTTGCTTGGCCTCAGCAAATAAATGGGCACCGGGAAATTCACTTAATCTTGAAATGTATGTTTCATCAGTTTTCATTTTTATCGAGTTCAAGTATATGAGAAAACTTCTTAAGGAAAAGCTATTCATCCGGCCTGATGGTCCACTTGCTCATTTGTTCGCCAGTCTTCTAAAGCCGATAGAATTTGCAAAAAATAAAATTGGTTCTTTGCGCCATCCAGAGGCGAAAGGGCTGTCAGCATCCGCAGCAGTCAACGGCTTTCATTCCGGAGCCGCACGAGCAGACGCCTGTCTTCTTTGCGCCGCCCTTGCCTGCCTTCTTCGCCTTCACGACTTTCTTCTTTGCCATAGTGTCACCCCTTTATGTTTTATTTATTTGTAAATAGGGTTCCAAGAATTTAAGCAATTGAGCAACAACCGTCTGGGAAATTTTTAAATACAGGATCGTAGAAAAATCTGAAGTCCGGAAGGATATTGCATTACGTGCGTTATTGCACCGCATGGCGCCGGATTCTGGGCTGGGCATTATAAGCATGGATTCTATAGGAATTTCATGGGATTCGAAGCGCTGGACGAGGTTGCCTTTTGCAAGGGCGACAGGTTCAGGGTTTCCGACAGGGCCCGCCTGCTGAGCTACACGCTCGTAAGGAATTATGGAAGTGCATTAAATGAAGAACCGACACGGGCTATAATGCTGGGAATTGTAAGAGGCCAATATGAAAATAACCATGCGGACAAAAGATTCGAAGGCGTGAACGCGTTTTGGTTCGATGCATATGAGTTCGACGGCGCCTGGCAGATCAGGTACGGTTTCGGCAAGGCATCCTACCTGCCGGCAGTTCCAATTATCAATCCTGAAGAATCCTGGAATGAAAGCAAAAGCTAATTTATTATAATCGACTTGATGTTCGTCATTTCTATGATGCCGTGCCTGTTCAGTTCCCTGCCTATCCCGCTCTTCCTGGTGCCGCCAAAAGGCAGACGTATGTCAGAGCGCACATTCTTGTTCACGAAAACGCACCCGGCATTTATTTTCTTCGCCATTTGCTCGCCTCTTTCCCTGTCGCTTGTCCATATGGACGCGCCCAGCCCGTATTCCGTGTCGTTCGCTATCCTTATTGCCTCTTCTTCGCTCCCGGCGGTTATTATCGGCGCGAGCGGGCCGAAAGCCTCCTCCCTGCACGCTGTCATGTCATTCGTTGCTGAGATGGCAGTCGGCTCAAAGAAATAGCCGCTGCCCGGCATCCTTTTTCCGCCCAGCAACAGCTTTGCGCCCTGGTTTATTGAAGCCGCAAGCTGCTCCTCTATTTTCTTCCTCTGCTCTTCCCTGACAAGAGGCCCCATGTCCGTGCTCATGTCAGCCGGGTCGCCCACCTTCAGCCCTTTTGTTCTTTCGATGAATTTTTCCGTGAAAATGCCGGATATTTCCCTCAGGACTATGAATCTCTTCGCAGCCGTGCACGACTGGCCGCAATTCATGAATCTGCCGGCTATCGCGCCTTCTATGGCCTTGTCCATGTCAGCGTCTCCCAGCACGATGAACGGGTCGCTCCCGCCAAGCTCGAGGACGACCTTCTTGAGGTCCTTCATGGCCAGCTGCGCTACCTTGGAACCCGCCTCCGTGCTGCCCGTCAGCGACACGGCATTTACTTTTGATTCAACAAGCGCGGTGCCTGTTGTCGGGTTGCCAATGACGGCCTGGAAGACGTCTTCAGGAAATTTGCAGTCCTTGAAAAGCTGTTCGATCAGCAGTCCGCCAGAGTTCGGCGTCGTGCTGGAGGGCTTGACAATCTGGACATTTCCGGCGATCATGGAAGGGACAGCAAACCTGATGATTTGCGATGCGGGAAAATTCCATGGCATGATGGAGCCCACAACACCAAGCGGCTGGAATGAGACGTAGCTCTTGGCGAATTCAGTCTTGACATGCTCATCCCTGAGGAATTTCTTGGCGTTGCGTGAAAAATATTCGCATATGGAAGCGCACTTTTCCACCTCGGAAAGCGACTGCCTGACGGGCTTTCCCATCTCCTCTGTTATGGACTCTGCCAGCTGCTGCTTCTTTTTCATCAGCATTCTGCCAAGCTTTCTGGCGAGCCGCGTCCGCTCGCCTATGTCAGTCTCCTTCCAGCTCTCAAATGCTTTTCGCGCGCGTGCCACTTTTTCATCTACAGCTGTCCTGTCCATTATTTCGTATTCGGCTATGACCTGCTCTGTGGCCGGGTTTGTCGTGTTGAATTTCATGAGAACGCCCGATATACTTTATGCCGATTGAATTTAAAAAATGCAAAAATATAACATACTTCATGATCCTGATTACAGGCGCCAGTGGATTTGTTGGAAGGAATCTTGTCCGCCATCTGAACCCAAGGAGCAGCATAAGATGTCTGGTGAGGAAGACGAGCGATGCAAGAGGCCTGGAAGGATGCGAGCTTGTCGAGGGTGACATAACGGACAAGGATTCCCTGTTTGCAGCTACCAGGGACGTTGACGCAGTCATCCACCTCGTGGCCGCTCTTGGCGCGTCCACATACAAGGAAAACTGTGACGTTCACGTCGGAGGCGCGAAGAATCTGGTGGAAGCCTGCAAAGCAAACGGCGTGAAGCGGCTTGTCGTGGCCAGCAGCGTGGCGACCCTTGCGGAAAGGAAAAGCGATTACGGAATAACGAAAAAAATGGCTGACGAGATCTTCATGGCATCGGGGCTTGATGTGACTATACTCAAGCCGGATTTCATTTACGGGCGCGACGGGAAGGGCTTCCTTACTCTTGTCGAGGTCATACGAAGGCACAGGTTCATCCCGATCGTAGGGAACGGCAGGTACAGGCGCCAGCCGGTGCACGTTGATGATGTATGCAAGGCGTTTTTCAGGGCGCTTCGCAGCGAATCGATAGGCAAGACCTATGTTGTGGCGAGCGAGAAGCCGATAGAGTTCAACGAGATGGTCGACATGATAATGAGGAAGCTCGGGGTAAGGAAACGAAAGGTCCATTTTCCCGTCCTGTTCATGCTTCTGGCGGCAAAGGCAATGAAACTTAGGAAGACGAAGCTGACGCAGACGGTTGTTCTTGGCATAGCCCAGGACAGGAACGAGGATATAACGCCGCTGGTGAAGGAATTGGGCGTGCATCCGATTGGCTTTGAGGAAGGTCTGAAAAAATCACTTGGCTGAGGAGATTCAGGCAATCATTGCGCTCCCTATTATCCTCGGCATGTTTTGTTTTGTCGTGGCAATGAGGAATTTTGTGTTTTCTGTGTAAAGCATGCTGCTTTCTGTCTCTAGCTCGAGCAGTTCGCCGGCGGATTTGACTTTTGCAGCGCTAACCTGTAGTCCGGCTGAAACAAAAACAGGGTCATTTTCCTTCAGCTGTTCTCTCGAATACCTGCTTTTTTTGAGCTTGAACCTGAAAGATTTGGATTTGGCTGTATTGCCAGCAGCTATAATGTATCCGCGCTTGAGCTCTTCTGCCTCTATTCCCTTCAAGTTGAGGCCGACTCTCATGCCCGGTTCTGTTGAATCGAAATCCTTGTCCTGCGACTGTATGCCCTTAATCATGACTTCTTTCTCCAGCGGCTGTATCATAACTTTGTCATATTTCTTGATCGATCCCGATTTCATTATCCCAAGTATGACGGTGCCGACGCTCTTGACGTCGAAATAGTTGTCTATAGGCACGAGCAGCTCTTCCCCTCTCTGTATTTTCAATTTCTTCAGCTCTTCGACCAGCTCCGTGCCGTCCTTGATTATATGGAACTTCTCGATGCAAGTGCCTTTGATGAGGGGGCTTATCTGCTCCTCGGGGACGCCGTCAAGCACCATGAATCCCGTGTCGAAACCGAATTCGCTTATGCATATGATTTGCTCGCCCAACGCGGCGTTTATTTCGCTTACCGCCAGCACAGGCACGTCTGCCATGTTCACGACCTGCAGCAGCGTCTGGATCTTGTCCGAATTCACGCAGGCGTAAGTGAAAACGCCCTCCGAGCTTCCGTGATTATATATTGCTATGTCATTTATTGTGCCGGGCTTTCCCAGTTTTTTTGAGAGGTTTCCGACAGCGTCCGTATTGCCGAATATCCCGATTGTCATGTGGAGCATTTTCAGAATTTGTGCGCTGAAGATTTAAGGTTGCTTACGGAGCTGTCGCGGCTTTGTGAAGAACCACTGCCTGAAGACAGTGGCATCTTGAAATGTATGCAAGCCACTTGTATTACTACAGTGGTTCTTACATCCCGAATTCCACACCACTGTTTGAGAAACGGTGGAATTCGAAGATTTAAAGCTCTCCGGTCAAGATAAAATCAATACAAGCGGCACAAGAAGGAACAAAGCTCCTTCCGTGCAGGCGGATCAAAGATTTGCCTGCAACAGTTGTATTAAAATAAAAAAATTACAAGAAGCGGGGCACCAGGCCAGGCACTTTCCGTCGTGTCAATGACTTGCTGGTTCTCCATTGTGATTCCTAGAGCATGCACTCTTAGAGATCAGATCCATAGTGCTGGATAAGACCCTTGTGATTTGAAACTAGGTGGATTAGATGAACTTTGAAGAAATGAATATAGACAAGGAGATATTGGAAGCCATAAAGGACATGAAATTCGAGAAGCCCACGGAAATCCAGGAAAAATCCCTTCCTCCTGCGCTGCTCGGCAAGGACATAATTGCCCAGTCGATGACGGGCTCGGGAAAGACCGCTGTTTTTGCAGTTCCGATAATACAGTTCGTAGAGCGAGGCAAAGGGGTGCAGGCATTAGTGCTTGCGCCTACCCGCGAACTGGCCAACCAGATATCGGAGCAGTTCAGGAAGATGTCGCGTCACAAGAAGGTGCGCATCTGCGAGGTGTTCGGCGGCGTTTCCATAGAGCCCCAGATACATGACCTGAGGACGGCGGAGATCGTCATAGGCACTCCCGGAAGAATGCTCGATCACATGCGAAGGGGCACTATAAATTTCAGGGGAGTGAAGATGCTGGTCCTCGACGAGGCAGACAGGATGCTGGACATGGGATTCATTGACGATATCAAGGATATAGTGAGCGCGCTTCCGAAGAAGCGCCAGACGATGCTGTTCTCGGCAACGATACCCGACGAGATAATGTACATAGCAAGGCGTTACATGAGCGACCCGGTGAGGATAATGGCGCAGCGCCATGTCGAGAAGCACAAGCTCAAGCAGGTCTACTACGACGTGAAGAGCGAATACAAGGTGTCGCTGCTGCTGCATCTCATCGAAAAGGAGAATCCAAGCCTTGCGATCGTCTTTTGCTCGACCAGGACGACGACGGACATAGTTGCGAACCACCTTGAGCAGAATGGCGTGGAAGCCAAGGCGATCCACGGAGGGCTGACGCAGAGCCGGAGAACGAATGTTCTTGAGGGCTTCCATCGCGGCCGGCCGCACATACTTGTCGCGACAGACGTCGCCGCGCGGGGCCTGGACATAAAGAACGTGAGCCATGTCTTCAACTTCGACATCCCGAAGACGGTTGACGAGTACACGCACCGCATCGGCAGGACAGCCCGCATTGGAAAAGAAGGAAAAGCCATCTCTCTTCTGTCAAGCCACGACCACGAGGCGTTCAGGAAGATATTCGGGCGCTTCGAGATGGAAAAGATGAAGGTCGATTTCGTCCCCAAGTTCATCCCGCTGCGCGCACCGCGCAGAGAAGGCTATCGCCGCAGCCCGCCAAGGGGCGGCGGATATGGCCGAAGGCGATACTAGCATTTTTTGTAATAGAAAACAGAGTTCTTAGGATACCTGTAAATGACTTTCCCGTCAACGATTATGACCGCATAATTTTTACCCTTCTTGAATCCATTCCTTTCATAGAATTTAGAAGCTTTCTTGCTGTTTGTCCACGCGCCAAATTTGCCACAGCCAAATGTTTTTGCCTTGGTGAGGGTTTGCTGCAGCATCTGGGAGCCCAGGCCTTTCCTGCGTTCTGGCTTGATAATTGCAAAATAGCCCAGCCAAAAGACTTTCTCTTTCTTGATTTTATAGAAACCGCTTATGCCTACCGGCTTCTTCCCGTTCGATACGAGAAAATATTCAAGCACGTCATTTATAGAATCATAGTCTCCATCCAATTTCTTTGCAAGCCAGACCTTCACCTGCCCATTGACATAAGCTCTTCCAAAGCAGAGCAGCGCGATTTTTGTCATTTGTCTGACATTCTTCCGGGATAATTTTTCGAATCTCATCCGCATAAGCATTATTTTGCCGCTGTGATTAAATAATTTCCTGATATGTATATATCTGGTGATGTCATGGCAGCAAAGAAAACAGGGAAGCAAAGGGGCAGGGAAGCCGGGCAGAAAGCCGGAAAAATAGCGGCGCAGACGATAGAAACGGCGCAGGTAACCGCGAAGGAAGCCGCGGATTTCACGTCCGCGTTCCTGGAGAATTTCAGGAAAGAGCTGAGGAAAAGCCAGTCCGCGCAAAGGAAGAAGCGAAGATAATATTTTCTTTTTCCCCTGCAAGCAGAAACTGTGTTTCTGCCGCACAGCAAGAGCTTAGCTCTTGTTTGCAGCGCCTTCTTTTTAAACCTTCATTTACGCTAACCAGATCTGTGGTTTTGGGGCTCTGTTGCGCAGCAGAAACATATCAATCAGCTTCTGAAAGAAATAAGCTAATCTAAGTCCTAAGTGTATAATCAAAGTTGCTAAACCTTAAGCCAAGTCTTGACGTTTTAAACATGTCCTGCGCTGTTAAACTGTCTCTTTCTTCTATGTCCATACGGTCATCTGTTGTTTCAAATCTTGAGAGTCCGGTTAATTTATCAGCAGCAGTTTCTACATTAGGATTCTCGGCATAAGCTTTCATAGCCGTTTGCCACGCTTCTCTCTCAGGCACATCATTTCTTTCAGAATAGTATAAAACAGCATGTTCTAGATCAGCCATGACAGGCAACATATCAGAAAAATCAATGTCGAGTTCTTCCATGTATTTGACTAAATCAGAGCCTGAAACCCCGGTTTTTCGTGAAAGTTCTACGAAATCTCTGTAATATCGTCTGTCTACCCTGCCGCTTTCCCGCATTCTGCGAATAAGTCCTGCGCTGGTTCTTTCTGCGTCTATCAAATTCTTCTCGTCTATAACGTCTTGTCCATTTATTCCCATTTTTCTGCGCTTTTTTACGGTAGTTGCTGCGAATCCCGACTCAATAGCCAAAAGCGCATTGGGCATGTGCTCTAATCTGCGCGTTCTATTAATTGCCACAATCGCCTGATTATCCGGTCTAGTAGCCAATGCAGTAACATCTGAAATATGTGTATCAGAATTCAATATTTTTTTCTCAGCTTTTTTCAATAGACTGCTCAATTTTTTGTATTCGTTCTCTTTCATTTTACGCCTTTCGATTTTTCTTCTCATGTCAGGATTTTCAATATTGGAATAAACATAATCCTGATTTAAGTCGCTATGCCTGAATATTGCATCTGTTTCTGACATCATGCTAGTGTATCTTCTTAGCAAGAATTGGACCAGAGGTTCTTCCCATCTTTCAGGCGCTACAATTATAGCTCTGCCTGTCTGCGTTGTTTCTCTGCGGGGCATGAATATTGATTTCAGGGTGGGATACGCTATATCTATTTCAGATTCAAGAGTTCCCATTAAATAGTCAAGTCGTTTCTTTTGTTTCGCAGAAAGATAGTTCTGCCGCGCTAACGAAACAACCTCTTCCGTCATCGAATATAGCTCAACCAGTCGAATTCTAGGGGGAGCATATCCCAATACTTCTGATGAAGTTGATTCACCAACCTCTTTTTTATCGGCGTCTTCTATAACATTTGACCAATTAAGTGTATAGCTATCTTTCTTACGAGGTGCACGTGTTACGTATCCTTCTGCTTCCAAAATGTTTAGAGCCCGAAGAACTCGGTCCCCAGAGCATCTAGTATATTTTACTGCCTGAGCAATGGTTATCTTGTCGTCATGGGTTGCCGCATAATCAATTAATTTTTCTGCAAGTGAAATTCTTTTTGACATATTTACTCACCATTTTTTCCATCCAAGTTCTCTATTTTGACAACCTTTTTTAATATTTTTAATCCGTAATGCTGTGTTGTATCAGGTTCCACCCTATAAGATTCTACTAAAACAGGCTGCATTCCTTGGGCCAAGAATAGCTTAAGGTCGTCAAGAACTCTGCCAAAATTTTTAAGTTCGGAATGCATATATCCGTAAGCTCTATATTCGGGCTCGTTACCTAAATCCAACCCACCGACTAAACGCCCTTGCAAGCGCGATTTTTCCGGTTCAGGTAATTTCATGTTAGGCATTTTCGATTCTGGCAGGTCAGGTAGTGAATAAACAAAATTATGTCCATCCACCAATAATCTCTCAACTTCGTGCCCCTTCAATGCGGGAGTCCCAACCACGTATAAATAAGAATTTCTGATATCATCTAGCCTGACTGAGCCCTCTTTTAATGGTTCATGTTGATATGAAGTATCCATCACACTAAGCGTCATCCTAAGTGTTCTTTCCCTTGATTCTCGCAATAAATTTTCATAATCAGTTTTAAGAGCACTGCGATCTCGATTGTATCTGTTTTTCCTCCTTGCCATATCTTCTTGAAGTTCTAAGTTTTGTCTTTCTAAATCACTAATCCTACTGTTCAGTTTGATTATCTCGTTTTCTTTTGCTTCGGCTTTTCTTAATTTTTCCTCAGCCTCGGTAAGGATTCTTTGAGATGCCCGACTGCGATATTTAGCCTGATCAGCAAGGATTCTGGACATTTCAGTTTGTGCGCTGCCACCAGATGAAGGAATTTCCTCATACTCTCTGAGATATCGTGTGAAATCCCGGGGCGTATTCAGCATATCTAGTGCTTCATTATAGTGGCCAAGCAATGTCCCGCTATTAGCCGTAGCATCAGGATGATAAAGGCAAGCGACATATTTTCTAATTTGTGTTAGCGCCCGCCCTCTTTCCACTTCTCCCAACCGTCCAAGCTGCCTCGCCTCAGAAAGTGGAATTTCAAGCGTAACAAAAGGATTGATTCTTTGTTTCATAAAACCACACCGAAACTATTTCTACCTCTGATTACTTTAGTTTCCGGAATATATAAAGATTTTTACTACTCAAAAGTAACTATTTTAAGCCTATCAAATAATACCCCAAATCAATAATTAACCTACATTTTCCTATACGCAATGCATTTTAATATATATTACTATATAGATATTATAAAATATGTATTAAAAAGGTGAACAATGCCATTCAAAAACAATCCTTTAGCGAAACAAGTTCTTCTTGCCTATTTGGCAGCGCGCTAGCGCGTGCAAGAACGAGAAGAAAGGCTCATTTGTACTCGCGCCAGATGTGCTTGCATTTCGTGCACTTGAAGAACTGCGTCGGCGGCTCGTCGGCGGAGCGCGTCTGCTGCATCCACCAGTACGCGCTGTCATGCTCGCATTTCGGGCACTCCTTGTCCGTCATCGGCAGCAGCGTGGTGTCTTTCTCTATAACCACTACGCCGTTGGTCACGGGTTTTTCTTCCACTATTTTCAGGCTCTTGACTTCCTTTTTCATTTCCCTTCCGCAGCTTCGGCATTTCACGTAAGAAGTCTTCCCCTTCTTTATGGGAACCATTATGGAGCCGCACTTCTCGCAGAATTCTATCGACGATTTCTGCCTCGGAGACTTGCTGGCTGCGTGCATGCGCTTGTGTGTTTTTTTCGGCGATTTCTTGGTCTTTTTCTTGGCCATTGTTTATCCAACTCCAAAATTCCCAAATCAAATATAGTGAATCCACAAAAGAACCTTGACATGTTTGTGGGTTCACTTATACAAGGAGAATCGAAGATTCTCCCGTACAGGTGAAGCCTTGCTTCACCTTGTAGCGCTCAAGTAAGTATAATACAAGCAAGAACTTCGTTCTTTCTTGTATCCAAATTCCTTACTTGAAGCGCTATATTCATGGGAAAAAGCCTTTTAATAGGTTTTTCAGTCGTCTATCATCTGGGGCTTTGATATGTCCTGCTTCTTTACATAAATGGAATCCTTGCATATCTCGCAGCAGGCCTCGATGAATTTTCCCAGGTCCGTCCTTATTGTCATCTGCTGCCCGCAGCAGCTCGGTACCTTCGTCTGACTGGTCGTCACGTCTATCGTCTCGTCTCGTCTACTCGTAGTAACCGCATCCATTGCAGTAGGACCGGTTGCTCACCCTGGAGAATTTCTCCGATCCGCATTCCGGGCATGTTCCTCGTGGTTTTGCCATGAAATCACCCCATATCTTTACTTCATTGTTATTTTCTTTTTTCGCTTCACTTCATCGCGTTCTTTTGTTCAATTTTTGAAAGGCTCGGTTAAAAGGAATCATCGTTGTCATAGTAATTGTAGAAAAGCGAGTTCTCCATCCATGTTTTTTTCTTTTTTCCGAACTCCTTTTCCATCTGGGTCTTTTGCTCCTCTGAAAGGTCCTCGAAATTCAGGAACTTCTCAGCCGCGAAATTTGAATCGTTTGATCTCATCAGGCGCATGTTTCGTATCAGTTCGCTGAATTTGTCGTCGTCCATGGACACCCACCCGAATCGCTTCCAAGGGTGGTTTCGCCTGGCTGCATATTGCATTAGGATTTGCATCTTGTCATATTTGGTGCAAATCCTATGTAGCGAATTACGTTTCTCTATGCAGTAAGCAACGCAATTCTCTATAGAAGGAACAAACCTTATAAGTAACTTTGAAAATTCTCTTGAAAAAGAGGACAAAAGACGGCCTAGATTTTGATTTAGTTTATAAGTATTATTAAAGTTATTTTCGTTATATTACGAATTAAATCAAAAAGAGCTTTAAGAACTTTTACAGCGTTATGAAATATACAGTGTTATCACATCTTCCGATATACCCACGGCTAAAGCCGTGGGTTTGCAAGGATGGCTCAAAGAGCCATCCTGCACAGAAGGAACTTCGTTCCTTCTTGTGTTGGAAGATGGGATCCCGAATGCGCCTCTAATACATGCCGCCTTTAGGCGGCAGTTTCAGGCGCATTCAAGATGAAATATTTAGGCAGGCACACAAATCAGAGCGCGTGCATAGGTTCGGGTGTGGTGCATGAAAACAGTTTTTGTGGAAAACATGGAAAATACGCAGAGGGTTTACGACTCTCTTTTGCTCAATCCGCGCCATCTGGGCATTTTCTCGAGCGACCTGGCGATCAGAGTGATAAATGAACTGGCTAAGCAGCCGCTCTGCGCGATGGACATATCCAAGCGGCTGAAGGAGAATGAGCAGAAGATATACTATCACCTCAGGAAAATGAAAGTTGCGGGAATAGTCAAGCTGAACGGCACCGAGCAGAGGTACGGCATGACCGCGAAGATGTTCCAGCTCGTGTCGCCGGTGATTTCTACAAAATTGTACGATGAGGGATATGAAATTAAGGAAGACATAAAGAATATCAGCCCTGTCGTATCTGAATTCCTTAAGCCGTTTATTATGGACGGCAAGCTGAATGCAAAAATAATTATTGGTGATCCTTACCCGCACGGGGAATATGACAGCGGAGGAATGGATGGGTGCTACGTTGCAGATATGGCGCTGTTTCTGGGGAACTTCTTGAGAGAACTCACAATGCCGTGCTACAAGCTTGATATCCTCACAAGTCCCGAAGACCTTAAAAATAATAACCTTATAATCATAGGAAGCCCTAAAGGAAATGTCGTTTCATACAATCTCTGTCAGCATCTGCCTATATCTTTCGACAAGGACCTCACAATAACCTCAAAATTAAGCGGAACAAACTACACTGACGATCTTGCAGGTGTTGTGATAAAAATGGATAATCCTTACAACAAAAAGAAAAAAATACTTTTCCTTGCAGGAAGAAGGACAAGAGGGACACAGACCGCGGTAATTGCCGTCACGAGGTATTTGGAAGAGGTAGTGAAAGGAAATTCGTATAATACCGATATAATAGCGCGCGTCGTTCATGGTGTGGACAAGACTGGTAATGGGATGATCGACACGATAAAATTTCTTGAGTGATAAATATGGCACCGGAAAGATCGACTCTTTACAGCACGCCTGAAGTCTTCAATTCCATAGCCAGGCGAATAAGCCGCGAATCGGAGGCTCCGATAATGCTGCTTGGAATAGGCGGCAGGGGAAAAAGATTCCTGAACTATTTTTCCAGTGCACTGTACGGATGTGAAGTTCCCCACGTGGCCTACCTTCTTCGACAGGACGGGAATGAGGAAGGTTACAGGAAAATAGTTGGCGCTGTTCCTTATGATACTGTTTATGTTTCAAGAGGAAGCATAAGACCGGGTACTGCAATAATTGTGGATGATATCATAGACACATTTGAACAGGGTTCGGGGGCAAACTTCTTTGCCCTGGAAAATAGGGGAGAGCTGGGTTACACAAAAGACCTGCTTACCGTCGTGCACTATGATTTGATGGGAGTTGCGCATTTTTCCCTTGACACAAATGACAAGAAGCGGGTTGTGATAGGCAACAGGGATTTGCTGATAGCGCGACTTCGTGAGGTTGGGCCTCGAAAATTTGCGGAATTGCAAGACACAGGATCGATAAGACATATAGGCCAGGTCGATCCTCTTCTGGAAATTCATAGGACCGATGAGCCAGAACCTTTGCTAAGCGCCTATTTTCGCGAAAGAATGGGCGGAACATTGGGTTTAAGAATGTTAAAAGCATCAGGGAGACCACAAAGGCGTCCGGTAACAACGGATGAAGAGCTTATCGAACAGATAGCAAGTGGTGATTAAATGCCTGAATTAGATCCTATTGCAAAAGCACGATCAGATGCAATGATGTCAATAAGAAGACCTGAAAATTTGCAAAGACTAAGAGACTATGCAAGGCCGGAAATGGGTATAGCGGTATATGGTGTATATCCTGCAGGTGTTGGGCCTGCAAATATAATAGGAGCTTATTTTACTGGCATAGGTAGGGATATAACTTCTCACACATACAGACCCGGAGACCGTTTCAATAAAGGGGATGTTAAGGGGCGCAGGGTATTGGCCGTCAAGGACAGTGCTTATACGAACGGGATCAGGCAAATAGGGGAAGCGGCGCAGGGAGCGATCGACAAGGCATATATAGGGCCTGATGATTTTAGGCTGCTTATTGCAGATACATTTACCTTGCTAACTGTGGACGAAATCAGAGGAAGTTTCAAGGAAAGTCATGATACTGCGGACACACAGCTTGAGGAAACAGATCGGAGTTGATTCCGATAACGATTGCTTCTGTAGGTCTTGATTTCGACGATGTTCTGGTAGACACGTTCCCCTTGGTAATGTGGAAGATTAAAAGAACAGCAGAAGTCATGGGACTTGAAGTGCCTGATGACGAGAGAATCGCTTCTTGCTATGATTATGCCCGCGAGATGTGTCAGCGCCTTTTTCCAGAAGCCAGTGCCGACAAATTTCTGGAAATTTACTACGCCGTCGATATTCCATACCGTCCGGTGGACGGCGCTAAGGAAGCGCTGGATTTCCTGTCATCAAGTGGTGTTATGATATGGACTTTTACCGGCGCAAGAACCAGAGAACTCGTCAGGCAAAGATCTATTCAAGCGGGCATTGATCCCTCACTTTTATATTTGATAATTACAGGTGCTGAAACACGGCCGTATAAGAAACCCCACAGAAAAGCATGGGAGATATGCCGAAGAGAAATTCGTACATCAGGAATCGAGCCGGAAAAAGCCTTGTTTGTAGAAGACAGCTTAGAAAATTATCATCGTGCCAGAGAATCAGGTCTTCAGGCTGTGCTGCTTCTTGGAAGCCCGAATTCAAGAGGCTACGAACATCACGTGCCTCCAGAAGACGTGCTCCATTCCATGCGGCAGTTGCCTGAATTTGCTCTAAGAAGATACTGATTTTTTGCAAGTTAGATTCCCACAAGATGCAGCAGCAGCCGCGGATATCCAAGCACTGGCATGGCGAAGACCACCTTTCCGACGGCGTAATCCCTCGCCACGGGCGGATCCGCGACACGATTATTGTCGCCTTTTACAATGTACGTGTTGTTTTCTATTTTGACAAGCCTATGGACTATCGTGAAGTCCGAGCCAAGCTTGCGGTAGATAAGTATGTCTCCTATTTTTGGGCTGTCGGGCCTGACTACAAGAAGCAGGTCTCCCCGGGAAAGGCCGTTGGCATTCGGAAACTTCATAAACCCTTCCTTGGTAACATCAAATGCAACGTAATCACCATCGGCCTGCTCCCACCATGCGTCAAAATAGCTTGTGTGGTACATAGAGTCAGACACGACTGAGACTATCGGTAATGGCGTGCCGGCAGCCAGGGAAATGAGCTGGTAAGCGAGCCAGGCTATCACGAATGCCGCTATGATCTCCAGGACTTCGCGGCGGAAGGTTTTCTTCTGTTTTGGCTTGGACATCGTTACACCATAAAAATAAGCTGAATGATCTTGCTGTATATTTGTTTGGCCAGGAAGCATATTAAAGATTTTAACGGGGTTTTTATCGTTTAGATGTCATAGTCTATACGAAGCGTGTATTGGCCTGGATTAAGACATAGGGATGCAAAACCTATTTCATCAAAAGCTTCTTGAGTAAGGTCAATATTATCAAAGTCTCCTATCCTCCTGGCGCCATTGACAATAAAGCACATCCTAGCTAAATCCTCTTCGTCAAGCTCCATATCCACAAAAGCATTTTTCAGTTCTGTAGGTATGCGTTCCCTGTGTTTTATCATAAATGGGGTAAACACATCCTCGACTTTATAGAGTCCGCCTTTCGAAAAATCCTCGGTGATTGAGCCCAACGATTCGCCATTTTTTCCTACCAGAAGCCCGTAAAAAGCCGGGAGTTCTGGAACTAAATGCGGATAGAATTGAGCTATATGCCTAATTACTGCAAGTTCTGCTGTTGCTCTTGCACGAACTGTATCAGAATTGTGCCGGAGTGTTCTCTTAAGCCCTGTATATAGCTCGCACGCCAAAAATTCGGAGTCATAGTTGCCAAGGCAATTAAATACGGTCTTTGGCTTCCCGTCTCCTGTCAGGCTCACGCCAACTTGCAGTCCCTTGCTAAGTCTTGCAGATGACATCTCCTGCAAAATAGTATGGTTTCTTTCCAGATAATCCATCAGTAAGCTATAGAAGAAGTGCTTTTAATCTTATTTCAGCTCAGCCTGAAGCTTTTTGCGAAGGTCCTTGACGTCTTCTATCACCTGCTCTGTCGCGTCAATGAGGGATTTTTTCGGGTTCTTCGACCTTACGAGCAGTACAGGCTTCGACAGGTACGGATGATCGAGCTTGAACGCTGCGGCATCGACTTTCTGCTGCCAGAGATTCTCATTCACGACGCCGACCAGCGTGGTGTTGTCATGTATCTCTATCTTCAGCTTGTCCTTCTCGTTTTCCAGAACTTCGATTTTCATGCTCAAGTAATTGCATGGAAAGGCTTTAAAATGCAATATAGGAATATTGGTATGATCATGGGCAGAAGGGCAGCCGTCTTTCTCAACTCGGTCGCATTCGTCATGGGCTTCACGCTAGTGTTCTCGCTTGTCGGCGTCCTGCTGCAGACGTTATTGTCAGGCGTCGCCTTTGATGCGATGAATATATTGAGAAGCTTAGGCGGCATGATAATAATCCTCTTCGGTATGTTGCTCATAGTGTCCCTCAAGTACAGGGTGCCTTTTCTTTCGAGCGAGCACAAGATAAAAGTGAGGGTGCAGAAAGGCTACATATCATCCTTTGTCTTCGGCATCGCCTTTGCGATCGGCTGGACTCCGTGCGTCGGCGCGATTTTGGGAGCCATATACACGCTGGCAGCGGTCTCACCCGGCATCGGTTTCCTGCTGCTTTTCGCTTATTCGCTCGGCATTGGCGTGCCTTTTCTGATAGCGGGCGCATTCGCATCCAGGATATCAGGTTTTCTTGAAAAGTCGCAAAACATCCTGAAATATTTTAACATCATCGGCGGGTTGCTGCTGGTAACAATAGGAGCCCTCGTCTTGTTCAACTATATCGGCATATTGGCAGGCTTCTTTGTGGGAGCCGAAGGCGTGGCGGTGGCTGGCCAGCTGAATTTCTTCATAGCGTTCGTTGCCGGCGTGGTCACGTTCATATCGCCTTGCATACTTCCTTTGCTTCCGGCATTCTTTTCTTACATGGCAGGCACGACAGCGGGCAAAGCGAAGAAAAAATAAATATCTGCGGTCTAAAGACCGCAATATTTTCGCATGAATGCAGCGTATTATAAACGACCTAAAGGTCGCAGTATTATAGCGCTCCAAGTAAACAATTAGGATATTATACTTACTTGAGCGCTATAAGTTGACCCAGAACATATCCAGATTCTTTTCTGGGTTCACTATAGACTGCATTCATGGCGATAATGCTGTTTCCTAGCTGCGATTCCGTACAGTCTCGACAACAGCCATGGTCAACCTGTCAACTTCCACATTCACGCTGTCGCCTTCCTTCCTGAAGCCAAAAGACGTCACACGCAGCGTCTCGGGTATGAAATGGACCGTGAATGTGTTGCTTTTCCTTTCGACATCAACCACAGTCAGGCTGGTGCCGTCCAGGGCGATGAATCCTTTTGGAAATATGTAGCGAATCAGGTCAGGCGGGCACCTGAACGTGATTATGCAATTGTTCTCGGGCCTTTCTATATTCTCGATCTTGGCTGTCCCGTCTACGTGGCCGGACACGATATGACCGCCGATCTCGCTGCCAAATTTTATGGAGCGCTCTATGTTTATTCTGTCGCCGGCACAAGTCATGCCGAGCGTTGTTCTGTCAAGGGTTTCCTGCATGACCTCAAAAGAAACCTGATAGCCGTTTATGTCGACAACTGTCAGGCATGCGCCGCCAACGGAAACGCTTGCGCCGCGATTAAGTCCTTTGGCAAGCTCGCCAGTGAACTCCAGCGTTATTCTTGACAGGCCGGGCATTGATTCTATCTTGGTTATCGGCGCGCATGCCTGAACGATCCCTGAGAACATAGAAGAACTAGAAAAACAAACTTTAAGAATCTGCCAAAACTTTCTCGACATCCTCAGCATTGACTATTGGTTTTGAGAATGAATCCTCGACTATCCTCGGGCAGGCGGTGTTGACAAATGCGTCCGCCTTGACCCCGAGCAGCGTCGTGTCGTTTATCTCGTTCATGACCAGGATGAATGCGTCGCGGCCTCTTTCTTTGATCATTGACTTTATCTCCTCCGCCTTGCCGAGAAGCTGGTTCTGTCCTTTCTTCGTCGTAACAAGCACGGCAAAGCTCCTTGCATTTTTTGCGTTGTAGATGTTGGCGTAGCGGCGCCTTTCAAGAGCTGCAGTGTCCACCTCCTCCACTTTCATTTTCTCTATGTCAAGCGTGTAGATCTTGCGATTCCCGATGCCAAGCGGATGGAACTTTCCCGAACCAATATAGAGAAACGCATCCACTTGCCCTTCTATTTTGTCCGCGTTGTCGAACCAGCAGCCGAGAACCTGGCCTCCGATGACGGCCTGCTTGCCCGCTCTCTCTAACAGCAGTTTCACTTCGGGCAAAGCAGATAAATGCTGTATGGTTGTGAGCAGCCCGATTCGTTTTTCATTTATGATAGAAAAATCAATTTCGCCGAATTCTATCGCGGCAATCCACGGAAAATATATTACAGGAACAGACGTACTGAACTCGCGGTAGAATTTCGTATGTCCAATATGGACGAGCAGCTCGCATCCCGCCTGTTTCGCCTCCTCATCCGCAAGGTCGCACGCGCCATAGCAGGGGTTGAGCGACAGTGCAGCCGGGATTTTTTCCTTTTCAAGAGCCGAAGCTATCTCCGCCGCCCTTGTTTTGAGGCCCGCAGGCAGCTGGACCATGACCCGCTGCGCTCCGGTCTTTTTGATTTCGTCGATTAAGTTTTGAATCTGCGCGCCCTGCATTGTCAATGAAAACGCGGCTATCCTTTTAAGCTTAACTAAACAAATTGGTGAGATGAACTTTTGCGAATGTGGTGGACTGCTTGTTCCTTCATCCTCGGGATCTGCCTGCAGGAAATGCGGAAAAAGAAACAGCAGCAAGATAGACATCAAGATAACCACGAAGGCGGAGAAGGGAGGAATGATTGTCATCGAGGACAACAAGCCGGACTTGCCGACAACGGACAAGGAATGCAAGAAATGCGGCAACAACGAGGTATATTACTGGCTCATACAAACGCGCTCCGCCGACGAGCCGCCTACCCAGTTCTTCAAGTGCACGAAATGCAAGCACACATGGCGGGAATATAAATAAACTGTACCTATCGCTAACCCGGCAAAGAATCAGTATATTTTATGACCGTGCTCACTATACATGAAGCCGTGCGTTTTCAATAAATCTAAGATGAAATCCTTTGTGTTACCTGCACCTTTAGGTGCAGGTTTCTGTGAGGATTTCTTTCGAATTTCCTGTTCTCATCCTACGCCTAAAGGCGTAGGTTTTCAGGAGAATTCAAAATAAAAAAAGAAAAGCAAAAAATCTTAGCCCTTGTTTGACAATTTCTTTTTCTTGACGAATGCCCAGAGCCTTTTCGTCATTTCGCTAGGTGCTATAGGCTTGCTTCCAAAAACATCTTCAACAGTTTCCTTTCTGCCTTTGAAGTTTATCGAATAGCCGCCAAAAGCTGGTTTCTTTGCTGCCATTTAATACTCCTCCTATTCTCATAGCATGAACGCAAGAGAAATCCATGATTGTCCAAGAATTGCGCCGAAGACCGAAGCGATCAAGACCACAAGCCCAAGCAACACGAGTTCCCTGATTTTCATGCTAACTATAACTTGAATTAAGGCGATTTATATAGATTTTTTGCCCGTAGCATTTACTTAGAAGTAGTAAGCCCCTTTTTTCTGGTGAAGACAAAGCCTGGCACCCGCAAAATCCCTGAAAATCCCGAAAGAACTAAACTAGACGTGGCCGGCTTCGCCCGGCGCCTCGTCCCTGTTGATCCTGACAGAGGAAGGGGTTATCAAAAGCCATTCGTCGCCAACGCCCGCCAGGTCGCCCTGGAAGACGGACGCGGATGTCTTTATCTTCGAGATGCAATGCTTGAGCTCGTCCACATTCTGCTCCTTGAGCTCCTTTATCCTTGCAATAACTATGTTGCCTGTACGGACTTTCTTTATCACACGGTCGGCGTCGGACAGCCCCTCTATCTTTTCTATGATAACCTTCATCTTTTCCGAAGGCTCCGCATCAATCGGCAGCTCGGTGAAATCTTCGACCCTTTCCTCCACCACAGGCTGCCTTTTCCTGAAGAATCTGCTAAATACCGACATATCAGAGAAGTGTTATCTCATCTTCTTAAAGCTTTCACCAATTATCACGGGCTTTGGCGTGATTTTTCCGTAATGCTCCAGTAATTGCGCCGAGACGAAGGAAATCAAACGGATGTATAAAAAGTTTGTTTGGTTATATACGGACTATGGCAATTGCAAATCTTAGCGTTAAAACGGACCAGAGAAGGTGTATCATGTGCGACGGCACGCTGGAGAAAGCCAATGTAGGATTCATCTGCAATGATTGCAAGGACAAGATGAGAAAATAGACCTTTATCTGGAAACTTCCTGCCAAGCCTATTTATAAAACTGTACCCGGACAAAGTCGTAAATGCCCCTGGTTTTTCTTTCAACAATAGAATAAGCGACAGCGCCCCCGGGAACCTCATGTCTTTCCATTACCAAGTCCCCTCCGACCAAAATAGTCAGGATCTTAGTTCCGCCCGCCTCTTCGTAAGGCATCAGACTCCTTCTTTCGATCTCATCTGGTGTAATCTGCATTATATCCGAGCGTTCCGACGGCCTCGAACTCATATCAGGCGGCCTTCTTCTACCCATATTTTTATTGTGCTAAATGAAGCTTTTATAAAGAACGCATCATTTCCTCTCAGAAAAAATTCAGAAGCAGCCTGGACCTGCTTCGCCCGATACCGAACTTTTTCTGCATGTATTCTGCCCTTCGCTTCATCGCTTCTTCCGTCTTCCCGGCAATCAACATGAAAGTTGCGTCATCTTTCAACTGGTCCAGATACTTCTCGAAATCGTTGCGGCTATGAGCCATCACAAAATGAATCGCGCCCTTCAACTCCGACGCCGGTGCGAATCCCTGCAATTTCCATTTCTTGAAAAGGAACAGCGGATTCTTTGATTTCTCGTCCAAAAGATAATTCATCTCGTCTTCCCATTGCGCGCTTGATGCCCTTGATTCGGCGTCCCTGATGTTTTCCTCGAGGCCGTCCATGATATTTTTCGCGCGCCTTTCCCCAAGGACTGAATTGAAAAGGGCAAACAAATCAACTTCCAGTTTTTCCTCCTTTTCTTCCATGTCCAGCCTGACAATTTTTATGTCGAGCCCCGCGAGCCTGGAAAGCAGCAGGAACATCTTCTGGCTCAGCGAAAGCTCGTCAAACAGGACATAGACAAGATTCCATTTCCCGCTCTTCATGAGCACCAGGTCAGGAAATCCCGGATCTCCGGTGTACGAACAGAACCTGCACAACGCGAGCAAAAGTCGAATGTCGGGCTCGGGAACCACGCTGCATATGTCATTGCAGTACTCCTTCTTGGCATCGGTCGTGCAAGATTTGCCAATCTTTACCTTGATGTATTCGTCGCAAAAAGGCTTTTCATTTTCGTAAAAGAAGAGTGAAAAGTTATCCTCAAAATCGCCTCCCTCATAAACAGCGAACCCGGAGTTCTCGAACTGGCGCTTCGCCAGGCGCACGGCAGAAAATGCAGAGAAGTTGTCGAGCTGATTTATGTCCACGGAAGGTATTATCGTCTTTACCGGAAACCGGAGCTTTTCGGACAATTTTATTTCCATGAAAAGAGTCTCGATTGAATGTTCTTAAATATGATGACTACTTCAGCGATTCCAGCCATTGCCTGTATGCGTCGATTCTTGCCCAGAATATTTCGTCCATTTCATCCCTTGTCATGTGAAGTTCAACTTCGTGGACGAAACTTTCCACACTATCGGATGCGTGCACGGCATTGTACGAGATTCCACGCTCCGGTTCTCCATACATATGGCGTATCGTGTGCTCGCCCGATTTTCTTGGATCTGTACTACCGACAACCTGCCGGAAGGCATTTATGGCATTGTTTCCAAAAAAGATAAACTTGTATATGGGACCTTCGGTTATCATATCGATTAACTCCCTAAAGAATGGCTTTTCGTGATGGACCACATAATGCTTTTCTGCAGCGCCTGTAGATAAGAAATAATCAGATCCATGGACAAAATGCAGCGGCGAAGAGTGCCTATAGCTCAAGTGAGTTGCGTCATTGACGATTTCTTCCCTTCTCGGATAAGCGTGGGGCTTTACAAAGCCGAATGTGTATATTGGCGACGTCACTTCTGAAGCAACGTCTATATGTATGCCATCGGCTTCGATTCGTATTTCTTTTTGAGGAAATGACTTTTTCATAAATACACCAGAAGAAATAACAGTATCCGCAAACTTTAAATACTACTTTTTATAACTATATAGTAGTGATATAAATTGCCCATATCTGTATCAGGAATACCAGCCGGGAATGCCGAAGAGGTTTTGAGATATCTTGCAGACCAAATAGATGGTACGCCCGTATACAGGGCATTATGCAATGAATCCCTACGTGAATATGAATCGCACGGCGTCATGACGCCCAAGGAAGGGGACTTGTCAGTAGGGCGCGGGGTTTTTTTCTACATCAATCCGTCCCATGCTGTAAAAGAAAACAAGCCGCTTATTGTTGTTTCTTCAACAGGCATTTTATCACGTGAAAGAAGAATTGTAGATACAAGAATTCCAGGCTACGATGTTAAATACAAAATGGAGCTGGAATCTTCCCGCGGCGCTGGAAACTATTCTGGATGGGACGTTTGGAAAAGAGTTCTTGAATCCGACACAATAACTGTCTTGAACGGCGAAGTGCCTGTTTATACAATCAGATCTCCCGTAACGCGGGATGAAATTCTCTTCGAAGTCAGGTTGTGAAATACACCGTCCAAAAGATGGAACAACTAGTTCTTCTTCATCTTGATCTTGTACTCGATCTTCTTCACGCTGCCTTCCAGCTCCTTCTTGACCTTGACGGGATAGCGGAACGTGTAGAAAAGACTATTCTTGAGGCCGTGGGCGGGCTCGACAGCCATGCTCTGCCAGAAAACATACCTGATCGGCGCAAGAGCACTCTGCTTTACATCTATTTCCCGTATTTTTGGCAGTATCGAGAGAACGGCAAGCCTGAGCAGGAATGAAATCAGGAACAATATCTGCAGTCCCTGGAGCCAGCCGAACCGGGCAGAAACCAGCGACTCGGCAAGCATGCCGCCAGCGAGGGCACCAAGGATGGTTCCCCATCCGGCAAAGAAGTTATTATTTGCGACATACTGGGGTCTCTTGTTCGCAGGAGTTATGTCAAGGAGATAATTGAACACCACGAGGTCCGCGCCCGCCCATATGAAGCCGTCAAACATCTTGAGCAGCGCAATCTGCCATATGTCCGATACAAACAGCCAGAAGAGCGGGGTGAAGCACGCGAAGAATCCTGTTACAACAAGAATCTTCCTGGACCCGAACCTGTCGTTCAGCCTGCCCCAGTATCTGAACGAAAAAATGCGGATAATCGCGCCTGCGACAGTCAGCACCGCGAACCAGAAATAGCTGACGCCGAGATCCTTCAGCATATAGACAGCATAGAATGGTGACGCTATTTCGACCGCAAAATTCATGAAAAACAGATAGACCGTAAATACGACAAGCGCCTTGTTAACTGTCAGGGATGTTTTCCAGCCTCCGGGACTAAACCCGAAAGCGTGCTTGTAGTGAAATATATTTTTGAAGCTGGGCTCGTACATGCGGATGAAATAAAAAACCGAAACTATGCTGAGCAAAACAGCTATCAGGAATATCATAGAAAACCCGTACTGGGCAACGAATATGCCCGCCACGACCGTCGCCGATATGCCTGCGACCCCTGTTATCATGTTGCGCATGCCAAAATACTTGCCTCGTATGCTGAGCGGCACCAGGTCGCCCATCAGGCTTGCCCATGCTGGCGCGCGAAGACCGGAAAAGAAAGCTATAGCTGCCATCAGGATTATTAAAATCATCACCGGACTGTCAAGAGGCAGGAAAGGAAGTAGAATGATAGGAATCCACAGGATTATTTTGCTCATAAGCTGCGAGAGCATCCAGATGCTCTTCCGAGAATACCGCTCGGTCATCTTTGCGCCGGGAATCTGCGCAACAGTATGAGCAAGGCTCTGAACAGCGGAGAGCAAGCCTATCTCGGCATTCGTCGCCTTCAGCGCGAGCGCGAGCGGCGTCACGAACGTGCTTGTTATGCTGCTGGCGGCTGCATTGAACGCGCCTTCACTTGTGGATGCGCGCAGGCTTTTGGATACCTTCTGGCTGTGAGATTCTTTTTTCAAGGCTTTGCCGGTCTTGGCCGTCCTGTTTTTTGACTGCTTAGAAGGGAAATATGACTTGAAAGCGCCGGGCGGTTTGGCTACAGATTTGGCTGCAGACGGTTTCTGGTTAGCCTTGGTAGAATCCCTGATAACCAGGCCCGTCTTCCTGTCTATGATTCTTTTTTCCGCCATACTTTGCTATAGAATCAGATCAGGTAATAAAGATGTCGAATTTAAAAGTTTTTGTATGATAGGCGATAGCATGGCAAACATATGGACCAACCGCCAAAGAACAATAGACGATCCAACAGACTATCGAGTACATCCGTTAAATCTTGTAACAATCGCTGGGTCGCATGATTATTATGCAATAGACGGAGTCAACATGGCGCTAAAAGGTTCAGATGCATGGAGAGCTTACATAGAAAAACACAGAGCGCTTCTAAGGAAAAACACTTCAGCGAGTGAATCCGCCAAGGAAGAACTGATAAGCGAATTATCTTTCTCGGCGGCTCTTCCTGTTAATGAAACAAGCTTTCAGGCACTAGGCTGCGGCAGATCGCGCCGGATGAGGTTATTGTTAGACAAAGAAGAAGATACGACTTGTGAGGTTTTTCCGCAGCACAGGCAAACACATGTTTTCACGCAGGGTTACAGGCAGCATGAAAATTACCTAGGTGACGCAGCACAGAAATTCAAGCATGGTTTTGGCATCGGAGAAGCAGTCTATGATGGGACTTTAAGCGATGCGTTGAGGGAGTTTGAACAGGCTGGATATCACATGTTCTGATATACCCACACCTAAAGGTGTGGGTTTGTTTTGAACATGGGATCCCGAATGCGCCTCTAATACATGCCGCCTAAAGGCGGCAGTTTCAGGCGCATTC
>Ga0209211_10001838_pt1 | contig 38431 bp, 42 predicted proteins | sample RifGroA2_FD_183992 | JGI IMG/M metagenome (GOLD analysis project Ga0209211, IMG submission 183992) | Groundwater microbial communities from Rifle, Colorado, USA - Groundwater A2 (SPAdes) (version 2) | ecosystem: Environmental > Aquatic > Deep subsurface > Groundwater | place: Rifle, Colorado...
GGCCGTAGAAACCGGTAATTTCAGAATAGGTAAAATCGCCTTGGGCGCGAAGGAATTTTTGGAGCCGCGACACTTCATTACCGGTTTCTCGGTCGGAAAGGCCAACCCACATCCCGCTGGCAAGCCGGCGGCATTCGGCAACCGGTGAAGCCGGCGTCGTTGAGGTGTCCGAAACATTCGGCGTCCCGCCGCTTAATGAAATCTGAACATTATTAATAACCGACTGATTGGCGCCGAAAGATTGAAGCAAACCGACGATGGCGTTGATTTGCGCTTGAGTCAGAGCGGCGGCGGAAACGGTGCCGGAGAACAACGCCGCGCCTAAAATGGCAACGGCAATAATCATCGCCAAAAAAGTCCTTTTATTGTTTTTCATAAATATCATTTAATTGCTAAATTCAAACGACAAAAACTACTGGTATAACTTTACACCCTTTTACCCCCCCCGCAAATTTACTTATCCACCCCTTTTCGGTTAAGGGACTCTGATGGACTTCAAGTGGATTTTAAGTTTAACTTAAAATTGAATTCACACCTCTAACAGAGCAAAGCTAATTTTTACGGCTTTCTCTACTTTGTTTATTGTATCGCTTTATCCTACTCCATAATGAGATTCTGTATTCCCGCGCTTCTTACTTCTTCGCCTCAATAATTCCCTGCGCGACATTGGGCGGCATCACTTCATAGTGGTCAAATTCCATAGTGAAACTGGCGCGGCCTTCGGTCATGGAACGGAGCGCGGTGATGTAGCCGAACATTTCGGCTAGAGGCACCTTGGCCTTGATGGCCTTATTCATCCCCCGCTCTTCCATGCCTTCAATTTCGGCGCGTTTGGAGCCAAGGTTTCCCGTCACATCGCCCATAAATTTCTCCGGCGTTACCACTTCCACCTTCATAATGGGTTCAAGTAGAACCGGCCTAGCGCGCTTGGCGGCGTCTTGAAACGCCTGCGAAGCGGCGATTTTGTAAGCGATTTCGGAAGAGTCCACATCGTGATACGAACCGTAAAGCAGTTCGGCGGAAATATCAACGACTTTATAACCCGCCTGAATGCCCCGCTCCAGCGCTTCCTTGATGCCTTTTTCCACGGCCGGAATGAATTCCTGAGGAATTACCCCGCCCTTGATGGAATTGATAAATTCAAAACTGCCGTCTCGCGAAGTATTTTTCGGCAAATCCTCCGGGTCAATCGTTTTGTCCAGCGGCTTGATTTTTATTTTTACATGGCCGTATTGGCCGCGGCCGCCGGTCTGTTTGATATATTTATGCTCGGCTTCGGCCTCGCCTAAAATCGTTTCTTTGTAGGCCACCTGCGGTTTGCCGACAAGCGCCACCACGCTAAATTCACGCTTCATTCTATCCACCATAATTTCCAGTTGTAATTCTCCCATACCCATAATGACGGTTTCGCCGGTCTCTTGGTCGGATTTCACTTTGAAAGTCGGGTCCTCGTCGGAAAGACGCTTAAGGGCATAGCCCATTTTTTCCTGGTCGGCTTTGGTCTTCGGTTCAATGCGTAGGGAAATAACCGGGTCGGCAAATTTAATCGGCTCCAGAATAATCGGTCTGTTTTCATCGCAGAGAGTGTGGGAGGTCTTGGTGTCTTTAAGACCTACCGCCGCGGCAATTTCGCCGGCAAAAACTTTCTTGACCTCTTCTCTTTTGTCTGCTTGAAGCCGAACAATTCGGCCCAACCGTTCTTTTGAACCGGTAGAGGCGTTGTAAATGTAAGAACCGGCTTCAATTGTTCCCGAATAAACCCGAAAGAATGTCAGCTGGCCGACAAATGGGTCGCTTTGAAGTTTGAAAGCCAAAGCGGCAAACGGTTCTTCGTCGGAGGCCTTTCGTTCTTCGGCGGCGCCGGTTTTCGGATTGAGACCGGTAACCGGAGGCATGTCCAGGGGCGAAGGCAAGTAATCCACGACGGCGTCCAAAACCAGCTGGACACCTTTGTTTTTGAGAGCCGAACCGGTGAAAACGGGAAAAAGTTTGTTGGCAATCACGGCCTTTCGGGCGGTCTTTTTCAAATCCTCAATGGAAATTTCTTTGCCTTCAAGGTAGGCACTCATTAAAGCATCATCATGTTCCACCACTTTTTCAACCAATTCAGCGCGATGTTTTTTTGCCTCTGCTAAAAATTCAGCCGGAAGAGCCGCTTCCTTCACCTCCATACCCATCTCGCCCTCAAAGTAGTAGGCCTTCATTTTGAGTAAATCAATCACGCCGTTATGGTTTTCCTCAAGACCCAGGGGAATCTGAAATCTAACCGCGTTTTTGTTAAGTCGGTCCAAGATGGATTTGAACGAGTTTTCAAACGACGCGCCCATCCTGTCCATTTTGTTTATGAAACACAGGCGAGGCACTTTGCCTTCATCGGCATAGCGCCAATTGGTCTCGCTCTGCGGCTCAACGCCCGCCACTCCGTCAAAAACCACCACCGCTCCGTCAAGTACACGAAGCGAGCGTTTAACTTCAACAGTAAAATCAATGTGCCCGGGAGTGTCAATGATGTTGAAGCGATGCTTTTTAGAAACATCAGTCTTTGGCATGTATGTTGGATTCCAAAAACAGGTGATAGCGGCGGCGGTAATCGTGATGCCGCGCTCGCGTTCCTGTTCCATCCAATCGGTAACGGTGTCGCCCTCGTGCACTTCGCCGATTTTGTGGGTCATGCCCGTGTAGAACAAAATCCGCTCGCTGGTCGTGGTTTTACCAGCGTCAATATGGGCGATAATTCCGAAATTGCGCACTCGCTCCAATGGATAGTCACGATTCATAAAAATACCAATATACTAATGATGCCAATCTGCGAATAGCTACGAATAAAAAAGGCGCCGAAGCGTACTTGTAGAATAGCAAAACTACTAAAAATAGCAAAAAATTTACTTTGGGTGCTTTTTGATGATACGAAGTCGGTATTCGTTACTTTCAATCGTGAAGTAAAATCGCCAGTTTCCCGTGACGCGAGCTTACCAGATATCACTCGTTTCGTCATACTTTTTTGCGTGAAGCGAAGGATATCGCAGGTTTTACTCCAGAAATTGCGCCTGCTTGTAAAACGCCTTCTGCACATTCAAAGGAGTATCAGCAAGCATTTCAAATGCAAAAACAAAAATCTCAAGGACGGTCCTCGGTATTTTTAATTACCTCTTTCTCGTAACCACACGGTAGATAACAACGATAAGACCAACAAGTATAAGTGGATATCCGATAAATAGCGTAAGAATACCGCCACTCATTCCATCTAGATCGCCGTACCACCCTATAACTGATACGATAATACCCAACGCACCAATAGTAATGCCTATTTTCATATAAAAAAATTGGTAGTTATTGAAGTATACTATAACTCTAAAGTAGAAGTAGCGCCGTCTCCCGCTTCTTTTTCCTTACTCTTTCCTAACAGCTGGGCTGTGTTTACCACGCAAAATGGGCAAACGCCCTGTTGGCCTCGGCCATCTTGTGCACGTTTTCGCGTTTTTTCACCGCGTCGCCTTCATTTTTTGACGCGGCGAAGATTTCTTCGGCAAGTTTGATGTGCATCGGCTTGCCTTTTTTGTTTTTAGCAGCGTCAATAATCCACTTCATAGAAAGCGCTTGGCGCCGTTCCGGCCTAACCTCAACCGGCACCTGGTAGTTGGCCCCGCCGACTCGCCTAGAACGCACCTCCATCTGGGGCGCGGTATTGTGAAGCGCCATTTCAAAGACCTCAACCGGATTTTCCACTTTTGCTTTTTCTTTAAGCGCATTCAAAGCGCCGTAAACAACCTTACGGGCGGTCTCTTTCTTGCCCTTTTTCATCACATAGTTAATAAGCTTGCCGACTTTCACGGATTTGTAGACCGCCTCCGGTCCGACTATATTTCTGTTTTTAGCTTTCCTTCGCATTGAAATAAATATACTAATCAACGAATGATGCCAATCTACCAATAGCTACGAATTTTGTATTTTCCTATTAGCAGTTATTCGCATTTATTAGGATTATTTGTAGATTGGTATGTTTATTTTGGTCGCTTCGCGCCGTACTGGCTCCTCCCCTTCTTCCGGTTCTCCACTCCGCCAGCATCCAAAACGCCGCGGACAATCTGATAACGAAGACCGACATCTTTTACTCTGCCGCCACGCACCATAACCACCGAGTGCTCTTGGAGATTGTGGCCGATGCCAGGCACATAAGCGGTAATTTCCATACCGTTGGTGAGCCGAACCCTCGCAATCTTTCTGATGGCCGAGTTCGGTTTCTTCGGCGTTTTGGTGGTTACTTTGATGCAAACCCCCCTCTTAAAAGGCGAGGGGGAAAAGTTTGGCCGATTTTGAAGCGTATTGAAAGTCCGCCTAAGCGCCACTGATTTGGGTTTCCTGGCGAGTTTCATTCGCCCCATTCTGACTAATTGATTGATAGTTGACATTGTTTAAAAAATGCTCGTTCCAGAGCATAGACAATTTACTATAGTTCCAAAGAAGATGCAATGCGACGGGTAAATTTAAAATGTGAAGCGAAAAATTAAAGGGCAATTCCAGTAATTAATGAAAACAAAAAGTAAACTAGAGGTGATACGACTTGCCAAAAGAAAAACACAAAAATTAAAACGCCGATGAGGCCGTATGATTCAAGGACGACCCTTAGTTTTTCCGAAAGGTGAAAAGGCAAAACGGAAAGCAGAATCTTAAACCCATCAAGGGGTGGTATCGGCACCAGATTGAAAATCGCCAGTACTAAATTAATGAGAGTAACGCTAAAAGCGATGGCAATACCCGCTTCGCCGAAAATCGCCGGCACAATCTCAAAACGAAGCCCCAGACCAAAAACAAGAGCGAGCCCCACATTCGCGGCCGGTCCGGCCACTGCCACCAACGCCTCGCTCCATCGGCCGGGCTTTAAATTGTAGGGATTGTAGGGCACCGGTTTCGCCCAGCCGAAAGTAAAACCGGCAAACGAGGTGACAAGCGGCACTAGAAAAGAGCCGAGTGGGTCAAGATGTTTAATGGGGTTTAAGGTTAGTCGGCCGGCCAGTTCGGCTGTCGGGTCGCCCAGCGCGCGAGCGGCAAAACCGTGCGACACTTCGTGCACCACCACGGACATAACAAGAATCGCGATTTGAAAAACGGTCTCCATGAATTTGGCAAAAACGTTTAGCTATGATAGCATTATCACGCTAAAAATTGAAAGCGTGAAGCGCAAAACAAAAATATTTTGAATTTTTAATTGTGGTTTTTAATTTTTCGTTTTACATTTGACACTTATGAAAACTTGTCCGGTAACAAAAAGGGGTTCAATTATGGGCGGCGGTTATTCAAACCGCACTCGCGCCACCCAATTCAACCCGACCGGCCGCGTTCGGAAGCAACTTAACTTGCAGAGGAAAAAAATTTACATTCCGGAACTGAAAAAATCAATCACACTGACGCTGTCCACTCGCGCCATAAAAACCTTAAGCAAGAGAGGCGCCTACGCCACTCTCAAAAAAGCCGGCTTGATTTAACGCAAAAAAAGCGGCAAATCATCGCCGCTCGCGCTCCTTTGCCATCCTCTCAGCGTAATTGGACTTGCAAACAAGTAACGGATTCTTCGTCCTTGATAAAAGGATGGGTCTCCAGAAGCCGCTTTCGGGTTTCAATCCGCCTTCGGATTAACTCTTGCGCTTCCTTGCCGTTCCAGTCAGCCAGCCAGTGATTCAGGCGCCACCTATCAAGGGCGTCATCCGCATCGCAATATTCTTGCGTCGCTTGCAAAGCTTCGGCTGAACGAAGATTAGACCTCACCGCCGAAACAAGCGGCAACAATGACAGTAAAAGAGCAACCGCGAGACAAAATACCTGAAACCCAATCCAAAAGAGGAAAGAAGTGGGCGGCATCGCAATCGCGGTAACGCCGCCGACGACCCCGGTGATTCCGAGAAGATTCCTCACAAAAACAAGAATTTTCAAGTATTTGCTGTAGTGATTGATGTTTTCCGCAGAAACTTCTGATTCTTTCATAATTGACGCCTTTTGTGTGTGTTTAGCTTCCAGAGCTAATTTAACACGGTGAACGCCAAACTCAAAACAGAAAACAATAAGGTCTTATACAAGTTCTTGACAACTAAAATACTTAGATTAAGTTTACCTCTGGATGCTCGGAAAACGCATTATGAACAAATCTGACATCATTGAATCTATCGCTTATGTCGGTATCCCTTCAGAAGCTGTACTCATTGAACATAGCGACCCTACTCAAGGCCTCACTGTGACAAGTTTTGGCCTCGGCAATGTCGGCGGGCTGAAGATAATGGCGGCGCGGATGTTTGCCGACCAACTGACAGAAGAGGCCGCCGATTTACCGGACGCCCCAAGCGCCGACCTCTTTGAGCTTCTTCATCAGGCAATTCTCAATTTCCATCAGACGCAACTCAACAACTGCCTTTTTGAAGACATAGAAACGGAAATTGTGAGCGACCACCAAAAAATCGTGGCGAAGCTTCGTCAGATTGCGGGCAAGCTGGGGATTGCCTACAAAGAAACGGAAGGTCGCCTGGTGGGTTAGTTCCGCGGAAGAAAGAAGAATTTTGGCGGGCAGGACATTCTCATCGTCCTCCCGCTTTTTTGCGCTTGCTTTTTGCGCTTGCTTTTTTGCGGCAGAAGTCTAAAATTAGCGGAGAAAAACGCGCTTTATGACAAACGAAATTGAAAAGGTTCTTTACAAAGCGGTGTTGGTCTTTTTAGTTAAAGACGGCAAAGTTTGTTTACCTGTTAAGAAATTGAAAATCGGCGCCGGGAAACGTAACGGATTTGGAGGCGGCGTTGAGAAAGACGAGTCGTGGAAAAACGCCGCCGCCCGCGAGATGGTTGAGGAAGCCGAAATTAAGGTCTGGCCGAAAGACCTGCGAAAAATCGCCTATCTTTTTTGCCGCAATCAAACGGAGACGGGTTTGAAATTCACTTCTGAGATTGTCGTTTTCGCAACAACTTTCTGGCTTGGAGAACCCAAAGAGACAAAAGAGATGGGCCCGCCGGAATGGTTTCAAATTGAGCAGCTGCCGCAGAGCGAGCTTATGCCGGGAGATAAAGGGTGGCTCCCGGAAACCTTGGCGGAAAAAATTTTGCGGAACGGCAAAAAAATCCCCATGGTAGAAATTTGGTACGGACCCAGGCAGGAAACGATTACGCGGCCGATAAGAATGATTTGGCTCAAACCATCGGAGGAAAAGTCCTAGCGCGGCTTTTCCTCTTTTTTATTGATTTGCTAATGACCAATCATCCCCGTTGGACTTCAAAATAATGGTTCCGGCTTGGTCGGTGCTAAAAATAGCCGTGCCGAAATTTTCAAGGGTTTGAATGGTCTCTTTGTGAGGATGGCCGTATTTGTTTTCTTTGCCGGCAGAAATCAAAGCAAAATCCGGCGAAACGGCCGCCACAAACTCCGGCGAGGTGGAGGTCTTTGAGCCATGGTGGCCAATCTTCAACGCCTCGCAATCAAGCGCTTCCCTGTCAAGCCAAATCAGATAATTCTCAATGGCGCTCGGCGCATCGCCGGTCAAAATCGCGCAGGTCTCTTTGTAAACCAATTTCGCCACAATGGAACCGTCGTTCGGAGAAAGTCCGGAAACATCGCGGTCGGGAAACAAAATATCAATAAAAACCTGGAAATCCGAGTCCAAAATTATTCTTTGCCCGCGCCGGACCAAACGCCGCTCCGGCGTTTCAGTGGTCGCCGCCCGATTAAAAATTTCAAAAACCTCCGTATCGTTTCTTGTCCCCGATTCAAAGACCGATAAAACCCCGAAGTCATTAAATAAATCTATGAAGCCGGCAAAATGGTCTTTGTCCGGATTAGTCACAAAAACGGCGTCAACTGTCCGGTCGTAAAACGGCATCACTTCCCGCAAAGCGGTGATAATAGAACCATCGGGACCGCCGTCAAAAATCACCTGAACGCCGTTCGGCGCTTCAATATAAATCGCGTCGCCTTGGCCGACATCCAAGACGGCTAAAGTAAGTATGCCGCCGCGGCTCTCCGCCGCGGCGGCATACCAAACGAAAAAATTCGCCCCGACCAAGACAAGGATGGCGCCTGCAAAAATATTCTTTGGCAATTCCGCCTTTATCATTAAATCATTATCGCAAAATTTCTGGTTACAAAAAACTGGTATTCGGACATATCTTTTTCAAAACACGCATATCCGCCTGCTGGCGGACTGCTATATTCGCGCCAGCACCCTGCAATGTTTTGAAAAAGAATGCCCTCACTTCAAATTTTAGGGAACCCCGCCGCTTGCTTGCGCAGGCAGGCAAGCGGCAAAGCTTTCCGAACATCTCAACAAAAACCCTCTCCATGTCTCTAAACATAAAGAGGGCTGTCAATCAAAACTTGAAAATTCGCCGGACGAAAATCATCGCGCCGGTAAAAAGCCGAACACCGAAAATGAAAGCGCCGGCTATGGGTATCCCAACGCCGGCAGCAATTAAGTAAGTGCCGGCCACCACGACTGCAAACAGAAACAAATAACAAGCGACGAAAAAAGAACTCATAAGAAAAGGCAACTGATGAAACATCATACCGAACGCAAAAAATCTGTCAAAAAAATTGTGTTATACTATGCTTAACCTATTAATAGACCGGCCAACCAACGGATGAATCATTCTCCACAGACCAATATGTGCTTGGGACGAAAAATTGAAAAACACGGTTTCACCCTAATTGAACTCTTGGTGGTAATTTCCATCATCTCGCTTTTATCGTCGGTGGTGTTGTCTAGTTTGAATAGCGCCAGACTTAAAGCCAAAGACAGTAAAAAGATGCTTGAGCTCCAGCAACTTATTACCAGTCTTGAAAGATACTACATGGATACAAATTCTTTGCCTCCAAATGTAAACGCGGTTAACGGATGGTGCATCATTGGTCAGAATTATTTAGGAAGCGTGTGCGTGGGAGAATTGATAAGCGGCGGTTATTTCGGGTCGCTACCGGTATCTCCGGATACCAACCCCTATTATTACTACGACTATGGAACTTTTGGATTGGTAGCGTCGCGTTTTAATCCGCAAAAATATGGTCCCGGTACGCGCGGTTGGCATTGTTCTGACGCCGCAGGAGGAGCTAGTGATAAATGGTATTGTCTTGAATTTAATAAGTAATGGAGATTTAAAAGAGTGGAGTGTAGTTGTAATAATATTAGGTCTTGATGAAAAAATTTGAGGAACAAAAATTCACGATTCCGAAACTAAAAGGTATTTCGGAGAAAAATATTGAGGAGCATCTCAAACTCTACGCGGGTTATGTGAAGCATGCGAATCTTATTTTGGAAAAAATCGCGGAATTAAAAAGTAATCCCGAGAAAAATGCTTACGCCCTTGGCGAAATCAACCGGCGGTTTGGGTTTGAGTTTAACGGCATGAGAAACCACGAAGTGTATTTCAGAAGTCTTGAGGGCGGGACCAAACCGCTTTTGCAAGACGGAGCTTTTGTCAAAGCGGTCGCCGAACATTGGGGTTCGTTTGACGCATGGCTCGCGGAGTTTAAGGCAATCGCGCTTACGCGCGGCATCGGGTGGGCATGTCTCTATTACGACCCCGTTTCAAAGGAACTCCTGAACGCGTGGGTGGACGAACAACACATGGGGCAACTCGCAAACTCCACGCTCATCTTCGGCCTTGATATGTGGGAGCACGCTTTCGTCGCCGACTATCAGCCGAGCGGCAAGAAAAATTACATTGAGGATTTTTTTGCCAATCTGAATTGGGAAGTTGTAGAGGAGAATTATAATATGGCAAGCAGATAATCTACGAACGGCCGCGAGGCGCGGAAAGACCGGCAAAACTAGATTGGTAAAATTTTTTAAGCAGGAAAAAATATAAAAGATACCAAGCTACTATCGCCCCAAAAGGCAAAGCGGGCGCGGAAACCGACGCAAAAGGAATCTTGCTGAACAAATTCACAACCGCCAGCTCATAGTAAAGTAAAGCAAAAGAGATAAACCCAAACGGCAAAGCCAAAAAATTCCAGACAAAACCGGCAAGGCCGGTTAAAAATCCGAAAAGCATAGTCATGGGGATAGTGGCGAGAATCAACAGATTCGCCGGCAAGGAAACCAAAGAAACCTCGCCGATTTGATAAACCAAAAACGGTAAAACAAAAATCTGGGTGGACATAGTGGCAATCGCCGCTTCTTTGAGAGGGCGGTAAAATCCGCTTGGCACCAAGAATTTAGAAACGACCGGCGAAACATAAATAAGACCGATGGTCGCCAGGAAACTCAACTGAAACGACGGGTCAAAAACCAACACCTGGGGGTTGATTGCCACCATCACAAATCCGGCTAAGGCCAAAGCGCGCGTAATGCCGTAAGTTCTGGATAAATAACGGGCGACAACAACTAAAACGGCCATAATGGCCGCCCGAATCGTCGCCGCCGACGCGCCGGTCATAATCGTAAATAAAATTATGGAAATGCCGGCAAAGAGGAGGCCCGCTCGCCTCGGCAAAAATCCGAAAAAACGCCGAACCGCTTCGGCGACAATGGTAATGTTGTAGCCGGAAAGAACGACAATATGAATCACGCCGACCAGCCGAAAATCGTCTAAAAGCTTATCCCCCAAAGACCGCTTGGCGCCGAGGAGAATCCCTCCGAGCAAAGAAACCTCCGGCTTGGGAATAACCGCTTCCATATTTTCCACAAAAGAATTTTTAAAATCCAGAAGCGCCGCTTTAATCGGATTACCCGCGTCTTTTTCCAAGACCTCAATTGCCGGTTTATAAAACTCGTAGTAAATTCCGTCTTTGGCCAGATAAGCGGGGTAGTTGAAGACCCGACCGTTATCGCCTTCAAAATTTTCCGGCTTCGTAATCCTGCCGACAACTTCTATTTTGTCGCCGTATTCAAAATCAGAATAGCGTTCGGCAATTACCAAAACGCCGGTATTTATCAAAAACTCATTCCGGTCTGCCAAAAGATTTTCCACTCTGACTTTAAGGCGAGTTGACCCCTCTCTTCTATCCGGCTCCCCAATAACCACCCCTTTAACGGTTACTGTTTCTGAAATCTTCTCCTGCAAAACGGGCTCCAGGCCGCTATTCCGGCTAAGTTCGTAACGAAAAATTCCCGCGCCGAAAGCCGCCATTACAAGGGGTAAAAGAAGCAAACTCTTAAAATCCGGTCTGTTGAACTGAAACCATAAAAACAAAATCGCTCCGAGAAATAATAAAAAGAACCCCGTAAAGAAAGTGGCAGGCAATAAAGAACTGACAAAAACTCCGCCGGCAAATCCTCCAATCAATGTGTAGAAAATTTTTGCGGGCATATGTGAGACAAATTCATCATTCTTCTTTCAACCAAAATTGCTAAACTCGCGTAGCAAATCTTCCTCTTCCTCTTTTGAAAAGACCTTTTTATATTTGGCCCTTTTCCCCTTCACCCGTTTCAAGCACTCGGCCCAGGTCTTGTGAGTTTGGACAACACCGCCTACCAAAGAGACATAAGAGTAAGCCGCCTGGCGCGTTTTGCCGCGCTCGGCAGTTTTTCTAAAAGACCATTTTTCATCCGGCGAAAAATCCAGAATATTTTTAATGGGATAATCCGAAAGCAGCCCTTGATAAAGGGTCGGCTTATGTCCGTCGGCAAAAGCGGTGGCAATTTCGTCGCACCGCTCGTTGCCCGCGACACCCGCGTGGCCGGAAACTAATCGCCATTCAATGTTTTTATTTTGGGTTTGAGAAAGTAATTTTTCCCACAAATCGCGATTCTCCACATCTTTTTTATTCCCCGTCTGCCACCCGTTTTTCTGCCAGCCGAAAATCCACTTTGTGATGCCGTTGACTAAATAACTGGAGTCGCTGTAAAGGTTCAACCTTGAATCGGGAGAAAGGTTGAACCTTGACACTGCTTTCAGTGCTTCAGTCGCGGCTCGAAGTTCCATTCGGTTGTTGGTCGTCCTCTCTTCTCCCCCACCGAGCTCAATTAGTTGTTTGTCGTTGGTTGTTAGTGGTTGGTCGCTGTTTTGCGGCAGTATAATTATGGCCGCAAAACCGCCCGGCCCCGGATTTCCGCGCGAAGCGCCGTCGGTAAAAATAATGATAGGGTGAGGAAGCATAAATTAGAAATTTAGAAACACTGAAATTATAGCGTAAAACTATTCCGCGTAGTTTCGCGTAAGTTCCCTGCCTACCCTGTCTCCCGGCGGACATGCTTGCGCGCCGCACGCAGGCAAGCACGGACAAGACGGTAGGCCTGCCTGACTGCCGTCAGGCAAGTCCGGCAGGCGGGCGGGCGCATGTGTTAAAAAAACCGGAGCGCCGTATTGCGCTCCGGGACCGTGTTCTGCAACCGCAAATCACGGGCAAAAACCGAACCTCGTTTCTGCTAATGCCTCTGTTATACGCCTCACTGTCCGAAGGACGACGGAACCGCCAAATCCTAGCGGTTAATGGAGTAGGAATGAGGGTCTGGCATTACAAACCGGAGAAGCGACCGAGGTTACTCGTGGAATTGGCCGCCATAACCAATTTGTGGTATTTGGTAATATTGGCAATGTTTCAGTGCCCGCCAGAAAGGTTCGGATTAGGGGTTTAATGTAGGGTATTACTCTGGCGCACACCTTATCAGATTCACTGTAAAATGTCAACAACCCGCAACCGAAGCACCGGTGGGTGGCGGTAAAATGACTTTTCCAAAGTGGCCACAAGATTTATGGTGTCGCCCGCTTTAATTTCCCTGCCAAAGCCGTCCGGCGACATGAAAAAACTGATTGCGGAGACCTCCCCACCGTTTGATTTATTAAAAACAAGAGAGAGGTGATTTTTGTCGCGCCCAAACCGGCCAATCTCGGCGACCCTCAAATTTTCAAATAAAAAAACGGGTTTGGGATTGCCCGTGCCGAACGGCGCTAGCTTTTCCACCACGGAGTAATTCTCATCGTTTACATCATCCAGAGAAAACCGCGCGTCAACCCAAAGCGGCTCCGCGGCCGAATCCTTTACCGATTGGATTTTTTTATAGGCGCACAAAAGTTCTTCTGCCAAAAAGTGGATTTTTTCTTCCGCCACCGTAAAACCCCCGGAACTGTGGTGGCCGCCGAATTCAACAAAAGCCCCCCGAGCCGCTTCCATGAGAGTAATCAAATTTACATCGCCCGAGGAGCGGCACGAGCCCTTGATTTTAGAACCGCCCTCCCTGCCCCAAAGAAAAACCGGCCGGCCGTGGTCCTCGGCTAAAGCGTTGGCGACAAGGCCTAAAAGCGAGGGCCGCCAAAGGGGGTTACCGAGCACAATCACTTCTTTTTGAGCCGACACCAATCGCTCGCTCATAATTTTTTTGGCTTCCTTAACAATCGCCGCGACGCGACCTTTACGCTCGTCATTTATTTTGTTGAGATGTTCGGCATACATTCCCGCCTCCAAATCATCTTTCGTAGAAAGCAGCTTGAAAGCGTCCATCGGTTTGCCCATTCTTGAAGCGGCGTTAATGCGAGGCGTAATCATAAAACTAACATCGTCTTCGGTTAAATTTTTCTGGCTTATTTTGAGGCGCAAAAGAAGCTCCCTGAGGCCGGCGCGCGGGGATTTTCGCAAAACTTTTAGGCCGTAGTGCGCGAGGACGCGGTTCTCGCCGGTTAACGGCACCATGTCGGAGAAGGTGGCCAAACCGACCATGTCCAGAAGCCATTTTTCCCACCCAATAGGAAAAATGGCTTCTGAAATTTTCAAATCGGAACGAAGGATAGAACAAAGCGCTTGCACCAGCTTAAACGCGACGCCCGCTCCGCAGAGATTTTTATCCGGATAATCGCAACCTTCCTGTTTCGGATTAATAACCGCAGAAGCTCTTGGAAATTCGCCGTTAGGTAAGTGATGGTCGGTGATAATCACATCCACTCCAAGCGAATGGGCATATTCAATCTCCTTAGCATCGGCAATACCGCAATCAACCGTTATCAAAAGCTTTGCTCCCCGCTTCGCGATTCCTTCTATGCCTTCGGCATTCAAGCCGAAACCCTCATCGTGCCGGTCGGGAATGTAATTCTCAAAATTCTCGTAGCCGATTTTTTTAAAAAAATCGTGAAGCGCCACGGCGCCGGGAATGCCATCGGCGTCATAATCGCTCCAAACGACAATCCTCTCCTTATTCTCCGCCGCCTTTACCATTCTTTCCACCGCCTGCGCCATTCCTTTTAAAAGAAAGGGGTTGTGGATGTGTTTTTCGTAATCGGGATTTAAAAATTTCTCCGCTTCTTCGGCCATTTTTATACCGCGATGAAAAAGCAGACGGGCAAGAAGCGGCGGAAGGCCTTGGAGGCCTTCCGCCGCTTTCTCCGAAATTTCCTCCCGCACTTCATATCGCTTCATCTAAAAATTCTACCACCTTTCACCCGTCCTTTATACCTAATACTTTATACTTTATACTTAATCCATGTCCGATTGTATTTTTTGCAAAATCGCCAAAAAAGAAATTCCGGCGGAAATTGTCTATGAGGACGAAAAATTTTTGGCGTTTTTAGATATTCATCCTCAGTCGCCCGGCCACACCCAAATTATTCCCAAGAAACATTACCGGTGGGTTTGGGACGCGCCAAACGCCGGAGAATATTTTGAAGTGGTAAAAAAAATTGCTAAAGCGCAACGGAAAGCGTTTGAAACCGACTGGATTCTCTCAAAAATAATCGGCGACGAAGTGCCCCACGCCCACATCTGGATTTTCCCGAACGACAAAGTTCAGGGCGACAAAATGGACCTCCAAGGCAATGCTAAAAAAATAAAAGCCGCTCTATGAAGCGACTTATGAGCCAAGACCAAACTAAAAATATTCCGGCAACGGCGGCAGATAAAGTAGTGGGTTTAGGTTAGCCCTCGCCGCCTTCAAACCAAGAAGGAAAGCCCGAACGAGTTCTCGGTCACCGAAACTCTCATGGTTAACCCGTCCTTTCTCGTAAAAGTGGTGGAATCGAAGACCTCCGCAAAAACACTAGCAGGAAAGTAATTTTTGGTCAAAAAACTCCACAAAATCCGCTCTGCCTTTTGAAGCTATGTTCAAGCGCTTCAATCCCCGGCAGTGTCCCATGTGCTAAAAAGTGGAGCATCGCCCCGCCGCCGGTGGAAACAAAACCAAATTTATCCAAAATCCCAAGTTCTTTTATAGTAGCCAAAGTGTCCCCGCCGCCGACAATGGAATAAGCGCCGCTTTGGGCGAGTGTATTCGCCAGTTTCTCCGTTGTCATTTTCAAACCCTCCTCGTAAATTCCGAGCGGGCCGTTCCAGATAATAAACTTGGCCTCTGCCATTAATTTCTCGAGCCGTTTGAGCGTTTTGTTGCCAACGTCAACAACGCGTTCGTTCTTGGTAATTCCCGACGAATCCTTTAAGGATGTTTCTGAACCGATGGAGACCAAAACATCTTCCGGTAAAATTACTTTCTCGCTTTCGGACAAAGAGCTTAAATCGAGCGGTTTCTCGCTTACTCTTGACTGGCCCACTTCCAAACCGCGAAATTTGAAAAAATTATTGGCTAAAGCCCCGCCAATAAAAATGGCGTCGTAATTCTCTAAAAATTTTGCCGCCACCGGCAATTTAATATCCGCTTTGGCGCCACCCAGGATGAGTAAAGCGGGGCGCGGAGGATGAAACGCTTTAGATAAATTTTCTATTTCCAAACCGAACCGAAGGCCGGCAAAAGACGGTAAAAATTTCGGCACGCCGACGATTGAAGCGTGGGCGCGATGAGAAGCCGAAAAGGCCTCGTTGATAAAAATGTCGCCCAATGACGACAGTTGTTTGGCGAAAACGACATCGTTTAATTCCTCGCCTGATTCAAACCGGATATTTTCTATCAACCCGAATTCTCCGGCTTTGAGTTTGGCAACTTTTGTTTTGTCCGCCGATTCAAAAAATTCCACGCGAAAATCCGAACCGAGATTTCTGACCAGCGGCAGAAGACCCTGTTTTTTATCGGCGTGGGAAATAATCACCGTCTTTGCTCCGGACCGGCGAAGCATCCTTAAAGTCGGGTAAACCGCCTTAAGACGGAAATCGTCCGCGACGGAGCCGTTTGATATCGGCACATTTAAATCCAACCGCAGTAACACTTTCCGGCCGCGCGAGAGAACGGCTTCTTTGATAATTTTAATCATTTATTTTATAGCATCCACGGAAGCGAGGAGTTCACGAAAAGAAGTCGTCTCCAAACTCCCCCGCCCCACCAAAAGACCGATAGCGGTGCCCTCGGAAATAAAATGGGCGGCATTGTGAGCGCCAACCGAACCGCCGTAAAGAATCGGCGTATTGGGTAGCGGATTGCCGCCCACAAAAGCGGCGAGAGTTTTTCTGATAAAAATCACGGTCTCGTGAAGGTCGCGGGGATTCATGGCCTCCCGCTCGGCCTTGCCGATGGCCCAGACCGGTTCGTAAGCGATAATCAGATTATCTAAAAATTTTCTGGGAATAGCCGACAGGGCGGAGCTGATTTGTCCTTCCAAAATGGAAAGAAAAAATCCTTCCGTGTCACGCGCCGATTCGCCCACGCAAAGAATTGCGTAAAGGCCGGCGCGCAGCGCCGCCGCCAAACGCTTCCCGATATCTTTATCGGTCAAACCGAGCCGTCTCTCTTCCGAATGGCCAATCAAAAGATACCGGGCGCCAATTTCAAAAATCATGGACGCGGGTATAGAACCCGTCCAAGAGCCGCCTTCCTCGGCTGAGGAGGATTGGGCCCCAAGGAAAATTTTTTTAGGAGGAAGAGTTCTAGCCAGAAGCGCCAAAAAAGGCATCGGCGGGCAGACGACCAATTCCGTCTTTTTTAAAGACAGAGCGCCGCGTTTTGCGGTATTCCAAAACTTAACCGCGTCAGAAGGCAAATTCGGATGATTCTTCCAATTGGCAACAATAAGTTTTTTATTCAATATCATAGACATAGAGAGAGTATAGAATGTAACCAAAGAAATTAAAAACGTAAAGCGAAAAATGTTAAACTAAAATTTAAAACAATGAAGATGCCGATTTTGTTCTGCTTCTTGGTTTTTAGCTTTTCGTTTTGAATTTTCCATTTATTCCACTTCCCTCCACGAACCGAATTTGTAGCCGCCAGCGGGACCGGCGCTGAAAAGCAGATTAGCCAGACCGGTTTCGTAAATAACTTGTGCGCTGTTTTGAAGGGTTATTTTATAAGCGGTCACTTCTTTGATGTTCACGCTGTTCTTAAGGTCAATTTCGCCGGAACCCGCATAAACAAGAAGTTTCCCTGAAGCGCCATTTTGCACTTCTATCGCCAACTCGCTGCCGCCGTCTCTAGCGCTCCGATTCTGCGAAATAAATAAAATGTAGGAGTTGGCATGGCCCGAACCGTAAAAAGTGGCGGAGTTCTTCAAATTGATTTTGCTTGAATTAATCCTGTCGGCCGGGTTATCCGCCACCACCGCCACGCTATTTGCACCAAGCGCCGCGCTAACACGGACCGACGCCGTGTTGGCAATGTCAATATTGCCGGTAACCCAAAGCGGGCCGGCGAGAGTCACTTGGTCGCTCCCGTCAATATTTAAATCACAGGGTATTTTTTTTGGTCCGATTGTTATGGAACCCGAAATATTGTATTTGCCAGCGGCACAAGTAACGCTTCCGCCCGCCGCGGCGTCGTTTTTCCACTCTTCCACTTGGGAATCGGAAATCGGCAAAGTGGAAGTGGCTTGGTCTTGGCTCCCGGGATAAAGCGTTCCAAGCACCGTCGTGCCTGAAATAGTTTGATAATACGCATTTTTATTAAGAGTGGAATTTTGGATAGTGTGCGCGTAACCGGAACTCGTCGCGTGTACGCCGCTTAAAAGTCCAGCCGGACCGCCGGAAATGACATCACCTTTAATTAAATTTGAGTTTGCGCCGGTTACTGGCCCATTGGAAAAAACATTGCCGACGACCGACGACGTGTTCTTGAGGTGTATACCTCCTTCACCCGACTGAATTCCGTAGAAAAACGAGGCGCCTTCTCCGGTTTGGAGAGTGGCCTTGCTGTTACGTTTAGCTAAAAACGAATCGCCGGCGGCTATTACTTCTATCGTCCCGCCGACATTAGTGGTGGTGGCGGAAGCCCGCACTGCGCCGATTGACAGCGACTCATTGTCTGAAACCGAAACGCCATTCCGAAGCCGATAAGTAACATCTTCCAAAAGCCCCTCGGCCGCGGCGAAACTCTCGCGAGAACGAAAGAGTTCTCGGCTGGACGATACTTCCTTTAAAACCGGCGCGGCCACCCCGCCCAAAACCACCGACGAGGCGAAAGTGAAAAACAAAATGGCGACGATGATGGCCTGCCCGCTATTTTTTATTCTCTTTGTGTCTGTTTCCATAAAATTAAATGCGGAATGTCCAGGAAGACAAACCTTAACGGTTCTCGTAATCGCCGCGGATGACTGAAGTTGAATAAAAGTCGGCAAAACGAAGCCGCGCCCCCTGCCCGGCTTCCAAAGAAAGTTCTAGCCGAACCGCCGTGGAAGATATGCCGGCTTTACGAAAAACTAAATTGGTTACTCTGGTCGTACTCGCCGTCAAAGCGCCCGCGCCAGAATTATCCTTAAAATACAAAACATCGTTAACCAAGAAGAATTCGGCCACGCTGTTATCAGAGCGATTCAACTTCAAAACCCCGGGGTGCGCGCCCAAAACGCTTGCCGCCGAAACACTATCCGCCAACCGGCTCTCCCGCGAGAATCGTTCCAAAGCCACAACGCCAGAACGGCGCATCTCCCTTACCACTTTGAAAGAAAGATAGGAATCGGTGGCCGCGAGAATCGCTCGAACCGCCGCCAAAGAAAGCAGAGCGAGTAGCGCGGCGTAAATCACCAATTCCGGCAAAGTGAATCCTTTTTTAGATGAAACGCTCATTGAATGAAAACGATATCAAGATGTTAATGAATATGAAATAGGTGGGTGGCATTTGTTTAAATTCCAAACAATACTAAAATCCCAATTATAAAATTCCAAACTCACAATCTCGCTGTCTCGCTGTCTCGAATTTGAAATTTTGGTCATTAGAATTTGGCGTTTTAAATTCAGAACCTAATCGCGCCCTACTCATATTATTCTAAGGTACTCATAAATAATACCAGCATGGCGTTACTCTATGCTCATACTTTAGTTCGCAAACAAATTTGTTAAATAACTGGAAATCTCTTTGGCGGTAGTGCCCGCTGGCTCAAGGTAAGACACCCGAACTGTTACCTTTCGCGCGTTAGCGTCCAAAACGCCAGAGGGCGCTATGTCGTTGTTGCCGTCGCGATAAACCGAATCCAACTTAAAAGTTCTGCTGAAAATTCCGATTGTTCCGGCGGTGGTAGTGCTAGTCCAACCGACGCCGGTTTGCCAAGCAAAATAATAAAAACTACCGGTTGTGAGGGGCGTAATTTTTGACGACCAGCCGCCGTCTCTTATAAATCTAACCGCCTCAAGCCCCTCCTCGGCTAAAAAGGCGGCTTGGCTCACCCGAAGCGTCGCTAACGACGCTTTTACGAAAGAGGAATAAGACGCCAAGAACGCCAAGCCGACTATGGAAAGCACCCCGGCCGCGACGACCACTTCCACTAAACCAAAACCGCGATTGGAATTATGGAGCGTGGAGTTTGAAATGTCGGCGTTATTTGCCCCCTCTGCCGTTTTAATCCTTAATTCATAATTCATAATTCGTAATTCGTAATTCGTAATTCCTAGATTCTTTATCTATTTCATTTTATTCCACAATCACCAACCCCGTCTTGGAAATCCTAACGGTCTTGCTTTCGACGGGATTGGCGGCTAAAGAAATAGTTATTGTGCCGTAGGCATTGACCTCGCCGGTCAGTTTGGCAAACACCGTCTCTGTCGCCGCGCCGGTAAGCGCAATCTGGCTTATAGCAACCAGCGAATCTAAAACCATCACCAAATTGGCCGGATCATTTGGGTTGTAAACAGCTCCCTTAAATCTTACCACTCTGTCGCTTTGAAAATGGACGCCGAAGTTGGACGCTTCTTTGCCTGAAAGGGTTAATTCTCTGGCTTCTTCCAAGACAGCGGCCACTCCTTGAACATCGCCATTTAAGGCCTCTTTATTTCGGAAATTACCGAGCGAATAAAGGATGACAGAAACCAACAAGAGCATTACTCCCAGGACAACCAAAACTTCAAGCAAACCAAAACCTCTGGCGGCAGTTCTAAACATTATATTGTGTTAACCAACGAATACATCGGCAAAATCATGGACAAGGCGAAAAAACCAACGGCCGCTCCAATCACGACCATAAGAAACGGCTCAATGACGGTAGACATATCTTTAGTCCTTTGCTCCACTTCATTTTCATAAAAAGTCGCGACGCCTTCAAGCATCTCGCCGAGTTTGCCGGTTTCCTCACCGATAGCAACCATCTCCGAAACGAAAGTCGGGTAAAGTTTGTCGTGGCTGCTAAAAATCTCCGCCACCGGTTCACCCTTTTTGATGCTCTCCTTGGCTAAAGACAACACTTTTTTATAATAAATATTCTGCACCACATCCTCGGTAATTTGAAACGCCGATATGACATTGACGCCGGCCGATAGAAGAGAAGACAGGGTGCGCGCCGTCCGAGCGGCGTTGGTCTCTTTAACAATTGGACTAATAATCGGAAGCTTAAGAACGGCGCTGTGGTAAAAACGCCGGCCGAATTGGCTTTTACCAAACAAAGAAACAACAACGGACGCGCCCAGTATAATCAGGACGGAAAAAATCGCGTGGTTCTTTAAGAAATCGCTCATAAAAATCACAATTTGAGTGGAAAGAGGCAGTTCCACATTGAGTTCCTTAAAAGTGGCGGTCAGGGTCGGCACGACATAGATAAGCATTAAGACCGCGATTATAACCATAATGGAAAGAATAATTGCCGGATAAATCATGGCGCCTTTGACTTTTCTCTCCAACAAATAAGCCGCTTCCATCTGATGGCTTAAAACCTTAAGCGACTTCGGCAAACCGCCCGATTCCTCGCCGGAACCAACCATGGAAACAAAAAGCGGAGAAAAAATTTCCGGAAAATCTTTCAAGGCCTCGTTTAACGCTTTGCCTTTCTTAACGCTCTCGTTTAACGCAATAAAAACTTTTTTGAGTTTGCGATTTCCGGTTTCTTTTTCCATTACCGAGAGCGCCCGAGAAATCGGCAGACCGGCTTCAACCATAGCGCCCAAATTCCTTGCAAAAATAATTTTGTCGTGGGCACCGACTCTGGAAAAAATCCAATCCAAGGAAAAACCTTTGAAAAAGGAGCGGTTTTTCACTTCCTCCGCGTAAATGACATTTTCACCGGTGGCTTTGAGATTCCTGTAAAGCGCGAATCTGTCAGGGGCCTCCGAAAAGGCCTCATATGACTCGCCGCCGGTTGGTTTTATGGCTTTGTATTTGAATTTCATAAATATAACGCTAATACCGCTAATGGGAGACAATGCTAATGCCGCGAATAGCGGCATATAATATTAACAGGTTTTAGAATCATCTTCTGCGGCGTAATCCCTTGTGTAGTGTTCATTGGCGGCATTCGCATTGTGTTTTATTCGTAGCATTCGCGTTATATGGTTTACTCCGACACCACCCTAAATACTTCCTCAATCGTGGTCTGGCCTTGAGCGGCCTTGAAAAGGCCGTCCTCGAGCATAGTGAGCATTCCCTCCTTCTTGGCTTGGGTCTCCATTTCTTCAGAAGTGGCACCTTTCATTATCAAATTCTTTATGGTCGGCGTTACCTTAACCACTTCGTGAATCACCAGCCGACCGCCGTAACCATCTTCGCATTTCTCCGATTTTTTCGGTTTGTAAAAAGGAATTTTACTCCAATCGTCGTTCTTTTGGATGATTTTTTCGTCCTTAAGGGCTTGAAGCACTCTGGCGAGGTCAACGCTTCGGCTAAGTTTCTCCAATTCGGCTTTGGAGAGAAAATATTTTTCCTTGGCTTCGCAAAGCCGCCTGACCAAACGCTGGCCAATCACCACATCAAGCGTTGACACCAAGAGAAACGGCTCGGCTTTCATATCAAGAAGTCGCGGGATAGCCCCGGCTGCCGAATTGGTGTGAAGGGTGGATAAAACCAAGTGGCCGGTAAGAGAAGCGTTGATGGCCAAAGCGGCCGTCTCATTATCCCGAATTTCGCCGACCATGATGATATCCGGGTCTTGCCGAAGGAGAGAGCGGAGGCCGTTGGCGAAAGAGAAACCGATGTCCGGTCGCACTTGGGTCTGATTCACTCTCTTCATTTGGTATTCAATCGGGTCTTCAATGGTGGAAATGTTGACTTCCGGCGTATTCAAAATATCTAAAACCGTGTAAAGCGTGGTGGTCTTGCCGCTGCCGGTCGGCCCGGTGGTTAAAATCATTCCCGTTCTCTCCTTGGTCGCGTGATGAATTTTCTCCAAAGCGTCGCCGTGGAAACCTAAACCCTCCAAACTAAAGCCGGCGGCATTTTCCCGAAGAAGCCGCATAACCACTTTCTCGCCGTAAAAAATCGGCAGAACGGAGACCCGAAGCGAAACCTTTTCAGTGTCGGTCTCCACTTTAAACCGGCCGTCTTGGGGTAACCTTTTCTCGTCCAAACGCAGGTTGGAAAGGACTTTAATTCTCGCCACGATGGCGTTGGCCGCCAAACGAGGCAAAACCATCGTGTCGTGAAGAATGCCGTCTATCCGATAACGGACCAAAACTTCTTTCTCCATCGGCTCAATGTGGATATCGGAGGCGTTTTGGATGATAGCGTGCTTAATCAAAGTATCAACAATTCTTACCACCGGCAGGTCCTCGGCCATCTTTTTAAGCTCCCCTTCGCTGATCACGGCGCCCAAATCCTCCTTAATCGCCTGAATATTGGAAGTCTCTTTTTGGATAATGTCACCAAATTCGGCTTTAAGCGATTTTTGGTATTGAAGCAAGGCCGTCTTGATGGACTCGCGGTTGGTAAGACGGGGTAAAATCCGAAGTCCGACTTTCTTTTTCACAAAATCAATCGCCCCCAAATCATCGGTGTCAATCATCGCCACTTCCAAACCCTCTTCTCCTTTGCGGAAAGCGACTATATTATGATTTCTGGCAATCGGCTCAGGAATCATGGAAAGCACCTCAAAATCAATTTTTTGGTTGCGCAAATCAACGAAAGGAATGCCTAATACGTAGGCCTGCATTCTGGTGAGGTCGTCGGCGGTGAGTTTACCGTCCGCCACCAAGGTCTCTCCGAGTGTCAATCCTTTAACAGACGATTTGTCTTCCGCTTTTTCAATATCGCTTCGGCCGACCAAACCGGAATCAACAATGAACTCCTTTAATTTGTTTTCTTCTATGTACATAAAAAATCATCCCGCCCTTGCTTAAATTATAGCAAGGAAGCGGGATGATTTGAATCAAAGGGGGGAATTAAAACTCGGATTGCTCAATTTCGGCGACGACCCTAACAGTCGCGCTGCAATCGGGAGACGCGCCGACATTCACAATATCCACTCTGGCGTTTTTAGTGCCGACTTTATTATAGGTCTTTACAACTGTGGCCAACTGACCAACCAAATTATCATCGCCCGACCAAGTGAAGATGTAGGTGCCGCCTTCTGGGGGCGCGGGAGGACTTACGATTATCCGCCAAGTGACCGGTTTGCCGATTTCCACAACCTTGGGTGTTGGCTCGCAGGTGACTGAATCCGGTTCATAAGGGACAATGACAATAGGGGTGGGCGACTGCTTAGTTAACGGCGTACAATTTGGCGCCGTGACGGTCACGGTGGCGTTGTAATTGCCGGGACTATCATAAACATGATTAACCGAGGCGCCACTGCCGGTCAAAACATCGTCGCCCGTCCAAGAATAACTGAACGGTCCAGGACATTCGCCAAACGGCGTCGCGGTCCAAGTGACATCTCCTCCCGGATATGAAGGATTAGGCGAGGGCACAACCGTCGCGTCAATTTCCGGTTCTGGTTCCGGTTCGGCGTCGCAGAGAGTCGCCGCGGAATTGCTGTAAACATTCATTGAACGGTCGCCGTATTGATTATTGGTAACATACACCTGGTTTATGATGTCGTCGGAACCGTCGCCTCCCGGACCCGACTCAGAATCGCCATCGCACGAATCAACGGGAATATCTTCATCAACCTGAACCGTTATATTTGCTATCGCCACTTCTCCCGGAACAAGTGGGGAGGTGGCATTAATAAGAACATAGTGTCCATCGGCGTAATACGCTCCATTCGCGGGGTCAATAATATGCATACTGTCGGTGTGAGTTTCACTCACAAACGAAACCTGGGAAGGCAACACATCAAAAATATAATTGCCGCCGCCGGTGCAGTTCGCTCCGCCGTCATTTCGCGCGGTAATGGTGTAAGTAATGAATTCTCCGGGAGCGACAACATCTTTGTCGGCGGTTTTATCAATTACCAAAAGACAATTATTCGCTTGGACATCGGGGTCGTCCATATTTACGAACATCACCGCCGAAGTCCCCACATCGTCAAAACTACCGCCATTTACGCCCGAGTGAACGGCCTTAATTTGATTGACTGATTCTGTGAGAACTAATTCAGTTTCAATAACTTGGGTGGAACCCACCTCGTCTCTGCCATCCAAAAGGTCCGCAGTGGCATTGGTTCGCGCCACCTCGCTACCACTTGATTGGAGAACAAGAAACCATCGCTCGTTATCTTGCTCATCGTCTTCTCTGTTAACATAAGCGTCAAAAGAATGGGCATAGACCTGGTAACGGCCGGCCGGCAGCGAAACGCTAAAGGTCTCCGATTGTTGGCGGCTTTGGTTAAGTTTCCTCGCTTTCATGTCAACAATGGTCCGCCCCACCCCCGCCGTAAAAGGATTGTTTTGAACGCAGGTACCTGTGCAATAAGCCGGCGACACGGCCGAGACGATGTTTGACGCCGGCAAATCCGCCTCGGCAACACCCAAATAGACCGCCTTTACAAAATAAATAAAAACAGTGCTCGGCGACAAATTACCGTCAAAATATGACAGTGTGTTTGCCCCGATAACATTATCAATTTGGGCTCCGTCGCGATAAATGTTGTAGCCGATTACTCCACTGCTTGAGGGCTTTTGCCAACTCAACTTTATTTGTCCCGAACCAACCGCTTGCGTCTCGGCAATCAAACTGGTCGGTGGCGGATATCCGCCTTGCGAGAAAACGGCGGACGAGAGCGATATTGAAATAATAACGACGGCGCCCAGAGCGAGTGATGGCCAAATATGCGTTGTTTTTTTCATTGTGACATTATTCATTTAACGCTCTGATAATATTGGCTTTCTCCTCGGGGCTAAGCCGGGCCGCCTCGTCAGGATGTTCAACCGCCCAGCGAAAAACCGCATGAACCTCGGGCTCATTAAGCGGCTGGCCGCTTTCAACCCTATCAACAACCTGACCCTTGTTTAGGTTTATTATCGGCACGCCGTTTTTATCAACGCCGAGAGAAGTCGGGGCGGGACCTTGTTTTAGTAGCACTGAGAAAACAACGATAAGGACAAAAATAACCACGCCTAACGCGATAAAAACCACCGCCCGGGAGTGGACTTTCGGCTGATTATCAGATTCTTGGCCAACGGGACTGGCCTGTTCGCTATTTCGTCCGCTATGTTCTTGACCGCCGGCGTCTACCACACTCGCGCTCTGAAACTGGTTATTATTTTGACTGGTATCCATAATTAAAAACCATGTTAAAAAATGAATAAATAAGGGTGTATTTATTCATAAGCATAACACCGCGCACCAGATGTGAGAAATGAGGTGCTGTTGATAACCAGAATTGCGCAAGGATGAATTATATGATAGTGTGCTAGTGTCAATGGTTCGCGCGAGCGAACCTTTTTTACAAGTTAAAAACTTAAAGCGAAAAACGCAAAACTAAAATTCAAAATAGAAAGATTTAAGATGTAATTTTGGGTCTTTAGTTTTTAGTTTTAAGCTTAGCAAAGCGCATGTTTGACCTAAAAACAATCAATTCGGTCTTAAACGAGCTTGAAGACGAGCGCGGCATCCCGCGCGAGAAAGTCATTGAAGCGGTGGAAATGGCCTTGGCGACCGCTTACAAAAAAGAATACGGCAAGAAAGGGCAAATAGTCCGAGCGAAGTTTGATTTAACGACCGGCAAAACGGAATTTCTCCAAGTTAAAATCATCGTTGACAATACCCGAGTCATAACCGAAGAGGAGTTGTTGGAGTTGGAAAGCGAAGGGAAAGAAAAAAATCCGGCAGACGAAAGAATTCGCTACAACCCCGAGCATCACATTTTTCTAACCGACGCGAAGAAAATCCGTAAAGACGCCGAACTTGACGGGGAAATAATCTTTCCTCTTGAAACCAAAGGGGATTTCGGCCGAATCGCCGCCCAGACCGCCAAGCAAGTGATTATTCAAAAAATCCGCGAAGCGGAGAAATTCTCCGTTCTTGAAGAGTTCGGCAAACGCGAGGGCGATATCGTTTCCGGCACCGTGCAAAGAATTGAACGCGGCTCTATTTTTGTTGACTTGGGGCGGGCCACCGGCATGCTCTCCTTTGAAGACCAAATTCCGGGCGAGCGCTACCGCCAAGGCGAACGCATTCGCGCCTTTTTATCCAAAGTGGAAGAAAGCCCGCGCGGAATCTTTCTCCGGCTTTCCAGAACCAATCCGAAATTCCTGCAGGCCTTGTTTGCGATTGAAGCGCCGGAGGTTTCAAGCGGCACCGTGGAAATAAAGGCGGTGGCCCGTGAAGCCGGTTCTCGGACGAAAATCGCGGTGGTTTCCAAAGACCCCCACATAGACCCAGTCGGTTCAATGGTGGGCCAGCGGGGCGTTCGCGTCTCAACGGTCATGAGCGAATTGGGCGGCGAGAAAATAGATATTATTGAATGGTCGGAAGACCCGAAGAAATTCGTTGAGGAAGCCCTGTCGCCGGCGCGCTCTCTTAGCGTGGAAACAGACGAGGCGGCGCACGCGGCAAAAGTGACGGTCGCCGAAGACCAGCAATCGCTGGCTATCGGCAAAGGCGGCCAAAATGTCCGGCTGGCCGCTAAATTAACCGGCTGGCGCATTGATATCAAAAGCGGCAAAGGCGAACCGTTGGTTGTAAGTGAAGAAAAATAAAAATCCCTCCCCCTTCGCCAATATTGGTTCTGAAGTCCCCCTTGTAAAGGGGGTGTCCCGATGTTCATCGGGACGGGGGATTTTATGGAAATTAAAATCCCTCCCCCTCGCAGACCTCGAGGCTCTCCCTTTACAAGAGAGATTTTGAGAAAAGAAAAGATGACAAAAAATCGGAAATAGGATAAATTACTTCTTATTACTTTTAATGTTTAACACGATGAATCTGTTGTTCCTTTTCGCTTTTTTGGCTTCTACTGTCGCAATTGTTTATAGCGCATTTTTAGCAAAAAACATTATTAAGTTGCCGGCAGGTTCCAACCGGATGCAAGAAATCGCCGATGCCATCCGCCAAGGCGCCCAAGCCTATTTGAATCGCCAGTATAAAACAATCGCCATTATCGCTATTGTTTTGTTTTTGATTTTGTGGTTGGTATTGGGATTGACGACCGCTCTTGGTTTTCTTTTGGGCGCGATTCTATCTGCTGTTGCCGGTTATATCGGGATGAATGTCTCCGTCCGCGCCAATGTGCGCACCGCCGAAGCGGCTAAAAACGGTTTGGCGGCCGCTCTTTCTGTTGCCGTCAAAGGCGGCACCGTTACCGGTTTAATGGTTGTCGGTTTGGCTTTGCTTGGCCTGACTTTTTTCTATTATCTTTTCGGCGATATCAAGGCGCTTATCGGTTTAGGTTTCGGCGGTTCATTGATTTCCGTTTTTGCTAGATTGGGTGGGGGTATTTTTACCAAAGCCGCCGATGTCGGCGCCGACTTGGTTGGCAAAGTGGAAGCTGGCATTCCGGAAGACGACCCGCGCAATCCGGCAGTCATCGCCGACAATGTCGGTGACAATGTCGGTGATTGTTCCGGTATGGCCGCCGATTTGTTTGAAACCTATGTTGTCACATCGGTAGCGGCGATGCTTCTCGGCACTTTAACTTTTTCCAACTCTGAAACCTCAATTCTCTACCCTCTCGCTCTTGGCGCAACGGCTATTATCGCTTCAATAATCGGCACTTGGTTTGTAAAATTGGGTTCATCTCAAAACATTATGAACGCTTTATATAAAGGTCTCGCGGTCGCGGGAATTTTATCAGCCGTTGCTTTTTATCCAATTACCAAATGGGTGATGGGTACCAACGGAATTTATTCCGTCGCCAATCTTTTTTATAGCGCCTTAACTGGTTTGGCGGTAACTGCGTTATTGGTAATAATCACTGAATATTTTACCGGCACCGGCCACAAACCAGTCCAATCCATCGCCCAAGCGTCGCTTTCCGGCCACGGCACCAATATCATTCAGGGTTTGGCGATTTCCATGAAATCAACCGCTTGGCCGACTTTGGTAATCGCCGGCGGTATTTTGCTCACCTATAATTTTGCCGGACTTTACGGTATCGCCGTTGCCGCTATGTCCATGCTTTCTATGGCGGGAATAATTGTGGCCATTGATTCTTACGGACCGATTACCGACAATGCCGGCGGTATTGCTGAAATGGCGGAATTGCCCAAAGAAGTTCGCGACATCACCGACCCTTTGGACGCCGTCGGCAATACCACTAAAGCGGTGACTAAAGGCTACGCTATCGGTTCGGCCGGTCTGGCGGCATTGGTTTTGTTTGCTTCCTATACCGAAGAACTGACAAATCTCGGCGCGCGATTTGATTTTGCTTTGGGCGACCCGAAAGTTTTGGTGGGTCTTTTCATCGGCGGTTTGCTCCCTTATTATTTCGCCGCTTTGGCAATGGAAGCAGTCGGCAAAACGGCCGGCAAAGTGGTGGAAGAAGTGCGCCGTCAATTTCGCGAAATTAAAGGTATTATGGAAGGCAAGGCAAAACCAGATTACGGCACATGCGTAGACATTGTAACTAAAGCGGCAATTAAACAAATGATTCTGCCGGCCTTAATTCCGGTCTTGGCGCCGATTTTAGTGGGTTTCATTTTAGGTCCGGTGGCTTTGGGTGGTTTATTGGTTGGTTCAATTATTACCGGCTTGTTCATCGCTATTTCCATGACTTCCGGCGGAGGCGCTTGGGACAATGCTAAAAAATTTATTGAACAAGGCAATTATGGCGGCAAAGGAAGTGATGCTCACAAAGCGGCCGTTACCGGCGACACCGTCGGCGACCCCTACAAAGACACCGCCGGTCCGGCCATAAATCCTATGATTAAAATTCTTAACATCGTCGCCTTGCTTATTATCCCTTTCCTTTTGTAAAATTTACAAGCCGTACACCTCCCAAAAAACCGCGGATAAAAGTCCGCGGTTTTTTAGGCGAAGTTGTCCCCTGCTAGAAAGTAGAAAGGTTGTCACGGGGAAAAAGAATTTGTTATAATTGCCTTGGTAAATTTAATATTAAGAACAAAAAATTCTCTTATGAAAATAAATATGGCAAAAGGGGCGGTGATTCTGGGGATGGCGATTTTTGTTTTCGGGGTTGCGGCAAACGCCGAAACCGGCGCGACAACAAACACGGCGGACACGGCAACCACGCAAGTGGACACTACCGCGGGGACTCCCGGGATAAGACCGCAAGTAAAAGCGCTTCGCGGAGACATAAAAGAGACAATGGTGGAAAGCCGAGCAAACATTAAAACCGAGGCGGAAAGCGCCCGCACCGATGTTAAAAACATCCGCCAGACCGCGACCACCAGCGGCAGAACAAAAGCGGAGGTTGAAGCGGAAATTGACGCGCGCCGCACCGAAGCCAAAGAAAACATCAAAGATACCAGAACCGACACGAAAGAAGTGGTCAAAGAAAAGCGGGCGGAAATTAAAGGAACCATCGTTAAAGCCGCTCTGGAAAAGGCCGTGAGACGGCTCGCCGCCGCCATTCTGCGCCTTGAAACCATTGCGTCTAGAATAGAATCACGAATAAATAAATTTGAAGCGCTTGGCGTTGATATGGCGCACTCCAAGACGGCGCTTGGGGGGGCTTGGCTAAAAATTGACGAAGCGAAAGCGCTGGTGGCGGCCCTTAAAAACACCGCGCTTGAATCAAGAGTGACTAAAGATAAGCTTGAAACCCTGCGCCAAGAAGTTAAAAACGCCCACGATGGCGTTAAGGCGGCGCACGCGGCGTTGGTCGATGTGATAAATTCAATGAAACCGGGCGCGGAAATTCTCCGGGCGAAAATTGAAGCCCGCTCCGGTAAAGCGACCACTACCCCAAATTCCGGCACTAGTTCGGAGTAAATTAAAATTTAGAAAAAACCAACATGGAAACGAATCAATTTGGACAGCAAACGACAAGCAATAATGACGCCGGCGGCGTGCCGCCAAGCTCGGTTGCGCCGCAAACACCGAAGAAAGACAGTAAAATCGGACCGATTGCGGGCATTGTAATCGTGGTCATTGTCCTTGTCATAGGCGCCCTCTATTTCTGGGGTCAACGCTTAAACAGAGAAGAACTTCTAAATAACGACCCGATTGTGAAAAACCTCCAAACGCAAAACACCTCGGATGAATTAAGCGCGATTGAGGACGATTTGAGCGCCACCGCTTTGGATGGGATTGGTACTGATTTAGACGGCATAGGATTCTAAATTTACCGCCGCAAAAACAGCGTCCGCTTCCGCGGACGCTGTTTTGTTTGGCGAAAGCGCAAAATCAAGTTAAACTGAAAATCTTATGACAAAGGCCGTCAACATCAAAAAAACCAGAGGGAAAAACGCCGTCTTAACTATTGAGGGGGAATTGCCTGCCCAAGCCATTGAAGACCTGCGAGCCAAAGCAGTGGCGGAAATAGGCAAAGACCTGGAATTGCCCGGCTTCCGGAAAGGGAAAATCCCGCCGGAGATTGTCGTGCAAGCCGTCGGCGAGTTTGCCGTTCTGGAAACCGAAGCGGATTTGGCCCTTCGGGAAGAAGTCCCCGCGCTCCTTGAAGAAGACGCCAAGGAAATTATCAGCCGGCCGGAAATTAAAATCACCAAACTGGCGAAAGGTAATCCGCTCTGTTTCACTATAACTGCTTATCTCTACCCCAAAACTACTTTGCCCGACTACAAAAAAATCGCCGAAAAAATTTGGAGCGTGGCGGAGGAAACGCCGACCGTAACCGAGGAGGAACTCTTAAACGTCTTAAACGAGCTTTTAAAGACCAGGGCCAAAGAGAGCGAGAGGTCGCCGGAACTTACGGATGAACTCGCCAAAACCTTCGGCGACTTCGCAACCGCCGCGGATTTCAAAGAAAAAGTGCGAAACAACATGGTTTTGGAAAAGAGCTATCGCGCCAAAGAAAAACGCCGGATAGAGTGTTCGGAGAAATTTGTAAGCGAATCGGAGGTGGAACTGCCGCAAATTCTCACGGAAGGAGAACTCGGAAAAATGCTCGCCGGACTTAAAGACGATGTTTCCAGAATGGGACTTAAGTTTGAGGACTACCTTAAAAACACCGGCAAAACCGAAAGCGAACTTTTAGAAAAATGGCGGCCGGAGGCGGAAAAGCGGGCTAAACTGCAAATCATCCTGCAAAAAATCGCCGCAGTTGAAAAAATCCAACCGGCTCAGAGCGCGGTGGAACGCGAGACATCGCATCTGCTTTCCCACTACCATGGCGCCGACAAAGAAAGGGCGGCGGCGTATGTCCTCAATATTTTAACCAACGAAAAAGTGTATGAGTTTCTTGAGAACCAGCAAGCGACAACCAACCACCGACCGCAAACACTCTAGTGTTGAAGCAAAATGAGCGCCGAAATTGCGATGGACGCCGTTTCGGCGCGAAGGGTTTGCGAACCAAGGGAAAGAATCGGCACATTTTCCCTCTCAAAAATGCGAATTTCCTCCGGACTAAATCCGCCTTCCGGCCCTATAAAAACCGCTATTTTATTTTCTCCGCCTAAGATTTCCCAAGAGTAAAAATCACCGCCTTGATGGCAGGCCAAAATCAAAGCGCCCTCTTCTTTAATCGCATTGAAAACTTCCGGGAATTTGGCCGGCGGGAAAATTTTAGGCAGGTCTGCCCTCCCCGATTGCTCACTGGCTTCAGCGATTAATTTTTCCGCCCTATCCATTCGAAAACCCTTTTTCTCCGTCCGCCCCGCGATAAACGGACGGAAAACCGAAGCGCCAAGTTCCGTCCCCTTCTCTAAAACCCATTCCAAGTTGTCTTTTTTAATAAGCGCCGGCGCTAAAGTCAGATGAATTTTTTGTTTGACGCCGACATATTTTTTCTCGCGGATAATGAGTTTCGCTTCGTAGGGCATTAGTTCGGCAAGCTGACAAAGATATTCATAACCGGTGCCGTCAAAAAGCCGGACGAAACTTCCGACATTCAACCGAAAAACATCCCGCCATTGGTGGAGGAGCGCCTTGTCGCGAAGCGACACATTTTCCGCCTCGCCGATTGCGTGATTAATAAAAAAACGGTGAATGCGCATAAATAAGCTTCTTAGCTTAAAAGCCTGCCTCGTCGGACTTGCCTGACCTGCCTGCCTGACTGCCATCAGGCAAGTCCGGCAGTCAGGCGGTAGTCAGGCAGACGAGCTTCGTAGCTTCATTAGCTTATGGGAAACAAATCCAAAAGAAAAGCCAGACGAAAGAATACATCAAATTACTTGTCAAGTTTAGACCTGCCTGCTATAATTCTTTTACTCATAATTCAGATTGTTTTTATTAGTATAATTCGTATGCATTAGTATATGGGCATCGCACTATCATGTTAATCCCAACCGTAATAGAAAAATCCCAATTCGGCGAACGCGCTTACGACATCTATTCTCGCCTGTTAAAAGAAAATGTCATCTTTCTCGGCGGCCAGATTGAAGACCACATGGCCAATCTGGTGATTGCCCAACTTCTTTTCCTTCAATCGGAAGACCCAAAGAAGGATATTTCCATTTACGTAAACTCGCCGGGCGGTTCGGTTACGGCCACCCTTGCCATTTTAGATACCATTAATCATATTAAAAACGACGTATCCACAGTGTGCGTCGGTGTCGCCGCTTCCGGCGCCGCCATCGTCCTCTCCGCCGGAAAGAAAGGTAAGCGCTTCGCCCTCCCCAACTCCGAGGTGATGATTCACCAGCCGTGGGGCGGCACCGAAGGCCGAGCTTCCGATATTGAAATAACCGCCAAGCATATCGTGAAAATGCGCGAAAACCTCAATAGAATTCTGGCCAAAAACACGGGCCGGCCATTTGCCCAAATTGAAAAAGATGTTGACCGCGATTTCTTTATGTCCGCCGAAGAAGCCAAAAAATACGGGATTATAGACGATATTCTCAAAGCCAAAAATTAATCAAGCGTGTAAATGGACAATAAAACGCTAATGCGGTATATTAATACCGTTAGTATTTTAATTTCGAAAATTACGCTTTGAGCTTCGAGAGTCAATTTTAACTTTCAAAAGTATTCTTTCATGGATTCCGTTTGCCAAATAATCACAAAGGAAAAATTTTCTCCTTCGCTAAAAAGGGTTTTAATCCCCTGACTAAAAGCGGGATTTTCTAACATCATATGTCATTAAAAGAAGTGCTGCTTATCGCGGGTGCGGCATCGCTCGCGGGCGCGGTCTTCGGCTATTTTCTCCGCTGGATTGTCTCCCTCGGCAAAAAGGGCTCGGTGGAACTTGAAATAAAACAGCTCCTCTTGGAAGCTAAGGAGGAGGCAAAGAAAATCACCGAGGAAGCGGCCAAAAAACGCGAAGACGCGCTAAAGGAGAACCGCCTGGAAATAAAAGAGCGGGAAGAAAAAATTAAAAAGACCGAGGACCGCCTAATTAACAAAGAAGCGCTTTTAGACAAACGCCAGCAGGATATTGATAAAGAGGTTGAAGAAATAAAAGTAAAAGTCGCGGAAATAAAGAAAATAAAAGAGCGGGCTGACAAATTGGAATCCGACAGGCAGGAGGCGCTCCAGAAAGTGGCGGGCTTAAGCCAAGAGCAGGCGCGCGAGGAGCTTTTACAAAGCGTGGAAAAGAAGTATGAAGAGGACTTAACCATCAGAATGCGGAAGTTGGAAATCTCCGGCCAGGAAAAACTTGAAAAACGCGCGCAGGAAATCATCACGACCGCCATTCAACGGCTCGGTAATTCCGTATCCGCCGATGTGCTTTCCACTATCGTGTCTATTCCGTCAGACGACCTAAAGGGAAAAATCATCGGCAAGGAGGGGCGGAATATTAAGGCCTTTGAGCGGGTTACGGGAGTGGAGGTGGTAGTGGACGACACGCCCGGCTCTATTATCATTTCTTCCTTTGACCCGATTCGCCGGCAAGTCGCCCGAGTGGCCCTGGAAAACCTCATCATAGACGGACGCATTCAGCCGGCCAAAATTGAAAAAGTGGTTGAAAAAGCGGAAGAAGAAATCAATAAAATTATCAAAGAAAAGGGCAATCAAGCCGCTTACGAGGCCGGGGTTTTCAACCTAGACCCGAGAGTCATCTCCATTTTAGGCCGGCTCCATTTCCGCACCAGTTACGGCCAAAATGTTCTGCAACATTCCATTGAAATGACCCATATCGCCGGTATGATTGCCGAGGAACTTAAAGCCAATGTCGCCGTCGCCAAAGCCGGAGCCCTGCTTCACGACATCGGCAAAGCGGTTGACCATGAAGTCCAGGGCACGCACGTGGAAATCGGTCGGCGCATCCTCCAAAAATTCGGCGTTTCCGAAGATGTCGTCAAGGCCATGCAAGCCCACCACGGCGAGTACCCGTTTGAAACGGTGGAGTCCGTCATCGTTCAAGTAGCTGACGCCATTTCCGGCTCCCGCCCCGGGGCCAGACGCGATACGGTGGAAAACTATCTCAAGCGCTTGGAAGATTTGGAGAAAATCGCCACCTCTTTCAAGGGTGTGGAAAAGGCCTATGCTCTCCAAGCCGGTCGGGAAATAAGGGTCTTTGTCGCGCCGGGGGACATATCCGATTTGGACGCTAAAAATATGGCCCGCGATATGGCGGTAAGAATTGAAAACGAACTTAAATACCCGGGCGAAATAAAAGTAACCGTCATCAGAGAAACGAGAGTTATTGAATTCGCCCGATAGTAGATTTTTGCTAAAAGATTCATTTGGGATTACGCGCTAACACGAAACTGGCGTAAAACTGCCAAGAGAAAAGCCCGTTTTGGAAACCTTCGTTTCCAAAACGGGCTTGCGGTTAGGCGGTTTTTTGAAGTTCTAACTCAAGCTCCACCATCCTATCCGTCTGCCGGCCCGTTAGGCCGCCCTTTTTATTTTTCAGGCGCCGCAGGCGGCTTCGCTTACAACTCAACCTGTGTGCTGCATTCATAACTCACAAAAACATAAATAACGCAATGAGTTTTGTCAATCCGAAACAATTGATTGCTTAAAAAGTGGCTTGGTATATAATGTTTCCAGTGCAACAAGAAAATCAAAGGTCGAATAGGCCATACGGCGGGAAGTTGTTAATGTGACTTCGCCCTTATGGCGCCAAATTATCTCTTTTAAATACTAAAATATGAACAAAGCTAGCATAGTTGAAGCCGTTCACGCCAAACTCGGCGGCACCAAAGTCCAAGCCGAAGAGGCCGTTGACACGATGCTTGAGAGCATCATTGGTAGCTTAAAGAAAGGCGAAGAGGTTTCCATCGCGGGACTCGGTATTTTCTCGGTGAAAACTCGCGCCGCGAGGACCGCGAGAAATCCGAGAACCGGCGCAACGGTAAATGTTCCTTCAATGAAAGTGCCGAAATTCCGCGCCGCCAAGGCCTTGAAAGAGGCCGTTAAATAACCGAGTATTTCTCACTTACACAAAAACCGCCCTTGGGCGGTTTTTGTGTTGCTATTGTGTTAAACAATATTTTATGTTTTAATAGAAAAAGAATGAGAACCAAAAAGCTATCCGCGAGTGAGATACTGAGCAAGCATCGGAAAAGCTGGGGACCGTCCAGAAAATTTTTTGAGGTCTCCGTCGAAGAGATGAGAATCTTGGCTTTAGAGGGAGGCACCCACATTGTGAAAAATATGGAGAATGGCGATGGCACCTTCTACAACAAGCTTCTCTTTGATGATTTGGTCTTTGAGAGTTCCAGCGTGGAAAAGGTCTGAAAAGCGGCGCTACCCCAAGGTAGCGCCGCAAATTTTTCATATTTTATTCCTTTTTTTCCTCTCAATGGCTTCCTCAACCGAAACACCGTAGGTCAACTCTGAAGCAAATTCCCCAATCGCTTCTGCCAAACTGGTCTCCATACCGCTTCGTTGCCTACCCAACACCATAAGTGCTATTTGGTTATGAAGCTCGCGTCTGATTGCCTCCGAAGAATCCGATTCCCTTCCTCTCCTAAATTGAGCAAAATAATCTTCAGCATCCTCGCGTCTATTGACCAGAGATGGCTTATCAAGCAAAACAAGTTGCAAATAACGCTTGCGCAGATCCTTAAGTCGCGCCTCCGCGGGACTTCCCAGAAATGGCGGGTCGCCCAAAAAGCGGTATTTCCGCCAAAGCGCAGCCAGTTCAGGGTCGCGCTCCGGCCTTACCTTTGCTTCCTCAAAACTCTCTCCAGAAGTTCCACTTGATTCATCTGCAATCGGTGATTCAAATGTAATCATATTAAAGTCAAAAAATAATCGGCCTATTTACTACCCTCCCCTTCCTGCCATGTTTTTGAGTGGTCAATTAAGAGGTCATTCCGCGCCCTTGCCCCCGATTTGCCGTAAGGCAAATCGGCCTCCAGTTTCTTCAATCTCCAATCAAGGAACCGGTCAAAATTTGTGACCTTTTCACCTTTCACTGTAAATCCCCCACGCTTCAAGATTGAAGCGGTAATAGAATCATTTCTTAAAATCGGATTTTCCAGAACAAGCGCCCGCGCGGCCTCTAAATCCTCCGGCCGGTGGGGTGATTTGTCTTCCGGGTCAAGCCATTTCTTATAATCTTCATCGCCGTCAAACTTTTCTGCTTTTGGGGTTTCTATTGACATAGAGTTAATTATAATTAATAATAACAACAGAGGGACAATTTCGCAGAGAAGTATAACACAAAAACGAAAGGGGGAAACGATGAAGCCCGCGGTTCTTTTACAAGGTCTCATGACGGGAGAGATGTTAGAAAACGCCTGGCAAGAAATAGAAACCTATAAAAAGCTCGGCGAAACACAAGTTGCATTGGTGATAAAAAGCGAAGGCGGTAATGGCACAAAAGCCCTTCAATTTATTGATAGAATGCATGCGTCTGGATTAAAGTTTTCGGCAAAAATTTACCACGCCGAGTCCGCCGCCGCCCTTATCGCTTTGTCTGCCTCCCGAAGGGAGATGGTGAAAAATGGATTGATTACAATCCATCTTGGTTCGGTAGAAATTGAATCGTGCGACATCGGCGAAGACGGCACTATTCCTTTGGGCTACAGAGCGGCAGCCGAGCGAATCAGAGACAGAACATTTGAAGTTATGGCTCGCGTCGGCATTCCAAAGCAGGGTTCGCACGTAGACATGCTGCTCGCCACAAATCGGCTAGACCTGCCAGCCGCAGATTGCTTGAAATTCCGAATTGTCGACCGAGTCATTGGCTAAAACTAGCAGAAATTTCAAACTCTCCAAGAGCACATAAAAACACCCGCCTTTCGGTGGGTGTTTTTTACAACTTCCTTGTTGCTTATCAAACTTTGAACTCCCTCTTTTCGCAAGGGATGAAAGTAACCCATTGTCCGGGCACGAGCGTCTCGTACCGGGTGAAAACGGATTCTCTTTTGAGAATGCCCGTCAAATGTCCTCGTTTGGAAAACGGAACAACGACCGGATTTCCCCTGCGAAGTTCGGCGAGGTAGTCCGAACAAGTTTTCGGCTCGTCCAAGCGGGCTACGAGATATTTAATCCCATTCACCTCTTGAATTTCTGCTGAACCGTTTGGAATTTTTAGTGTATTCATAGCGCTTTGCCGCCGAATTTTTCAGAAACAAAACGCTATGAATATTTTTTAAGGAACTCACTGTTTTCGTCCTTTCGGACTCATCAGTCCCGACACACATCGGGAGAACAGCGGGACGATTTTCATCATCCCAGTAGTTTCCGCTCACCAAGCGCCGAGGAGCTTCCCCGAAGTAAATTATGCGGCTGTTTAATGTCAGGCCGATATGACACGCGAGCACTACTCGGAGACAGAGAACAGGGCGAAGTTGAACTTCGCGCCTGCCACTTCTTCCGGTGTGTACTCGTGCCGGTTCTCCAACCGGGGTAACCCGCTCACCCCCATCACCAGGGCGCGCTCTCCGTGCCCCACCACAACGCTCGGCGCTTTCGGCGGGATTTCCACCGAGATACCGAAACGGGTCTGCATCACATCGATGCTGGCCTTATGGCTGGGGTTGAGGCAACTGACCACGCCACCCGCAACGCTTAAAAGAACTTGCCGCTAAAAAACTTCAAACCACGGAACAAGCTACCGCAAACTTAAACTCCATCTACGGAGCCCTAACCTCCGAATTCAATATGCT
>Ga0209211_10001839_pt1 | contig 38426 bp, 42 predicted proteins | sample RifGroA2_FD_183992 | JGI IMG/M metagenome (GOLD analysis project Ga0209211, IMG submission 183992) | Groundwater microbial communities from Rifle, Colorado, USA - Groundwater A2 (SPAdes) (version 2) | ecosystem: Environmental > Aquatic > Deep subsurface > Groundwater | place: Rifle, Colorado...
AGGAAGGCGTCATCGGCGAACGCATCATAGAAATCCTGGCGGGAACGGACAGCGCACGACCGATGGCGGCAGGCGAATCCATCGAGCTGACCAAGGGCGGCGGCCTCGGCGAACTCGCCGCCACCGTCGAGGCCCGCGTTCTGCCGGTGGCGGATGAGGCGCGCAACCTGCTGCATGCGCTCAACGATGAACGCAGCGGCGTCAGGCCGCTGATCGCCGACTTCAAGGCCGTCGCCGGCGATGTCTCCGCCTCGGTGCAACAGGCCGGAAAGTTGCTGAACCACGTGGACGCGAAGGTGGACAAGATCCTGCTCGAAGGCGAGGCCACCATGAAGTCGGTGCATGCGGTGGCCGATGCCACCGAGCGTCGGTCCGCCGAATTGCTCGACGACGCCCATGCCACGCTGAAGAATGTGCGTGCCGTGACAGAAGATGGCGCGGGCATCGCACGTGAGCTGCGCGGCGCGGCGCCGGGGCTGATTGCGGAAGGGCAGAGCGTTGCCACCGATGTATCCGACATTACCCGCGGCGCCAAACGCAGCTGGCCGATCCGGCTGTTCGTGAATGAACCCGTTGCCGAATCGCTTGGCGTGGATACCGGACGCATGCCGCAAAAGCTTCAGGAGCCGGCCAAGTGAAACGGGTCGCCGGCCTGATTCTGGCGCTCCTGCTGGCCGGTTGCGCCACAGAGAAGATCAGGGAACGCCCGCCGCGCGCCCAGCAGGTGATCGATCTCGGACAACAGGGACAATCCGCCTATGCCAAGGGCGATTTGCCGCGCGCCGCGCGCCTGTTCGAGCAGGCATTGAGGGACGCGATGCGCATCGAGGACAGCGAAGGCGTCGCCATCATGTCGATCAATCTGGCGCGGATAGCGCGCGAGTCGGGCGAGAGCGCCCGGGCCCTGAAAATACTCGACGCCGTATCCCCCTGGCATCGCGGCAACCTGACCGCCATGACCGCCCAGGAAATGGACTTGCTCGCCGCCGTGCTGCTGTCCGACCTCGATCGACGCGACGAGGCGCTGGCACGCCTGCAAGCCTTGCGCGACCGCTGCCAGGCTGCGTGCGAAACTGCAATCGGCATCGATAGCCTGCAAGCGCGGCTGCTGCTGGAGAATGGCGACGCCGGCAACGCCGTTCAACTCGCCGGCGCTGCCATCGCCCGCTTTCGCACCCACGACAATCAACTGGAACTGGCCAATCTGTTCCGCGTGCAGGGTGAAGCCCATCTCGCGCTCGGCGATTTTCAGGCCGCGCTGAAGTCCCTGGAGAGCGCCCTCGGCATGGACAAGTCGCTAGGCCAGCCGGCCAAGATCGCGCAGGATCTCGAAGCCCTCGCCCGCGCCGCACTCGCCGCCGGAGACGGGGCAGCCCATGCCGCTTTCCTGGCGCGACTGAATGAGGTACGGCAAGCACAAGCGGCGAACGCTTTGAAGTAGAGTTGGCATCCCAAGGACCCATTTGATTCGACATCCACAACAGAGGAGAAAACATGAACAAGATTGAAAGCAGACTGGCGGCATGGATTGCGGCGGGCACATTGATTCTGGGCGGCTGTGCGACCAACGGCGACCTGGCCGCCACCGCGCATCCCGACAAGGTGGTCTATCACGTCAACGATTCGTCCAACGCAACAGCGGCAATGCGCAATGTCGGCAATCATCTGGACGTCAACCCGCAGGCGCAGATCGTGGTGGTATCACATGCGCTGGGCGTTGATTTTCTGATGAGTGGCGCCCGCGACAAGAACGGCAATCCCTACAACGTGGCGGTCGAGACTCTGACCGAACGCGGCGTGACTTTCGATGTCTGCGAAATCACGCTGAAGAGCCGCAAGCTGGAGCGCAAGCAGTTCATCCCCGAGGCCAAGTTCGTCCCGTCCGGTGTCGCCGAAATCGCCAAGTTGCAGGCGCGCGGCGGCTTCGCCTACATCAAGCCCTGACACCCGGAGTCGCGCGCACCGGAACTAGGTCAAAAACCCGGCCAGCAATTGGTTGAGGAAACGCCGCCCGCGCGGCGTGGGGCGAACATGTTCGTCGGCGATCTCCAGCAAGCCCGCGCGCCGTGCCGCCAGCACCGACTTTTCAATGGCGGCCAACGGCAGGCCGGTGCGTTCGGTGAACAGGCGCGGCAGGAAACCTTCGTTGAGACGCAAGGTATTCATCATGAATTCGCCGGGCAGATCGGCGCGGGCGACGGACTGCCGGGTGCTGATGAAATCGCCGCGTGTCGCACCCTCCAGGTAGGCGCGGGGATTCCGGTGGCGTGCTTCGCGCCAGATGGTCTCGTGGTTGGACAGCTTGCTGTGGGCGCCGGCGCCGATGCCGAGGTAATCGCCGAAGGTCCAGTAGTTGAGGTTGTGCTGGCAGCGCGAGTTTGTGTCACCCGCGGGCTTGCTGAAAGCCGATGTCTCGTAGTGCATGAGGCCGCCCTCGGCAAGCCTTGCCTCGACCATTTCCTGCATGTCGGCGGCCAGGTCGTCGTCGGGCAGCGGCGGCGGCGCGTGGTGAAAGGGCGTGTTCGGTTCCAGCGTCAGGTGGTAGGCGGAGATGTGATTGACGCCGGCGCGAATCGCTGTCGCGATGTCCCGCTCGGCTTGCGCCAGGGTCTGTCCCGGCAGCGCGTACATCAGGTCAAGGTTCACGCGCTCGAAATTCTTCAGCGCCATGTCGATGGCGCGCCGCGCCTCGGCGCTGTCGTGAATCCGGCCCAGCGCCTTCAGCTTGACGTCATCGAAGCTCTGCACGCCGATCGAGAGCCGATTGACGCCTGCGTCGCGGAAGCCGGCGAACTTCGCGGCCTCGGCCGTGCCCGGATTGGCTTCGAGCGTGACCTCGGCGCCGGGATGCAGCGGCAGGCGCATGCGGATCGCGGCGAGCAGCGCATCGACTGTTGCGGCGCGCATCAGGCTCGGCGTCCCGCCGCCGATAAAGACGCTGATCACCGGCCGGTTCCAGATCTGCGGCAGGGCGGCTTCGAGATCGGCGATCAGCGCGGCAAGATAGGCCGGCTCGTCGACCGCGGTGCGGGCTTCGTGCGAATTGAAATCGCAGTAGGGACACTTCTTCACGCACCACGGCCAATGCACGTAGAGCGCCAGCGGGGGCGGTGCCGCCAGCCCGGAACCTTCGTCAACAGTAGGCGCTGACGGGACGGCGGTGACCGGGATAATCGGAATCACATGCCCAGCCTCAGGCGCGCGAAGAGTTGCGCCAGGGCCTTGCCGCGATGCGAGCGGCGGTTCTTTTCCTCGTGCGGCAGTTCGCCCGCGGTGAGGCCGGTGTCCGGCACCAGGAAGTAGGGATCGTAGCCGAAGCCGCCGGCGCCGCGCGGCGTGTCGATGATCTCGCCATGCCATTCGCCCTCGGTGACGATCGGCTGCGGATCGTCTGCATGGCGCATCAGCACCAGCACCGCGACATAATGCGCGCGGCGATCCACTATGCCGGACAGATCTGAAAGCAACTTCGCGTTGTTGCGTGCATCCGACTTCGGTTCGCCGCCATAGCGCGCCGAGAATACGCCCGGCGCACCGCCCAGTGCCGTGACGCAAAGGCCGGAATCGTCGGCCAGCGCCGGCAGGCCGGTCAGCCGCGCGGCATGGCGCGCCTTGGCGATGGCGTTCTCGACGAAGGTGATGTGCGGCTCGTCGGCTTCGGGAACATTGAAGGCCGACTGCGGCAGCACCTCAAAATCGAAGGGCGCCAGCAGTTGCCCGAATTCACGCAGCTTGCCGGCGTTACCGGAAGCGAGAACAAGTTTCTTCATGCAGCAAGCGATGTCTGCTGGGCGACGATGATGTCGCCAATACCTGCGGCAGCGAGTTCCAACAGCGCATCCAGTTCCGCACGCGAGAAGGGTGCGCCCTCCGCCGTGCCCTGCACTTCGATGATGCCGCCGCTGGCCGTCATCACCACGTTCATGTCGGTATCGCAGGAAGAATCCTCGGCGTAGTCGAGATCGAGCAACGGAGCGCCATCGACAATGCCGACCGAGACGGCCGCGACCAGTTCGCGCATCGGGTGGCGCACCAGCTTGCCACCGGCGACCAGAGAGGACAAGGCATCGTGCAGCGCCACGCAGGCGCCGGTGATCGACGCACAGCGCGTGCCACCGTCGGCTTGCAGCACGTCGCAATCGAGCGTGATCTGGCGCTCGCCGAGCGCCTTCATGTCGGTCACGGCGCGCAGGCTGCGGCCGATCAGGCGCTGGATTTCCTGGGTGCGGCCGGACTGCTTGCCCTTCGCCGCTTCGCGCGCCGTACGCGTGTTGGTCGAACGCGGCAACATGCCGTATTCGGCCGTGACCCAGCCGGAGCCCTTGCCGCGCAGAAAGCCGGGCACCGATTCCTCGACGCTGGCGGTGCACAGCACTTTGGTGGCGCCAAACTCGACCAGGACGCTGCCTTCGGCGTGGTGCGTGTAATGGCGGGTGATGGTGAGGCTGCGCAACTGGGCGGCGGCGCGGTCCATGCGTTGGGGGGTGCGGGTCATGAGGAGGCTCCATGGGGTTTGGGCGGCTGGCGGCGGCGAATCTGGGCAATGGCACGGTCGATTTCATCGTCGCTGATGGGGGCCTGACCAATGTAGGTGTCGCAGAAGGACGGGGCAGAGGAGGCCTTGTCACCCGCAACGGGTGCCTCCCAGCGCATGGCGATCAGGGTCAGGTTGTCGCCGCCCGGACCGGCCGCCCGCTCGGCGACGTCGAGCAGATGCGGTACGCTGCGGGTGAGCGGCGCACTCGCCAGTTCGGTCGCCAGCGTATCGCCGAGGGGTACCCATGTGCCATCGGTGCACAAGGCAATGAGGTCGCCATCCTGCAGCGATATCGCCGACGAGAGTTCGATGTGCGGCGCTTCGTCGCCGCCCAGGCAACTGAAAACGCGATTGCGCAAGGGGTGGGTGGCGGCCTCGGCATGATTCAGGCTGCCGGCATCGATCATGCGCTGGACAATGCTGTGGTCGCGGGTTCGGGCGACGCGCGCCGGCCCTTCGGCCATGCGGTGTATCAAATACAGGCGCGAATCTCCGGCATGGGCCCAGCTGGCCTGTCCGTCCTGCACCACGCAAGCAATGCAGGTCGTGCGCGGCGCGGCGTGAGGCGGGATGCGGCACTCGGTGGCATAGCGGACGATGGTCTCATGGGCCTGCTGCAGCGTCGCGGCAAGAAATCCCGCCGCATCGGCGAGGCGCGTTTTCGCCTCGCCGCGAAAACGCCCGGTTACGGTATCGATGGCGATCTGCGCCGCGACTTCGCCATGCAGATGGCCGCCCATGCCATCGGCCACGATCATCAGCACGGCATCCTCGGTTGCCACCGAGGCGACACGGTCCTGATTGATCTTGCGACCGCCGATGCGACTTTCCTGGGCAAGGGTGTACTTCATTTCCACTTAGGCAGTCCGAGGCGGGACAGCCATGACCCCGGCGCCTTGTCGCCCGCCTGGTCGGCGTTGAGCGACGCCTGCAGTGCGCGTGCGTGCTGCGGTCGGCGCTGCGGTTCAAGGCGCAGGCATTCGTCGATGGTCGCCAAGAGGCGCGGCGAATAGTCGGATCCCCACCGTTGCCGCGCCGGCAGCAACTCGTCATCCACCAGCCGATCGTCGGCCGCCTGCGGCGCGGCGCCGGCCAGGGCCGCATAGATGCAGGCGCCCACGGAATAGATATCGGTCCATGGCCCCAGCGTAAATTTGCCGTGATACTGCTCCGGCGCCGCATAGCCGGGCGTGTACATTGCCCGCGGTTCGGGCGGGCCGATGTCCATGGCGTAGCGCACGGCGCCGAAGTCCAGCAGCACCGGGCTGCCGTCGGTACGCAGCCAGATGTTGGCCGGCTTGATGTCCAGATGCAGCAGGCCGCTGCCATGCACCTCGCCCAGACCATCGAGCAGGCCGCTGAACATGCGCCGCAGAAATGCCTCGTCGAGCTTGCTCCGACTCTGTCGGATGTGGTCGCGCAAGGTACGACCGACTTCGAAACGCATCACCAGATAGACGGTCTCGTTGGCGCGGAAGAAGTTGAGCACGCGCACCACGTTCGGATGATCGAGGCCGGCAAGCGCCCGCCCTTCTTCGAAAAACAGCTTCAGGCCGTGATTGAAATCCGCCTGCAATTCGGGCGGAATCGTCGGTGCAATTTGACCTTCGCCGCGCAGCGCCATGGCGTTGGGCAGGTATTCCTTGATCGCCACCGGCGTCCCCGCGGCATCGTGCGCCAGATAAACGATCGAAAAACCGCCGACCGAAAGCTGTCGCTCGATGCGATAGCCTTCCAGTTCGTAGCCGGATGGCAGGGCCTGATTGTTCTGGGATATCAAAGGGGATGAGCAGCGGTAGGGGAAGCGGAGACAGGTTGATATACTGCCGTGATTTTCCTTGTTCGCTTCCCCGCTGTAAACAACTCCTTTAGGCGACAGGAATGGAGACTCCCCAGACCATGATCCACAGCATGACCGGATATGCCGCTGCCAGCCGTGACCTCGGCAGCGCAGTGATGAACCTCGAAATCAAGAGCGTCAACTCGCGCTACCTCGATATCAGCTTTCGCCTCAGCGAAGACTTGCGCTTTCTTGAAATGCCCTTGCGCGAAAAAATCACCGGCCGCGTCGGCCGCGGCAAGATCGAATGTCGCGGCTATTTGCAGGCGCAACCGGCGCAAGGCGCGGCGGCCCGCCAGCGGACGCCCGATCCGGCGCTGCTGGCCGAACTGGGCAAGCTCGACGCAGCCGTGCGCAGTAGCTTGCCGCAGGCCGCGCCCCTGTCGGTGGCCGAAGTGCTGCGCTGGCCCGGCGTGCTCGGCGACGACTCGCTCACCGCGGAACAGTTGCAAGCCGCCGCGCAGGAACTGTTCGCCACCCTGCTCGATGAGTTCGTTGCCAGCCGCGAACGAGAAGGCGCCAAGCTGGCCGACGTCCTGAAGGACCGCGCCGCCCGCATGCGCGAGCAGGTCGCCATCGCCGAACCACTGCTGCCGGCCGCGCTGGCGGCCTACCGCGAGCGCCTGGCAACCAAACTGCGCGAGGCCGTGGCGAATCTCGACGAGGAGCGCATCCGTCAGGAAGTCGGCGTGTTTGCCGCCAAGATCGATGTCGCCGAAGAAATTGCGCGGCTCGTCACCCACATGGACGAACTCGAACGCGTGTTGAAAAAGGGCGGCGCCGTCGGCAAGCGACTGGATTTCCTGATGCAGGAACTCAACCGGGAGGCCAACACCCTGTCTTCCAAGTCGGTCTCGGGCCAAGTCACCGCCATCGCGCTGGAACTCAAGCTGCTGATCGAGCAGGCCCGCGAGCAGGTGCAGAATCTGGAATAGTCGGCGCTTGCCGGCTCGCGAAGCGGAATCCCCGGCAGACAGAGTCCGGGACGGCGGCATTGATACGTGGCCGGTTCCCCGCTCACTGAATCTCGACCATGAACTGAAGGACCTGCTGCCGGGATTGTGCCAACTGTCCTGCACCGCCCTGTGTGGCATGCAGCAGTGCATGGTCGAGGAAGGCACGGCCACCAACTCGTCCTGCCGGATTGCTTAGGCCGCGATCCATTCCGCTGCCGGTCGTTCGAGAAACTGCCGCAGCGGAATGCCCCCGGTGCCGACCACCAAACCGGGCCGGACGTCGAAGTCGCGGGTAAAGCGTTCCAACCCGGCCAGCGATCCCTTGTTCCTGCCGCTCTTCACTTCCACGCCGATGACAGACCCACCTTGCCGAAGGACGAAATCGACTTCGAAATTGCGCTCCCGCCAGTAGGTCACTGTCATTGCTGCCGGCGCGGTATTGCACAAGTGCGCGCCGACCGTGGATTCGACCAGCCGTCCCCATAGTTCTCCGTCCTGTCGCGCGGCGCTGAATCCCTCCGGTCGCTGGGCTGTTATCAGCGCCGTGTTGAGCGCCTGCAACTTCGGGCTTCCCGCCCGACTGCGGGCGATGTCACCGGCAAACTTGTCCAGTCCAGCCACCATCCACGCCGCGCCCAGCAGGCCGAGGTAATGGGCCAGCGTGGTGGTATTGCCGGCATCCTGCAACTGCCCGATCATTTTCTGGTACGAGAGAATCTGTCCCGAGTAGGCGCAGCCCAGCACGAACAGACGGCGCAGCAAGGCCGGCTTGTCGATGCGGGCAAGCTGCAGGACATCGCGCGACAAGGTGGGCTCGATGATGGCGTCGAGCACATAGCTCTTCCAGCGAAATTCGTCGTCGGCCAGAGTCGCCGCACCGGGATAGCCACCGAAATAGACGTAGCGATCCACATCCCAGCCGAAGGCATCCCGCATTTCGGCAAACGACCAGTGCGCCAGGCGGATCAGTTCGAAGCGCCCGGTCAGGCTCTCGCTCAGGCCCTGCTGTACGAGGAACTGGGAGGAACCCAGGAGGACGACGTGCATGGGCCGTGCGGCAAATTCGTCCTCATCCCACAGCATTTTTACGGCCTCCGACCAGCGCGGCACTTTCTGCACCTCGTCCAGTACCAGCAAGACCGGCCCCGTTTCAGCCAGCAAGCGGGCCAGCCGCCACTGCTGCTCGATCCAGTTCGCATCCGGCGCGGCCGGCAGGTCGGCGCTGGCGTAGTGGCATTGCCCGGAAAACGTAGCCATCGCCTGACGCGCCAGAGTCGTCTTGCCCACCTGGCGCGGCCCCGCGAGAACTTGCAGGAAGCGGCGTGGAGCGCGCAGACGACGGTTGAGGATTTCAAACTGGGAGCGGGTGAACATGGCTACATTCCTTTTACTCAACATACTGAGTAAAAATACCCGATACTACGAGACTTGTCCACTTGCGAATCCTCGCAATCAAATGGGTGTTCGCCAGGATCGAGATGAAAAGTCGGCGTTGGCAGGACGGCGCGCCAAGAGGACCGATGCACATCACGATCCCGCCGCCGGATCGGTGACGAAGCCGATCCGCGTCAGTCGGGCTTTCGCCGCCGCTGCGAAGCGCGGCCCGAGATCGGCGAGCTTCATCGGGACTACTGCGGATCAATCAATGTGCATGCTTCTGCCCGGCCTCCATCTTGCCCACCGCAGCCAGCGGCCTGACCGGCGCCTTCACCTCGATCGTCGTGCGCTTCTTGTCCTTGCCTTCGATGACCAGGGTCAGCGGCACGGTATCGCCCTCCTTCATCTGCTGCTTGAGATCCATCAGCATCACGTGATAGCCGCCGGACTTGAGCTCGACCACCTTGCCGGCGGGAAGGACGAGTCCATCGGCCAGGGCGCGCATTTTCATGACGTTCTTCTCCATTGCCATTTCGTGGATCTCGATGATCCCGGCGACCGGCGATTTTGCTTCCACCAGACGGGCATCCTGCGCCGACGTAATCTGCATGAAGGCGCCGGTGGCCTTCATTGCCGGGACCGTGGCGCGCACCCAGGGGTCCTTGACGGTAACCTGGGCCATGACGGGAAAAGCGGCGAATATCAATGCTGCGAAAGTGGTGCGTTTCATGTTGACTCCTTGAGTGGGGTGAAGCGGTGACAAGGGACTAGAGAGCGAACGCCGGGTCGGCGCCGGCCAGCACCAGACCGCGGCGGCGACCCTGGCGCTGCAGTATGCCCATGCGGCGCAGGCGGCTCATGGCGCGCGACACGGTGGCTTCGGTAAGGTTGGTTATCGCCGCCATGTCGCGCAGTTCGGGAATCGCGATTTCCCTGCGGCCGTCGTCGCGATGCTGCGCCAGCAGCAGACACAACTGGCGCACGCGCTCGAACGCTTCGCCGGCGCGCAGCGCCAGTGCATCGGCGGCGCGACGTTCGGCAGCGGCCAGCGTCTGCAGCAGGCTCTCGCCGGAGAGCGCCCTGCCGGCGGCGAGCCAGGGCTCAAGTTCGCAGTCGCCAATTGCGCTTGCCTCGAAACTGTACTTGCCGAACAGCAGCGTTTCGGCGCCGATGACATCGCCGCGCAAGGCCAGTCCGGCGTAATTGCTGCCTTCGGTCGTGATGCGGTCAAGGCGCACGGCGCCGCTCTTGACGCGCCAGGCGATGCCCTCGGTGCCGGCGGCGTAAATGCGCGCGCCGATCGCTATCCTGCGTAATTGCAAAGTCGACGGCGCTTTCACCGCGACCGGTGTTGCCATGATTGCTTGCATGATCCTGCTCCTCGTTCGTCGTCGATGCGCCCCTTCGTGCGGGCACGACTTTGACCGCCGCTGGAGCGGCGGAATGCTGAGGGTCAGGCTGCGGGAGGGCCGCGCGGCGGGTGCGACAGCCGAGCAAACGGCGAGGGATGGGGAAAGGAGCTGGCAAATAAGACACCGCGGAAAGTCGGCGCTGGCGGCACGCCGAGTATGGCATCGACAGTCAGCAGAGGTGCGCTGGCGGCGCAAAGCTTGCAACAGTCCTGGTGGGCGCCGTCGGGGAAAGAGGGGTTGCCCGATTGCCGCGCCGGATCCACTTTGCTCAATCCCGCGGCAGTGCATATCTCCGCATAAAACCCGCCAGCGACCGAGTGTTGACGCATGAGTCCGTTGCCGCCCAAAGTCTGCATCGCCATGGCAAACAGCCCGCAGGCGAGCAGCCAGGCGGCGCGATGACGAAACCACAGGAGATCAGCGGATGGGAGCATGGGCCGCGTATACTAGTACAGCTCGCCCCCACGCGGGATTGACCAAACTCAATTTTTCAGACCATGATCGCCGGTACCCTGTTTATCGTTTCGGCGCCTTCGGGCGCCGGCAAGACCACACTGGTGGGCCGCCTGCTGGCGGACGATCCACTGGTCACGCACTCGGTCTCCTTCACCACTCGCCCCCCGCGCGGCGGCGAGCAGGACGGTCGCGAATACCATTTCATCAACGTGCCGCGCTTTCTCGCCATGCGCGATCGCGGCGAGTTCGCCGAATGGGCCGAAGTCCATGACAATTTCTACGGCACCTCGCGTCCCTGGCTAGAACAAGGCATGCGCGAAGGCCGCGACATGCTGCTGGAGATCGACTGGCAGGGCGCACAGCAAATGCGCCGGCAGTTTCCCGCGGCCGCGAGCATTTTCATCTTGCCGCCATCGATCGCTGAACTGGAGCGCCGTTTGCGTCACCGCGGCGCGGACAGCGAAGACGTGATTGCGCGCCGGGTGGCCGGCGCCCTGGGTGAAATGCGTCACGTAGGCGAGTTCGATTTTGTTATAATCAACAAAGACTTGGATGTTGCGCTCGGCGAGCTCAAAGCCGCCGTGCGTGCTTCGCGTCTGCGTTTCCCGCGTCAGCGCGCCCGTCATCCCGACGTATTCCGTTTTCTTGATCAGGACTGAACCCCATGGCCCGTGTCACCATCGATGATTGCATCAAGCTCATTCCCAACCGCTTCCAGCTCACCCTCGCCGCTACCTATCGTGCCCGCCAGCTCACGCTGGGCAGCACGCCGCAAGTGGATCCGGGCCGCGACAAGCCGTGCGTCATTGCGCTGCGCGAAGTTGCCAGCGGCAAGGTGGGCCTTGAAATCCTCAACCGCAACCAGCCGTAGAAATTATGCGAACGGGGTGAAACGTGACGGCGCCGCCGCTTATGTCATTCGGGTCACCCCGGCCATCTCCCGTTGCCCCCGCTGCTGCCATGGACTCCGGCGTAGTGCCGGGTGCGCCTGACGAGTCGCCGCTGATTTCGGCGGACATGCATCCGCCGGTGGATCTCGCCGAGGATCTGGAACGCTTCAACGCCCGGCTCGCCACCTATCTCAAGCCCGAAGACATCACCCGTGTCGGCGCCGCCTACGTGTTTGCCGACGCCGCGCATCGGGGCCAGATGCGCATCAGTGGCGCGCCCTACATCTCGCATCCGCTGGCCGTGGCCGAAACGCTGGCGGCCTGGCACCTCGATCCGCACGCCCTGATCGCCGCGCTGCTGCACGACGTGATGGAGGACACGGCGATAACCAAGGATCAGATTGCCCAACGTTTCGGCAAGGTCGCCGCCGATCTGGTCGATGGCGTCTCCAAGCTGGACCGGATCGAGCATCAAAGTTTCGAGGAGGCCCAGGCCGAGAACTTCCGCAAGATGCTGCTGGCCATGGCGCGCGATGTGCGCGTGATCCTGATCAAGCTGGCCGATCGCCTGCACAACATGCGGACACTCGATGTCATGCGGCCCGAGAAGCGGCGGCGGATCGCGCGCGAGACGCTCGACATCTATGCGCCCATCGCCAACCGGCTGGGCCTCAACGCGTTTTACCGCGAATTGCAGGAACTGGCTTTCCAGCATGCCCATCCGCTGCGTCATCGGGTCCTGGCCAAGGCCGTGAAAGGCGCGCGCGGCAATCGGCGCGAGGTGGTCAGCAAGATCCTCGAAGCCGTTCGCAAGGCCCTGCCGGCCGCCGGCATCGATGCCGATGTAATGGGCCGGGAAAAGCATCTCTATGGCATTTATCGCAAGATGCGCGACAAGCATCTGAGTTTTTCGCAGGTGCTGGATATCTACGGTTTCCGCATCATCGTCAAGGATCGCCCCACCTGCTATCTGGCACTGGGCGCATTGCATGCCCTGTACCAGCCGGTGCCGGGCAAGTTCAAGGACTACATCGCCATCCCCAAGGCCAATGGTTACCAGTCGCTGCATACGACGCTGATCGGGCCTTTCGGCACTCCGGTGGAAATCCAGATCCGCAATGCCGACATGCACCATGTCGCCGAGTCCGGCGTCGCTTCCCACTGGTTGTACAAGGACGAATCGGCACTCGATCAGTTGCAGAAGAAGACCCACAAGTGGCTGCAGTCGCTGGTCGAGCTGCAGTCAACCACGGGCGATTCCTCCGAGTTTCTGGAAAACGTCAAGGTCGACCTGTTCCCCAGCGAAGTCTATGTCTTCAGCCCCAAAGGCAAGATTTTCGCCCTGCCGCGCGGCTCGACGCCGGTCGATCTGGCCTACGCCGTGCATACCGACATCGGCGACCGCTGCGTAGCCTGCCGCATCAATTTCGAGGCCATGCCCCTGCGCACGGAACTGCGCAACGGTGATCGCGTCGAGATTGTTACCGCCCCAAACGCCGCACCCAATCCGGCCTGGCTCGGCTATGTCAAGAGCGCGCGGGCGCGCTCAAGGATCCGCCACTTTCTCAATACCAGGCAGAACGAAGAATCTGCGGCGCTCGGCGAGCGGCTGCTGGGCGACGCCTTGCGCGATCTCGGCCTGGCCCTGGCCAAACTGCCGGCCCAGGCGTGGGATCGCTTCCGCCGGGCATCGGGCGCGCGCTCCCAGCGCGCCGTGCTGGCCGACATCGGCCTCGGCAAGCGCCTGCCGGCCATAGTCGCGCGACGACTGGCCGAGGGCGTCGAACCCGCGGAAGCCGGCGTCGCCCCCGAGGGCCGCAGCCATCAGGCCATCCTGATCCACGGCGCCGAAGGCGTCGCGGTCAAGCTCGGCAGTTGTTGCCGGCCGATCCCCGGCGACCCGATCGTCGGCCTCATCCGCAAGGGTCAGGGCCTTGTGGTGCATACGCATGATTGCCTGGCCATCGCCAAATTGCGCAGCGAGCGCGGCAACTGGATCGATGTCGAGTGGGAGCCGGAAATCACCGGCATGTTCGAAGCCAGCATTCGCGTCGTCGTCCGCAACGTGCGCGGCGTGCTGGCGCGGCTGGCGGCCGGCATCGCCGAAACCGACTCCAACATCGTCAATATCAGCATGGACAAGGACAGCGGCGAGGCGACCACCCTGTTCTTCACGCTGCAAGTGACGGACCGCATCCACCTCGCCCGCATCCTGCGCGCCATGCGGCGCGTGCCGGAAGTGGTGCGCATCACCCGTTACGTCGATCCGAAACAACACTGAAAGGAAATGGCATGGCCCTCTACGAATCCGAGCACACCAAGTTCATGCGCGAATGGATGGAAAAGCATCCCGAGGAATTGCAGGAACAGCAAAAAGGACGCGCGCTATGGTGGGACAAGACACCGCGGACGCTGGCAACGATGAAGGACGACGCCATGGCCGAGGTGCCGAAAAAGGCCTACTACTACGACACGAACTAGCCTGCAAGCGCCAGACTCCGGGGATTGTTCAACGGCGCGAAAAGGGGCCGGGAAAGGCGGATTGCCTGACCTTGGTCCCTTTTATTTCCCGCAACACGGAGCAAAACTTTCGCTTGACAGATTCTGTGTTGCAGAATATCGTTGTTTATGATTCATTCATTCGCATGCTCCGACACCGAGGCGCTATTCCGCAGTCTGGATATCCCCCGATTTAGGAATATCGAACGAGTCGCGCGTCGTAAACTACTTCAACTGCACGCCACCACTGAGTTGAATAGCCTGCGAGTGCCTCCCGGTAACCGCTTGGAGGCGTTGAAGCACGACCGCAAAGGGCAGCACAGCATCCGCATCAATGATCAATGGCGGGTATGTTTCGTGTGGCAGGCAGACGGTGTCCGGAGTGTTGAAATTGTCGGTTACCACTAAATCGTTGGTGGGCAAAGGAATAAGAAATGGGTCAATTGCTTGACGACATTCACCCAGGCGAGATTCTCCTTGAGGATTTCATGAAGCCGATGGGAATTACGGCTCGACAACTGGCTGGCGACATTGACGTTTCGCCAAGCCGGATCAGCGAGATTATCCACGGTTCGCGGCCCATTACAGCGGATACCGCGCTGCGTCTCGGGCTGTTTTTCGGCATGGAGCCACGTTTCTGGCTGAACCTGCAAAGCGAATACGACATGCGGACGGCAACGCGCGATCTACAAGACAAAATTGCGCCCCGTATTCGAATATTCCATCGGGTTGCTGCATAAACCCGTCCGGGAAAGGCGGTCTACCTCACCAAAGCCGCTTTAATTGGACCTTGAGACCGCCATCAATCTACCTCGCGCGATCTCAGCCAATTAATCGCATGCCACAGTGTTTGGCGGCATCGCGATCAAATGTGGAGGTGTAGCCGCATCCTGCAGCATTCGCGAAACGCTCTATCAGGCAGTCTGCAAAGTCGGCTTTGCCTTCCTTGAACATGCGCAATGCCTGCCATACCGTATCGGCGTGCGCCACGGCAATCTCCTTGGTCCGCAGCAGGGTTCCCAGGACTTCGCAAAGTTCGCCTTTCGTCAATGCGTAGCAGTCCGTCAGCACCCATACCAACTCCACGACCGAAACGACACTGACATAGCCCCGCGCATCCGCCGTCAACGACTCGATCAGTCGAGTTGCCATGGGTGACTGTTTTGGATCGTCCTGCGCGACATAGCGAACCAAGACGTTGGTGTCCAGACCAATCATCGCGCCTTGGCCCCGTGCGCGACGATAGCCGCATTCATCGCCGAAATTGTCACCGCGGAGACTCGCTTGCGCACCAAGCCCTTCAGCGCAGTGACTGACTGTGTAGCGGCCACCAGTTCATAACGCCCGGGCTCGACCAGGACGAATTCCACCCGGTCTCCGGTCTCAACACCCAGTCCGGCGCGGACTACGGCCGGGATCGTTATCTGACCTTTGCTGGTCATGGTTGCGGTCGACATTGGCTCACTCCTTTTCCAATTCCTTACTTTACCGGAAGGAGCCGCGAAGCTCAAGCGTGGAACGTCCCTGAAAACCATGGACAGACCACGGTTTCAGGCAGAACCGAAAAACCAGAAAACCGGGGACACCCATATCGACAGCGCCGAACTGATCCATCGGGATAATCTGGTCTTGCTCTGAACTGGATCGAGTTCTTGGCTACTGCTCGGCATTGAGTGTTTTCAGGTGTCCATCCTTGGCGTAGTCAAGCAACAACCGATCTACTGTGACCAGTGTAGAACCAAGATGTCTCGCTGTGGCGACAATGATGCGATCCGCAGGGTCTGCGTGAAGAGTGCCAGGCAATCGCGTGCTCGCGACAGCCACTTCTGGAGAAATCGGTTCCAGACGGATGCCCGGCAGCGACAAAGCTTTGTTCACCCACTCGCCAACATCGCAGTCCAGAACGAGCCTTCCTTTGCTCACCAGCATGGCCACTTCCCAGGGTGAAATGGCTGATACCAGCACCGCCTCTTTAGCCAATGAACGCTGAACTGCCTTTCGCGCTTTGGCGCCAAGCCGCACACTGCCGTTGAGTAACCAGACCCACGCATGTGTATCGAGCAAAGCCAAGCTCACTTGGCCGAGTCCCATTCAGCATCGATGGGAGCGACGATATCGGTTTCATCCAGAACGCTCCCGGCCAACGCCCCGAACAACTGAGTTTCCGGCGGCATGGGTACCAGCCTGGCGACAGGCTTCCCGCGTTTGGTTATAACCAATGGCTCACGACGCCTCTCAACATCATTGAGAAGTTGCAAACACTTCGCCTTGAAATCGCCCGCACCAATTCTCGTTTCCATTGCGATGCTCCTATGGTCATCACTCATGGTCACATGATAGCAGATCAGTCGTCAAACCCGTGAGCCCAGGGAAAGCCAGGGACAGACCACGGTTTCAGTTCGAGGCTCTAATTGCGGCTGACGGCTGCGTTTCCCGCGCAAGCTGTGGTCTTTCCCCATATTTTTGCTTTCGCTTGCGGAGCCCCGCTTTGGCATGTTTTCGGGCGCATGAAGCGCGTACGGCATAAGAGTCCGCTCGACGCGAAATCGAAAAGTCGGCGCCAGCGGCACGGCGGCGAATGCCACAGAAAATAAATCGAGCCTGGCCCCTTTCTTTTCCTTTCCTCTTTCTTCCCTTTCTTCCCCTCTTTCTTCAGCCTATTTGCTAGACGAAAAAACGGCCACCCGAAGGTGGCCGTCTTAGATGCTGCTGGAATTACAGGGAAACCGTGGTCTGTCCCCTATTATTCCATCGACAGAAGTCGATTAGAACGTGTGCATCAGGCCGGCGCCCAGACGGGTGAAGTTGCCGGAAACCGAGTTGGCCTTGTCGTTGTCACCATTCTCGTAACGGACATAGGCGGTTGTGCGCTTGCTCATGCTGTAGTTCGCACCCAAGGCGTTGAGGTCGCGATCCTGATTGCCGGTCAGCTTGTCGTCAACGCGAAGTACGTTGGCGCCCAGCCACAGATTGGGAGTCGCTTGCCATTTCAGCGCCAGGTTCCATGAACGGGAATCGACATTACCCGCAGTACCGGCAACCGCGTTAAGCGTCGACTTCGAGCTTGTCCAGCCGCCGTAGACCGTAACCGGGCCAAAAGTGAAATTGCCGCCGAGCAGATTGTGGGTCAGCTGGTTGGCGATCGTACCACCGATAACGCCATTGAGCTGCGAGAAGGCATAAGCCAGCTTCACCGGGCCGTTACCGTAGTTCAGGCCGAGGCCGGTCTGGCCATCGTTGGAGGCAGCGGTCCCGTTGCTGTTCTGCGTCTTCAACAGGAAATTGGCATTGAAGCCACTGAAGGTCGGCGTGGTGTACTCCATGGCGTTGTTGATGCGAATGTCGCGGGCACCGGCACCACCATGAGTGGCGACATCAGTGACAGAAGCCGCATCGGCCACACCGGCAACGGCAGCAGGCACGCCGATGACATTGTAGCCATCCAGGCGACCGAAGGCGCCGTTATAGCCGCCGCCCAGGCCCGTGCCGAAGGGCTGCGATACGGCTGCCGCAACGGTGGTCGGCTGGTTGTTGAAGAAGCCCAGCTTGAGGTTACCGAAGTTGCCACTCAGCCACAGGTAGTTCTGGCTGTTCATAAAGGCCCCGCCAGTGGACGTACCCGCCGCCGGATCGGTCTCAAGGAGCACGCCCACTTTCATGCCGCCGCCCAAAGCCTCTTCGGCCTTGAAAGTGACATTGGTCGTACCGGCATTGCTCGAGGAACCGATGTGCTGAACCGTGGTATCCAAAGAGCCAGCCTGGGTCTTGAAATTCTGGTAGCCAACATCGAAAAGGCCGGAGATGGTAACGGACGACTGCGCAAACGCGCCGCCGGAAACCAGACCAGCTACAGCCAGAGCGATAATTTTCTTTTGCATTTAGATTTCTCCAAAAAGAGAGTTGTGGTTTTAACAGTTTGCAATGACACCACGTGGTCGGTCACTACTCGCTGCCACTGCCCGAATCCGGGAAGCTGGGAGCATTCTGCTTTAGCGCCGGGCGGCGGACAATCATCAAGGCAATTTTTTCAGCAATAAAGGCGCGTGTTGTCGTTTTCTCACAACAGGCCACAGGGGCTTTAAGAGGGGCCAATCAGGATTGACTTTGGTGGTATCGCGTTCTAACATCTAACCGGTATTACCCCATTACCGCTCATAGGAGCCTGCGCATGACCTCCGTGTCTCGTTTGACATCAAAATTCCAGGCGACCATCCCGCTGCCCGTGCGGACCGCGCTCGGTATCAAGCAGGGAGACGCAGTCGCCTTCGAGGTCGAAAATGGGCTGGTTCGACTCAGCCGCGCCAGCCCCCGCGACATCGCGTTCGCGCACGCGATCGAAGGTACGCTGTCCGAATGGGATTCTCCCGCCGACGACGAGGCCTACCGTGACTTATGAACGCTTCGACGTCGTGGTCGTACCCTTTCCTTTCACCGATTCCGCGACGAGCAAAAGACGGCCCGCGCTTGTGCTATCGAACGCGAGGGGTTTCAATCTGCCTGCCGGGCACAGCGTCATGGCCATGATTACCAGCGCTGGCAATGCCGCCTGGCCGCTTGACGTGGCGATTTCGGACGGCAACAGCGCAGGCCTCGCGGCAGCTTCGCTGGTACGGATGAAGTTATTCACACTGGATAATCGTTTCATTTTGAGACGGTTGGGGCAACTCGCTGTTGCCGACCACAAGGCGGTAGCGACAGCCCTGAAGCGATTGCTGGCTTAGCCGCGCTTCTACCAGCCGAAAGACATACTCCGCGGATGCCAATGGCTGTCAGAACACGTCACGGATAACTTGCTCAGGCAGTGGCGGAAAACACTTGACTTGTTTCCGGCAGTAAATAGCTTGCTATTCGGGTTGATGGAAGTTATATTACAGTATAACTTACCAATGGGAATGTATCATGCACACAACCAATCTGCGCAAGGTCGGCGGCTCGATCATGCTGGCTGTTCCACCAGCGTTCCTCGATCAACTGCACCTGCGCGCGGGAGCGACCGTCGGTATGACCGTCTCCGGTGACCGATTGGTGATTGATCCCAAGCCGAGGCCGCGTTACACGCTCGCAGAATTGCTGGCTGCCTCCGACTATTCACAACCACAATCGGCTGAAGAACGCGAATGGGTCGATGCGCCCGCGGTGGGCGGCGAGTTGATATGAAGCGTGGCGACATTTACCTGGTCTCGCTTGATCCGGCCGAAGGGCGTGAACAGCGCGGGAGCCGTCCTGTTCTGGTCGTATCCCCAGCCGAGTTCAATGAAGCAACCAAATTGCCGGTGATCTGCCCGATCACGCGCGGGGGCGACTTCGCCCGCGGCATTGGATTCGCCGTTCCGGTGACCGGTATCAAGACAACCGGCGTTGTTCGCTGCGATCAGCCCCGCGTGCTCGATCTTGGCTCGCGCAATGCGCGCAAGGTGGACACCTTGCCCGCATCCATCATGGACGAAGTTCTGGCAAAGCTCGCCCCGATTTTCGAGTGAATACGCAAGCTTGCTATTACGTCAACGTCACCCGCGCAAACTTGCGCTTGCCCACCTGCAGCACGACACAGTCTCCGGCACTCAGCGCCGTAGCGCGATCGCCGACTTTCTCGCCGTTGACGCGCACGCCGCCGCCATCGATCATGCGCAAGGCATCGGACGTGCTCGGCGTCAGGCCGGCGGACTTGAGCACCTGCGCCAGCGAGCCGGCGGCAACGCTGATCGCGGGCATGTCGTCGGGCAGCACGCCGCGCTGGAAGCGCGCCTCGAACTCTGCCAGGGCGGCTTCCGCATCCTTTGCCGAGTGAAAGCGGGTGACGATCTCCTGCCCCAGCAGCACCTTGACATCGCGCGGATTGCGCCCGTCGGCCACTTCGCGCTTGAAGCGGGCAATTTCGTCATTGCCGCGAAACGACAGCAGCTCGTAGTAGCGCCACATCAGTTCGTCCGACACCGACATCAGCTTGCCGAAGATCTCGGTCGGCGATTCGGCAATGCCGATGTAATTGCCCAGCGATTTCGACATCTTGTTGACGCCATCCAGCCCCTCGAGCAATGGCATCATCAGCACGCACTGCGGCGCCTGGCCGTAGTGCTTTTGCAATTCGCGCCCCATCAGCAGGTTGAACTTCTGGTCGGTGCCGCCCAGCTCGACATCGGCCTTCATCGCCACCGAGTCGTAACCCTGGCACAAGGGGTAGAGGAATTCATGGATGGCGATGGGCTGGCCGCCGCCGTAGCGCTTGGAAAAGTCGTCGCGTTCGAGCATGCGAGCCACGGTGTGGCGGGCCGCCAGCTTGATCATGCCGGCCGCGCCGAGCGGCTCGAACCAGGTCGAGTTGAAGCAGACTTCGGTCTTTTGCGGGTCGAGTATCTTGAACACCTGTTGGCGATAGGTGTCGGCATTTTCCAGTATCTGCTCGCGCGACAGCGGCGGGCGGGTGGCATTCTTGCCGCTAGGATCGCCGATCATGCCGGTGAAATCGCCGATCAGGAACATCACATGGTGGCCAAGGTCCTGAAAATGCCTCAGCTTGTTGATCAGCACGGTATGCCCGAGATGCAGGTCCGGCGCGGTCGGGTCGAAGCCGGCCTTGATGCGCAGGGAGCGCCCGGACTTCAGTTTTTCGACGAGTTCCGACTCGATCAGCAGTTCGTCGGCACCGCGCTTGATCAGTGCCAGTTGGGAGTCGATAGCGACCATGATGACGTAACCCGGTTTGACGGAAGGGGGATATTTGCTACACTCACCCGACTTTTTAGCCGGTCCGCCCATCCAATTGAACAAAAACAAGAGCGAGATTTTAGCGCAACTCCTTCATTTCCGATCCGAACGACCCGGCCATTTCTGGGCCGGCGCGGGTGTGGTCGGCGTTTCGCTGTTCAGCATGGTCGCCGCCTTCGGCACGGTAAATGACGCGCGTTTGACCGACGTTTCGCAGCGGCAGGTGATCGAACAGTTGGCGCTGCCGGCGCTGGACGCGGCGGCGGACAACGGTCAGAGCTTCGTGCGCGAAGAGCGGGTGCAGCGCGGCGACACGGTGATGGCATTGCTGCAGCGTCTCGGCGTTGATGATCCCGCTGCCGTCAGCTTTCTGAAAGCCAATACTTCCGCCCATAGCCTGTTCCGCCAGCTCAGTCCTGGCAAAAACCTGACGGCGAAAACCGGGCCGCAAGGCGAGCTGCAGATGCTGATTTTCCCGCTCAACGGCGGCAAGGATCAGGCCTTGGTGGTCGAACGCCGGGGTGATCAGCTTTCGGCTTCCGAGCAAGCCCTGCCGCTGGAAACCCAGGTGGTCATGAAGTCCGCCGAGATCCGTTCTTCCTTGTTCGGCGCAACGGATGCGGCCGGGATCCCCGATTCGGTGGCGACGCAACTGGCGGACATTTTCGGCGGCGACATCGATTTTAATCGCGATCTGCGCCGTGGCGACCGCTTCGCCGTGATCTATGAATCGATCAGCCACCTCGGCCGCGTGGTGCGCAGCGGACGCATCCTCGCCGCCGAATTCGTCAACAACGGCAAGACCTACCGCGCCGCCTGGTTCGCCGATCCCGCCGGCGGCGAAAACAGCAGCGGCTACTACACCGCCGACGGCAAGAACATCCGCAAGGCGTTCCTGCGCTCGCCGCTGGAATTTTCACGCATCACATCGGGCTTCTCGTCGGCGCGCTTCCATCCCGTCCTGCAGAAATGGCGTGCACACAAGGGCACCGACTACGGCGCCCCGGTCGGCACCCGGGTAAAAGCAACCGGCAACGGCGTGGTCGAGTATGTGGGCGTGCAAGGCGGCTACGGCAAGGTGGTCATGCTGCGCCACCAAAGTCGCTACACCACGCTCTACGGGCACCTTTCGGGATTTGCCGCCGGCCTGCGCAAGGGCGCTCGCGTCAGCCAGGGCGATGTGATCGCCTTCGTCGGCGCCACCGGTCTGGCCACCGGCCCACACCTGCATTACGAGTTCCGCGTCAATGACGTGCAGCAGAACCCCCTGGCGATGGCCCTGCCCAGCGCGCCGCCCTTGCTGCCGCAACAGCTCGGCCTGTTCCGGGCAAAAACCGAAGCTCGACTCGCCCGTCTTGATCTGATCCGCGGATTCGACCTCGCCCAGGCCGACTGACATGGCATCGGCTATGTCGCTGGTCGTAGGGCTGATGTCCGGGACCAGCCTCGATGGCGTCGATGCCGCCCTGGTCGACTTCTCCGCAGGCTGCCCGCGCACGCTGGCGACGTTCTGGCTGCCGTATCCGCCCGCCGTTCGCCAGCAGGCCCTGCAACTGCAGACGGCGCAAGCCGATGAAATTCACCGTGCCGCGCTGCTTGCCAACGAACTGGCGCGCTGCTACGCGGAAGCGGTGCGCGAGGTACTTGCCAGCGCCGGGGTGGATGCGGCGCAGGTCGCGGCGATCGGCTGCCACGGCCAGACCATCCGCCATCAGCCTGCCGCCGGTTATAGCGTGCAGTTGAACAATCCGGCGCTGCTGGCCGAACTTGCCGGCATCACGGTTGTGGCCGATTTCCGCAGCCGCGACATTGCCGCGGGAGGCCAGGGCGCGCCGCTGGTGCCGGCCTTTCATGCCGCCGTGTTTGGCGATCCGCAGCAGCAGCGGGTCATCCTCAACATCGGCGGCATCGCCAACCTCACCGACCTCAAGCCGGGAAAGCCGGTGCGCGGGTTCGACTGCGGTCCGGGCAATCTGCTGATGGATGGATGGATAGAGCGCCATCAGGGGCTGAGCTACGACGACGCCGGCTGCTGGGCAAGCCAGGGACAGGTGCGTCCGGAATTGCTTCAGCGCCTGCTCAATGACACCTTCTTCACCACCAGCCCGCCAAAAAGTTGCGGCCGGGACGAATTCAATCTTTCGTGGCTGGAGAGTCATCTTGCCGGCAGTGAACGGCCGGAAGACGTGCAAGCGACGCTGCTCGAACTCACGGCGGTAGCGGCAAGCGAGGCCATCGGCCGCTGGTGCGGCACCCCCGGCGAACTTTTCGTCTGTGGCGGCGGCGCCCGCAATCTGGCGCTCATGGCTCTCCTGCAACACCACCTGCCGGATTGCCGTGTCGCCAGCACCGACTTTCTGGGCCAGCCGGCTGACTGGGTCGAGGCAGTCGCCTTTGCCTGGCTGGCGTGGCGCACGCTGCGCGGCGAACCGGGAAATCTGGCGGAAGTGACCGGTGCCTGCGGCCCGCGAGTACTCGGCGCCATCTATCCGCGGTAATCGCGACGACAAAGGGCGCGGGGTCGATGACCCCGCGCCCTTTGTCTCGAAACAATCAGATCAGGCCGAGAACGACGATCCGCAACCGCAGGTACTGGTTGCGTTCGGATTCTTGATCACGAACTGCGAACCCTCAAGCCCCTCGGAGTAATCAATTTCAGCGCCCACCAGATACTGATAGCTCATCGGATCGATCAGCAGTGATACGCCGCCCTTTTCCATTACGGTGTCGTCTTCGTTGGTTACTTCATCGAAGGTGAACCCGTACTGGAAGCCGGAGCAGCCGCCGCCGGTCACGAACACCCGCAGCTTGAGTTCGGGGTTGCCTTCTTCAGCGATGAGTTCCTTGACCTTGGCCGCCGCATTGTCAGTGAAGTTAAGCGGTGCCGGCATTTCGGTGGGTGCGTTCATGGTGTTCTCCTGTGGGGGGGATGCTACGCAAAGGGACTTAGGTATGTCCGCAAATTATGATTTCAATAGCGCGGAAGGTCAATTGCTGGCTGCCAGCTTCAATTCCACTGCCTTCGCCGGCGCGCCCTGATGCACCAGGCGGCCTTGCACTATGGCCCCGAGATGCATCTCGATCGTGCTGTACTCAACATCACCAGTGACCCTGGCGTGTGGCTGAAGTTCAAGAAAATCGCTTGAATACACCGAACCGATAACGGTGCCGTTGATAACCAGGTGGGACACCGAGATCTCGCCCTCGATCCGCGCGTGCTCGCTGATCACCAGCGTCGCCGGTTGTCCTTCGGCACCGCGTACGTTGCCCCTGACTTCGCCATCCACACGCAAACCGCCGCTAAAGGTCACGTCGCCATCGAGCACCGTGCCGACCCCGATCAGACTGTCGATACGGCCTTGCGGCTTGCTGGTTTTTTTGCCGAACATTATTGGAATCTCCTCACCTGTAATTCCTGCGAAGGCGTGCCGCTCAAAGAGCCACGCTCTGACTGGCCTTGACCACGCCGTCCTGGATCAAACGAACCTCGACACGCTGGATTCGCGCTTCGGCGGCCACATTGAAGGTGCCTTCGAGGCGCCGGAAGTAACGAAAATTCACCTGATACTGGCCCGCTACGGGTTCCCCGGCGGCGGGGAACTGCATCATAACAGTCTCTTTGCCCCGCTGCACGGTGGCGATCAGCTGGATCGTGCCGCTGAATTCCTTGTCTTTCTTGTCTCCGGTTTGCGCCACCAGGAGGCGATAGCGATACTGGCCGCCGCCGCCGGGGAGTATCTGCAGCCGACTGATCGCCAGTCGCGGATTTCCGCCCGGCCCGCCGGCAAGACTTTCAAACGTCGCCAAGTCCGACTTGAGGCGGACATTTTCCTCTTCCAGAATCCGGATCTGACCGGAAAGCCGCTCCTGCGAGGTGCTCTCTATACGCAGGCGGCTTTCGCTGGCATTCGCCACTTTCCGTGCGCCCTCCAAGTCAGACTCCAGTTGCGCAATACGCTCCCGCATTCCTGCAATTTCGTGCTCGCTGGCGCCCTGGTGAAAACCGGCAAAACGCTGCCCGGCGTCGTAAATCCAGCCGGCCAAAGCCAGCGACGCGCCGGCAAGAACCACCACGGACAGCGCCCGCCAGTACCACGGCAGATGGGTCCGCACCGCGACCCGCGGCGCGGAAATACCGAAGCGGCCGCGCAGCCGCCTCAGCGTCAGGGCAAAACGGGAACTTGCGAAAGACCCGAACATTCGTCCAGACCAAACATGATGTTCATGTTCTGCACTGCCTGTCCGGCGGCGCCTTTGACCAGATTGTCGATCACCGACAAGACAACCAGCGTGTCGCCTCCCTGCGGCCGATGCAGCGCAATGCGGCAGGTATTCGCCGCGCGCACCGAACGCGTTTCGGGGTGCGATTTCGGCGGCATCACGTCGACAAACGGCTCGGCGGCGTAACGCTGTTCGAACAGGGCCTGAAAATCTTCTTCGCGGGTAATGCGGGCGTAGAGCGTCGCATGGATGCCGCGAATCATCGGCGTCAGGTGCGGCACGAAGGTCAGGCCGACCTGGTCCGCCGTCTTCCCGGCGGCGCGCGCCAGTCCCTGTCGGATCTCAGGCAGATGGCGATGACCCGGTACCCCGTAGGCCTTGAAATTATCCGATGCCTCGGAAAACAAGGTGCCGATCTCGGCCTTGCGACCGGCACCGGACACTCCCGATTTGGCGTCCGCAATCAGGTGGTCGAGGTCTACGCAGCCGGCCTCCACCAGCGGCAGGAAGCCCAGTTGCGTCGCCGTCGGGTAACAACCGGGGTTCGCCACCAGGCGGGCGGTGCGAATCTGTTCGCGATTCACTTCGGGCAAGCCATATACCGCTTCGGCGACAAGACCCGGGCTGGCGTGGCTCATGCCGTACCACTGTTCCCACAGCGCCACGTCCTTGATGCGGAAATCAGCGGCCAGGTCGATGACCTTCACCCCCGCTTCGAGCAAGCCAGCCGCCTGCTGCATGGCAATGCCGTTTGGGGTGGCGAAGAACACCACGTCGCACTCGTTTAACGGCGCATCTTTTGGATCGCTGAACTTCAGGCTGACGGCGCCGCGGAGACTGGAAAACATATCGGCGACCGCCGTACCGGCCTCGCCGCGCGAAGTAATGGCCGTCAGTTCAACGTCGGAATGCCTTGCCAGCAGGCGCAGCAATTCCACCCCGGTGTAGCCCGTGCCGCCGACGATACCCGCCTTGATCATGCCCAACTCCTTGCTGCGAATGGTTGATGGTAACCCCTAATCCCACGAGGGGATACCGTCCGCGCCTCAGGCGCGGACATAAGACGCAAAAGCCGCCCCGAAGGCGGCTCTTGGACAACAGCGATACAACTGCTGATGCTTAGCGCTTCGAGAACTGCTTGCGCCGGCGCGCCTTGCGGAAGCCGACCTTCTTGCGCTCGACTTCGCGCGCATCGCGGGTAACGAATCCGGCGGTCGACAGCGCAGGTTTCAGGGTCGCATCGTATTCGATCAGGGCGCGGGTGATTCCGTGCCTTACCGCACCCGCCTGGCCGGACTCGCCGCCGCCTTCGACATTCACAAGAATATCAAAGGTGCTGATGTGCTGGGTCAGTACCAACGGCTGACGCACCACCATGCGGCCGGTTTCGCGCGAGAAAAACTCGTCGACCGGCTTGTCGTTGACCACGAACTTGCCGCTGCCGGTGCGCAGGAACACGCGGGCAATGGCGGTCTTGCGACGACCGGTTCCATAATATTGGGTGACTGCCATCAAAACTCCTTAGATTTCCAGCGCTTTCGGCTGCTGGGCGGTGTGCGGGTGGGCAGCGCCGGCGTAGCACTTCATCTTCTTCAGCATCGCGTAGCCCAGCGGGCCCTTGGGCAGCATGCCCTTGACGGCCTTTTCCAGGATGCGGCCGGGAAAACGCTGCTGCAGCTTGGTGAAGTTGGTTTCATTGATGCCACCCGGATAGCCGGTGTGGCGGTAGTACATCTTGTCCTCGGCCTTGTTGCCGGTGACGCGCAGCTTGTCGACGTTCACCACGACGATGAAATCGCCGGTATCGACGTGCGGCGTGTAGATGGCCTTGTGCTTGCCCCGCAGCCGGCCTGCAATCACGGACGCCAGGCGACCGAGTACCTTGTCCGTCGCATCGACGACAAACCAGTCGTGCTCGACCTCATGCGCCTTGGCGGAAAATGTTTTCATTCTGGTGTTCCTTGCGTGCTTCGATAACCCGACCTGCGCGGCAATGAATGTAACCTGCCCATGCGCTTCTCGGAAAGCCGAGCATTCTAACCAATCGCCGAAGCCCGTGTCAAATGCGATTTGTCGCGGCTCAGAGCGCTCAGGCTTCCTGCATCATGCGCCAGTACTGGTACTTCATCATCGCGGCAGAGCCCGCCACTATGGAAACCAGTGTCAGCACCGACCCCAGGGCCAGGGTCGAGACGCCGGTGATCCCCTGGCCGATGGTGCAACCCATGGACAAAACACCGCCTATGCCCATCAGCACGGCGCCGACCGCGTGATTGGCGAAATCGCCGCGATCGACGAACCACTCGACGCGAAAATTGCGGGTGACCACGGCGTAGATAAGCGAGCCGACGATCACGCCGGCCAGGGCCATGATGCCGAAATTGATCAGGGACGTATCCGCCGGATTCATCACATAGCGCGCCAGATCGCCCATCGGACTCATGAACGTGAAGGATTGAATTTCGACGCGCAAGGGCTTGACGTCGGCAAAGTCGGCGAATTCCTTCCAGGCCACGCCCATCGACCCACCGGTGACATACCAGCCGACGACGACCGCGAGACCGATCACCGAACCGCCCAGAATCAGGTCGAAGCTGCCGCGAAAATCGCGTGAGGAGAAGGCAAAGCCAAGTAGCGCCAGCCCCAGCGCCGCACCAAACGCGGTATTGCCGAGTCCGGTCAGGTCCCCCAGCGCCTGACTGGCCTTTCCTGCCGCGGCGAGATTGATCGTGCTTGCCGACATCAGGCTGCCGAATGCCGTGTCGTAGAAGTTGGTCCACAGCATGGCGTAGGCGCAGACCGACGCAATCGCCAGGACCACGAGGGATTTCAGGTTGCCGCCGCCGATGCGCACCAGGGTCTTGTTGCCGCAACCCGAAGCCAGCGTCATGCCGATGCCGAACATGAACCCGCCCAGGACATAGCGCAGCCAGGCCAGATTCGGCGTCCGGTAGGGGGGGAAGGTACTGGTGCCGATGACCGCCTTGCCCGAGGCTTCGAGTATTACGACACCCAGCGTGGCCACCGCGATGGCCAGCAACCAGGCGCGCAGGCGGCCGGTATCGCCCATGTTCACCCAGTCCGAAACGGCGCCCATGGTGCAGAAGTTGGTCTTGTTGGCGACCGCGCCCATGATAATGCCGGTGACGAAAACGATGCCCAGAATCTGCAGATGAATAGTGAATTCCATGACCCTCCCCCAAGCCCCGAGTGTGGCTAAACGTGGCCAACTCTTTGTGCGATCGGCAATTCTAGAATAACGGTCGAGGCGTGGAATCAGTGTTCTTTGCGCCCGAATAATGGCAATCAATTGCCGCCGGCGTAAAGCGTCGGGTCCGCCAGGCCTGCTTCGGCAAAGCCCTGGCTGCGCAAGCGGCAGGAGTCGCACACGCCGCAGGCGCGGCCCTCCGCGTCGGCCTGGTAGCAGGACACCGTGAGCCCGTAATCGACGCCGAGCTGACCGCCGCGGGCGATGATCCGCGCCTTGCTCATGTCGATCAGCGGTGCGTGCAGCTTGAGCGGCCGGCCTTCCACCGCCGCCTTGGTCGCCAGATTAGCGAGCGCCTCGAAGGCGCGAATGAATTCCGGCCGGCAATCCGGATAGCCCGAGTAATCCACCGCATTGACGCCGACAAAGATGTCCTGCGCACCCAGCACCTCGGCCCAGGCCAGCGCCAGGGACAGCATGATGGTGTTGCGCGCCGGCACGTAGGTAACGGGAATGCCGGGCTGGACGCCGGCGGTCGGGACAGCAATCGACCTGTCGGTCAGCGCCGAGCCGCCGAGTTGTCCAAGGTCGAGTTTAAGTACGCGATGGGCGGTCGCGCCCAGCGCGGCGGCGACGCGCCCGGCCGCATGCAACTCGGCGCCATGGCGCTGCCCGTAATCCAGCGACAGGCAGTGGCAGGCGAAGCCCTGCTCGCGCGCCAGTGCCAGCACCGTGGCGGAATCGAGACCGCCGGAGAGAAGAACGACCGCGGGTTGCATGGCGGCGATGGTAGCAAACAGCCGGCGACTGCGGCTGCTCTATAATCTTCACCTCTAAACTTTTTCCGCGTCCGACGATGGCAAAAAAAGTGTTCATCCGCACCTTCGGCTGCCAGATGAACGAATACGACTCCGACAAGATGGCCGACGTGCTGGCCGGCAGCGACGGCGTGGTCAAGACGGAAAACCCCGAGGAAGCCGACATCATCCTGTTCAACACCTGCTCGGTGCGCGAAAAGGCACAGGAGAAGGTGTTCCACGACCTGGGCCGGGTCAGGCACCTGAAGCAGCTCAACCCGAATCTGGTGATCGGCGTCGGCGGTTGCGTCGCCAGCCAGGAAGGCGCGGCCATCGTCGCCCGCGCGCCCTACGTCGATATCGTCTTCGGACCGCAGACACTGCACCGCCTGCCGCAAATGATCGCCGCGCGCCGCAGCAGCGGACGGTCGCAGGTCGATATTTCCTTTCCGGAAATAGAGAAGTTCGACGCCCTGCCTCCGGCCAGCGTTACCGGCGCGGCGGCCTTTGTCACGATCATGGAGGGTTGCTCCAAGTATTGCAGCTTCTGTGTCGTGCCCTACACGCGCGGCGAGGAAGTCTCGCGCCCGCTGGATGACGTACTCGCTGAAATCGCCGGTCTGGTCGAGCGGGGCGTGCGCGAATTCACCCTGCTGGGCCAGAACGTCAATGCCTATCGGGGCAGCATGGATGACGGCGACGGCGAGACCGCGGACCTGGCCTTCCTGATCGAGACCATGGCCGACATGGAAGGCATCGAACGCATCCGCTATACCACGTCGCATCCGCGCGAAATGACGCAAAGGCTGATCGACGCCTACCGCAGCACGCCGAAGCTCGTCTCGCATCTGCATCTGCCGGTACAATCCGGCTCGGACCGGATCCTGGCGGCGATGAAGCGCGGCTATTCCGTGCTCGAATTCAAGTCGCAGGTCAGGAAGCTCAGGGCGGCAAGGCCAAACCTCTCGCTGTCCTCCGACTTCATCATCGGTTTTCCCGGCGAGACCGAAGACGACTTCGAAAAGACCATGCGCCTGGTCGAGGAGCTGGACTTCGACGCCAGTTTCTCTTTTGTCTACAGCCCGCGTCCCGGCACGCCCGCCGCCGAAATGGCCGACGACACGCCGCCGGAGTTGAAGATCGAGCGCCTGACACGCTTGCAGAAAACCATCGAAGCACAGGCGCTGAAAATCAGCCAGGCCATGGTCGGCACCACGCAGCGTGTCCTCGTCGAAGGCCACGCCAGGAAGGATGCCAGCGAACTGGCGGGACGCACCGACAACAATCGCGTTGTAAACTTTGCCGGCAACGAAGACCTGCTCGGCCGTTTTATTGATGTCACCATTACTGCCGCCCTGCCCCACAGCCTGCGCGGCGAAATCCTGATTCACGAGTTCTGACCAGCCAAGGAGGTTTTAATGAGAATTGCGGCCTTCGCCCTGACCGCCGTGTTTTCCCTCTGTGCCAATGCGCAGAACATGGAACGCATCAAGATCACGGACAACGACCTGAACTGCCGCCAGATTCATGATGAACTCGGCGCCATGGACCAGGCGGTTGCCGATGCAAAACAGGCTCAGGCTTCATCGGAAAACACGGCAACCGCCGGCCAGGTCGGCGGCGTGGCGGCGGAAGTTGCCAGCCGCACCGGACTGTTCGGCCAGGTCGGCGGTCTGTTCGGTCATATCGCGGGAACGGTGGCGTCGAAAACCGCGGCCAACGTTACCGAACAGACGGGCAAGCAGGGGGCGCAACAAAATGCCGACCGCGAAAAGCAGGCCTTGGCGCGCAAGGAGCATATGACTTCGACCTTCCTTGCCAAGGGGTGCAAGAGCTCCGACCCGGACTTCAACCCGGCTCCGCAACAGGCCGGTTTGAAATCCTCCGCCGCCACGGTACAGCGCGCCGGTGTCACCGGAGCGGCGACCCAGTCTCCGCCATTGCCGGCCTTCATAAGCTTGCCCGACCTGACCCCTGCCGAATGGTTCGACGGCAAGATGGGCGGCACTTTCGGCGAGAAGACCGTCAATGCCTTCGGTCGCAGCAAGCGGGTGGTCATCGCCGGCTTTCGCGTGGTGTTCGTCACGCACAATGAAACCCATGCCATAACGCGGGGCACTTACATGCCGGGCGGACGCGAAACGGGGACGGCGAAAGCCGGGATGGAAGTGGATCTGCTCGGCGTCGACGATGCTACCTTGCAGGCCATTACCGATGCCGCATACCAGCGCTTCGTCGATCAGTTGAAAGCCGCGGGACGCGAGGTTCTCTCCGTCGAGCAGACCAAATCCCTGTACTCGGGCTTCCAGAGCTCGCCCGTACCTCAGGAAGTAACGAGGCAATTGCTGCGCGGGCGCGCCTTTTCACCAGCGGGTTTGCCCCTCTGGTGGCAGGTTGGCGACCCCTGGGGCGATTCGGGCTTGAGCCAGACCAACATGCGGGCATTCAATGAGTTGTCCAAGGCCACCGACGCCATCGCGATTGCCCCCGGCATCGTGATCGATTTTGCGCGCATGCAATCCAGTGGCAACAGCAGCGGCTATGGTTCAAGCACGGCCTCGGTCGGCGCCAAACTGACCATGAGCGTCTCCGACTTTTCGACGCGCGTGGTCCGAGCTGAAGAAATCCGCTACGGCGGCATCGTGTTCAAGGGCGACGACGGCAGCCTGAACATGCTGCGTCGCATCGATACCGAAGCACAGTTCGCGGACCTTCAGCAGGTCGAGGAAAACGACAAGGGATCGGTCATGAGCCTGCTGGGCGCCATAGGTGCAAAAAGCAAGCAATCGGTGATGTCGGCCAAAACGACCAATGCCACCTACGCCAACGCCGCCAACGCAGTGCTCAATCAGGCCACGCGGACGTTTGCCGGGCTGCTGGCGGCCAACCCGGCGACGAAGAATTAGCAGGACCGAAGTGCGCCTGATGTTTTCCTGCCACGTATTCGACGCCTGGATGGCAGCCGCTGGATAGGCTTTCGCCGCAACGGGCGATGCGGCGGCTGAAGCCAATTCCAGCACGGACTTGAGGCATACTTGTGCAGTGACCCTCAAGACCAAATTCCTCGACATCGCCCTCGCGCCGCTCGATAACGCACGACTGCAAAATCTTTGCGGGGCGCTGGATGAAAATCTGCGCCAGATCGAGGCGGCCTTCGATGTCACCATCAGCCGCCGCGGCCAGCATTTCCGCATCGGCGGAGAGCCGCCGCAAGCGCGGCTGGCGGCCAGGGCCTTGCAACATTTCTACGAACAGGCGGGCGACGCCCTGTCGATCGACGAAATCCAGCTCGGCCTGATCGAAATCACACGCAACCGCAATGCGGCGGCGCAGCCGAATGCCGGTCTGCTGACGAGGAAGTCCGACCTGCATGGCCGCACGCCGAATCAGGCCAGGTACCTGCGCCACATCCAGGACCACGACATCACCTTCGGCATCGGCCCGGCCGGTACCGGCAAGACCTATCTGGCGGTCGCCTCCGCCATCGATGCCTTCGAACGCGACCTGGTCAGCCGCATCGTCCTCACCCGTCCGGCGGTCGAGGCCGGCGAACGGCTGGGCTTCCTGCCCGGCGACCTGGCGCAGAAAATCGATCCTTACCTGCGTCCACTGTACGATGCACTGTACGACCTGATGGGCTTCGAAAAGGTGTCCAAACTGTTCGAGAAACAGAGCATCGAGATCGCACCGCTGGCCTACATGCGCGGACGCACGCTGAATCATGCCTTCATCATCCTCGACGAGGCGCAGAACACCACGCCGGAACAGATGAAAATGTTCTTGACCCGCATCGGCATCGGCGCCAAGGCCGTGGTCACCGGCGACGTGACGCAGATCGACCTGCCGCGCGGGCAGAAGTCCGGACTGGTCGAAGCGCGCCGCATCCTGGCCGACGTGCGCGGCCTGGCGTTTACCGACTTCGACGCTTCCGACGTCGTGCGCCATCCGCTGGTGGCACGCATTGTCGATGCCTACGAGAAACACGGTGCCGTCCGTCAGACCCCGCCTGCCTGAGTTGCGCCTTTCGGTCCAGTATCCCGGCGGCAAGGACGGCGCACCGACTCGCCCGCAGCTTCGCCGCTGGGTGCGCGCGGCCTGCACCACGCCGGCCGAGGTGACTGTTCGTTTCGTCGGCAGCGAGGAGGGCCGAAGCCTCAACCGCGATTACCGCCAGAAGGACTACGCCACCAACGTGTTGTCCTTCCCCTACGAATCTGGCGCCCGCCTCAGCGGCGATCTGGTGCTGTGCCTGCCGGTCGTGGCAAGCGAGGCCGGGGAACAGGGGAAGTCGCTGCAAGCCCACTTCGCCCACCTGATCGTGCATGGTATGCTGCATTTGCAGGGCTATGACCACGAGACCGGCCGCGCCGATGCCGAACGCATGGAAGCGCTGGAGCAGAAGATTCTCGATACTCTGGGTTATCCCGATCCTTACGCGTAAATAATGGACCCATCCAGTAGACCCAGTCTGATCGAACGGCTTTCCGCTCTTCTGCTGCGCGAGCCAGAAGACCGCGAACAACTCCTGGCACTGCTGCATGGCGCCTTCGAGCGCCATCTGATGGACGCCGATGCACTGTCCATCATCGAAGGCGCTTTGTCCGTCGCCGACATGGCGGTACGCGACATCATGGTGCCGCGGGCGCAGATGGACGTGGTGGATATCAACGATACGCCGGAGCGGATCGTCGAGATCGTGCTCGAAACGGCCCACTCGCGCTTTCCCGCGATCGGCGAGAGCAAGGACGACGTGCTCGGCATCCTGCTGGCCAAGGACCTGTTGCGCTATTTTGCCGGCAAGGAATTCGACCTGCGCGACACGCTGCGCCCGGCGATCTTCATTCCCGAGTCGAAGCGGCTGAACGTGCTGCTGCGGGAATTCAGGGCGTCGCGCAACCACATGGCGATCGTGGTCGACGAATACGGCGGCGTCGCCGGACTGGTCACCATCGAAGACGTGCTGGAGCAGATCGTCGGCGACATCGAAGACGAATACGACTTCGACGAAACCGCCGACAACATCGTCAGGGACAACACCGGCCGCTACCGGGTCAAGGCCGTAACCGAAATCGGCGACTTCAACGCCGCTTTCGCCACCGGATTTTCGGACGAGCATTTCGATACCGTGGGCGGTCTGGTGATTCATCACCTGGGACGCCTGCCCAAGCGCAACGAGGTGGTCAACATCGAGGGCCTGCGCATGCAGATTCTGCGTGCCGACAGTCGTCGCGTGCATACGCTGCTGGTCGATCCGCAGAAGGATCTGCCGCTCGCAACGCCTCTCGCCGCGGACGAATGACCCTGCGGCGACCCGCCGTTGCCATGCGCGCGGCAAGTGCCGCGTTTGTTCTGGGCGCATTCTGCGTCCTCGGTTTCGCCCCATTCGGCGTGTCACCGGCGCCGACTCTTGCACTGGGCGGCCTGTTCTTCCTCTGGTGCAAGGCAAGCACCCCGCGCCAAGCAATGCTGCTCGGCCTGGCCTGGGGCGCGGGCTGCTTCCTGTTCGGCGTGTCGTGGATCTACGTCAGCCTTTCGCAATTCGGCGGCATGGCGCCGCCAGCCGCCGCCGGTGCAACCCTGCTGTTCTGCGTCTACCTCGCCCTGTTTCCCGCCCTGGCCGGCGGCTTGCTGCTGAGCTGGCGCAGCAACACAAACCGCGATGTGCTGCTGTTCGCCGGCTTGTGGACGCTCACCGAATGGCTGCGCGGCACATTATTCACCGGCTTCCCCTGGCTCGCCGTCGGCTATTCGCAAAGTCCGCCGAGCCCGCTGGCCGGCTGGGCATCGGTACTCGGCGTCTATGGCGTCGGTTTCATTGTCGCCTTGATCGGCGGCTTGCTTGGGCAAATGAGCAAGCAGATGAGCTTCGCCGGCTGGCGCAGGCCGGCGGCATGGCTCTCGATAATTGCGCTGCTCGGCCTCGGCGGCTTGCTGCGGAGAATGGACTGGACGCAAGCGGCAGGCGTACCCGTCACCGTTAGCCTGCTGCAGGGCAACGTGCCGCAAAGCCTGAAGTGGGATCCGAAGCGGCTGCCGCTGTCGGTAGATACCTATCTAAGGCTGGCCAAAGCCCACCCGGCAACCCTCACTGTATTGCCCGAAACAGCCCTGCCCCTGTTCTTCAACGAAGTGCCGCGCGAGGTCCTGCGCGGCTTGACCAGCCACGGCAGTGCGCTGATCGGCGTCGCCGTCAGTACCACCGACGGTGGCTATACCAACGGCGCGGTGACGCTGACCACGGCGCTTGCCCCTGCCGCCTACGCCAAGCGCCACCTGGTGCCCTTCGGCGAATACGCGCCGCCGGGCTTTGCCTGGTTCTTCCGCTTTGCGCACATTCCGATGTCGGATTTCACCGCCGGTCCGCCGCGTCAGGAGCCGCTGAACATTGCCGGACAGCGCATCGCGCCCAACATCTGCTACGAGGATCTGTTCGGCGAGGAATTGCTCGGCGCATTGCCGGCAGCGACCTTGCTGGTGAATATGTCCAACACGGCGTGGTTTGGCGATTCGCTGGCGCAGCCGCAACACTTGCAGATCGCCCAGTTGCGCGCCATCGAAACCGGCCGTGTGATGCTGCGCGCGACCAACACGGGCATGACCGCCATGGTGGGCCCGGATGGCGCCATCATTGCCGCGCTGCCGCCGTTCACCTCCGCCGCGCTGGTGGTCCAGGCCCAGGGGCGCAGCGGTTTGACGCCGTATGCGCGCTGGGGCAACCTGCTGGCGCTGCTGATCGCCGCCGGCGCTTGCCTGACCGCTCTGCGCAGGAAGAAAACCTAGAGCTTGTAAGCCGCGAGATCGATGGTAAGCGTCGGCCGTCCCATGGCCTTCATGGCAGCGCAGAGAAAGCGGCGCGCCTCCGGCGTCAGCGGGTCATAGTCGGCCGGTTTGAAATCCAGGGCGAGCAGCAGAATCTGGTCGACCAGCAGCATTTTCCCCATGGGATTTGGAGTTTCCAGCCCGGCGGCGAGGAATTTCTCGGCGATCCAGTGCCGCGCGCTGGCAGCATCGAAAGCAGCCAGATCTTCTGCGCCCAAGGGAAAAGCATAACGCTCGCCGTTCTTCAAAACCACGCTGACAAGATGATCCACGGTAGGGCTCCTTTGCGTATTGTTGACTTGACGCAGATGATACCGGAAGCGACGGCAGCCGCCGGCTTGTCGCGATGGAAATGGCTCACTATTGACCGCAAGTCGCGCAGGTCCATAATTGAAGTTTCATCTATCAGAGGATCCGCGATGCCTTCCCGGTTTACCCTGGCTTCGCTGTTCGCACTTGCGTTCGGGCTGCTGCTGGCCTTCCCGGCGCTGCCGCAGACCGGGCAGCGGGCGCTCGCCGCGCAGGCCGCAAAGACAGACGGCAGGCGTATCGCGCTGGTGATCGGCAACGGCGATTACCAGTACCCCGACAACCTGCCCAAGCTGGCCAATCCGACCAACGACGCGCAGGACATCGCCGAAGCCCTGCGCGGTTTCGGTTTCGAAGTCATCGAGCGCAAGAACCAGACGCTCGAAGCCATGAACCAGACCATCGCCGAATTCGGCAGCCGCATCGGCGGCAGCGAAGCGGCGCTGTTCTACTTTGCCGGGCACGGCATCCAGGTCAAAAACCAGAACTACCTGATGCCGGTGAATGCCAAGATCGACAGCGAAGCCGCCGTGCCCTACCAGGGCGTGGACATGAACCGGATCCTCGACGAAATGGACAATGCCAGGAGCGCCGTCAACATCGTCATGCTCGATGCCTGCCGCAACAATCCGATCAGCGGCAAATTCCGCTCCGGCAAGTCGCGCGGTCTGGCCAGTCCGGGCAGCGCGCCGCAAGGCACCGTCATCGTCTATGCCACCGATCCGGGCAACGTCGCCGCCGATGGCGAAGGCCGCAACGGACTGTTCTCGGCCGGACTGCTGAACGCCTTCAAAGGCGGGGATTTGAGCCTCGACGGCGTCCTCACGACGGCCAGCGAGTATGTCGAACAGAAGAGCGTCGAAAGCGATCCGACCCGGAAGCAGACGCCCTACGTCAATGGTCCGAAGACGGTACAGAAGAACTTTCATTTCCGCGTCACCGTCGATCCCGGCCGCGGCGAGATTGAAAAGACCTTCTGGACCAGCATCGAGCGCAGCACCGATGCGACCGACTTCGAAGCCTATCTGCGCAAGTACCCCAAAGGCAGCTACCGGTCGCTGGCGGAGAACCAGCTCAGGCGGCTGAAAGCCAGCCAGCCGGCAGCGCCAAGACCGGCGGCAGTCGCCGTGCCGCCAGCGCCGACTTCTGCGCCCATGACCAGCGCAGACCCCGAAACCCAGTTCTGGAACGAAGTGAAGAGCAGCGGCGCGCGGGACTACTTCGACATCTATCTCAAGCAATACCCGAAAGGCAAGTACGTCGCGCTGGCGAAGTTCGAACTCAAGAAGCTGGACGATCATGACAAGGCCGAACGGATGCGGGAAGCCGCGGAGAAGGAACAGGCCGCGCAGCGCGCCGAACAGGCGGCGTGGGATGAAGCCAAGGCCGGCACCAGCGCCACGGCCTACAGCGTTTATCTGGATCGCTACCCCAATGGCCGTTACGCGGCACTGGCGCAATCAGCCCAGCAGAGGTTGCTGCGCGAAGAAGATGCGCAATGGAAGACGGCACTTGACGCCGCGACGCGGCCCGCGATGCAGGCCTACCTGGCAAAGTACCCGAACGGTCGCTACGTGGCGCAGGCCAGACAGAAGGAAAAGGATTACCAACCCGTCGCGCCCCGGCCACAAGTGCCCGCAGCAACTCTGGCGATGGCGCCGGCCACCTACACCGCCGCGCGTCCGACGGAGATACCCGCGACCAGCGTCAGCGGTTATCCGAACAAGCCGCTGCGGATTATCGTGCCCTTTGCCCCCGGCGGGGCCAGCGACATTGTGGCCCGTGTGCTGTCCCAAGCGCTGGCGCAACGCCTGGGCCAAGCGGTCATCGTGGAGAACCGTCCCGGTGCCGGCGGCATGATCGGCGTCGAAGCCGTCGCCAAGTCCGCGCCCGACGGCTACACCCTGCTCATGGGCAGTTCTGCGAACATTTCGATAGGTTCGCAGCTGTACCGCGGCTTGCCGGTCAATGTCGCCACCGATCTCCTGCCGGTTGCCGTGCTTACCAAAGCGCCGATGATGCTGGTGGTCAATTCCGGCAGCCCCTACGTCAGTCTGCGCAATCTGGTCGACGATGCGCGGCGCAAACCGGGTCAACTCACGTACGCGACGAGCGGAATGGGCGGCGCATCGCATATCGCCGGAGTGGCGTTCACGGCGGAAGCCGGCGTCCAGATAATCCACGTTCCCTACAAAGGGTCCGGACCCGCGATCGTCGACTTGCTCGGCGGCCAGACCACTCTCGCAATCATCGAACCGGCGTCGGTCGCGCCCAATGTCAAGTCGGGAAGACTTCGTGCCCTGGCCGTTACCGGCGACCGGCGCCAGCCGGACTTCCCTGACCTCCCCACCTTTGCAGAGTCGGGCATGCCGGGCGTGGATGTCAATCCGTGGAATGGTA
>Ga0209211_10001840_pt1 | contig 38426 bp, 24 predicted proteins | sample RifGroA2_FD_183992 | JGI IMG/M metagenome (GOLD analysis project Ga0209211, IMG submission 183992) | Groundwater microbial communities from Rifle, Colorado, USA - Groundwater A2 (SPAdes) (version 2) | ecosystem: Environmental > Aquatic > Deep subsurface > Groundwater | place: Rifle, Colorado...
CGCCAAGAACGTAGACCGCACCAACTTCCCCGGCAACCAGGGCGGCCCGCTGATGCACGCCATCGCCGGCAAGGCCATCTGCTTCAAGGAAGCGATGAGCCCGAAGTTCAAGGAATACCAGACGCAGGTCCTGAAGAACGCCCGCAAGCTCGCCCGCGAGCTGCAGGGCCGCGGCTACCGCATCGTCTCCGGAGGCACGGACTGCCACCTGATGAGCGTGGACCTGCGGGCCAAGAACATCACCGGCCTCGACGCCGAGAAGGCGCTGGACAAGGCCGGGATTACGGTGAACAAGAACACCATCCCCTTCGACCCGCAGAAGCCGATGGTCACCAGCGGCATCCGCCTGGGCACCCCGGCCATCACCACCCGCGGCATGAAGGAGAAGCAGATCACCCTCGTGGCCGGCCTGCTCGACGAGGCCATCACCCACGCCTCCGACGACAAGGCCCTGAAGGGGATCAAGGAGCAGGTCAAGCAGCTCTGCGCCGGCTTCCCCATGTACCCCGGCTTCGAGAATTAAACTCCAAGCCAGAAAAGAGAAAGCCGCGCACGGGCGCGGCTTTCTTTTTTAATTGCGGAAAACCCGGGCTCCTTCGGCCACCTCCCTTGGCGGAATTTGTTTATAATATGGGAACCCGGCGCGCTTTTCTTAGCGCCGGGGCAAGGATGAAGGACCGATGAAAAAATATTTACTGCTTCTGCTGACGGCACTGGGCTGCGGCTGCGCGGCGCCGGCTATCTACAATGCGGCCGGCCGGGGCGACCTGGCGCGCGTGCAGGCACTGCTGGCCTCGGGCACGGACCCCAACCAGCGCACAAGCCTCTACGCCAACGAGACGGCGCTGCACCAGGCGGTCATCTATTCCCGCCTGGATGTAGCCAAGTACCTGCTGGACCACGGCGCCGACCCCAACGCCGAAGCTTCCACGAATACCATGGGGCATGAATCAAACAACGGCACGCCGCTGATGTACGCGGCCTGCCATGGAAAGAACACCATGGTGCAGCTGCTGCTGGAGCGCGGGGCCGACCCGGACCCGCGGCCGGCCCGCTGCGTGAGCGGGCGCTACAGCATGTCGGACGGCGACGAGGGCTCAACGCCGCTCCAGGTAGCCGAGAGGCGCGGGCACACGGTGGTGGCCCGGCTTATCAAAGAGGCCATCTCCTCCCGGCTGGGGCTGACCACGGGCACCGCCAGGAACGCCGGCGAATACGGCCCCATAGTGGGCGCGCTGCTCAAGGACTACTACGGCGGCGGCAAGACCATAGCCGTGGCGGGCTTTTCCTATGCCGACGGCCGGGTTTCCTCGGACGGCAACATAGTCGCCGAGCGCGTCACCACGGAGCTCATAAAGACGAAGAGGCTTAAAGTAGTGGAGCGCAAGGAGATACAGAAAGTTCTGGGCGAATTGCGCCTGCAGAGCGCGGGGGCCATCGACCAGGCTTCAGCCAAAAAGATCGGCAGCATGCTGGGCGCGGACCTCATCGTTATCGGCACCCTGGCCGAATTGCCGGGGAACAAACTGGAGCTGAACGTCCGCATGGCCGGAGTGGAATCGGGGGAGGCCATAAGCGCCGTTTCCGGCCACGTCGTGAAGGACTGGATCAATTAGGCGCCGCTCCCGGACTTGTCCGCACAAAACAGAACCGCCGGGAGAGCCCGGCGGTTCGTCATTTAGGGCGGAGCGCCGGCTAGCGCCAGCGGTCCTCTTTGCCCCAGTTCAGGGCTAAAATTCCGCCGGCGAAAAGCAACACGCTGAGCACGCCCATGCCTATGGACGGCGCGCGGGACACGGCCTCCGCGGGGCTGAAATAAAGGTACATCTGGTAGCTCACGCCGGCAAGGCCGGCGAGCGCGCAGACGGCGGCGACCATTTTTACCAGGATGAGCTTCGCGTCCTTCCCCTGCGGCGCGGCCGGGGCCGGAGCGGGTCTGTCCACCTTCACCGAGGACTCGCCGCCGGCAAGGCCGAGCAGTTTCTTCACGAGGGCCAGTTCGCGCGCGTCCAGCCAGACGCCCTCGCAGACCTGGCATTTATCCACCAGCAGCAGCGGGTTCACCAGCCCGCCGCGGGACATTTTCGCCTTGCAGGCGGGGCAGTCGTGGCCTTCGGGCTTGGGATCGATGAGCGCCAGGTCGGCCTGGGCGCCGCCCTGCGACTGCCTGAGCAGGGCTTCCAGCTCGCCCTTCTCGAACCAGATCCCGGAGCAGCCAGGGCAGACGTCGAGCGGGATATTTCCCAGCGCGGGGGTCTCCACCAAAACCTCGGAAGCACATTTAGGACAATTTATCATAGGGTTACGCCAGTCTCCTCTTGGAATCTCCGGTTCCAGCCGGACAGCCGGAACCGGACCGCTACATTCTAACTTTTAATCCCCGCCGCCACTACTCGGTCAGGCGCTGCCAGCTGGGCGGCATATTGCGCGTCAGCTCTATATTCTTGAATTTGCCCGAGGACATGGGCCCCAGCTTTTTGGCGCAGTCCACCATCCGCTTTATCCCCTCGTCCAGGCCGGTCTGAGGACCGGGTTTGAAGACGCGGCTGAACTTGTCGTGGCTGGAGAAAGCGTGCACCACCTCGTTGCGGGCGGGCAGGAACTTCAGGTCGCAGTTGACGCCCATCGCGGCGGCTATGCGCTCGGCCAGGTCGCGCACGGTATAAGCCTGGTCGGCGCCGATATTGAACACCTCGTTGCGGGCGGCGGGCAGGTCCGGCGCCGCGGCGATATAGGGCGCCACGTCGCCGACGTAGCTGAAAGCCCTGGTCTGCAGGCCGTCGCCGAACACCGGCAGCGGCTCGCCCTTCATGATATTGTTCACGAAGATGCCCAGCACGTTGCGGTACGGGTCGCCGTGGTTCTGGCGCTCGCCGTAGACGTTGTGCGGCCTGAAGATCGTGTAACTCAGGCCGAACATCTCGGCCGCGGCCTTCAGGTCCAGCTCCACCGCGTACTTGGCCACCCCGTACGGGTCCTTGGGCAGCGGTGCGAGGTCCTCGGTCATGGGCACCTGGTTGGCGCCGTAGACGGCGATGCTGGAGGTGAAGACGAAATGCTTCACGTCGTGGCGCACCGCGCGGTTGATCAAATTGATGGAGCCGGTCAGGTTGTTCTCGTAGTTGAACTTGCGGATGAAGTGGCTCAGCCCCTCGGCCGCGTAGGCGGCCAGGTGGTAGACATAGTCGAACTTGTGCTCGGCGAAAACCTTGTCGAGCAGCGCCTCGTCGGTGACGGAGCCCCGCACGAAGATATGGCCCGGCCCGACATTCTCCCTGAAGCCGCCGGACAGGTCGTCGAGCACCACGGTCCGGTGGCCGGCTGCCAGCAGCGCGTCCGCCACGTGCGAACCGATAAAGCCGGCGCCGCCGGTGATAAGGCTGGTCTTCTTGTCTGCCATGTTTCCCCCTTACTTCGCTTTCGCTTCGTACAGCGCGTCGCGCCGCAGGCCCAGCTGGTGCAGTTTGAACTTGAGGATGGTGTTAAGGATCTTCAGGCCGTAGACCACCGCCTTGCCGAACGGCATCTGAGAGTTCTCGTCGCGGTAGCGCGTCTGGTGCGCCACCTCGGCTATCCTGAACTTGCGCATCGCGGCCTGCAGGATGATGTCGGTGTCGAAATCGAACTTATTGGAGAACCGCTCGAACGGCACCGCCTCTAGCACCGCGCGGGAATAGGACCTGAAGCCGTTGTGGTAGTCGGTCAGGGTGGTGCCGAAGGAGAGGTTCTCCAGACCGGTCAGGAAGCGGTTGGGGATGTACTTCCAGAGCGGCATGCCGCCCTCCAGCGCGCCGCCCTCGAGCATGCGCGAGCCGGTCACCATGTCGGCCCGGCCGGCGGCGATGGGCTCTATGAACTTCGGCGTCAGCGTAGGGTCGTACTGGTGGTCGGAGTGCACCATCACCACTATGTCGGCGCCTTTCTTCAGCGCCTCGCGGTAGCCGGTCTTCTGCGCGGCCCCGTAGCCGCCGTTCTTCTCGTGGCTCACCACGGTAATGCCCAGCCGTTTAGCAACGGCCACCGTATCGTCGCTGCTGCCGTCGTCCACCAGGATCAGTTCGCTGATCCCCGCCTTCGGGATATCTTTGAAGGTGGTCTCCAGTATGTGGCCGGTATTGTAGGCCGGCATGATGATTATGACTTTAGGGGTATCGCTCATTTTTTCTGGCTCCTCAGGTAGAGTTCGCGGAGATAATTCTGCGGCGCCGGGCCGGGCCCGGGCGCGTCCTCGATCTTGTAGACCATCAGCAGGCGGTACTCCCATTTGCTGTTGCGCATGTCCGCCCAAAGCTGCCGCGCGTGGCGGTCCCACCAGGCCGAGAACACGGCCATGGACCGCTCGTTCCAGGGGAACAGGCGGTAGGTCTCGCCCACGCGCAGGGCCTCGCCGAGGTTGAGGAAAATATGGGTGATACCGGCGGCCTTGAGCCGGGCCTGCAGTTCCTCCGGGGTGGCGGATCCGGCGGCGGCCCGCACCAGCAGGCTGTCGTCGTAGACGGAGGAGGCCGAGAACTTGCGCCCGCAGTAGTAGCCGCGGGATTCGCCGACGAACAGCACGCGGCTGTCCGGCGGCAATTCGGCGTTGATATATTCCATCGCCGCGTAGTAGGGAGTGGGGTAGGTGGAGTGCTGCACGCGCAGGTAATCGGCGCGCTTCTGCAGGCCGAACACCACCTGCCAGCCCTCCTGCGACTCGGCGAACATGCTGAGCCATCGCGCGCCGTACAGGCCGGAGAAGAGCAGCAGGCCGAGGAACAGCCAGCGCAGCGCCCGCTGCCGGGCGCCGGTGAACAGCGCGGCGAACAGCACGCTCATCACGGCCAGGCCGGGCAGCAGGTAGCGCGGCATGGTGGTGGAGAGGGCCCACAGGGCCCACATCACCGCCGAGAACAGCGCCAGGTGCCGCAGCGCGGCTTTCTCCAGGCGCAGAACGAAGGGCAGCGGCGCGCAGAGCAGGATGAACGGGCCGATGAAATCGGCGTTGCCGGCGCCGGCCATGGTCAGGCGCCAGGGGTGGGAGAGGAACTGCCAGAAGCCGGCCAGGCTGCCGAAGGCGGCGCGCAGGTCGCGCGCGAAACAGTCCGAGTTGAACACGGCCCATTTGAAGGGCTCCACCGCCTGACCGCCGAAGAGGCCGTGGAAATAGGGGTACAGCGGGTTGCCGTGGAAGACCAGGTTCTTGACCATCCACGGCGAGAAGACCAGGCCGGCCACCGCGCCGAAGACCAGCGCCTGCTTCACGGCGGGCAGGCCGCGGCCGCCTTCGGCGGGCCGGCGCAGCAGCAGCAAGGCCAGGCCGGCCACCACGGCGAACAGGGAGGTGTACTTGGTGCCTCCCGCCAGGCCGGCCAGGATGCCGGCCAGCAGCAGCGTCCTGTCGAAGGGACCGGTGGCCGCGGTCTCGCGGGCCGTGAACAGGAACAGGGCGTAGGCCGCCAGCAGGCTGAACCAGGCCGCGCCCACCTCCACGCCGGTGGTGCCCAGGTTCAGGCCTGTCATCGGCATGCCCAGGAAGATCACACAGGCCGCCAGGCCCGCCGTCACGCCGGCGTAGCGCCGGCCCATGGCGAACAGGGTGCCGCACAGCGCGGCCCCGGAGGTAAAATGCAGCAGCTTGGCCAGCGTGTCGTCCGAGACCAGCAGCGCCGCGGCGTAAAGCATCTGCATCAGCAGCGGCGAAGCGGAATGCAGGTTGTCCGGCGCGGCCAGCAGCCGGCCCTCGTTGATATAGAAGGCTGGCGTACCCAGATGGTAGACCAGCGAGTCGAAGAAGATCTCCGGCGCGAGCGTCAACACCAGGGTGGACGCGCCCAGGAGGAACAGCACGAAGAGCAGCACCAGGTCCAGTCCCGAGAACTTTATGGCCATCACCTCGGCCCGGAGGGCGGCCAGCTGCGGGCCCAGATCGGCGCGGAAGCGCGCGGCCCCGGCGGCGAGGCCGCAGGCCAGCAGCGCTATCAGCGCGGAGGAGTTCAACAGCCCGGCGGCGCCCAGCCCCAGCGTGAGCAGAGAGAGCGCGCCGAAACCGAGCCCCAGGGAGAACAGCAGCCAGTCCAGCGCGCCGATATCTTTATTATCACGCCCCGCCGCGGCGCGCAGCAGCAAACCGCCGGCGGAGAGCGCGAACAGCGTAAAAACGGCCAGCAGGCCCAACTGCGGGAGGTACTGCAGCAGCGCGCCGGCCCTGTTCAGGTTGGCCAGCCAGAGCGGCGGATCGAAAGGTGGCAGGCGGAAGAAATTATTCTGGGCCTTGTAATTGATCAGCACCGCCAGGGTCCAGGCCGCGAAACCGGCGGGCAACAGCCAGGCAGCAAGACCGGAACCGGCGGGGGCGGGGACGGCGGCCTGCCGCGCGGTTTCTTTGCGTTTATTCTTCGCCATATTAATAGAAATGATAGTTTACAAAAAAATACCGCCGCATTGGTCCGGCGGGGCGGCGGCGCGCCTCCGGAAGCACGTCTTTTTTTGTAATATGGGCTTATGAGGAAAGCCGCTTTCCTGGTTTTAGCCCTGCTGCTGCCCGCCGCCGCCGGAGCCGCTCCGGACGCCGCGCCGCGGCAAAGTTCGCCCGAGGTGCGGGCGCTGCTGGAAAAAGTGGACCGGCTCTACCGCAGCTCCCGCTCCTGGGCGCGCATAGAAATGGAGGTAGTAACCCCTGACTGGCGCCGGACCCTCACCATGGATTTCTGGACCGAGGGACTGGACAAAACCTTCATCCGCGTCAAAGCCCCGGCCCGCGACGCCGGCGCCGCCACCCTGCGCAAGGGCGCCGAGATGTGGAATTACTTCCCCAAGATAAACAAAGTGATGAAGGTTCCTCCGTCGATGATGATGGGCTCGTGGATGGGCTCCGACTTCACCAACGACGACCTGGTGAAGGAAAGCACGCTGATGGACGACTATTACGGGGAATTTTTCTCCCCGGAGAAGCCGGACCCGGCGCTGCATTATCTCCGGCTCAGGCCCGCCGCCGGGACGGTCTCGCTGTGGGCCGCCATCGAGCTGGTCATCCGCAAATCCGACCTGCTGCCGCTGCGCGAGGACTACTACGACGAGAAGGGCCGCCTGCAGCGCTACATGGAATTCTCCGACATCGCCCCGCTGGGAGGCAGGACCATGCCGCGGGTCATGCGCATGGTGCCGCTCTCCAAGGCCGGCCACAGCACCACGATACGCTACCTCGACGCCGGCTTCGACGGCGCCCTGCCGGCCGACACGTTCACGCTGCGCAACCTGCAGCGCGCGGCGGTAAAATAATGCTGACCTTCAGGATGGCCTTGCGCAACGTCCTGCGCAACCGGCGGCGCTCGCTGCTGACCGGGCTGATGATGGCCGGCGGCTTCGTCCTGTTCTCGGCCACCATCGGGCTCTCCGAGGGCACCTACGGCTCCATCATAGACATGTTCACCCGCAGCCGCACCGGCCACGCGCAGGTGCACGCCGCCGGCTACCTGGAGAAACCCTCCCTCTACCGCGCCATCTCCGACATGGGCCGCGCCGGCCGCGTGCTGGACGGGCTGCCGGAGATAAAGGCCTGGGCCCCGCGCGTCTACGCGCCGGCGCTGGCCTTCGCCGGCAGCAAGACCGTCGGGGCGCAGGTGATGGGCATAGACCCGGCCCGCGAGCGGCGGGCCATGCGCCTGGAGACGCAGCTGGCCGACGGAGCTTTCGTGGCCGACGCCCCCTCGCCGGGCGTGGTGATCAGCGCGCGGCTGGCCTCGGCGCTGAATATAAAGACCGGCGACGAGTTCTCGCTGATAGGCCAGGGGGCCGACGGCTCTATCGCCAACGACAATTTCAGGGTGGCCGGCGTGCTGTCGGCCACCGAATCCGCTTTCGAGGCCCCGTGGTGCCTGATGCACATAGACAGGGCCCGCGAGTTCATGGCGCTGGGCGGGCGCGCCCACGAGATAGCGCTGGTCTTCACCGACTACCGCAAGGCCCGCGAGGACGCCGCCCTGGCCGCGGCCGCCCTGGCCGACCCCGCGCTCGACGTGCAGCCCTGGCAGGTGACCGAAAAGGAGTTCTACCAGGCCATGCTGCTCGACAAGAAAGGCGGCGATATCACCAACCTTATCATCATGGCCATCGTGGCCGTGGGCGTGCTGAATACGCTGCTGATGGCAGTGCTGGAGCGCACCAGGGAATACGGCGTGCTCAAGGCCCTGGGCACGCGGCCGGCCGCCATCTTCCGGCTGATCATGGCCGAGGTGCTGCTGCTGGCCCTGGTCTCCTGCGCCGCCGGGGCGCTGGCCGCCCTCGGACTGAACCATTACCTGTCCGGGACCGGCATACCGATACCCGACCCCGTCAGCTACGGCGGAGTGAAGTTCACGCGCATGCTCTCAGCGGTGACCTCGCGCACTTTCACCCAGCCGGCCGTCACCGTGCTGGCGGCCGCGCTCATAGTCGGCATCTTCCCGGCGCTGAAAGCCGCCCGCATCACGCCGGTGCGGGCCCTGGGGAGCAGATGAACTTTTACCTGAAACTAGCCTGGCGCAACAATTTGCGCAACAAACGCCGCACCGGCCTGGCCGCTCTGGCCGTCGGGCTGGGCCTGGCCGCGCTCATCTTCACCGACGCGCTGTCCGTGGGCATGCTCTCGGGCATAGTGGACACGGCCACCGGCACGTTCATGGGCCAGGCGCAGGTGCACCGCCGCGGTTTCAAGGACACGATGGACGCGGACCTGTTCGTCGCGGAAGGGCCCGCGCTGCTGGCCCGCCTGGCCGCCGACCCGCTGGTGGCCAGGGCCGCGCCCCGCACCGTCTCTTTCGCCATGATAGCCTCGCCGTCCAACTCCGCCTCGGTGCTGCTCTACGGCCTGGAGCCGGCCGCCGAGCGCGGCGTCTCGCGCCTGGACCGGGCTCTGAAGGCCGGGGAGTACCTGGCCGGCGACGCCGCGACCATAGTCATAGGCGCCGCGCTGGCCTCCACGCTGGAGGTGGAGATTGGCGACAAGGTGGTGCTGACCGCGGCTGCCGCCGGCGGCGGCGACCTGGCCCAGGCCATGTTCCGGGTGGGCGGCATCCTGGATACCGGCTCGCGCGCGATGGATTCCAACCTGGCCTTCGTCCGCCTGGCCAAGGCGCAGGAACTGCTCAACCTCGGCGGCAATTTCCACGAGATAGCGGTCGCTTTTCACAGCATAGACCATGCCGAGAACGCGGCCCTGCCTTTCTGGACGGAGTACGGCGCCGGCGGCAACGAGGCGCAGGGCTGGCCGCAGCTGGTGCCGGAACTGGGCGCCGCGCGCGGCATGTCGGCCTTCGGCATCTTTATCACCGCCGTGATCCTGTCGGGCATAGTGGCCCTCGGCATCACGAACACCCTTTTTATGTCCCTCTACGAGCGCATGTTCGAGTTCGGAGTGCTGCGCGCCGTGGGTACGCGGCCGGCGCGCATGGCGCTGATGATAGTCTCCGAGGCCGCCGTGCTGGCCCTGCTCAGCGCCGCGGTGGGCATGGCCATAGGCTGGCTGGCCTCGCAACTGACCGGCATCTACGGCCTGGACTACACCGGCGTGGACTTCGCCGGCGTCACCATCCTGGAGCCCATCCGCCCCAAGTTCCGCCCCCTCCAGTACTGGCTCTACCCCGCTTGCCTCTTCCTCTTCACCCTTTTGGTAAGCCTGTACCCCGCCCTCTACGCCGCCCGCATGAACCCCATAAAGGCGATGAGGAAAAGCTTATGAATGGCAACGAGGGTACGCCTTCTCCGGGTACGCTCGGCCACACCGTGGCCTCGCTCTTTCGCTCCGGCTCGGCGCTTACGCAAGCCTCGCCTCCGCGAGGCCCCTCCGAAGGCATACCCTCGTCGCCATTTCAACATTCAGCAGCCGTAATGGGATCGGCCTGGGAGGGGTGGCAAGGGTATGGTTCCGGAGGGTCGTCACGGACCGCAGCCGCTTGCGTAGCGCGGCAAGGGAGTGACGAGCGGCGCGCACGGTGTGCGCGACCGCGTGCCCGACGGGGCCATGCCCTTGCCAGGCCCCCGACTGGGCATCTCGCGGAAAATTTAGCGAATAGACTTTAGATCGTATTTTTGGAACTTATATGGAAAAAGAATTTGTCATAGAAGCCAAAGGTGTTACCAAGACTTACGCCGAGGGCGAGGTGAAGGTGCACGCCCTGCACCCGGTGGACCTGGCCGTGCGGCGGGGCGAGTTCACAGCCATCGCCGGCCCCAGCGGCTCCGGCAAGACCACCCTGCTCAACATCGTCAGCGGCCTCGACCTGCCCACCTCCGGCCGGGTAAAGCTGGCCGGCCGGGAGATCAGCGCCATGAGCCAGGGCGAGCTGTCCGACTTCCGCCGCGACCACATCGGCCTCATCTTCCAGGCCTACAACCTCATCCCAGTGCTCACCGTCGGAGAGAACGTGGAATACGTCCTGCTGCTGCGCGGCGTGCCGCCCGGCGAGCGAGCCGAGCGGGTGCGCCGCGTGCTCGACGAGGTTGGCCTCGGCGGCAAGCGGGGCCGCTTCCCCTCCCAGCTCTCCGGCGGACAGCAGCAGCGCGTGGCCATAGCCCGGGCCATGGTGCCGGAGCCCGACCTAATCCTCGCCGACGAGCCCACCGCCAACCTGGACTCGGCCACCGGCTCGGCCCTGATGGACATGATGAAGGAGCTCAACGAGCGGCGCGGCATCACCTTCGTCTTCTCCACCCATGACCGCATGATCATGGATAAATCCTCGCGCCTGATCACCCTAAAGGACGGCCGGGTGGAGGCCGACACGCTGAAATGAAAAAGCTGGCCCTGCTGCTGCCGCTCTGCCTGGCCGCTCCGGCGCTGTGCGCGGAATTTTCACTCAAAGGCTATTTCAAGACCTACGCCTATTCCGTGGAGCCGGCCGATCTCCGGTCTTCTCCCGCGGATCAGCCCGATGGCCCCTACGCCGCCCTGGAGAACAAGCTGCGCCTGAAAGCAGGCTGGGGCGCCGGCCGCCTGAAAGCGGAGGCCGCCTACGAACTGGTATACAGCGCCAGGCCCGGCGAGCTGGCCCGCGCGCGGCCGCTGACGGCCGGCTACGGCTACCGGGTCTCGGACCCGGAACCTTTCCTCTCCCCCGCCGCCGGAGGAGAAGACAGGCCGGCCGCGCTGATCCAGAACCTGGACCGGGCCTACCTCACCTGGTCGCCACCGGCCTTCGACCTGTACGCCGGCCGCCAGCCCCTGGCTTTCGGCTCCGGCCGGGCAGTAAACCCCACCGACATCCTGGCACCCTACCCTTTCGGCACCATAGACACCGAGGAGCGGCGCGGCGTGGACGCGCTGCGGCTGAAAGTACCAAACGGCGAGATGGGAGAATTCGACGCCGGCTGGCTGCCCGGCCGGCGCTGGGCCGCCGGCGAGGGGGCCGGTTTCCTGCGCGCCCGCGACAGGCTGGCCGACGCCGATCTGACACTACTTGCGGCGGCCTTTAGGGGGAATTTAATGGCCGGGGCGGATATAGAGCGGGAATGGGGCGGGGCCATGCTGAGGGCCGAGGCCGCCCGGGTCTGGACCGGCAGCTTCGGCGGCCGTGTCCCCGGCGAAGATTTCGACAGGCTCACGGCCGGGGCCGAGTATAATTTCGGCCTGCTGGGCGGCACAGACGCCTGGCTGGAATACCATTATAACGGGGCCGGTGCGGCCGGGCCCGCCGGCTATGCCGCCCTGGCGGCCAAGACCGCCTATCGCGAGGCCAATGTGTACCTGCTGGGCCGCCACTACCTGGCCGGCGGGGCGGGCGCCCAGGTTTCGGCACTGGTTTCGGCCGGATTGGCCGCGATGTTGAACCTGGGAGATGGGTCCCTCTACGTCACGCCCTCGCTGGACTGGAACGCCGCCGAGAACCTTTATATCGGCGCCGGAGCCCTGCTGCCCTCCGGCCGGCGAGCCCGCTACAACGGCCTGTCGGCCTCCCCTGACTCGGAATTCGGCTTATACGACCGCTCCCTCTACGCCGCCGCCCGCTTCTATTTCTGAAGTTTCTGAAGGGGACGCTGCTTCCTATCTTCCTATTTTGCTGCCCAAGGTTCTTGTTAGGAAGATAGGAAGCAGCGTCCCCTGGTGTTTTTGGCTTCTATTTATTATAAAATACTTAATAATGGCGGTTTGCCCCTTTTCCGGGCGGTCGCGCAGGACGATTTACATATAAGGCAAGGAGCTGCATAAATGGCTAACAAGGTACTCGCGGAAATAGGCGTTATTGGCGGAACTGGCCTCTACGCCATGGAAGAACTCAAGATCCTCAAAGAAATAAAGATCAAAACCCCCTTCGGCGACCCTTCCGACAAGATCATACTCGGCACCCTGGCCGGCATCAAGGTGGCTTTCCTGCCCCGCCACGGCCGCAAACACGCCATGCTCCCCGGCGAGATCAACCAGCGCGCCAATATGTGGGCCCTCAAGTCCATAGGCGTAAAGACCATCATCTCGGCCAGCGCCGTCGGCTCCCTGCGCCAGGAGCTGCCCCCCACCCATTTCGTCTTCCCCGACCAGTTCGTGGACCAGACCAAGGGCCGCCCCTCCACCTTCTTCGGCAACGGCATAGTTGGCCATGTGCCGCTGGCAGAGCCTTTCTGCATGGCCATCTCCGACATGATGTACAAGGAAGCCGTGAAACTGGGCATTAAGGCCCACAAGGGCGGCACCTACTGCTGCATGGAAGGCCCCGGCTTCTCCACCAAGGCGGAATCCAATTTCCACCGCAAGATGGGTTACTCCATCATCGGCATGACCATGGCCACCGAGGCCAAGCTGGCCCGCGAGGCCGGCTTCCACTACGCGCCGGTCTCCCTGGTGACCGACTACGACTGCTGGAAGGAAGGCGAGGAAGTGGACCAGCACAAGGTCTCCGAGACCATGACCAAGAACATCCACAATATCCGCCGCCTGCTCGTGAAGATCATCCCCCTGGTGGCGGGGGCCGGCTGCCGCGGCAATTGCCCGGAGTTCATCAAGAACTCCCTGCTCACGCATAAAGAGAACTTCCCGGCCGCGACGTACAAAAAACTCAAGCTGATACTGGGGTAAAAAATGGCTAAAAAGCCCGTTCAGAAGAAGAGCGCCGGCTGGAAGAGCCGGCTGATAGAAGCGGCCAAAGACGCCCAGAAGAACGCCTATTGCCCGTACTCGCATTACCCGGTAGGGGCCGCCGTGATGACGGAGTCCGGCGCCATCTATACCGGCTGCAACGTGGAGAACGCCTCCTACGGCCTGGCCATCTGCGCCGAGCGCGTGGCCATCTTCAAGGCCGTCAGCGCCGGCGAGAAGAAGGTCATGGCCCTCGCCGTGTCCGCCAAGTCGGCCAAGCCCTGCGGCGCCTGCCGCCAGGTCATCATAGAATTCGCACCCAAGGACGCGCCGGTCTTCTACGTGGACTGGCACCCCAAGGCGAAGACAGCCAAGATCACCGGCACGCGCGCCGGCCGCCTGCTGCCGCAGGCCTTTGACCCGTCGGAAGCGGGTCTCTAAAATTTACTGGAGGAACAAAATGGACGTCAAAACCCTGACTAAACTCACCAAGTGGATGGAAACTACGGACCTGGAAGAGATCACCTGGAAAAGCGGCGACGAGAAGATAAGCCTCAAGATCAACAATAACCCCGAGCATAGCGCCACCATCGCCTCCTCGATGGAGCCGGTGCTGGCGCCCTCTATCGGCATCTTCCGCTTCGCCCGCCCGGGCAAGACGAACCTCCTCAAGGAAGGTTCCTCCGTGAAGAGCGGCCAGGAACTGGGCGTGGTGGAAGTGGGCAAAGATTTCAAGAGCGTCACGGCCCCCTCCAACGGCCTGCTCAAGATCATCTCCATAGAGGACGGCAAGCCGGTGGAATACGGCCAGCCCCTCTTCTTCTTCGAGCCCCGGTAAAACCCGGAACTACGCGGCAGCCCGGCGGCAACGCCGGGCGACGGAAAGCGGTGAACATGACTGCAAAGCCTTCCATAATCAAATGCCCCAAGTGCGGCTACCTGCCGAACATGCTGGGCGACACCTGCCTTAAGTGCAATACGCGCCTGGAGAAGGTCTGCGGCGATTGCGGCTTTGCCAACTCGGTAGAGAAGAACTACTGCGACCAGTGCGGCGCCGTGCTGGCGCTGCAGCCACCGCCCAAGGCCGCGCCCGGCCCGGCCCCGGAAGCTCAGCACGAGCGGCCCGCCCCCAGCCCTTTCAAAGTGGAGATGGAGTCCATACAGGACACCGTCGCGGACAGGGCCACCTCCTTCAGGAGCAAGGCCGTACCGCCCCCGGAGGCCCCTAAACCGCCGCCGTCAGGTTCCGGCCCCAAGCCGCCCCCTCCCGGCGCCCCTGTAAAGGCCCCGGAGCAACCGCCCCCCGGCAAGGTGACCAGCGCTTTCACCCCCGACTCCGCCCGGCTACCGGCCCAGGCGCCGCTGCCTAAACAGCCGCGCCCGCCGCTGATGAAGCGCCTGGCCGGCCCCGTGATCACCGCTTTCCTGTCGGCCGTGCTGCTGGGCATACTCTACATGATAGTAGCCCCGTCGCTGCCGCGCCTGCGCCTGGTAATGACGGCCAAGTCCTACCTGGCCAGTATTTCCGAGGGAGAGTTCGAAAAAGCCTACGACCTGCTCTCCACCAACTCCAAGGCCGCCTGCACGATGAGCGACTACGTACGCAATAGCCAGGACTATTACGCCAAGGCCCCCGTCTGGCAGTTCAAGGACGTACAGGTGATGGCGATGACGGACACCGCCGCGATGATCCGCTACCAGCTCAAAGAAGGCGACGGCGAGTGGAAGAACGACTATATCTCTTTCGTGCGCGAGCATAACCGCTGGACCAGGCCCTATATCTGGATCCTGTTCCAGCCCATCGACGACGCCATAAAGCGCCAGGACCTGCCGCAGGCCCTGTTCCTGGCCCAGAAACTCTACCTGACAGACCCCATAGACCCGCGCACCTCGGCCTACCTCTGCGAGGTGGAATTCTTCATGGGCCTTTACGAGAAGGCCACCGAGTCCTGCAAGCGCACCCTCGACAGCGCGGCCAGCTACCCGGTGGGCTACACCAGCAAGGACCTGTTCCAGTACCAGTCGCATTACGCCGACAGCCTGCGCTACCTGCAGCGCGACCGCGTGGCCCTGGCTGAATACGAGAAACTGCTGAAATGGCCCGGCATCACCGCCGAAGAGGCCTGCCCGGTGCGCCTGAACCGCGCCGACGCCTATATCTACCTCAAAGAGTACGACCGGGCCCTGCAGGAAGTCATGACCGCCGAGGGCATCTGCTCGCAAAACCCCGCCAAGGACGAGGCCAAAAAGCGCCTGCGCTACATGAGCGGCGCCGCCGGGGACGACGCTGTCTCTTTCGCCCAGAAATCCCGCCTCCAGCAGGGCATGCCCCCCATCGGCGAGGCGCGCCGGCTGCAGCTCGAAGAGCTCAAGAAGCGGGTCGGCCCCAGGAACGCGCGCCTGCTGCCCAAGGACCAGTGGCTCGCCGTGCACGTGGCCGGCCCGGAGTACCGGGTTTTCCTGCGCGAGGAAAGACACAATTCGCAGACGCGCAAGCCGGAAACGCAGGACGTCTTCATATTCCTGATCAACCTGTGGACCGGCAAGGCCAAGGTGGAAAAAGCTCCGCCGCCGCCCGGCAAGAGATAATTTGACAGCCCCCCGCGCCAGGCGCGGGTATTACAATTGGAGGAAAGATGTTTAAAAAAGTTCTGATCGCCAACCGCGGCGAAATAGCCGTGCGCGTCATAAGGACGCTGCGCGAACTGGGCGTGAACTCGGTGGCTGTTTATTCGGAGGCCGACCGGTCCTCGCTGCACGTGCGACTGGCCGACGAAGCCGTCTGCATAGGGCCGGCCATGGCCAAAGAAAGCTACCTCAGCATCCCGGCCATCATCTCGGCCGCCAAGGTGACCGGCGCCGACGCCATCCACCCCGGCTACGGCTTCCTCTCCGAGAACGCCGACTTCTCCGCCGCCTGCCGCGACAACGGCATTACTTTCATCGGGCCCTCCCCCAAGTCCATACAGCAGCTCGGCCACAAGGCCGAGGCCCGCAAGATGGCCGTTAAGGCCGGCGTGCCCGTGACGCCCGGCACCAAGGACTGCGTCTCCGTGAAGGAAGCGGCCGCCGCGGCGGCCAAGATCGGCTTTCCGATAATGATCAAAGCGGCCGCCGGCGGCGGCGGCAAGGGCATACGCATAGTGCGCTCGGCCGACCAGCTGGCCAACGAGATGAACATGGCCTCCAGCGAGGCCAAGGCCGCCTTCGGCAACGGCGAGGTATATTTCGAGAAGTACATCGAGCTGCCGCGCCACATAGAGGTGCAGTTCGCCCGCGACATGCACGGCAACGTGATAGCTTTCCCGGAGCGCGACTGCTCCATACAGCGCCGTCACCAGAAGCTGGTGGAAGAAACCCCCAGCCCCGCCGTGGACAAAAAGCTGCGCGCCAAGCTGGAGAAGGCAGCCGTGGACCTGGCCGAGGCGGCCAAGTACGTGGGCGTGGGCACCGTGGAATTCCTGCTCACCCAGACCGGCGAGTTCTATTTCATGGAAGTGAACACCCGCCTGCAGGTGGAGCACCCCGTCACCGAGTGCGTCACCGGCTTCGACCTGGTGCGCGAGCAGCTGCTCGCGGCCTCCGGCGAGAAACTGACCTACACTGGCGGCCACACCGTGCCGCTGCAGGGCCATTCCATCGAGCACCGCATCAACGCCGAGGATTTCAGCCGCAACTTCGCGCCTTCCGTGGGCCGCATCGAAGAGTGGATGCTGCCGGGCGGCCCCGGCATCCGCATAGACACGCATGTCTACGCCGGCTACAACCTGCCCATCTATTACGACAGCATGCTGGCCAAGCTCATAGTCTGGGCGCCCACCCGCGAGATGGCGGTGGAGCGCTCGCGCCGCGCGCTCGCCGAATTCATGGTGAAGGGCGTGAAGACCACCATAGACGCCCATCAGCTGATAGTGGACAGCCCGGATTTCAAGGCCGGCAAGACCGACACCGGCTTCATGGAGCGCCTGCTGGCCCCGGCCGACCCCGTCAAAGCCTGACGGGGTCAGGTCTTTACTTTTGACCTCATGCGAACCAAAGGCAAGATAGTTTCGTTAAAAAGGGCCCTGGCCCTGCGCGCCTCCCTTAAAAAAAGCGGAAAAAAGGCCGTTTTCACCAACGGCTGCTTCGACCTGCTGCACGCCGGCCACATTTATTCGCTGGAAAAAGCCCGTTCTATGGGGGATTTTCTGTTCCTCGGCCTCAACTCGGACGCCTCGGTGCGCCGCCTCAAAGGCCCCTCCCGCCCCATCAACAAGGCGGGGGACCGCGCGCTGGTGCTGGCCGCCCTGCAGGCCGTGGACGCCGTAGTCGTGTTCGGTGAGGACACCCCGCTGAAGCTGATAAAAGCCCTGCGCCCCGACATTCTGGTCAAGGGCGCCGATTACCGCAACGGCACCGTGGTCGGCGCCGAATATGCCGGCAAGGTCGCCCTGATCCCCCTGCTGAAAGGCCGCTCCACCACCAGCCTGGCCCGCAAGCTGAATAGGGGACGTTCTTAACTATCGGACTATTTGGCCGATTATTGCCCCTTAGCTTTTAAAACTCGAGTCTCATGGATACTGAGCAGTTGAAATAGTCCGATAGTTAAGAACGTCCCCTTAAATGATAAAATATCAGGATAATATGACCGACATTTTCAATAAGTGCCGCAATTTCCACATTGTAAAACAGCTCATCGCCTCCGGCATCTACCCCTATTTCAAGGAACTCGAGAGCGAGCAGGCCCCTGAGATCACCATCAAGGGTAAGAAGTTCATCATGTTCGGGTCCAACAATTACCTGGGCCTGGCCAACGACCCCCGCATGAAGAAGGCCGCCATCGACGCGGTGCAGAAATTCGGCACCGGCGTGGCCGGCAGCCGCTTCCTCAACGGCAACACCGTGCTCCACACCGAACTGGAGACCAAGCTCGCTAAATTCAAGGGCCGCGAAGCCGCCCTCATTTACGCCACCGGCTACCAGATGAACCTCGGCGTAGTCTCGGCCCTGGTAGGAAAAGGCGACTACGCCATCGTCGATAAGCTCAACCACGCCAGCATCCTCGACGGCTGCCGCCTCTCCCACGGTGAGCTGCGCCGCTTCAAGCACAATAATCCCGAAGACCTGGAAAAGGTGCTCAAGGAGATCGGCCCCAACCACGGCAAGCTCGTCATAGTGGACGGCGTGTTCTCCATGGAAGGCGACATAGCCCCCATACCGGAGATTTCCAAAGTTTGTCGCCGCTACGGCGCCCGCCTGATGGTGGACGACGCGCACGCCACCGGCGTGCTGGGCAAGCACGGCCACGGCACCATGGAACATTTCGGGCTGAGCAGCAAGGACGTGGACCTGGTGGTGGGCACCTGCTCCAAGTCCTTCGCCTCCGTGGGCGGCTTCGTGGTGGGCGACGCGGACATCCTTCACTACATACAGCACATTTCCCGCTCGATGATCTTCTCGGCCTCGCTGCCGCCGGCCTCCGTGGCTTCCATCTCCAAGGCCCTGGACATCATAACCGAAGAGCCCCAGCGCATCAAGCGGCTGTGGGACAACGCCGCTTACTTGATGAAGCGCTTCAAGGAGATGGGGCTCAACACCGGCGAGACGCAGACCCCCATCATTCCGGTCATCATCGGCGATAATGAAAAGACTTTCATGCTCTGGCGCATGCTCTACGACCACGGCCTGTTCACCAACCCGGTAGTGAGCCCCGCGGTGCCGCCTAAGCGCGCCATGCTGCGCGTGGTGGCCACCGCCACGCACACTAGGGAGCAGCTGGACCGCGCGCTGGACATCTTCGAGACCTGCATAAAGAAAGTCCTGAAGAAGAAGCCGGCCGCAGCCTTAAAGTAAGCGGCCGCTCCCCCGCGACCTCAATTTATGTCACTGGAAATTCGGGAAATCGCCGAAAAGAACCTCGGCGTCTTCATAGATTACCCCTACAGCCTCTTCAAGGCCCACCCGCACTGGGTAGGAGAGTTGAAGAAGGACGTGCGCCACCTGCTGGAGACCGGCCACCCGTTCTGGCGCCACGGCGAGCGCAAGCTGTTCATGGCCTGGCGCGGCGACAAGCCCGTAGGCCGCATAGCCGCCATAGTCAACCAGGCCCACAATAATTTCCACGGCGACCGCACCGGCTTCTTCGGTTTCTTCGACTGCGAGGACGACAAGGAAGTCGCGAACGCGCTGTTCGCCGCCGCCGGCGCCTGGCTCAAGACCAAGGGCATGGACTCGGCCGTGGGCCCGGTCAACCCCTCCACCAACGAGACCTGCGGCATGCTGCTGGAGGGCTTCGACGGCCCCCCGATGGTGATGATGCCCTACACCCCCGAATATTACCTGGGGCTGGCCGAATCGGCAGGCTTCGCCAAGGCCAAGGACCTGCTGGCTTTCCGCGTGGAAGTGGCCCACGGCTTCGGCGAGCGCTTCGAGAAGATAGTGCAGCGCCTCACCCGCGGCAAGGACATAAAGGTCCGCCATGTGGACGCCGGCGGCCTGGACAAGGCCATCGCCGAAGTCAAAGAGATCTACAACTCCGCCTGGGAGAAGAACTGGGGCTTCGTGCCCATGTCCGACGCCGAGTTCAACGACATGGCCGCGGCCATGAAGCCGGTGCTCAAGCCCGAATACCTCTATTTCGCCGACGTGGACGGCAAGCCGGCCGCCTTCGTGCTGCTGCTGCCGGATCTCAACATCCCCCTCAAGGCGGCCCGCGGCAGCCTGAACCCGCTGAACCTGCTGCCCTTTCTGTACCGCCTGTATTTCAAGATGCGGGCAGGCCGCATGCTCACGCTGGGCGTAAAAAAGGAATTCCGCGGGCGCGGCCTGGAGATGCTGCTGATCAAGAAGGGCTTCGAGGCCGGTCAGAAGATGAAGTGGGTTTACGGCGAGATGTCCTGGACGCTGGAGGACAACGCGCAGATCAACAGCGTGATCGAGGCCATAGGCGGCCGCGTTTACCGCAAGTACCGCGTCTTCGAAAAGAAGCTTTAGCCCCGCGCGGGTTTAATGTTTCCGTAATCTTTATTTAATCCCCTTCCGCTATAATAATACTATGCGGTTCTCAGACCTTAAAAAGATAAAGGCCGCGGCCGAAAGCGACACGCGCGCCGCGCAGCCGCGCCGTGAAGCCCCTCCCGTCTTAGCGGCGCCGGCGCCCGCGCCGGTGCCTGTCCCCGCGCCTCCGCCCGCGAGAGAGGCCGTTCCCGCAGCCGTCCCGGCACCCGCCGCGCCCGAACCGGCCAGGCAGGCCGCCCCGAAACCCAAGCCCCTGCCGCAAATCCCCTTCCATGAATCGGAAGCCAAGGCCAAGGAGATCTACTCCCGCCTGATGGGCCAGGCCATCTCGTTCCTTAAAGCCGTGGACCAGCCCTATTGCGAAAAATACGAGTCCGTACTCGCCGCCTCGGCGCTGGCGGCCGAGACGCTAAAGAATAACCCGGCTTTCCTAGGCTGCACCGTCCAGTCCACCGCCGACGATTACCTGCGCGGCCATACCCTCAACACCTTCATCCTGGCCCTGGCGATGGGCCTGGAGGGCGGACTGGACAGCCGGGAACTGGGCCTGCTGGGCTTCTGCGCCATGGCGCACGACGCCGGCATGACCGAATACGCCCCCATTTACAACAAAGCCGGCCGCCTGGACGACGGCGACTTCTCCGAAATGTCGCTGCACGCCGAGGCCGGCGCCGCCAAGCTGGACCGCATAGTGGACATTGACCACCGCATAAAGGACCGCGCGCGCCGCATCATCCTGCAGACCCACGAGCGCGCCGACGGCTCAGGCTACCCAGACCGCGCTACCGGCGAGGAGCTGGACCCGCTGGCCCAGATCATCAGCATAGCCGACGCTTACGAGGCCATGACCCATCCCCGGGCCTGGCGCGAGGCCATAGACCCGCCGGCGGCCGTCAAGGAACTGATAGAGAAGGAAGGCCGCGGCTTCAACGCCTCGGCCGTGAAGATGCTCATAGCCGTCATCTCCATCTACCCGCCGGGCTCGCTGGTAACGCTCTCCACAGGCGAGACCGCCCGCGTACTCAAGGTCAACCGCGGCCTGCTTAGCCGCCCGGTGGTGGAAATAGTACTGGCCCCCGATTTTTCGGAGGCCGCGCCGCAGCTGGCCGACCTGCGCGAGCAGCCGCTGGTCTCCATAGACCGGGGTCTGACCTTCTCCGAGCTGGAAGAAATGAACCCCGTCTATGCCGGCAAGCTGGAGCTTTCCCGCTGGTGGACTGACTGGTAAGCGGAGCCGGCCATGGGCGACAAGAAACAACTGCTGTTCATAGAGGAAGAGGGCTACGTGGTGGCCCGCGTGGAGGAGATCCTGCGCGCCTTCCCCCATTTCGAGGTCACCCGCCTCGACGACGCCGAGTCGGCGCGCGCGCTGCTGGAGGAGAAACCCTTCGACGTGGTGATCACCGACATCTACCTGCGCGGCGCCAGCGGCCTGGAATTCTCTTTCAAGGCCCTGGAGAAGAACAAGAACGCCTGCGTCATCTTCATCACCGGCATAGACAACGTGGACATGGCGGCCAAGGCCGTCAAGGAAGGCGCTTTCGATTTCGTGATCAAGCCGCCCGGGCTGGAGCGGCTTTCGAATATGCTGAAGATGGTGACGCTGCTGCGCGGCCTAGCGCCGGCGCGGGACGGAGAGCAGCAGCCTTAGCGGCCGCAGCGCGTAGGCGGCGGCGCCCGCAGAGCCGTAGCGCCGCAGCATAAAGCGCCGGTCGGGCACGGCGTACCGCGCCAGCAGCGCCGGGCGGTACAAGGCCGGCAGCAGGTACTCCAGCGCCGTAGAATGTTTTCTGGCGGCCCTTTCGAAGAGGGCCGCTTTTATTTTTTCCGCGCCGCGGGGGCGCAGCGCTTCCAGCGCCGGGCCCTCGGCCAGGCCCAGCCGCGACACGGCCGGCCACACCGCCGGGCGCAGGCCGTACACCTCGGCCTTGCGCGCGCACAGGGCCCAGAATTTGGAGCCGTCGCCCGGGGCGCTGCGGGCTATGCGGGCGCAGTCCTCCAGGGCGCGGGGCGTAAGTTCGCCGTGATGCAGCAGCGGGTGCGCCGCGGCGTGCAGGAACAGGTCCGCCAGGTTGAGCGACAGGCCGGCCGGCCCCGGCTCCAGGCCCCAGTCGAACAGTTCTCCGGTATTTTTGATATGCCACAGGCCGGTATGCACGTCTATGACTACGGGCGGGGCCTCGCCCGGCGCCGGCTTGTACCAGGCGTCGGCGCTGTGGGGCATGGGCAGGTAGCCCAGGCCGCCGAGTATCTTCTCGAAAGTCTCCAGCGCCGCCGGCCGCACCAGCACGTCGGCGTCGGTCATGCCGCGCTCGCCGGGCGCGTACAGCCCCAGCTCCAGCAGCGCAGCTCCCTTGAGCGGCACCACCTCTATGCCGGCCGCGGCGGCAGCGGCCCTGGCCTCCTCGAAGGCCGCGAGCAGCAGTATGTCCCTGGCCGCCAGTGAGGCGTCAGACCCGGTCAGTCCCATAGCTTCATAAATCCATTCCTCGCACCCTTCAAGCCTTTCCAGCCTTAAAATTTCTTCTTCAGCGTGATCCGCTGCGTGCCGCCTATCGCGCCCCCGGGCGACATTGCGTAGTCCAGCTCCGCGTTCAGCACTTTTACGCCGGCCCCCGCACTGAACGCCCCCGCCGCGCCCGTGCCGCCAGCGCCGTTGACGCCGCCACGCAGCGTCAGACCGTACATGCTCCCGGGGCCACCGAACAGCGCGTACTCCGTGCCCAGGCTGAAGGTGGTGTACTTATCGTAGACGTAGCGCCTGGCATCGATGTTAAGCATGACTCCCGGCACAGGCATGAACGCTAGGCCGGCGTTCACGCTCAGCGGCAGTTTTTCCCGCTGCGAAAGATAGGTTATGCCCGGGCCCAGGTTCTGCACGGACAAACCCACCGAGGCGGGGATGCCTTTCAGTCCGCGTTTCAGGCCCAGGTCCACCGCATAGCCGCGGCCCTTTATGCCCGCGATGGAACTTTCTATATATTTGACCGCGCCGCCCATGCTGTAGGCCCCGTATTGCCGCGCCAGCGCCAGACCGGCGGCCTGATCATAGGCGGCATAACCGCCTGAACGACCGCGGTTGGCGGAGCGGCCTTCAATGTCGCCGCTGGAAAGTCTTGTAAAGCTGAGGCCCATCTTCCACCCTTGCGAGCCCGGCAGCGTGAAGCCCGCGCCGGCGAAGTCGTGCGAAGACCCCAGATACCAGGCGCTGTGGCTGAGCGCCGCCTCGCCCTTTGCCATGGCGGCCAGTCCCGCAGGATTATAGTTCAGCGCGCTTATGCCCGTAGCGGAGGCCGCCCCCGCCGAGGACATGGCGCCGGCCCTGGCGTCGGTGTCTATGCGCAGAAACTCGGCGCCGCTCTCCAGCGCCTGGCTCAGCTTGGCCGAAGGGATCAGCACCAGCAGCAGCATGGGCGCGAAGACCCACGGCCGCGATAGCAGGTAAACCGCGCGGTTGGCCGCATCATGTTGAGGGTTTTTATTCTTCATAATACCCCCTTATCTCACCACGGCGAACTTGCCGGATTTTCGTATCTTCTGCCCGCCCTTCTCGGCCTCGATGTGGTAATAGTAGACGCCGCTGGGCACACTATCGCGCCAGGCGTATTCATAGGCGTAGCTCAGGCCGTTGCCGTCGTCGAGCGCCACAGGCATACCTGTGAGGGTATGCTCGTGCGCCTGGCGCCCTGACACCGTGTAGATGGAGATCTTCACCCGGTCGGCTATGCCGGTCTCTATATGCAGCACGGGGGCAGCGCCGCGCAATGCCGGGTTGGGATACACGTACACCTCACCCAGCCTGAAGGCCGGGTCCGGCCCGGAGAGCACCGAGTAAGCGGTATCCCCGGCGGCCAGGGCAGACACCCGCTTTTTACCGCCGGTATCCTCGGTGGCCGAGGCTGTTTTGGGCAGGGTCTCACCGGCTTGGATGATGTTGCCCGTGCCACTCAGTATCGCCGTCCTAACGAAGTAATGGCCGCCCAGCAAGGCATTGCCAGTAAGTTTCAGGTCCGAATACGGCGCATACACATTAGCCGCCAGGCTGCCGCCGCCCGTGAATGTAAGCGCGGAGCGCGTGCTGAGGAAGATATTAGCCCCGGAGGCTGCGCCCGCGACGTTGAATGAACTGCCGCCGGCAATGGCTACATCACCGGCCACCAATATTTCCACCTTGCCGTCTAAAATAATCTTAGCGCCGCCGGCAAGGTCCAGCCCGGTGAAGTAATAGACGCCGGTGGACAGGGTTAGTTCCGCATTGGCCGAGACCACCAGCCTGCCGTCCGCGATATACCGGGCCGGCACAAGGGCATTGTTATTTACCGCGGAAGCTCTGGCCACTATATAAGCCATCTCCACCGGCTCGGTGGCAAAGCCGGCGGCAAGCGCGGCCTGCAGGCCGGTTATCTGCGCCTTGCCCTTGAGCGTTATAGTGGAGGCGTACACATCGCCCAGTATTCGGGCGTTGCCGTTGAGCCCGGCGATACCGGCCTCCACGCGGCCCAAAATATCCGCCGAGCCGCTCATATCAAGCCCGTTGGAAGCGATGAGGGCATCGTGTTGCAACCCCGTCACGGCCACCTTTAATTCCGCAGGGCTGCCGATATTGCCCACATTGTCCGCCGCCCAGCACCTTACGATGTAAGTTCCCTGGCCGGCTATGCGGAACGGTTCGGTGTAGTTCAGGACTCCTGAACTGCCGCCGGCGGGGTTGATCAGTTCGTAGTGGATGCTCTTGAGGCCGGAGGCCAGTCCTGCCGCGGCGTGGTCCGCGGCGGATAGCGCCAGCGGGGTCTCGGGCGTTATCACCGGCACACCGAAAGCCTCGAACATGGGCGCGCCCAGCGTTATGTAGGCCGCGGGCGGCGTATTATCCACAACAACGCTCCGGGTACGCGACGCCTCAATGTTCTGCACGTGGTCGAGGCTGTAATAAGCCAAACTATGCAGGCCTTCAGCGGTTACGCTGAAACTGCCGGCATACACCTGCCAAGCGCCTTCGTCGAGTTTATACTTGGTCAACATAAGACCGCTGGCCACGCCGCCGGAGCTTACATCCACGCCGGCAAGCGCAAGGCCGGAAGTCCCCGTAATGAACATCTTGTCCTGGGTTTCATAGGAAGCGCCTGTTACGTTGAAACCGGTAAACGGCGGGGTGTTGTCCAAGGAGAATGACATGATTTTGGGTAGTTCAGCATTGGCAAGTGTATCTTCCGCCCTGTAGGTCAGACTGTACAGACCATCCGCGAGAGTCCCCAGCGAAGCGAAGCCGAACGTAGAGGCGAACGCCGCCCCCTGTTTTGGCAGGGGGTTCATGAATGACAGTTCTTTTACTGTCTGCTCGCCCGATTTCAGCATTGCGGACTGGTTCTTAACGCCCAGGCCTATGCCATCAGCAACTGCCACAAGGTCGTCGATGCTCGACAGGTTGAACAGCGCGGCCGACGTGAGATATGTTCCGCCCGCGGGCCTGTAAACCGGTCCGGAGGTCACAAGCGCGCTGCGCGGCGCCAGCACGTCGTGTATCACATCGAATGCGCCGCCTTCGGCATATGCCGCGTTGTCGGCGAAGTCGGTGGCGCTGACCGCCAGCCGCCACAGGCCGTCGTCTATATCCAGCGGCTCGATGGACTGGCCGCTGGCCACGGCTATCCGGGCCGGCCTGCCGCCTCGCGGGCTGCCCCGGTCTTCCACCTGCACCAGGAAGGCCTCCGCGCCGGGCGCGGGGTCTAGGTTGTCCGTAACCGCGAAATCCACCCCTATCTTTCCGCGCGTGGCGATGTACGTCTGCCCGGCCAGCGGAGAATTAAGCTCTATCGCGGCCGCGGTCAGATCCACGTTCACCGTGGCGGTGGCATAGGCCACATTGCCCGCATTGTCGGAACAGTGCCCGACGACCTTCTGCCCGGCGCCCTCGATGGAAACCGTGGCGGTGGAGCACTCTTTGAGACCGGAAAGCGCGTCCACCCCGCTGAAGACCACCCGCACCGAAGCGTTGTTCCAGCCAGCCGGGTTGGCGGCCGGCTCCAGGGCATAACTTATAGCGGGGATTTCACGGTCTATCTTGAACGAGACGGATTTTTCCGCTTCCCTGTTCCCGGCTTTATCCATGGCGTAGAAGTATACGGTGTACCGGCCATCAGCCTCAAAGACGACAGGCGCGCCATAGGCCAATTCACCGGCGGAGTAACCGGGCCCCTCGACACGGTAACTTATCCCGGACAGGCCGGACAAAACGTCGACCGCCGGCAGCGACAGGGTAACGGAAGTGTTGTACCAGCCGTTCTCAAGGGTGCCCGACAGTTCCGCCCGGGTCACAGGCGCGGTTTTGTCTATCTTTATTCCAGACACTTCAACTTGTTGCCCATTCCCGGCATAGTCATAAGCCGCCGCGGCAGTTGAGATGGCCGCGCCCTCTTCAGCCAGCGTAATAGCGCCGGGGCAATACCTTACTCCCGACAGCAAGTCCGAGCAGGTGAACTCCATGGAGACAGCGGTGTTATTCCAGCCCGCGGCATTGGGCGCCGGCCGGGCGGAATAGCTCAGGCTCGGCGCGGCGGTATCTATGCTTACCGCCAGCGCGGCCGACGAGGAATTACCGGCATTATCCACGCAGGAACCGCTCACCGGCATGCTCGAGCCCTGGATAGAAATAGTTCTTGGAGACTCGCAGGAAGCAAGCCCCGACAAAGCGTCGACGCCTGTGAAACCGACCTCTACCGGGCCGTTATGCCAGCCATAGGCATTCGGCGGAGGCTGCACAGCCGCTGAAGCATCAGGATTAGTCAGGTCTATGCTTAATGTGGCGGTGGCGTAAGCCATATTACCGGCCACGTCGCGGCACCAGCCGGGAACGCGCTGCACGGCGCCTTCCATGGCTATCGTCGTCGAAGAGCACGCCTCGATCCCGGACAATGTATCGCTGCCGGAAAAGACGACTTGGACGGAGGTGTTATTCCAGCCCTTGACGTTAGCGCCGGGAGCCTGTGAGTAGGTTATCTCCGGCCGAGAAGCGTCTATCTTGAACTCAACTGACTTCGCGGCTTCCATATTGCCGGCATTATCCAGCGCGTAATATTTCAAGGAGTGATCCCCGTCACCAGGAACGTGCAGCGGCATGCTGTAAATCGCGTATTCCTTGCCGTCCAGCGAGTACAGCACTTCTTTTATTCCTGCCAGCGCGTCGGTAGAGGCAAGAACAACTTCGACCGGCGAGGAATACCAGCCGTTGCGGTGAACGCCCGTCAGCGCGGCAGTACTGACCGGGGATGTCCTGTCTATCTTAACGCCCGCAACCTCGGCCGAGCCCATATTGCCGGCAAGATCATAAGCGAAGGCGGAGGTCGAGAGACCGACACCCTCGGTTACCATCAGAATGTTTTCAGGGCATACGTCTATCCCCGACAATTCATCCGAGCAGGTGAATTCCACGGCGACATCGCCGTTATTCCAGCCGGCCTCGTTGGGCGCGGGAACAGCCGCACCCGAAACCGCGGGGCGGGTAAGGTCTATATTTACGGTGGCGGTGGCAAAAGCGATATTGCCCGCCATGTCTTTACACCAGCCGGTAACGCTATGCCCGGCTCCCTCAAGAGTTACTGCGGCGGAAGAGCAGCTCATCACGCCGGACACCGTGTCGCTGGCCGCGAACACTACTTGGACGGAGGTGTTATTCCAGCCCTCACCATTGGGGATGGGTATCTGTGAATAGGTTACCTCGGGCATGGACGAATCTATACTGAATTCCATGCTTTTTTCCGACTCGGTATTGCCGGCGTTGTCCACTGCGTAATACTTAAGCGTATGCGCGCCCTCGGCGGCTACCGCCAACGGGGAGACATAAGACAGGTACTCCCCGCCGTCCAGCGAATACGATATCCCTTTTATTCCCGAAAGCGCATCGGAAGAAGCTATGACTATATCAATAGCCGAGGAATACCAGCCGTTGACCGATACGCCTGAGATGGCAGCGGTGCTTACCGGCGCGGTTCTGTCTATCTTGATCCCGGCTACGGTCATCGACGCGGAATTATCGGCATTATCCTTAACCGAAGTGGATATGGAAATCCCGGCGCCTTCAGCCGCCAGAATTATATCCTTCGGACAGGTCTTTATCCCGGACAGCGCGTCCTCGCAGGAGAACTTAAGAGTGACGTCGGTGTTATTCCACCCCTCCTCGTTAGCAGCGGGGGCTGCGGAGTAAGCCGCGACAGGCGCCGTAGTATCTATGCTAACAACGACTGTCGCCGTGGAGGTCCAGCCAGCATGGTCCATGCAATAGCCGGAGACGGGCAGACTATGGCCTTCCAGGGCCAGGAGTTTTTCAGGCTCACAGTAGGCCAGCCCGGATACCGCATCAGTCCCGCTGAACACCGCGGTCACGGCGGTATTGTTCCATCCGAGGTCGTTGGCGGCTGGCGAAGAGACCGTCACCACCACCGGGGCGGCGAGATCGAGTTTGAACTCCAGGGATTTTTTGGCTTCGGTATTGCCGGCCTTGTCCACGGCATAATACTTCAGGCGATGCTCTCCTTCCCCGGTAACCGGGAACGAGGAGGAATATAGCGTAAATGAAGAACCGTCCAGAGAATAGTAGAGGCCATTCACCCCGCTAAGGCTGTCCGTGGAGGTCACCTGCACAACGGCAGGGGAAACCAGCCAGCCGTTGCGCCCGGCCACAGCCACAAGTCCGGCCTGCGATAGCGGTGCCGTGGTGTCTATGTTCAGCGCAAAAACCGCCGTCGAGGTCCAACCTGCATAGTCCGAGCAGTAACCGGAGACGGGTATGCCCGCGCCCTCGCCGGTGACGGTGAACGAAGAGCTGCAATAGGCCAGGCCTGAAACGACGTCGGTGCCGGTGAAGACCACATTTACCGCGGCATTATTCCACCCGTCCGCATTAGGGACCGGCATAAGGGCATATGAAGCCTCTGGCGTCGAGAGGTCGATCCCGAAATGGACCGATCTGGGATTTTCGGCATTGAGCACATTATCGATGGAATAGAATTCCAGGCTATGACCGCCCTCCGACAGAACGGGGAAGGTGGCTGCATAGACGGCGAAACTGGAACCATCAAGACTATACAGCGTCCGCCGCGCGCCGGAAGCCATATCCGAAGACGAGAGTTCAGCGACAACCCCCGAGGTATACCAAGGAGCAATTTCGTGACTTCCGCTCAGCAGCAGTGCGCTTACAGGCGCGGTTGTGTCCACATATACGGACAGCAGGCCGTGCGCCATACCGTTACCGACATTATCACCGGCGGAATAACCTATAGCATAAGCTCCGGCCGAAGATAGATATATCTCTGCAATCCCTGAAGACACGGAAGATGTGCTGCCGTTGACCGCATAAGACAACGCACTCACGCCCGAGGCTGTATCGGAAGAGACCAGCGTAATGGTAGATCCGGCCGCGACATACATAACATTGACCGCGGCAAAGGAGGAACCCGCCACAATATACGACACAATCGGGGTTTCCCCGTCAACTATGACGCTAAGGAGATCGGAATCTTCCATATTCCCGGCCTTGTCGCTACTGCGGAATTCCACCCTGTGTGCCCCGGTGGACAACCGGAAGGGCTCCACATAAGTTTCGAACGGAGCGCTGGTAGCCGCGTCCACGCGGAATCCGGTGAAGCCCACCCCGGAGGAAGTACCGAACACCACTGGGTCACTGGCGCTCAGGGTAATGCTGCTTGAGGAGCTGACATAGACGCCGCCGGAATACGGCCAGGAACTGCCCACCACAGAGCAATCCGTGACCGGTGCAGTCCTGTCCTTAACCACGCCGAATATGCCGAACAGGGAGGCGATGCGGCTTATGGGCACGGTGATCTTGTGGTTCAACGTGTCTTTTACCTGCCCGGCTAGCTTAACCCAGCCTGAGCCCTCAAAATGCTCGTACACAAAGACATCTTCTTCACTTAACCCAACGGCGGCAATGGCGGCGGTGGAATAATAGAAGGTCAGCGCCGCAGGCGGATTGTAGTCGCCCTCGGGGGATATCTCATACATATTGCTTGAGATCGTGAGCACCTGCGCGGCAGCAGTCCCTATCGCCACGGCTCCAGGCCCGGAAATCGTGCTGATCTGTGCGATGTAAGTCAGCTTGGAAGAGACCATTTCCAGTTCGGGGTTGCCGTCCACGGTTTGGGGTGTTCTGACCACATAGTTCGTCCGCACCCATGGGCTGTTAGACAATGCCGAGACATTCCCCGCCGCATCGTACGTTTTTAAGGCAAAGTAATATGTGGCGCCGCCCTCCAAGTTCTCAAAGATGAACCGTTCAACCAATCCCGCCGGCTTGGGGGCCGGGAGCGTCCAGCGCTCCGCTGAGTTAAAGGCTGCGTCATCGGTGATTTCATTGAATCCGTATCGCAGATCGTAACTTCCGGCCGAACCGAGCGACCCATCGTTACCGGGAGCGGTCCACGACAGAGCCACCGCGCCTTCGGGGGTGTTTGATGCGGATATGACAGCGACCCCAGGAGGCATTGTGTCCGGCGCTGAAGTCGTGTTAAGGAAGGCAAAAAAAGTATTTACATACTTGCCCCCGCCCATGGACATTTCCGAAGAAGCCTGGAGAATGTCTGTTTTTCCGTCCGCATTAATGTCGTCGGCCAAAATACTCCCGGCCAGATTCCCATATAAAGAAGTTCCGCCGGTCGGGAGCATCACTCGATCTGTAAAAGTCCCGTCGCCACGCCCTGCGAGCACATGAACACTCTGTACCTGATATGGGGATAGCGCCACATCCGGAACCCCGTCCCTGTTAAAATCACCCGAAACCCCCCCATATAACGACCACCACCCGACAGACTGCACCTTTCGAAACGTTCTCCCCCCAAGCCCTAAATACACGCCAAATTCTTCTTCGCTCACAAGACCTATATCATTGACTCCATCAGAGTTGAAGTCCGATATAATTGATTTGCCCACGTCCGCAGCGTCGGTGTAGGTGGAAAAGTATGGCAAAATGGACATCTGCTCAAATCCGCCTTCTCCGTTGCCATACAGAACCACGTTCCTAAAGAGAATATCCGGCCTGCCATCTTGATCGATATCAGTTATAGCTACGCCACCGCCGCGGGTGGCTGGCAATCCGGAAGGGATTGGGGTGGAGATACTTAGAAAGAATCCCCCCGGACCGCCAAGATACACTTTTATATCAGCTCCAGAGGCCCCGCCAATGTCTGGATACCCGTCCCCATTAAAGTCCCCAAGCCCCAGCCCCGAATATCCGATCAGGTGGTCCAAAAGCAGCGGTTCCGAAAAAGTCCCATCGCCATTGCCCGCCAGCAGCATCAATACGCTGTCAGTATAGGGATACCGCGCGATATAAATTGATACAGCGATATCCAGCAGCCCGTCTCCGTTAAAATCAGCCGTAACCGCATCATCACCTCCGGAGTAAAAATCCATTCCCGGAATGCCCTTAGTGTAGACATGCTCGAAGGTGCCATCACCGTTGCCTTTGTAAAGCGTATATTCCGCACGACGGCTGAATCCTACGACATCCTTACGTCCGTCCCTGTCAAAATCTCCTAGAACCGTAGCACTTGTATCTATAACATTCCATGAGTAATCCGGAGGATTCGGGGGACCGGCTATAGCTGCGCCAAAGGAGACTTCTCTAAAATTGGTTTTAACTGAAACTTCCGTAACCGGAGAGAAGTCGGAGGTGTTCCCGGCAACATCCTTGGACCTGAATTTCAAGCTATTTAAGCCCTGCCCCAGCGGAAGGCTCGCCCCATTCAGCCAACCTTCACCATCCGCCGTTAATGTGCCTATTAGGCCTCCGCTGTTATAGAGTTCCAGGCTTGATAGAGCCTCCGCCCGCCCTAGTATCAGCGGGGTTGTGGTATAAACGGCCTGGCTATTATAAGGACTATGGATAACCGGACTGGCAGGCGGAGTATGATCGAGACCATAAACTTTCATCCGATTCTCGTCTGGCATGTAAATCCTGCCGGTTTCGGGATGAATAAGGGGAAACCCGGGAGAAACAAGTCTTTTTATGCTATACCCAGAAGGCAAATCACGGAACGAGGCAATTATCCCGCCTGTGCTTGCATATACCTCAACCATATTGCTTTGTCTATTCCAGAGGTAGATATTGCCGAAATTATCTGGACTTATCGCGCCGCGGCTTGAGTCAGACATCGGCCATTCCATAAGGAGTTGGCCGCTGGAGGAGAATTTGTATACAGAAGTAGAACTTCTTGTATAAAAGTCTCCACGCTTATCATTTACGAACTGCAAAACCCCCTTGGGTAGCGGATAGGGAAGTCTGCCGACATAATTGCCGGTGGAATCGAACTTATATATATATGGGGTCCAGCTGGGCAGCTCATAGCTGAGAATGTATGGGGAGTTCTCTGGCCCACAAGCCACAAATAATTGAAAAGCGTTCCGCTCGTAGCTGGGGGTGATATTGACATCGCTGACAAGCGCGCCTTCACGCGAGAACTTCTTCAGCCGATGTCCACTTTGTGTGTAGTCATAATCATCAACCCAGATACTGCCGTTAGAACAGACCGCCAGGCTGTTGGGAGAAAGAATCTGATTTTGCCCGATGGTAGCAAGGTAAGCGCCATCGGCTGTGTATTTCCGTAAGCCGTAATTCTGATACAGGAGAAGATTTCCGTTCTCATCAAAGGTCTGATACCCAGAATAGCCGCCGGCGTCAAACTCATTTAAGTATTCATAATGTGGCCAACTGGCGGGATTATCATATGTTCTGGCCACAACTGTGACCAGCACACCTCTGATAGCTGATGCGTTCCCCACATTATCCATGGCGGCGTAATACAGGGTATGGGTACCCACACCCAGGGAGAACGCCCCTGTATAGAGGAGTTTTCTGCACTGGCCCGGCGCGGAGGGATAATCACTGAATCCGGTACAGGGGCTGGTGGAGATATCAAAGACTATCATCCCCAGACCGGACGCAAATCCTTGGCTTTCCGGGTCTACCGCGCTTATGGCGATAGAACTGCCTTCCACTAACACTAAATTACCGTTGTCAGCGCTCCCCTCACCCAGCACGGCACACGTACTTACCGGCGGCGTTCCGTCGGCGTAGAATGTAGCCGTTCTCTTTTCTTCGTCGTTGCCGCGCTTATCCCGGCTGGCGAAGCCAAGCGTATGCATCCCCTCGCTTAGCCGCAGCGGGCCGGCATACAACACCGGCACTTCCGGCTGGCCTTCGGCGAGGTCGAGCACATAGTCCGTGTTATCCACGCCCGACGTGGCGGCGCCGGCCACCTCGGGGTCGTACGCGTCAAGATAAATATCCGCCGCCGTTGAAACGAAAACCATGCCGCCGGACTGGTACGGCGGCACGCCGGGCACCGCGTTGGTCACCGGGGGAGTTGTATCGTCCCCGAGGGGCACCTGCTCGCCGCGGCTGGAACCCAGGATGGCGAAGAGGGAATACAAGTGCGGCACCTCACCGGTTATCTCGTTGCGCACCGGGTCGAGCAGCTGGTTGGGGAGCTTCATCATCACCTTGGCGTCGGCGCTGAATTCATACAGCCCGAGCTCGCTTTCGGTAAGTCCCCTGTCCGCCAGGTCGGCGTCCGTATAGCGCATCTTAAGGGCCGCCGCGGGCTCCAGGGCCGTATCGTCGGGCCCGACGTGGAAGATATTACCGGCAGGGAACAGGTTCATGCCGGCGAGCAAAGCCCCCGCGTCCCGCGCTTCCTGCGAACCGGGCTCCAGTCTGCGCTGGGAGAGGGCGCCGTTGTTGGAGACCGCGCTCAGCTCGGGCTGGCCGTCGGGGGCCGGGGCGCTTTCCAAGGTCCAGGGCGTAGTATATTTAGGCGCCGCCACAAGGAACTCCCCCAGGGAGTCCGCGTAAAACGAAACTTCTTTGGCCGCGGTGTTTATCTGCGCGGCAAGCGGTTTCATCAGACGGATACCGCTCTCCGGGTCTATGACTATCTGATACGCCGTTATTCCGCCTTGCTGCCCGGCGGTGAGCCCGGAAGGGTATTTGACCGCAAACCGGATCTGCCCCGAGTACGACACAGGCGCGGGGGCGTTCAGCAGGAACGAAGCCAGCGGCGCGAGCCCGGGATAGCCTTGCGGCGTTACGAATGCCGCGCTCAGGTAGCCGGGCTGCGCCACGTTATCGAAAGCCACTGTCAGGATATCGCCCAGGTTGACGCTCACGTTCTGGCCAGCCGCCAGGTAGGTGCCCGGCGCGCCGGTCAGCGATGCCATGGAATCCCCGTGGGACAAACCTCTGATCATGCCGGATAGGCTGCCGCTGAGCACCAGCTCCGGATATTTAGAGCCTCTTAAACAGTAGTCGGGATTATCAATGCTTAGTTGATAGCACGAATAAATGCCGTCGGGCTGTTCCTGGGTGCCTACGGCGTGAACCTTAACGTACCGCTTAAGGGGAATAGCGCTCGTCACGGAGACAAAGCAGGCCACCCTGGTGTCAGCGGGAACAGTCCCCCCTTCGCCGTTGCAGCCTGGAGGCACAGTATCCCCGGCCTGGATGAGCCTGGTGAAATCGGTACGGCTGTAGACCAGGCTCTCAGCGCCCAAAGCCATGGGGGTGTCCCCGGTCTGGACATAGATCTGCACCTGCGCGGTAGGCGGCGGCGCGGTGGTTATGGGGCCGCTTTGGTCGCTGCGCTCCCGGTAATAATAATACAGGGAACCCCAGAAATTAGGGCTATCCTGGAGCACTGCCGCGCCGCCCGGCAGCAGCCCCAGCGCGGTCAGGTCCATTACCGGGGAGGATTTCTCCCGCACAGCGCCGGCCAAAGGCGCGTCTTTAGTGGCGGCCTGAAATATTTTGTATTGCGACAAGGTCTGCCCTGAGGCGTCGGCGGTGCGGGTGTAATACGTCTTCTCGTAGGCGCCCGGCGTAACGGCGGAGAGTATCCCCCTTATGGTAAAGGCCTGGCTGCTTTGCGTAACGTCAAGCGCCCTCGTTTCCAGCACCGCCTCGTCATCGCCCAGGAGCTCCATCTTCTTGAGCGTATACGAGCTCTTGGCGGCCACGCGCAGGGTTACGTCGTAATTATCCGCGGCAGGGTGGTAAACCACGGGGCTTTCGGCGATGACAGACGGGGACTCGATAGAACCCAGCTGGAACGGCGCCACGGTGCGGTTGCCGTCCCAGTCCTCGGACTCCAGCCTGTAAGGCCCGTCAGCCAGCAACGGCAGGGCGGGCTCGGCGTAAAGCCCGGTCGGCTCGGAGAAGAGTTTGGAATACACCACCGTCCCGGTAGAATCGCCAATAGCCTCAAGCTTTGAAAGCTTGATGCTCTTAACCCCGGAGCTTTCGTCCCGCACCAGCAACTGCATATCCACGCCCGCGGTCGCCAGCATGGCGGGGTTAGTGCCGGCAGGGCTGACCCTGTTTACACCTTGGAAGTCCGCATAAAAAGTGCTTACCATGTTGCCCACGCTGACCCGGGGGCCGCCCGCGTCCACGAAGAACTCCACCACCGCGGCGTCGGAGAAGTTGCCGTCCGCATCGCTGGCGCGCACGTAAAGCTTGTGGGGGCGGCTATCGAGCTCGGTATCCCCTGACATCTTGCCGTCCCAGGAGATGCTGAAAGCGCGCGCGAACGGAAGCGCGTTAACTTCGCTGTCAGGCACATTGTAAAGAGCGCCTATATCCACTCCGGTCTTGTATTCAGCTGAAATTATCGGCGTGCCGTCTTCGCCATCCACGGTTATGTAGAGCTTGACCGTCGAGGTGCGGTTCTCCAGGACGGTGAAATTGATCTGCACAGGCTGCCCGACTACAAGGTTGGGCTCTGAAAGCGACAGGTCCTTGACGATAGGCGGCAATGACTTGGATACCGCCATCAGCATACCGGCGGTGTAGGAGGCGGCCTCGTTGATTTGGTCGGTGGCGATTGTCGGGGAGGCTGTTATGGTAACAAACGGCAAAGGTTGATAAGTATAAAAGTCCTCGGCATTTACTCCGCCGTAATGGCCCCAACCTCCCGCCTGGGTAGTATTACTTAAATTACCGACAAACCCATCTCCAGTGTATGGTTCTGCCAACTCGTTTAGATACCAATATTGTCTGGTCTTCCAGTAGTCCGGATTGTAAAGAAAGAACTGAAAGCCGCCGGGCCAGGTCCAAGATGGAAGTTTCAGTTGGGTATTGCGGACTATAGATGGATTTGGATTCTCTTTATCGTAATAATACGTTAACGGGTTACTCCCAAGTTTCTTTCCCAGAGTACCGTTAGCCGGCCCATACTGTTGGGAAGACGCCCAGTACTCCAGGCCGTCATACCTCGGCAAAGGATGATAGATATTTGCGGCATGGGCAGGCACGGCTTTGTCCTGGACCAGATGGGCCATCAATCCCACATAATAATAAGCCCCCATTTGCCCAAACTGTGTATTGAGGAATCTCTCATTGCGGAATGCGGTTGCCAAACGTGATTGCCATTCAATAAATGGGCCGCCATTAAACTTCCCAGCTTCGTTAGCCAATGGGAATCTGGAATCATCCGTCAATATCTTTCCGTGTGAATTTGCGTCATTACCCGGGCCAGATGTGGCACTTACTATGTCCTCACCGAATTTATCGATGTCAGGATAACCCCCGGCAGCTCTTATTGTTTCAACTGCGTACGCGCTAATCTTATAGTGTGTGGACGGCAACACATCATCATTACCTATTGACCACCAGGCAGATGCAGGCACGACGAATATCAATAGAAATGTTAGCGCGCAAACAAGGTTCATTTATGTGTCCCCATTTTTGTGGCAACATTATCTTTATACTTACTGAAAGCCTCCATTACCGCAAAATATTTCCTTTTAATCGGATCAGACTCTGGCAGGTTGGCATAACTTTTTGTCAACTCACTATCTGCGTACTGCGCAGCAAGTTTAATTACATCATCGGGATGGAACATGATTGGGATTGTTCCGCTTATTTTCCAGTAAGCATCCCGACACTCTGTGCGGACAACCGCCTCCTTGTCTTTTTCAATACACTCTTTAAGGTAAGGTGCCGATTCCCGCACCCTAAACAATCCCAATGTATGAGCCGCCTCCTGGCGCGTAGCTTCCCGCGTTGAGGTTCTCAGAACGTCTATCAATAGCGCGGACATGCCGGGCTCCAGCGGCTTTGTTGTTGTATTGTGTGTGGTGCGGATACTGGTGACTGCCCAATAGCCGGTTTCGTCATTCTTTGTCCTTCCAACCCATTCCGATATAAAAACCTGATCACCAGGCTCTTGGTTTACAATCATTGAATTCAATAATGCCAAGGCGGAGCGATCCCGCACGCTCGGGTCTTTATGTTTCAGCGCTAAATCCTTAAGCATGCGTTTTCTCTCCGGACTGGAGCTGCCTTTTATTTGCTCGACAAGCGCGATCTTACGCTTCCCATCCAGCCCTGGCTTATCCAGTTCTTCCAGTACGCGCACCAGGCCTTTGTCTCCGTAACCGGAAAGATCTATTGGTGCTCCGCGGCCCATACCATTAAGCATCGCCTCCAGCGATGCGGTATCGCCTAGTTTCCCCAGCGCAATCGAAGACGCTCTCGAAAGATCTTCATTATCAAGATACTCTCGCAGAAGTGGTATTGCGCGCGTGTTCTTTAACACGGCCAACACGCCAATTAACGTTGTGCCATTCATATAGCCGTTCAAATAATCCTGTCTGTCTTTCTCTGTTAAGGCGGCTTTCCCTTTAGCCCGAACATTTTTAATACGTGAGACTTCACGGTCGCATTCCTTCATTACCGCATCGGTCAGCTTGGGGTCTTTTATCCGCATGGCGGCTTTTTGGCCCTCAACAGGATATTTATCCATGAGTTCGCCCATTATCCGCACGTCCTCATCCGTCTGAGGTTCCGTTTCTCCGATGGCGGTTATCAGCGCCATCGCAGTAGCCGTGCTTTTGGTCTGCTTTAGTTCTCTATCTATATCCTTAAGGCTCTTGCGGCCCTGGGCGTATGCTCCGGGAGCAAGGAAAAGAAATGCGATAGCTACGGCGATCTTGTTCATATATATCCCTTTCACTTTCCGGTGTCGGACACTGTTGCATTGGCTCCCTGAAATCCAGATAAAAAGTCAGTAACAGCCCCCTGGGCCGGTTCAATAAAGCCGAGCCTGAACTGCACGGCGTAAAATCAATCCGGCAGTCGCAGTTTACAATGATGTGTGACTCAAGTTACAAACCCCGCTACTAGTTTATAGCAGACACATCCCGATTCTTCAAGACCCCTGCCCGCAAGGGGACGCTGATTCCTAATTCCTAATTTATCGCGCACATCAACACAAACAGTAGTCGGGATTATCAATGCTTAGTTGATAGCACGAATAAATGCCGTCGGGCTGTTCCTGGGTGCCTACGGCGTGAACCTTAACGTACCGCTTAAGGGGAATAGCGCTCGTCACGGAGACAA
>Ga0209211_10001841_pt1 | contig 38416 bp, 38 predicted proteins | sample RifGroA2_FD_183992 | JGI IMG/M metagenome (GOLD analysis project Ga0209211, IMG submission 183992) | Groundwater microbial communities from Rifle, Colorado, USA - Groundwater A2 (SPAdes) (version 2) | ecosystem: Environmental > Aquatic > Deep subsurface > Groundwater | place: Rifle, Colorado...
TGCCTCCCGTAGGAGTGGGGGCCGTGTCTCAGTCCCCCTCTGGCTGACCACCTTCTCAGGCCAGCTACTCGTCGTAGACTTGGTAGGCCGTTACCCCACCAACTATCTGATAAGCCACAGGTCCATCCCTTTTCGAGAAGTTAATCTCTTTAACAAATACCTTACGGTATCCATACCATGAAGTATTATCCCACCTTTCGATGGGCTATCCTTCAAAAAGGGGTAAGTCCCTATGTGTTACTCAGCCGTCCGCCACTACCCCCTCACCTTTTCCTGTAACTTAATAAATACATTAAATACAAAAAAAGGTGAGGGGGACGTTCGACTTGCATATCTCAGGCACACCGCCAACATTCATCCTGAGCCAGGATCAAACTCTTAAAAAAACCCCGACAAAAAACACAAAGCTTTTGTACGGGGGATCCTAACCCGATTATTAAAAACTAAATAAACTCTAAAGGTTCGTTTGTAAATATTAGAATATTTACAATTACGACCTTTTGTGTCACATTCTATTTAACTAGATGCGACTAAATTGGCAAAGAAAAACAAATAAATTGTCAAAGTGCTTCAAAAATTTTTTCAGAGAGTTTTAATTCTATATAAAATATAATCAAATAGCAACCGATAATTTAGGGGTAATTTTAGCAGCTGTGAATATAGCTTATACCATCTTTGTACGATCGGTGTCAAGAGGGTAAAAGAAACCGTTTATTGAATTATAATCTTCGAAAAAGTTTCTTCATTTGCTGTTAGTTTCATTAGACCATTAATGGTTGCGTATTCAAATTTATCACTACAATAGACATTTAACTTAAGCTCTTCTTCAAAAAATTTATCTATCCCAGGAATTCGAGAAAGTCCCCCGGTGAGAATAGCCCCCTTCTGCATTACCTCATCGACGACCTCAGGTGGCGAACTCTCGATCAACTCTTTTATTCCATCGATAATTTGATTAAAATTCGATCGCAAAGCTTCATTAATATCAGAGCTCTTTATTTTAACGGTCTTTGGCAAACCATTTTCAAGTGACTTGCCTCGGGTGACAACAATTTTTTCTGTATTTTTGAAGTTTAAAATATCAATTTTCAGGTTTTCACAAGTTGCCTCTCCTAAAATTATTCCATATTTTAAATAGACATAATTAAAAATAACTTTGTTCATTTGATCACCAGAATTTTTTAAGGTTTTATGGGAAAGAATTCCGCTTGAACCAACGATTGATAACTCAATTAACCCGCCACCTAAATCGGCAATAAGAGTTGGTTCATGGGAAAAAACATTTATTCCGCAACCTGCTGCCGTTGCCAAAGGCTTTTCAATTAAAAAAACTTGGGACATGCCGATCTTTAACAAGGCTTCGCGAACTGCCTTTTGTTCAATTTCCGTGGCCACTGTTGGAACGGTGGCAATCCCGATCATCATTGGTTTAATCATTTTGTTCCCTGAATATAAATAAACAGATCTTTCCAAAAATTTCTGTAATAAAAATACTTCAGCATCAAAATCAGAAATAACTCCACTGACGATGGGCCTGACAACTTTGATAAAATCGGGAGTTTTTCCAAGAATAGTTTTTGCTTCATTGCCAATAAATGAATAATCTTTAATACGACTGTTGTAACCTAAAAATGTTGGTTCTCTCAAAATTACTCCCTTATCCTTTATGGCAATTTTGGTGATAGAAGTACCTAAATCAAAATAAATCTCAAAATTAGCAAAAAATGGCAACTTGATTTTCTTTAAAAAATTCGTAAAATTAAACATAATGATTGATCAGATTATTCAACTTCTTTATAGCGCCCTTTTTTTTATTACTCCTTTATTAATGACAAAATCAACCTCAGAATTATTTGAGTTCAATAAAATGCTTTTTATATATGGCTCAACAGTTCTTGTTGCTTTTTTTTGGATTACTAAAATGGTTATTAATAAGAAAATTATACTGAAAAAAACACCATTAGATATTCCAATTGTAATATTTTTTTTATCTCAGCTAATATCAACGGTTACTTCACTTGATATTCACACCTCATTCTTTGGATATTATGGTCGTTTTAACGGCGGCCTACTTTCAACCACATGCTATGTATTACTTTATTATGGCTTGGTATCAAATATAGTTAATGTTGAAAAATTATTAAAAACAATCCTCGCTTCTTCTTTATTAGTGATTCTTTGGGCTATTCCAGGACATTTTGGTCGCGATTTAACTTGTTTATTATTTGCTGGTAAGTTTAATAATTCCTGTTGGGATAATACAACCTTGGCATTTAGACCAGAACTGCGAGCTTTCTCAACATTGGGACAACCTAACTGGTTGGGGGCCTATTTGGCATCAGTGTTTTTTATAGGAATATATTTTATGGTCAAAAATATTATTAATGTAGAGACGAGGCATGCCTCGTCTCTACGAAATCAAATATTAATATCAATATATTTGTTTTTAAATTTTTCAATGATTTTAATGTCACGTTCCCGTTCCGCTATAGGCGCAGTTGTTGTTGGGCTAATGTTATTTGTAGCTTATTATTCGTATTTTATAAAAACAAATTTCAAGAAAATTCTATTAATTTTGTTGTTAGTGACAATAATTCCCGTTTTTTTATTTAAAACAGGTGAAAATAAAATTGATAAAATTCTGAATTTTGAATTCTCAATTCTAAATTCTAAAAAAAAACCTCTAATCCCTAACAGTCTAGTCTCTAATCCCTCTTCTTCTGTCACAGAATCTTTTGATATTCGTAAAATTGTCTGGGAGGGAGCTTGGAAATTAGCCTTAAAATATCCATTATTTGGTACGGGTGTAGAAACATTTGCCTATAGTTATGGTTTTGTCCGCCCTGTTGCCCATAACCTAACTAGCGAGTGGGACTATGTTTATAACAAAGCTCATAATGAGTACTTCAATTATCTTGCAACGGCGGGATTTGTGGGATTAGGCGCATATCTATTATTAATTTTCAATTTTCTAATTTTCCCTGCCTGCCGGCAGGCAGGAATTTTCAATCAAATTTTAAAATTTAAATTTTTAAACATTGAAAAATCATTGAAAAATGAGAAATTCAAAATGAAAAATGAAGAGAGCAAATTTGAAAGAAAAATTTTAACTTTACTTTTAACAATTGCGTATATAACAATTTTAATCACAAACTTCTTCGGCTTTTCCACCACAACGATTCAACTTTTCTTTTTCCTCATCCCCGCATTTATTTTTTCTATAGACCCTAACCGTCTAGTCCCTAACAGTCTAGTCCCTAGTCGACTGACTAACATTCAAAAATTTCTCATCTTTCTCCTTCTATCATCTAGCATCTATCTTCTATTTTCTATTTCCGTTTATTATTTAGCCGATGTCAATTATTCTTATGGTCTAAAATATTCAAAAGTCAACGATCAGCAAAAAGCGGCCGGCTATTTTGAAAAAGCACTAAAAATGAGACAAGAACCAGTCTATATGGATCGATTTTCTTCATCGTTAGCCTACCTTTCGGCCTTAGCAAATATCCAAAAACAAACAGAGTTAGCAAAACAAATGGCTAATTTGTCAGACACATATAATAGAAAAACGATTAAAGATTACCCCAAAAATGTTTTTTATTGGAAAACTAGGGCAAAAAATATGTATTATTTTTATCTAGTTACAGGTAATGAAAACGAACTACTACAGGGAATTAATGCTCTAAAAACGGCTCGAAATCTTTATCCGACTGATCCAAAAATTCCTTATTCAATGGCTCTTTATTATTCTACTCTTTATGATTTATCTAAGGATCAACTCGAAAAAGACAGTCTTATGAAGTCATCGCTTGAGGAGATAGATAAGTCAATTAGTCTTAAATCAAACTACCGCGAGGCATATTTATTTAAGGGCCAGTTATTAAAGAAATACGGACAGATCGAAGAATCGAAAAAAGTATTTAAATATATGCTAAAAAACTTTGATACGAAGGACGCCGAAGTACTTAAAGAACTTGATAAATAGGGTCAGACCCTATGCTAGGGTCTGACCCTAAATTTACGGACTTATGTCCGAACTTGACACTCCCCAATAACAGGTTTTTGAAACAGGTGGAACTTCGTTGTTAGAACAAGTGGTCGAACAGGAAATAGTCGGTGTGCCACTCAAATTGCTATAAGGCAATATCTGAAGATTATTTTCCATGCAAGCATATAGTTTATAATCAGAACCTGTGGAAACATATTCATAATCTTTTCCCGAAGTCGGATCATTGGGGACTTTTTGCATATAAACTTTTCCACTAACAGAATCTGTCAAAGAAGCTCCAAAAGTCAAGCCAGCCGTGACAGGGTAGGTTTTTTTGTCCTCATAATACATTTCAAGTGCTCTTGTTATTTGCTCCAAATCAGCTTTCCGTTTGGTATCACGGCCTTTTTTTAAGGAAGTAAAGAAATTACCAGTTATCAAAGACGCCATCACTCCAAGAATTATTATCACTATAAGAAGTTCAATAAGTGTAAAGCCTTTTCTATTCATGATTCAAGCATTTATTTAACACACCAATAGCAGTTATCAGTTGGATCTCCTGATGGGCAAGCCGCATCTTCGACACCAGCACTAGTATATTTTGTATTAGGATCGTTTGCAAAAGATTTAGCTTTTGGAGCATAGCAAACTGCAGCCGTGGCATCGGTGTCAGAACCAGTCACATAAATCTTGCCTAAAGTACCAGTGCCAGCTAAAGCCTCAAAGTCAGTTTTCAACTCACCTGTCGTAACAATACTAGCAATCATAGTCGACAGAGAACTAAGTAGGGTTCCGTTTGGTTCAGTACCACAAACGCCGGCAGCGGTACACCAAGGCATATAATTTTTTATTGCATAATAACGAATTATACTTCCATGTACTTCCGAAACCGTATTTCTTACTCCTGTATCAGTACCTTTTTTAAGTTGTTCAAATGGGTCAAGAGCGGCTAGAAGTCCGACTGCTAAAGCACCAAGAAGAGCAATAACGATTAAAAGTTCAATGAGAGTGAAGCCCAACTTAAATTTTTTCATATATATTTAATATAATATATTTCTTTTCCATTTGTCAATAGATATTTTGTATGATATTATTATTTCCATGGCACCACTACCAAAATCAAAACGCTCGACAGCCCGAAAAGGAAGAAGTTTAGCCTCAAAAGTAAGGTCTTTTTCAAGATTGGTTAAATGCACTAATTGTGGAAAAACAAAATTACCACATAGGGCCTGTAAGTATTGCAAGAAATAATTCAATATGGACCCACGCCATAATCTTCGAATAAAGATTGTTCAACAACTATTTGCTTTAAGTTTCTCTAAGGGAAAAGTTACTGTTAAAAAAAATAAGACAAAGGAAGTATTAAAAAATCTGCCTGAAATTAATGGGTTAATTAAGGAACATGCACCAAAATATCCCTTAGACAAAATTGCCAAGGTGGATTTGGCTATTTTACAATTAGCAGTTTATGAATTAAATTTTGAAAAAAAAGAACCACCAAAAGTTATTATTGATGAAGCGATAGAATTAGCTAAAGAACTAGGGAGTGACAAGACGTTTGGGTTTGTGAATGCAGTACTAGGCAAAGTGTATAATACTACCAATATTACAAATAACTAATTATTAATTAATTTATTACGAGTTTAGAGAGTTTTGCGAGTTTATTTTTAACTCGTCAACTCGTTAAACTCGCTAAATAAAAAAATAATAAATTTGATTATGGATAGTAATTACTCAAGTTTAGAAAAAAAAATAAATATTAAGTTTAAAGACAGAGACCTATTAAAAAACGTCTTTATCCACCGTTCCTATCTCAATGAACATAAAGGCTCCAAGCTATCTTCAAATGAACGATTAGAATTCTTGGGTGATAGTGTTTTATCACTTATCACATCAGTTTATTTGTTTAAAAACTACCCTGAATTAAAAGAAGGTGACTATACAGAAATAAAATCAGCCATAGTCAAGATGGAAAGCTTGGCTGAGGCTTCAAAAAAAATTGAATTAAATAACTACCTACTTCTTTCAAAGGGCGAAGAAAAAGGGGCCGGACGGACAAATAATAATATTATGGCCGACTGTTTTGAGGCCCTTATTGCTGTTATCTTTTTAGATAAAAACTTTGAGACATCCTATACTTTTGTAGTAGACTTTCTTTTTAAGGATAAGCTCGACTATCTTCTAAAAAATAATCTTTATCTATCATCAAAAAGCAAACTGCAAGAAATAATCCAAAGTAAATATAAAAAAACACCTGTTTATAAAGTGTTGGATGAAAAAGGCCCAGAGCATAAGAGAATTTTTAAAATTGGAGTTTATTTTAACAACAAAATATTGGGATCAGGAATCGCTCCCTCAAAAAAAGAAGCAGAAGAGGTTGCCGCTAAAGAAGCTTTGTTAAAATCGTGAACGAGCCACGTTCCCAAGTCGAAAAAAATTAAGTGTCCCGCTTTTTCTGTTTTAAAATACATATATTTTTTAGAATTTTGATGTTATAATTTGTTTGTTACTTGGAATTTATTATTTAGAATTTATTTTATTATGGCCGTTGCACTCAAACTTTATCGTCAAGGAAAAAAAGGAAGCCCTTCTTATCGAATCGTGGCCGTAAATAAACATTACAAAGCCGATGGTAAATATATCGAAGAGGTTGGTTTTTACGACCCGATGGCTAACCCGGTAGTTTTTACCGTTAAAAAAACCCGCTTTGATTATTGGATAGGTGTGGGTGCTCAAGTTTCAGAAGGTCTTCAGAAACTACTTAAAGGCAGAAAGATTTAAAACGGATTGCTCTTCTTCGGATAATCTAAACTTGGGGAAGATAATCCAGAATTATTATCAAAACTAAAGTTTACTTTAGCTTTAAGACTTTCTAATTCTTTAAAAATATTACTGTTAGGTGACTTCTCTAATTTATTAGCTACTTCTGTCTTTTTGTTATAAAAAGTGAGATCGATTATTATTGAACCTGAAAAGTTTGGATCAAGTTGAACTTTATCAGAGGTAATCAAACGGCCACCGGAAAAATTATAATCCTTTAAAAAATCAATAAAAGATTTACTGTCACCAATTCCGGTAACCTTCATTCTTAATTTTTCGGAAGTAGACGTTCCAACATTGACAACATAACTGGTAATTATAAAATTTGATTTTTGGGAGAGGTTTTCTAATGCATAAATAATCGAAAAATAATCTTCAACATCTGGAATTAATGTATTTAAAAATTTTACATCTTCATCTAATTTTTCTGATACAGGAATAGAACTATTCATAAGAGTGACCTTATTCATCAATTGAATATTTTCCAACTCTAAGGAAGCAATTTTTGTTTTGTACTTAGTAATTTCAGTTATACCTATTTTTACAGTTATAATAATTAATATAAAAATAAATACATTACCAATAATATAATAAATATTTTCCTTGATTAGTCGTTTGATAAATGGTTTAATTTTATTTTTCATTGTTTTCGGGTTTGACAGGTATAAATTTACCGGTAAAACTCAACTCGTAATTTTCCTGACTTTTATTATCTCCTACAATAATAAGATTTTTTAAAGAAATATTTTCAAAGTTATTTAAAAAGACTTCAGACTCTGCAAATTTCAAAAAGTCCATCATTTTTTCAAAAACTGAAAAAGTAATTGTAAAAGAAGTATTACGTGTCTTATCAACTTCCAAGGATTTTAATCTGGCAGACTCACTACTATTTTTAATAGAATCAGAAAGTATTTCAAAGTAAGTAACGGAGGAAGCATCATCCTTTAAGAAATTTTTCAAATCAGAATATTTTTTTTCAATATAATTAATTTTTGCCTCATCTCCTCTTCGATTGGTCAACATCTGAAGATACGTTTTTTTTTGCAAATTCATTTTTTCATAAATATTGAACTTATTTTTTATAGAAATATAGAAATAAGTAAATAAAATTGCTAAAATAATAGTTAAGATTGTAGCCGTAAGCTTTAAACGTTCAAAGAGATTTTCATATTTCTGATAATCTTCCCTATTGATAAGGAGATTTATAATATTTTTTTTCATATTTCAGTTTCATTCAATATGATCCTGAGTTTATCGAAGGATCATCTCAAATTTCCGCTAATAGCCGGAAGAAAAATGGGTAACTCGTTTTTGTAGGTTTCGATCAACTGTGATTTATTAATCATCGGATAAGAATTTAAAATATTGACAGGAATAGATAGTTCTTTACTCAAACTGGTTATTAAAGAAGGAAATAAAAATATTTTATTAATAAATAAAATTGAAGAAGGGGTATATTTTGAAGTAAAAATTTTTAATTCGTTAGCTAATTCCTTGATCAAAGGCTCAACAATTTTTTCAATGGGGTAAGGAGAAGGATTTTTTTCATCATAACTTTTCAGTATTTCTTCAGTTTTTTTGATGTCAGAATCCGTATTAACTTGGGCTTCTTTCAAAAATAAATTATAACCAATCGAGAGATGGTGATTTTCCTTAATAATCAACTGTTCTGGCGAAAAATATGCTAAGGATGAGGAGTTCGTGTCAAAGTTAACAATAACAATACCGCGGTCTTTGCTTACTTTATATTGATTAAGAATACTTTTATTAAAGGCATTAATAAATCTACTATTGCTACTTAGTTCATTTTCGATTGATTCCGGATTGAGTCCCGCCAGCTCTACTGTCGTTTGTATTCTTTCAATAACTTTTTTTGGGGCAGCAACAATAAGGAGTAAAACTTTTTTTTCCTTTTGATTTTCTTCAATTACTTCAATGTCAATATTGGTTTCCTCAATTGGCATAGGGATAAACTGATCAGCCTGATATTTGATAGCCGTAATCAACTCTTTCTCATTTAAAAGCGGCATAGATATTATTTGACTGTAGGTAAGGCTGTCAGGAATAATCACATTGACGTTTTTTTTAGTGATATTGAGAGTTTCTACCAGTTTTTTTATTTGAGCGACTTCATCTTCAACAGTCTTTTCTAGGTTACTTGTATAAAAAGATTCCGGAGTTTCTGTTTTACCCAAGGCCATTATATCAAGAAATTCCCCATTCACTCTCGCATCAACTACCTTGGTAAATTTTTCGTCAATATCTAAACAAAAATAATTATCTGCCATAGTTTCAATATAAAGCATTAAATGTTAAGTATCAAGTCGTAGGGAACGACCCCTGTGTCGTTCCTAATAATTCCTCAATTTAATTCTTGTTTGATAAAAAAGCGAGGCAATTTCTTCAGGACGGGTTTGGCTGCAGGCAACATCATTGCAATATTTGATATTAAAACTTATAGAAACCGATGGTTGTGAATAAAGATATTTTCTTGAACAGGAGATAGAAAAACTGCTTATCCGAGTCTTTGACGAGGTTAAATTAATTGAGGCTAAACTTGCTGAAGAAGAAGCAATTGTATTACCGCTTACTAAATAACCAAACCACGATCCTTCACCATTTAAAAAGTAAAGACTAGACGTTGAAGAATAACTGGTTGAATCGTTAGCACATTTTAAATTTGTTGCGTCGGGTGGGATTGGCGAATTGCTACTTAAAATCGTAACAGCTTCATCCCTTATGGTATTCTCGATAAGATTAATTACATAATCCCCCTCTTTTTTAACAGTATTTAAACGATAAATTTTTGTTTGTTGCTGAAGTAAAACAAAAAAAATTGCAAATATCACCGGCAAAGTCAAACCAATGACAGCGACGACCACAATTGTCTCAATTAAGGTGAAACCCTTTTTAATATTTATTCCCATAAATTATAAACTGATTTTAAAACAACTTTTTGTTCTATACCATTTTCAAGCCAACTAACCGTTAAATTAGTCGTAACTCTATTAACTGGACTACCGCTATTTGTTATTAACAGATCTCTTTTTAAAAAGGCGGGTGTGCCTAATGAATATGTGCTACATAAACCACTTGTCCAACTTAGAGTATTCAGGCAATAATTAGTTCCCGTGTGAGTAGTGAACACTTGCCAGTCATCTTCTTTTTCTTGTTTTACCCATTCAATACCTTCTTCAGCGTAACGAGTAGCTAAAATTTTATGTTCCTGAACTTTTAAATTTCTTAAACTAAAGGTTGTTATTGTCACAGCCGAAATGAAAAATAAAGAAAGAATAGTAACGAAAACTAACACTTCGGTAAGGGTAAACCCGTTCGACTCACTTCGTTCGCTCAGGGCAAGTGCTTTTTTCATAAATAATTTGATTATTTTAACAAGAAACAAGCGTTTCGTTCAACTCAACTATTCCAATTGGTGAAATAGAAATATTTACACACTTATTAATCGCGGAATTTTTTAATCTAATCGTATTGCTGATAAAATTTGGATTAATCATAAGTGGTGAAAAATTATAATTACCCGTTCCTACAGTTGCAGTTATATTGGTCAATAAATTATAGTTTTGAACAACGGAATAGACCGAAGCACAACCAAATGATAATGAGTAGGAGCCTGAAGAAATTATTACTCGATAGCCAGTAAAATCGGTACAGTTTTTATCAAATAAATCAGCCGTTAATGCCTTTTTTTTTGCTAACTCAAGAACATCTATTAATTTTTTCGCCTCATTTTTTAATTTTAATTGACTGGCATTTTCATTATATCGAGCTAAAAAAATCCCGCTAAATATTGATAAAATTCCCATGACAACAATTAATTCGATTAAGGTGAATCCTTTACTTTTGTCCATAAGGGCCTAAGCAATAAGTACAGTTACTCGTGCATTGTGTGGTGAGAGATTGGCAAGTTGTTGCCACCGATTCTAAGTGAGTAGCTAAAGTATAATCAGAACCAGTACTGCTATTGTAGTAATAAATATAAGTTGGGTTTTTTGGGTCAGTTGGGACGGATTGTATATAAATGGTTGGGGCTGTTAATTGAGATAAGCCAGTTGTAGGGTAAGTATCATTATTTGAACGATACATTTCTAAAGCGGCACTTAATTGAGAAAGATCAGCTTTTCTTTTTGCATCGCGTGACTGTTTTAGAAAAACCGTATAAGTGACTATAGCCGCAGACGTCATAAGAACTATGATGGTAACAACGACCAGGATTTCAACGAGAGTAAAGCCTTTTTTCACTTTATGAACTTTATAAACTTTATAACTTTATAAACTTATTTATTGTTGATTACTAACTGAGAAATCTGTCGTTGATGTTTCTGTGTCAGCGGTAATGGTATAGGCTGTTGTTGTGGTTGTTGAAACAGTGTACTGATATGTGCCAGTGTTAAGTGGATCAGTCAAAGTAAAAGTGATACTAGTGTTTGGTGCGGGACAGGTTGCCGTAATTGTACCCGGACTACCAGAAATAGTTGGGTACGCAAAACTGTTAACCGAATAACACTGTTCCATTACCTGTTGAGCTGCCTTCAAATCCCCCTGTCTTTTCGCATCGCGGGCTTTTTTTTGGACAGTCGAATATGAAGCAAATCCCATGCTAACTAATATAGCAATAATTCCGATGACGACGAGCATCTCAAGGAGAGTAAAGCCTTTTTTAATCATATTTAAAAATTTCTAATTTCTAATTATTCTAATTGACCTAATAAAGCACCAATTTCTAAACTTCAATTTCCCAATTGGTAATTGAGACTTGGTTATTTTTTAGAAATTAGATCAATTAGGTTAATTAGGTCAATTTATAATCCTACGGTTGTGTTACTACATAGCTTTTTGTACTGCTACATGTATAGCTGGCAGCACAATTAGCAGTTGTTCCATCTGGATCGGCTTTATTCTCTAAACATGCACATAAAGTATAGGTTAAATTTCCATTGTTAATATAATAATAATTATTTGGTGTTCGATTTGGATCTCCAGGAAACTTGTTCATATAAACATTACCAGCACAATCTGCGCCACTTGACCAACAAACGTTAATAGTTGGCAAAGATAGAGGAATAGCTGTTGGCGTTTGGTCTTGTTTATAAAGTTCAAAGGCTTTTTGGATCTGTCTTAAATCTGATTTTCTTTGCGAGTCGCGAGCCCTCTCACGTGCCGCCATAAAATTTGGCAAAAATAAAGCCGAAAGACTACCGATGATGGCGATGACGACGAGGAGTTCTATTAATGTAAACGATTTTTGCATAATTTCTAATTACTAATTATTCTAATTGACCTAATCAAGCCTCAATTTCTAAACTTCAATTTCCCAATTGGTAATTGAGACTTGGTTATTTTTTAGAAATTAGATCAATTAGGTTAATTAGGTCAATTTATTTTATAGTATATGTTTTCCAAATAAAAATCAATCCCTGATCAACTGTTAATTGCGGGTTAAGATTATTGCTATCTAAAAGCTTATTTAATTTCAAAATTTCTTTAAGAATTAATGTAGCTTTTTTATCAGAGTCTAATCTTCCGTGAAAAAACGAAATTAATTGAATAAGAATTTTTTTTGCCGATTCTTTGTCTGTGATTTTGAATTGGATTAATGGTATTTTCGTTTCATCAAAAACAAATTTATTAACATTTTTTATTTTTCTTTCTTCTAATTTAATAATCTTTACCCTAGAAATAATCGTAGGTAATAAATTGTTTTTATTATCTGTTGTCAACACAAATTGAACATTGGAAGGAGGTTCTTCAAGAAGTTTCAAGAAAGAATTTTGTGCCGGGATTGATGAAAGATGAAAATTTTCAAGAAAATAGATTCTAACTTTTGGATTAAATATCTTCGCTTCTTTTTTTAGATTTTTGATATCTTCGATAGAATATTCTTTTGTTGAAGGGATAATTTCGAGGAAGAGAGAACCTACTTTAAGATCAGTAATATATTTATTAATTAGTTTTGTTTCTTTTGAAAGAATTAATAAAGGAATCATATATAAACATTATATACGATTGTTCTATTGTTCAATTGTTACATTGTTAAAAACAACAATCGAGCAATGAAGCAATGAAACAATGAAATTGTATTTGTATTTGATCGATGAATTATTATATATTTAAATTATGAACGTTTCTCCGAAATTATTACTAGGTCAATTAGTAAAAAATAAACAAATTACAGAAGCTGAAGCTAATCAGTACGAAGTTGCCAGTTTACAAAAAGATGTTTCCATTATTGATTATTTATATAAGTACACCAATCTTCAAAGAATTGAAATTGTAAAAGCGCAGGCCGAGATCGAAAAAATTACCTATGTTGATTTGGAAAAAACACCAATTGATTCTGAGGCAGTTGGCTTAGTATCTGAATCTATTTCCCGCCGCTATAAAATTATTCCTTATCTATTTGACTCAATAAATGCGACTATTTCTATTGCAACTGAAGATCCGTTTGATCGTTCAATTATTGATTTTCTAGAAAAAAAAACCGGTAAAAAAATAATTTTATCTTTAGCGGATAAAGAACAAATTATTAAGATGATCGATCTTTCTTTTAGTCAAGGCTTATCTCCAGAAGTACGTGATGCGCTAAAAGAATATTCACCTGACCTTCATAAAGAAATTAACAATAGCAATGTTCAATTACAGCAGGCTCCGATTGCAAAAATCGTCTCCACAATCCTAGAATTTTCCGTTAAAGGGCGTGCTTCAGATATTCATATTGAGCCAGAAGAAACCAGAACCAAAGTCCGTTATCGAATAGATGGTATTCTTCAAGAAAAATTATCTTTACCTAGAACGATTCATGAAGCTCTAATATCCCGTATAAAAATTTTAGGGGAAATGAAAATAGATGAAAAAAGGATTCCCCAGGATGGTCGTTTTACCTATAAGTCTGTAAAAGATGAGGTAGATCTTCGTGTCTCAACCTTACCAACTGTTTTTGGAGAAAAAGTCGTTATGCGACTACTCAAAAAAACCGGCGGTATCCCCTCTCTTTCCGATTTAGGTTTTGGTGGACCACAGTTAAAAGAATTAGAAGAAGCAATTGCCAAACCTTATGGAATAATTTTGATTACAGGGCCGACTGGAAGCGGTAAGACGACCACCCTCTATTCAATTTTATCTAGATTAAATAAACCTACGGTTAATATTGTGACGTTGGAAGACCCGGTCGAATATCAGATTGCCGGTATTAACCAAGTTCAGATTAACGTTCAGGCTGGTTTGACATTTGCAACCGGCCTAAGAGCGTTTTTACGCCAGGACCCAAATATTATACTGGTAGGAGAGGTTCGAGATAAGGAAACGACTCAACTGGCAATTCAAGCAGCCTTAACCGGTCATTTAGTTTTTTCGACTTTGCACACTAACGATGCCGCAACTGCCATTCCCCGTTTAATTGATTTAGGCGCAGAATCTTTTTTAATTGCGTCTGTTCTAACCGCAATTTTAGGTCAAAGAATTTCTCGAAAAATTTGTCCTTATTGTAAAGCTTCCTACCCTGCATCGGCCGAAGTAACGGCTAATATTAAATCAGTTTTGGGACCGCTTTTTCCCAAAAAATTTGAATCAACTCCAGTATTATTAAGTAAAGGAAAAGGTTGCCAGGAATGTAATCAAACCGGATATCTAGGCAGAATTGCGATTTTTGAAATTCTTAAAGTTACAACGGCTATTAATCAGCATATAATACATCAGGATCCGGCTGAGGTAATTGAAAAAACGGCGAAGAAAGAAGGATTTGTTAAAATGATAGAAGATGGGTACTTAAAAGTTCTTGATGGAGTGACAACGATGGAGGAAGTATTACGAGTAGCCGAAACATGATAATTAAAAATTAACCTAATTACCTAATTGGTCTAATTGATCTAAATAATTACCAATGATCCAAATGGTTATTGCGATTTTTTTAGAAATTAGGTAATTAGAAATTAGAAATTTTAAGATATGGATTTATCTAAATTGCTACAACTAACAATTGATAAAAAAGCTTCAGACCTTCATATGGTGCCAAGTTACTTTCCAACTATAAGAGTGAATGGAGAAATATTTCAATTAACAACTCTAGAAATTGTAACACCGGAAAATCTTGAAAAAATGCTAATTTCTATCTTGAATCAAGAGCAAAAAGAAATTTTAATGGCAAATCGAGAAATAGATTTAGCCTATAAACTAGCAGACGCCCGTTTTAGAGTGAATCTTTATTATGCGCAAAATTTTCTTTGTGGAAGTTTTCGGTATATTCAAGCAAGAATAAGTACCTTAGAAGAACTATCTCTTCCTGCTCTATTACATCAATGTACGGACTTGCGTCAAGGATTAGTATTACTGACGGGCCCAACCGGTGAGGGAAAATCAACTACTTTGGCATCCCTCGTCAATGAAATTAATCAAAAATATGCTAAACACATTATTACTATTGAGGACCCAATTGAATATGTTTACCCAAAATATAAATCAATAATTTCCCAAAGAGAGCTTCATCAGGATACTCATTCCTGGACAGTAGCTTTGAAGTCGGCGCTACGTGAGGATCCGGACGTAATATTGGTTGGTGAAATGCGCGATTTTGAAACAATTTCTTTAACATTAACTGCAGCGGAAACAGGTCATTTAGTTTTTTCAACGCTGCATACGAATTCTGCCCCAGAATCAATTGATAGAGTTATTGATGCGTTCCCACCTCATCAACAAAATCAAATAAAAAATCAATTAGCGGTTGTTTTAAAAATGGTTATAACTCAAAGGTTAATACCTAAGCAAAATTCAATAGACAGGATTCCTGCAGTAGAAATTCTAATTAATAATTCTGCTATTTCAAATAGCATACGAGAAGGTAAAACTTTTCTTATTGCAAATATTCTTGAAACCTCAGAAAGTGATGGCTCATTATTATTGGAAAAAAATCTTCTCAACCTTTATCGGGCGGGAATAATTTCAAAAGAAACAGCCTATTCTTATGCAATTAGACCGAAGGAGATAGCAAGGCTAATTAAATAAAAAAATTAACCTAATTAATCTAATTGACCTAATTTCTAATAAATAACCAAGTCTCAATTACCAATTGGGAAATTGGAATTTGGAAATTATTTAGGTCAATTAGAATAATTAGAAATTAGAAATTTAAAAAGATGTTCTTTCAATACAAGGCCATAAAAGACGGGAAAACAATAATAAAAAAAATTGAGGCAGCTAGTTCTGAAGCAGTCGTTGATTATTTGCAAAAAAATGATTATTTTCCTATTTCTGTCGAAAAAGTCGGGGAAAAAAATTTAAATTTTTTAAATACTTTAACTCAACGGGTAGATTTTAATGATGTTGTTGATTTTACTCGGCAAATTGCAATCATGCTTAATGCGGGTTTGACTTTAATAGACTCTCTGGAAATACTAAAAAAACAAACAACAAAACTGCCACTCCGAAAAATGATAGAAGAAATTGACACAAAAATTAAGGGCGGATCTTCTTTTTCTGTTGCTTTACTCGATTATAAAAACATTTTTTCAAAACTCTATATTTCTTTAGTTAAGTCTGGTGAAGCGTCGGGTAAATTAGGTGAAATTCTTTTAAGACTAGCAGATAACCTAGAAAAAGAACGGGAATTTAAAAGCAAGCTAAAAGGGGCTTTGGTTTATCCAGTTATTGTAATAATCGGAATGTTTGCGGTGATGTTTATTATGGTGACCTTTGTCTTACCTAAATTATTGGGCCTTTATAAAGATTTCAATGTTGAATTGCCAACGTCAACCAAGATTTTAATTGCGGTTTCATCCTTTTCAACCAAATTCTGGCCATTAGTGTTAGTGATGATATTTGTGGCCTCATATTTTGCTAAAAAATATTTAGCAACAAAAGCTGGCAAAAACTCTTTTGATCAGTTTATTTTAAAATTACCGGTTTTTGGACACATTGTTTCAATTTCGGCGCTTGTTGAATCGACTCGCACTTTAGCAATTTTAATTTCCTCTGGAATTTCAATTCTAGAAGCTCTTTCAATTGTCGTTGACGCGACTGAGAATTCCGTTTATCAACAAGCTTTTTTAACAGTAAGTCATAAAGTGGAAAAAGGACTATCTTTGGGTACGGCGCTTGAGCAGGAAGAAATGTTTCCTCCGATTTTGGTTCAAATGAGCCAAGTTGGAGAACAGACAGGTAATTTAGATGATACTCTTTTCCGGCTTTCTAAGTATTTTGAGATGGAGTCTGAAATGGCAACGAAGACAATGACGACCTTAATAGAACCTGCAATATTGGTCGTTCTAGGCGTAGGAGTAGGCTTCTTGGTCATGTCTGTAATTACGCCGATTTACAATTTGACGAATTCGTTTAAATAAAGACAGTCTTAATTAAGACTGTCTTTATTAAGAGAGTCCTTTTAATCCCTCGATATTTTTTCTCCCTTATATTTCTCCACTGCTTTTTTTAGTTCCTCCCATTCTTCAATCTTATATTTCCCAACAAAATACTCAACCGCTTTTTTGGTTTTACTAATTAATTCAAAGTCGGCTAAATTGGCAATTTTTAGGTTTACAAATCCGTGTTGTTCTGTACCAAATATATTTCCCGCTCCACGATTACTCAGATCAAATTCTGCAAGTCTAACACCAAGATTATTTTTACAAAAAAAATTAAGTCGTTTAATAGTTTTTTCTGAGAGATTTTCAGAAAAAAGTAAACAATAAGATTGTTTGTCCGAGCGTCCAACTCTACCTCGCAGCTGATGTAACTGGGCTAATCCAAAACGTTCTGCCCCTTCAATAATCATAATAGTTGCGCCGGGAATATCTATTCCAACCTCAACAACTGGGGTACTGACAAGAATATCAATTTTTTTGTTTTTGAAATCAGACATTATTTGATTTTTTTCCGTAGATTTCATTCGTCCATGTAGTAGAGACAAGGCATGCCTTGTCTCTACATTATTAAATATTTTTTTTATATTTTCGAATTCAATTTTAACAGCTTTGACAGACTTTAAAGTTTCGGACGTTGATTCTTCAATGAGAGGACAAACGATAAATACCTGTGCAGCATTTTCTTTGATTTGTTTTTTAATCCATAGATAACCATCCCCCCTTTTTTCTTTTGGAATCAAAAATGTTTTTATAACTTGGCGTCCAATGGGCATTTCTTCTATGTAACTCAAATCAAGTTCTCCATATAAAGTCAGAGCAACTGTTCGAGGAATAGGTGTTGCCGTCATTGTCAATAAATGAGAATTCAAAGCTTTTTCTTTAAGAAGAGCTCGTTGATTAACTCCAAATCGATGTTGTTCATCAATAATAACCAAGCCGACTTTCTTAAATTTAAGTTTTTGACTCAATAATGCGTGAGTCCCAATTATAATATCGTAATTGTTTTTTTTATTTTTATTTGACCCAGTAATCAAACCCACCCTAAGGGTGTCCAGCTTTAAAAAAAGATCTTTGATTGTTAAAAAGTGTTGATTCGCCAGTATCTCGGTCGGGGCCATGATGATTGATTGATAACCGTTAAGAAATGAAAGATAACAAGCAATGGTAGCAACAACGGTTTTTCCAGAGCCCACGTCTCCTTGCAGAAATCGATTCATTGGGGTGGTATTACCTAAATCAGTTATAATTTCGTCAATTGCTTTTTGTTGATCCCCAGTCAATTTAAACGGTAAACTGGCGATAAATTGGTTAATTTGAAAATTGAAAATTGATAATTGAAATTTATTTCCAACCCGTTCTTTCTTCCATTCTTTTTTAATCAAATTATTGGCTAGTTGTAAATTAAACAGTTCATCAAAAGCCAATCTTTCTCGGGCTTTATCAGCCATATCAAGATTATCAGGAAAGTGAATTTGCTGATAGGCTGTTTGATCATCGATTAAATTATTAAATGAAATTATTTTTGGTGGTAAAAATTCTGGGACGACACGGGGGTCGTCCCCTACGATAGAATTCAAAACGAAAAACATTTTCTCTCGAATCGTCTTTGCTGAAAGACCCTTTTTTTCCGAATAAACAGGAACTAATCTTCCCGTGTGAATTTTTTTGTCGTTAATTTCGTATTCTTTGGGCTCTATAGTTAATTTTGAACCAAATAGCTTAACCAAACCTGCAACAGAAATAGTTTCTCCGATTTTTAAAACTCTAATTAAGTATGACTGATTAAACCAATTTACTTCAACTATTCCAGTATCATCGGTTATGACAACTTTTTGAATTGTAATTCTTGAGCGAGTATATTGATTTTTTGCTTCAATAATTTTTCCGGATATAGTGACAATTTCCCCAACCTGGATTTTATCTATTTTTGAAATTACCGAATAATCTTCATAACGGGAAGGAAAATAATTAAGCAAGTCGAAGTAAGTATTGATGCCAAGTCTCTTTAATTTTTTTATTGTAATTGAGCTGGTAGAAGGAAGAGATTGAATAGGAGAAGATAACATATTAAATGTTAAAGATTAAATATTAAAGGTTAAAGAAATATTAAACAGTTAAAACCCTGCCTGCCGGCAGGCAGGTTAAACAGTTAAAAAAACTTTTAAACCGTAAAACCTTAAACATGTTTTTTCTTTAATAGTTTAATATTTAACAGTTTATTTAACCTTTAACCGTTTAAGATTTAATCTTTTATCTCATAAACATCGGTGCAAATGACATTAGTATCAATAGTATCGAGGAAACAATCATTATTACTTTCCATATACTATTATGTTTTATTTTCTTCCCAAATATTTTCATAACTGAATACTTCAATCGTTTAATCGATTGAAGTAAATTTACTTTGGACAATCTTTTGATTTTACGAATCCAGCTTTCTTTGCCTCACCCTCATTACAAAACCACCTGTCAGTTGTCCCGGGTTTGATAGTTATTCTATCATAGTTGTAGCAATCGGGTGTGTGGTAAATGCGAGTATTATCAGCTGGTCGGTAGTTTCCTTTGATAATACAGCCTTCTTTTTTTGTCTGGCAAAAACTTGACCAGACTCCCCTAGCCGCTAATTTTGCTTTGTCTTGCGATTGCTCAATCAACAAAGAATTTTCTGTGACAGTTTTTCCTTTCATAAAATATGCCAAGCCTTCCTCAGTCATCACTTCGTTAATTAGTAGTTTGTCAACAAATATGTAAGTTATAATTCTACCGAAACTATCTCTGCCAAATTTTTCATATTGAATTTTTTTATTTAGAACCAAATTCTCCATCCTTGTTTTGGCATCAACCCCTAAGCAATCTTTGGGATACTCAGGCGCATTAATCTCATAAAGTCGCAGTCTCTCGCCGTCCGACGTGTCAACTGTGTCCCCATCAATAACTTTTTTTACAACCACTTCAACACGATTAGTTTTCTTTAGAAAATAGCTATTAAGATTTTTAAATAAAGTAGAAAAATTTAAACTAATAGAAGAAAAAAAAATTATTAACAAAAAAATAAAAACACTCTTTGAAATTTTCATATTCTTTTCATAATTATAAACTATAACATCAAAATCAACACGAATATAAAAACACTTCAATCGTTTAATCGATTGAAGTGTTTTAGATTCCAAACTGTTTTTTTCTTTCACTTTCTCTTTTTCTTTCCCATGCAATTTTCCAATTTACTCCATATTTTCCAGGTGCAAATATTGTATTAAAAAAATCATCAATGATTTCTTTTGTTTTATCCCTAATAATAATATTATCAAAGGCTTTTATAAGTCCGTCATTTTTATCTTCGATTAATAATTTAAATTTAGCAACGGTCGCAGATGAGACATTCAGCGCCATACAAATATTATGGAAATCAATATTTTTTAAAAGTAAATATATGATCGCAATTCTTTTTGCAAATACAATTCTTTCATTATAAGAAAATACCCCGTTTATGATTTCATTGAATTCCTTTCTATCATCTTGATTCCCAATAATTTCAAAAAATAATCCAAATAACTTGTCTAAAACATCATCTCTCAATTTATATTTAGATACTCGTGCCATACTTCAATCGTTTAATCGATTGAAGTATTTATTTTATTAATAACGGTAAATTTTCAATCGAGAAATAAAACGATAAATATAGATTATTTGTTAATAAAAACTTTGTCAACCGCTTATAACCTACAAAATCATCATTTTAGATTGTTAAGATATGCTTAAATTATCGATAGATATTCTGTAAATAATACCTCAGACAACCATACAGTAATTTAACAATGAAACAATGATTTTTGTTATACTCTCTTTATGTATTTATCTCGCCGTCTGCGATTCAGCTCACAATATGATAAAGAAAAACTGATTGCTAAACTTCTATTTTTTCTAACAGGAGCAGTTATTTTTGGTTTTATCATTATCTTTATACTTTTTGCCTGGTATGCAAAAGATCTTCCTTCGCCTTCTAAACTTTCTCAACAAACAGGTTATTCGACAGTCTTTTATGATCGAGATGGGAAAGTTCTTTATGACATGTATAAGGATAAAAATCGCGTTCCGGTTACCTTTGAAGAGATTCCAAAAACACTCAAAGAAGCAACAATTGCAATAGAGGATAAAAATTTTTATAAACATGGTGGCTTTTCTCAAACTGGTATGATTCGGGCTTTTCTTAATATGTTTTTAGGTCGTGGTCTTCAAGGCGGCTCAACCATCACTCAACAGTTAATTAAAAATGTTTTGTTAACTAATCGCCAGACTATCACCAGAAAAGTTCAGGAAATGATATTGGCCTTTGAGGTCGAGCGCCGCTATAAAAAAGATGAAATACTGCTCATGTATTTAAACGAGTCTCCTTATGGTGGAACTTACTGGGGGGTTGGAACAGCGGCAAAAGCATATTTTGGCAAGTCGGCTAAGGATTTGAACTTAGTTGAATCGGCAATTTTAGCTGGATTACCCCAGTCTCCCAGTCTTTACTCACCTTTTATTGGCAAAAATGATGCCTGGAAAACTCGAACGAAAAGCGTTTTACGTCGAATGCGCGAGGACGGATATATAACTAAGGATCAGGAAAACACTGCCCTAAAAAAAGTTGAAATAACAAAATTTAATGCGCCTAAAATTTTGATCGAAGCCCCTCATTTTGTATTTTTTGTCAAGGATCAGATAGAGCAGGAATACGGTTCAAAAATAATCGATAAAGGCGTTAAGATTAAAACTACCTTGTCTCTAGAAGTACAACAGACAGCCGAAAAAATTGTCAAAGAAGAAATTGCCAAATTAAAAGATTTTAACGCTACTAATGCCGCCGTTGTAGTCCTTGATTCTAAAACTGGAGAAGTTTTAGCTATGGTCGGCTCTTATGATTTTAATGATGAGAAATTTGGAAAATTTAATGTAGCTGAGCTAGGGTTGCGTCAACCAGGGAGCGCTTTAAAACCTTTTACTTATGGTTTAGCTTTTGAAAAGGGTTATAACCCCTCAACAATATTTATGGATGTCAAGACTACTTTCCCTGATCAAGGGGCGGAAGATTATTCTCCAGTTAATTATGACGGTAAATTTCGAGGACCGGTTCAGCTTAGATTTGCTTTAGGAAATTCTATCAACATTCCAGCTGTAAAATTATTATCCGTCCTCGGTCTTCGCGATTTTCTAACTAAATTAGATGACCTTGGCATGCCAACTTTTGCTCCAAATTCAGATAATTTAAAACGTTTTGGACTTTCCTTAACTTTGGGAGGTGGCGAAACTACCTTGCTTAATCTTACTTCTGCTTACTCAGTACTGGCAAACGGTGGTTTAAAACATGACATTAATTCAATTGCCGATATTTCCGATTTTAAAGGAAAAAATATTTTCAAAAAGGTTCGAATCCAAGAAAAAAGAGTATTTTCTTCTGAAGTTTCCTTTTTGCTTTCTCATATTTTGTCAGATAATAATGCCCGGCTGGATGAATTTGGCCCAAATTCGTATCTTAACGTTCCCGGGAAAACCGTAGCTGCCAAAACCGGAACAACTGATGATAAACGTGATAACTGGACAGTCGGTTACACCAAATCAATTACTGTTGGCGTTTGGGTCGGTAATAATGATAATAGCAAAATGAATCCAAAAATTGCCTCTGGAGCTACCGGAGCTTCTCCAATTTGGTACAGGATTATGCGGGAGTTACTTAAAAAATATGACGACGGAATTATGGATAAACCGGACAAAGTCAAGGCTTTGACAATTGATGCATTTTTAGGCGGACTTCCAAAAGACGGCTATCCAACCCGATCAGAGTATTTTATTGAGGGGTCAGAGCCAAAAGATACTTCTCCCTGGTATAAAAAATTAAAAATATCAAAATCTAACGGAAAACTTGCCAATGAGGTTGAAGTAAAGAGTGGTAATTATGAAGAAAAAGATTTTATCGTGATTAGCGAAAGCGATCCTGTTTCCACTGATGGAAAAAATAGGTGGCAGGAAGCGATTAATGCTTGGGCCGGGCAACAGGGAGATAATAAATTTAAGCCCCCAACAGAAACATCCGACGCATCTTCTGACTCAGTAATTGTTTCGATAAAAAGTCCTTCAGGACAAACTACCGTTTCTTCAGGTAATCTTAATATAAAAGCCAAAATTATTTCTTTGGATAAATTGAAAAACGTTAAGATTAAATTAAATGGAGAAATAAAATTTGACTGGAGCGAAGATAAACGTGATATTGATGAAACAGTTTCAATAATAGCTGACGGGGTTTATGAGCTCCAGATAATTGGGACTAATGAAAAAGACAAGCAAGGTGAATCAACAATCAAATTTGGAGTCAATAAACCGTGGGACTATGTAACGCCTGCTCCGTAAAGTATAGGGTCAGTCCCTTTAGGGTCTGACCCTATTTAGCTCTTCTTTCGCTTCTTCTTCGGTGATGTTGCGATCAGGCGAAGAATAATAGAAGCGGAGGGTGAGCTTATTTCGATATAAAGTTACGACTTCGATTTTTTGCAGTAACTTTGACTTGAAAGCTTTTTGCCGTACAACCGCGTAGGTTGTATGAGGCTGAATTTCAAAGGTTTTATCTAATTTTATGATGGCGTATGGGTGAAGTGGTTTATATTTTGGCACTAACTGACAGTTGTTAATTAAAGATTGAAAGTCAATTTCTGTCATAAATACTCCGTCCTTCTCATTGATTTCCGGTATTAATAATTGTTCAATATTTAATTCTTTATAAACCGCTTCAATAATTCCTTTTAGGTCATAATAATCAGTATTGACGGCGATGCCCAGCCGGTATATTTCTTGTGGTAGGGAACAAAGATCTTTGTTCCCTACGGGAATGTACACCTTCCCAATTTCAAAAAATTTTAAAACATCCTTTTTTCCCTGATTTTCTTTTATATTTTTTTTAAGCGATGGCAATAAGCTAATTCTCAAGTATTCGATATCTTCAGAAATGCTATTTAATAATCTTAGGTGATCCTTAATTTTTAACCCAGAATCTTCAATCGTATCTTTTGAAATCATTGAATAGTTAATTACTTCATTGAGGCCTAAATGTTTTAAAAATATTTTAATGCGATTTTGAAAGACAAATACATCTTCCATTTCTTTTGGTTGATCAACGTAAACGATTGGCTGTAATATCGAAGGGATGTTATGATATCCATAAACACGTGCCACTTCCTCAATAATATCTTCAGGGATATCTATATCATTAGCTCTCCACGACGGCACCGTGATCTGTAGGGTCTGACCCTCTCGGAGGGTCAGACCCTTGTTTGGGGCGACTGTTACGGCAAATCCCAAATTTGTGAGTATCGAATTAATTATTTTTTCCGGTATTTTGACGCCGATTTTCTTCTCAAATAACCCGTAATCCATAACCAATAACTTCTTTTTGCTTGGGTTCGGATATATATCATATAACTTTGATCCTACTTTTCCTTGCGCGTATTTTTCTAATAGTTCAACTCCATAAACAAGCGTAGGTTCGACTCTCTCGGCATCAAGTCCTTTTTCAAAAAAAGTTGCGGCAATAGTCCTAACTCCGGTGGTCATTGTAGTTTTTCTAATTTTCACTTTGTCATAGGTCTGAACGAAAAGAACAACATTCTTCGTTTTTTCAGTGATTGCAGAATTTAATCCACCCATGATTCCACAAAGGTCAATTAATCTGCCGGAACCGTCTTCCATGACGATGTCTCCACCTGGCAAAGTAACCTCTTTTTCATCCAAAGTAAATATTTTTTCACCTTTTTTGCTTTCGCGCATAATCATTGTAGAACCCTTTATTTGATCGTAATCAAAAGTATGAACCGGTTGTCCCAACGCTAACATTAAATAATTTGAAATATCAACGACATTGTTGATAGATTTAATTCCACAGGCAATTAATCTTTCGGAAATGAATTTCGGTGATGGAGCAATTTTTACATTTTCAATAACAACGGCAGTAAAGCGCTGGCAAAGAGACTCGTCTTTGATTACAATGTTAAGTTTTTTATTATCTATACCACGGTCGTGGGTAAGATAATATTTTTCAAAATTATATGCTTTTAATAGATTTGTTTTAAATTTTGCCTTCTTTCCAAACATTGGGAGGATTGCAACGGATTCTTGTGCAATACCGAGAACCGATGCATAGTCAATCCTATTTGAAATCACTTCAATATCAAAAACATGATCATCCCCCATTCGCTCAACGTTCTCAATCGATGGCCCGCAAAGAGATAGATACTCGCGGACTTGATCAGGCGTCGCATCAGTGTCGAGATATTCAAGAAGCCAGTTATAGGTGATCTTTATATTCATTATATTTTTATATAGGGTCTGACCCTATGCGAGGGTCAGACCCTGTTAAAACTGCTCTAAAAACCTGATATCCCCCGAATAATAATTTCTAATGTCATCGAGTCCGTATTTCATCATAATCACTCGTTCAATCCCAAATCCGAAGGCCCAGCCGGAAAATTCTGCCGAACTAATTCCCCCTTCTTTTAATACATTCGGGTGGACCATGCCGGTTCCACCTAATTCTAACCAGCCTGATTTACAGACCTTACACCTGACACCCTTAGGGTGGCCTTTTTGATTCTGTCCACCCTGAGGGTGTCCTATAATCCCCGTTCCTTGACAGTTATTACAGGAAATATCGACTTCAAACGATGGTTCCGTAAACTGAAAATGATGAGGTCGAAGGCGTGTTTTTGTACCAATGCCAAAATATTTTTCAGCAAAATAGTCTAAGGTTCCTTTTAGATTTGCAATCGTTATATTTTTGTCAACGCATAGTCCTTCGAATTGGTAAAACATTGGAGTGTGGGTTGGATCCCAATTTGGCCTGTAGCATTTGGAAATATTTATCATTCTGATTGGGGGTACTTTTACTCTTTTCATCTCGCGATTTTGGCCGTTTGAAGTGTGAGGAGTTAGGACCATTTTTCCAAGTGTTGAATGCGCAGGAACATCGATGAAAGAAGTTTCAACATCATCGCGGGCTGGGTGACCGGAGGGCATATTTAACGATTCAAAAGCACCATACTCCCAATCAACTTCAGGATAAGATACTCTGATAAATCCTATTTTCTCAAATATTTTTGTGATTTCTTCGATGGCTAATGAAACAATGTGAAGACTGCCTTTTGGATAAGCTTTTCCAGGCATTGTCTTATCAAAAAAAACTTCTGATTTTTGTTTGGAAACAATCAATTTCTTAATTTCTATGTATTTTTTAATTTCAGTTTTTAACAGGTTGACTTTCTGCCCATATTCTCTTTTTTCTTCATCAGGAATATCCTTAATTGTTGAAAGCAACTTGTTTATCTCACCATTTCGACCTAAGTACTTAATCTCAAGCTCGTTAAGTTGTTCTAAGGATTTTGCTGAATTAATTTCTATCTCGTATTTCTTTCTATCCATGATAAAGAAGATTATATAAGAAAAATAATAATTTAACAATATAACAATGAAGCAGTGAAACAATGTATTTTTATTTTGCTTTTTCTACTATTTTCTTGAAGACTTCCGGATGTTCAACAGCCAGTTGAGAAAGAATTTTGCGATCTAATTCAATTTTATTGACTTTGAGTTTATTGATAAAAATGCTGTATTTCATTCCTAACTCTCGAAGAGCGGCATTCATTCTCATAATCCAAAGCTGTCTGAAATCTCTTTTTCTATGTTTTCGTCCTGCAAAAGCATACTCTCCGGCATGAAGAACGGCTTCTTTAGCTTTCTTAAACTGTTTATGTCTGGTCATCCAAAAACCTTTAGCCATTTTTAAGACCTTTTTATGCCTTGCTCTAGTTTTGACTCCGCCTTTTATTCTTACCATATTTTAGATAAATTTTAAATTCTAAATTACAAATCACAAATAAGTCATAAATACTAAATAATAAATTCTAAACAGTTTAGTATTTAGTGCTTATTGTTTATAATTTATTTGGAACTTGAAATTTAGAATTTAGAATTTTATTTTTTCCCCAGCATCATCAGCACTTTCCTCTTCATTCTTCCCGAAACTTCCAATAATCTTTTTTTTCTTCTTAACCAGCTTTTATTTTTCTTTCCTCTCAAATGTCGAAAAGCTTGTCCGCGATTAAGGACTTTGCCTTTAGGACTGACTCGGAATCTTTTTACCGCCGATTTTCTTGTTTTTGGTTTATTTTTAGCCATATTATTTTTTCTTTGCCACTACTGCTCTCAAAATCTTTCCTTCAAGCTTTGGTTCTTTGGAAATATTAACTTCGCCTAAGCTAACAATAAACTTGTTAACTAAAGCGAAGGCCATATCCCGCTTGGCGTTTTCCCTTCCTCTTAACAATAAATTTATTCTTACCTGATGTCCCTCAGACAAAAATTCTTTTGATCGTTTTTCCATCCTCTCGAGATCTGCTTGTCCTATAAATAATCCCAAATTAATGTCTTTAACAACTCCTTTTTTTATTCCTTTTCTGGCGTCTTTCTCCTTCTTTTCTTCTTGATACAAAAATTTCTTAAAATCGATTATCTTGGCAACTGGCGGTACCGCTTTTGGAGCAATTAAAACCAAGTCTGCTTCGAGTTCTTGAGCTTTATTTAACGCTTCTTGTTTGCTCATTACACCAATCTGTTCACCCTTACCGTCGAGCACTCTTAATTCAAGGGCCTCAATCCTGAAGTTTATAAAGTAAAACTTTCGCTGTGTAAACTTTCTTTTATGAAAAATTCTCAATTTGAGATTTTAATTGATTTATAAACTTATTAATTTCTATCGAACCTAAATCTTTTCCCTCCCGTTTTCGAACGGAAATTGAATTAGATTTTAATTCTTTCTCTCCTATTATAACCATATAGGGAATTTTTTGCAAGGTGGACTCACGGATCTTTCCTCCAAGTGACTTATTGTCCGCGTTTAATTCGACCCGAATGTTATTTTTTGCCAACTCTTCTTTAATTTTTTGAGCTGGTTCTAAAAATTTTTCCGAAATCGGTAATACGATCACCTGAACTGGGGAAAGCCATAAAGGAAATGCTCCAGCAAAATGTTCTATTAAAATAGCCATCGTTCGCTCCAGAGAGCCAGTCAAACCTCGATGTAGAATGACAGGGTGTTCTTCTTTTCCCTCTTCATTGATATATGTTAAATTCAATTTTTTCCCCATAAATAAATCTAGCTGGAGTGTACTCATCTGCCATTCACGGCCAAGTGAATCCTTAACCATAAAATCAATCTTTGGTCCATAAAATGAGGCTTCACCTTTAGCGATGATATATTTCAATTTATTATCCTTGACGATTTTTTCCAACTTTTCCCCTGCCTTTTTCCAAGTTGCAGCGTCAGCAATATATTTAACAGCATCGGAAGGATCAACTAAAGAAAGTCTGACATAAAAATTATTCAAAGAAAAAGCCTTAAACATTTTTTTAACCATTTCAATACAAAGTTTAAATTCACTTTCAATTTGACTTTCTCTCATTAAAATATGACTGTCATCAATACTTAAAGCCCGGACACGGAGTAGGCCAGCCAACTCCCCTGTTTTTTCAAAACGGTAACAAGTACCCGGTTCAGATAACCTCATTGGAAGATCTTTGTATGACCTGGGACGGGCTGCATAGATCATATAATGATGAGGGCAGTTCATCGGTTTGAGAACATATTCTTCACCGTCAATTCCAAAAGGGGCATACATAACATCGCGGTAATGCTGCCAGTGGCCGGTTTTTTTGTACATTTCTGATCTGGCAATATGCGGCGTAAATACCTGCTGAAAACCTGATTTTTTTTCTAATTCATATTCATAGTCTAAAATTTGTTTGCGAATAATGTTTCCTTTAGGAGTTATTAAAGGGAGTCCTTTACCAATATTCTCCGAAATGACAAACAAATCAAGTTCTTTACCCAACTTTCTGTGATCTCTTTTTTTTGCTTCTTCGAGCATTTTTAAATGATTTTCAAGTTCTTCTTTTGTGGGAAATACAGTTCCATAAATTCTCGTTAACATTTTATTTTTTTCGTCACCTCGCCAATAAGCTCCGGCAACGGAGAGTAATTTAAAGTGTAAAAGCTCTTTGGCTGGATTTTCAACGTGGCCCATTTTACAGAGATCAAGAAAATCACCTGGATCATTTGTCTGTAGTTTCTTTCCTTGCTTGGCAAATTCCGTTGCCATTTCTACTTTATATTTATTATCTTTGAATAATTTTTTTGCCTCTTCAAGAGTTACTTCTTTGAATGAAAATTTTTGCCATGTTGGTAATATTGTTCTCATTTTTGCTTCGATTTTGGGAAAATCTTCTTCTGAAATACTCCATTTACCCAGATCAAAATCCTGGTAGAACCCATTTTCTATAGCAGGCCCGATTGCATTTAACGCCCCAGGATACAGTTGTTTTACCGCATGAGCTAACAAATGCGCACACGAATGCCTAAGATTGTCCAAATTGTTTTTTTCCATACTTATTTATTATATAAACTTTTAATAAAAATACATAATTGAATTATTAATTTTATATTCACTTTAATTAATTAAAGTTTTTTAATATTTCCGATTGGCCCTTTATATTTTTTCAACCAACTTATAAAATCAACCAAAACGTTTACCATATAATCATGGTACTCTTTACCTTTTTCAGGAGATGCTTTTGATGAGTCGGAAAATGATCCGTCCGGCGCAAAAACTTTCTGTTCGTAACTATTCCATGGAATATCAATTATTTCTCCTGATTTTCCGAAAAGGTCGTAATGGGAATATTTTGAAAATATCTTCTCAAAATTTATTCCTTTTTTTGTCAATTTACCCTTCTTTATCAGATGAGGATATTTATACCAAATATGCGAAACTTCCAGTTCTCCAACATGATGTTCGATATTATCTTTTATTTTATTTGCAATACCTTTCGCAATTTTCATTGGGTCAGCAACAGCAAAAAACACATTTTTTAACTTGAATTCATGTAAATTTTTAACAGCACTAAGTAATGCTGGTAAATTAGCACTCTTATGACCGTTGATTATGAGTATTTTTTTTACTCCGTTTCTTGCTAAACTTTCGCTGATATCTTCAATGACAGATATAAGTGTTGAAGTTCTAAGTGACATTGTTCCTGCAAATCCAAGATGATGACTTGAGTCTCCATACCATAATGGCGGAGCCACAAGCACTCCGGTTTTTTTACCAACATCTTCAGCCAAGGCAATTGCCGCATAACTATCAAGTCCCAAAGGACCTGCAAGTCCGTGTTCTTCGGTACTGCCAACTGGTAATATAACGATATTTTCTTTCTTGAGATAATTATTAACATCTTCCCAAGAAAGTTCATTGATCCAAACTGAATTTAATTTTTTCATAAAATTTAAATTAATTTATAATTACTGAAACCAAACAGGCCCGAAACGGGAATAAACGTGTGGCATGTCACGGGGAAGCGTCGCCATTCCCAGATCTCGGCTACCATTGATAAACAGCACACCATTAGAAAATGTTCTTGATAGAGGCTCCGCTTCTTGACGTCTCATCATCCAATAAAGAAAAGCAGCCTTATCAGGTTCAATACCACTTCGACTATGTTTCTTAGCTGATTCGATTAACTGAGAACTTTGCCTTAATTCTCTAAAGTTTTTAAAAAGTTTTTCGTCCACAGGTCGGTTTACATCTGGTAAATTAATACCCCATTCTTCATAAAGGCGGTCAAGTTTAATGGGATTCAAATCCCTTTTTTTTGCCTCAAGTTCGATACGAGCATGATAATTGTTAAAATCTTGGTAACCGTTAAATCTTCCATGTGTGTCTGCTAACAGAATAATAATCTCAGCCTCATTTAAAGTTATTCCCTTTATTAAGTCATGAATTATTTTGTACTCATCCAGCAATAAATAATCAGATTTATCAGGGGATTTTTTTTCACCAACTCCCCAGAAGCTGATGAGCTGTAAGGAATGACCATTTAAAATAGCATGTTGAAATCTATGTTCAATCATATTGTTACTGTTATAAATTCCTCTTGAAAAAATCTTCAAAATTTGAAGCATCTGGACAGCTTTTTTTCTGGCCACAGCTTCAGGATTACTTGCTCTCTCAAATGCTTTTTGATTATCAATAAAAAACATAATAGTTTTATCACCTCCTTTCAAAAGAAAAATCCCGCTTTGGGCGGGGTTGGTTTTAAATTTTTAATCCACGCTACCCACCGCCCAAAACTAATCGGGTAGTGGTAGTACAAACTTTATTTAAATTATTTTTACTCATATAACAAAAAATCCCTCCTTCCGGAGGGGTAACTTTTACACAAAGCACACCTCCTAGAGGGTGGTTGTGCAAGTGCAAATTAAAATAAATTTAATTTTCATTAATTCATTCTAACATGTATTTTATGACTGTCAATGACAAATTATTTTTCTTGTTTAAACGCTTTTACAAGTTGATCTATATCCTTTTTTGTGTGGACAGCAGAAATCTGAACTCTGATTTCATCACGTCCTTTAGGTACGACTGGAAAACTGATATTAGTTACGATAATATTTTTCTTAAAAAGTTTGCCTACCAAAACGCTGGTTTTAAAAGGATCGCCGATTAAGACTGGTTGAATAGGATGAGATGAATCGACAGCAAAGAAATAACCTACTTTTTTCATCTGTTTTTTAAAATAAGCAACATTTTCTTTTGAATTTTCCAGTAATTTTTTTCCGAGTGGTTTATCCAAAATTTCGATAGACTTCAAAGCGGCGGCGGCTGTGCCCGGCGGAATTGAATTTGAATAGATATAAGTGGCGGCCGATTCTCTGAGGTAATCGATAATTGTTTGACTTCCAACCACGTATCCACCGTCCGCCCCAAAAGCTTTACCAAAAGTGCCAATAAGTACATCGGCCTTAACGCCTTCAATTTCTTCAATCCCGCGCCCGGTCTTTCCGGCAATCCCGACTCCATGAGCATCGTCAACTACAAGCAAAACTCCATTTACATATTCTTTATCATACTTATCAATGATTGTTCTAATCTCTCTAAGCTTTTGATATTCTCCTAACATACTGAAAACTCCATCGGTCACCACAAGAGCTCTTTTATAGATTTTTTTATTATTCTCAAGAACCTCTTCTAAATGAGTTGGGTCCATATGTCTGAAAATAGTTCTTTGCTCTTTCGGAAGATTGGCAACTCTTATACCATCAATGATACTACGGTGATTTAGAGCATCCGAAATAACAATTACATCAGAATCGACCAATGAATCCTTATTTTGTCCGGCTATAAGGCAGAACAAAACCGCTAAATTTGCGGCGAAAGACGAAGAAAAAATCATGGCGTCGTTTTTTTTATGAAATTTAGCCAAAGCCTTTTCAAGATCACGGTGAACTTTTAGACTGCCTGAGATAAATCTGACCGCTCCCGGCCCGGCACCAAAAATTTCCGTAGCTTGATGCTCGGCTTTTTTTAAGGCCGGATGATGACGCAAACCCAGATAGTCATTAGAATTAAAAACTTGAAATTTTTTCTTGCCAATAATTGCCTTAGGAGATCTTTCATTTGTAAAGCCAGTAATAATTTTTTCAAAACGTTTTGAGGTTTTGGCTTTGTCAATCCTATTTATCTCCTGATTTAAAACTGAAAAAAAGTTTTTGCGTGACATATTATTTTTTTAATACAATTTTTAATTGATCCAACATGACTTTGGTCATTTTTTTAAGATCGTATCTATGATTCCATCCCCAGTCTTTTCTTGCCTGTGAATCATCAATTGATTTAGGCCAGGAATCAGCGATTTTCTGCCGGTGGTCTGGCTTATAATCGCACTTGAATTTTGGAGATAATTTTTCAATTTCGCGAACCAGTTCAACTGGGGTAAAATTAATTGCTCCAAAATTATAACTGGTGCGCACGGTGATTTTTTTAGCCGGTGCTTCCATGAGTTTTATGGTTCCATAAATGGCATCGTCAATATACATCATTGGCAACCGGGTATCTTTTTTCAAAAAACAGGTGTATTTGTTGTTTTTAATGGCACCGTAAAAAATATGGACCGAATATTCAGTTGTCCCGTCACCCGGCGGTGTTTTATAACCGATCAAACCCGGATAACGTAGACTACGGCAATCAACTCCGTACCTCAAAAAATAATATTGACACAAAAGTTCGCCAGCCACTTTATTAACTCCATACATTGTGCTTGGTTCAAGAACCGTTCTTTGAGGAGTATTTATTTTGGGAGTGGTTGACCCAAAAACCGCAATCGAACTTGGCCAAAAAAGTTTAAATTTATATTTTACGGCTAGATCAAGAATTATTTTTAGGCTACCCAGATTAATATCCCAGGCCAGGTCAGGGTTTTTTTCACTGGCAACCGAGAGAAGGCCGGCTAGATGATAAACCGTATCAATATTATACTTTTTAATAATTTTTTCTAAATTTTTTCCGTCACGAACGTCACCCTTTTCTGATATTACATCAAACTGATTGTGGATGGTTTTGTGGGAAAGAGTGACAATATCATCCCTTTTATACTTCTTGCGAAGAGCTAAAACTAAATCAGTGCCGACCAAACCATACGCCCCTGTAACCAGTATTTTTTTCATGGTGGACTCGACTGGATTTGAACCGGTGACCTCTTCAATGTCAATGAAGCGCTCTAAACCGCTGAGCTACGAGTCCTTCTTAGATAATTCTACCAAAAAGTTTGCCTTTTTTATATTCCAATATTTTAGCCTCGTACAACTGCGTCAGTTGTATAGGCTTGATTACTTTTATATAAATTTGTAGTTGATTATCAAGTAAGGCTTCTTGGTATCCATCAAATTTGTTATTCAAAAACAAAACAGTTGATGTTCGGCCGACATTTTTTTTAAGAAATTTTTCATATTTTTCTTTACCTAATTTTGCCAATATTTTCGCCCTTTTCATTTTTATTCCATTTGATGGCTCTTTTAAATTCCTCGCCATATAGTGAGCAGAGGTATTATTTCTATTGGAGAATCTAAAAATATGGAATTTTGAAATTGGAGATTTTTCTAAAAAATCGTAGGTATCCTGAAAATCTTTATCTGTTTCATCCAAGAATCCAACAATGACATCAGTCGCTATCAGCGCATATTTGTTCAATCGTTCGATCGATCGAAGTTTTTCCATTATTTCTTCCCTTGTGTAACCTCGCTTCATCAAGTTTAATATTTTATTTGAGCCGGATTGAATGGGAACATGAAAAAAATTAACTAAACGTTTTAAAGGTAATATTTTTTTATAATAATTTAAAAATTCTTCGTTGATACTCCATGGGTGGATAGAGCCAAAGCTAATTCTGGGTATTTTAGTCACTTCAATCGTTTGATCGATTAAAGTGATTAGTTTTTCTCCGGTGTCAAATCCAAACGCCTCGGTGTTAATAGCGGTCAAAATAGCCTCTTGAAGATCTGGATACTTATTTATCTGGGAAACAATGTCTTTAATTTTAGCTGACTTTGGAGTTCCTCGAAGGTATGGGACGATGCAATAACTACAAAATCTTTGGCAACCATCTTGAATTTTAATTAACGCCCTTCCTGAGTTTAAATATTTATCCATGCCAATCTTATTCTGACCTCCGAGGTTAGAACTAGCTTGGCCAGACAGTCTGTTTTGAATTAATTTAACAAGGAATTCCTTGTTTATATTATCAACGACTAAATCGACAGGCAAGTTTTTTAGAAGATTATTTTTCTTCCAATAGGTAGCCGAGCAGCCTGTTATAACTACTTGACCGTTTGGATTCTCTCTTTTTAACTTAAAAATTAACTGCTTAGCTTCACGTTCAGCCTTGTGTGTGACGGCACAAGTATTGATTATTGATATGTTTGGTGACTGTTCTTTGAGGCTAAATCCACTATTTTGCATCTCTCCATCAATTACTTCTTTTTCCGCTTGATTGACACGGCAACCGAAGCTATAACAATAGAATGATTTCATGGCTATCATTATAACTATTATTTATTAATTTATTACGAGTTTAGACCTGCCTGCCGGCAGGCAGGGAGTTTAACGAGTTAAATAAAACTCGCAAAACTTATTAACTCGCTAAATAAAAAATTTAATAATATTATATAGGTTTAACTTAAATATATTTGACAAACCCATAGTCTTCTGCTATAATACTAACTAGATCCTAAGGTTCTTCTAATTTTTAGAAAAGCTTTAGGATTTTTTTTATGAGTCTGTTTCCGACTTCGTCGGAAATACAGACTCAAATCCGCCTCTTTTCGCTCCTTGAGCCGTCAAGGCGAAAGGGAAGAAATGGCGGATCCATTAACCTAAACAAAAGGCTTAAGGATACTTTAAAAGTTAACGAAAACTATACTCTATGAAGACACTATACACTATATTTATTTTTTTCCTTTTCTTTTTTCTCTCGGCTTTTTCAGTAAGAGCCGAAATCATTGCCGGTGCTTCGGCTCCTTTAGTCTATAATTCGTTTATTAAAAACGAGGAAATAGAAAAATTACGCCAAATTAAGATTAAAAATACTATTGAATCTGTTTTAAATAGATATGGTTCCCCTATGGCCGGAGAAAGTGAATCCTTTGTTAAAGCCTGTATAAAATATCAGATAGACTGTTATCTTTTACCTTCTATTGCGGGATTGGAATCAACATTTGGTAAATTTATTTGGCCAAATTCCCACAATGCCTTCGGTTGGGCTCGTGGATTTATGATGTTTGACTCTTGGGCTGAAGGAATTGACACGGTCGGTGCGGGTCTTAGAAAAGGCTATTTGAATAAAGGTGCTTTAACAGTTGAGGATATTGGTCCTATTTACTCGGAGAGTCCGACTTGGGCTGTTAGAGTTAACTATTTTATTAATCAGTTTGAAAAAGAAGAAGAAAAAATGTCATTGCTTTCAGATCAACTTCCTGTAAAATTATAAGAATGTATAGTTACAAAAAGGAAAAACTTCCAAAAAATGCTACCCAGTTGATAGTGGATGTACCTAAGGCGGACATTATCAAAGAAGAGGTTGAAGCATTTTCCAGGTTACAAAAAAATTTAACTATTGAAGGCTTTCGTCAAGGTAAAGTACCCAAAGATATAGCTGAAAAGCATTTAACAAAAGAAGTAATTTATCAGGAACTTGCACAAAAAATGATCTCTCGTATATATCAGGAAGTTCTGACAAAAGAAGCTTTAAAGCCGATCATTTCCCCTAAGGTTGATTTGGTTAAAGCTAAAGAGGGAGAAGATTGGCAGATAAAAATTACCGTTTCTGAAAAACCTTTGATAACACTTGGGGACTATAAAAAGGTTATCAAAGAAGCCAAAGCTAAAATCGCTAAAACAAACATTTGGGTACCCGGCAAAGATAAAGATCCGTCAGTCGACGGAAAAAAACCTGAAGCAGATAAAAATAAACTTTTAAACGAAGTTCTTGCAGCCTTATTAAATGAAGCTAAAATTGAAGTTTCAGACTTAGTAATTGAAGAAGAAATCAATCATCGACTTACTCATCTATTCGACGAAATACAAAAAATAGGCCTAACTACAGAAAACTATCTTAAATCAAAAAATTTAACTATGGAGTCACTCAAAGCTCAATTTAAGAAGGAAACTGAGGATACTTATAAATTAGAGTTTATTCTCGCGGAAATTGCTGATAAGGAAAATTTAAAAGTGGAACAAGCCGATTTAGATAAACTTTTTGTTAATATAAAAGATGAAAAAGAAAGAAAGATGGCTATACAAAACAGTTACTATTACGCAACCATTTTAAGAAAACAAAAGACGCTTGACTATCTGATTAGCCTGTAGTAAAATATAGGCATGGTAAAAATGCAAAACACAAAGGCGAAAAGTCAAAACGATCCAGCTAAAAACCCTCTTGAGTCTCTGCGTGATTTAGGTACTTCAACTGCAAAAAATACCGCTGATGCTTTTGGCAAAATTGGTGGCGGAATGCTTGACCAGTTCTTTGGTGGAGCCGATGATCATGAAGATGATAATTTTGGACCTGAATTTAATTTTAAGAAAGAAGAATCTAAAGCAAAAGCGGGGAAAAAAGAAGTTAAAATTTTTAACTACCAGGAATACTACGAAACTACTCTTATAAAAAAACAAATTCAAGAATTAACAGACGCAATTAGAAAAGAGATTGAAATGATTAAGAAAGCTGATGCTTCTCTTATTAATGATGTCAAAGATGTTGAAAATTTAACAATTAATAGTCTACCAGAAAAACCGGGTATATATCATATTCGTTTTTTAGAGCTCGTATTAAATATATTGAGGACTTTAAGAGCTAAAGTCGGAGAATCAAAAACTTGGCTTCAAGCCTTGATGTCTAAAAAGAAAAAAAGAGGTTCAGCATTTGTTGTTAGAAGCAAAAAATCTGGGACGCAGTATTCAATGTCACAGGAACTTTCTAACTCGAGATCAGTTCAATAATTAAATACCTATCTCTTTCATAAACAAATTAACTCCATGTTGCCAACTACCCTGAGACGGAGGCGTGTATTTTTTCATAATAGCTGAGGCAGTCACTAATCCTTCATCAATATAATATTTTTTGATTCCTCTAGCTACGGTCTCAATTGCATCGTTATAAGACTCAAATCTAGTTACCTTCGTTCCGTAAATTCCCCACCCCCAACAGTTATAAGAGTTGTCAGGAATAACACGACATAAATTTGATTCCTGCATTGCAATTGCCGGGAGTAGTCGGTAATCAAATCCATATTTATCTGAAACCTCAATTATTTTTTCGGCATGATTATAAAGATCAGAATTGTACTTACGTAAAAATGCTTTCAAATTAGCGGCGCGAGCGTCACCTGATTTAATTTCAGCGGTAAATCCACTCGAGAGATCAGCTTTATATGATGCGGAAAATTGATAATTAGTACTGTTATTTTTTATATCTGAAATCTCTCCTAAAACTTGAGTAAAGTCTTTACGAATATTTGAGTAAGCAAAGGTTTTTTCGATTAAAAATAAGTTCAAAATACTAAGAAATAGAAAAGTGATAAAAAGAATGCTTATTTTTCGAGCCATAACTTCAATATAGAGGAAACGAACAGGAAAATCAATAGAAATGTGAGCCACCAGGGACTCGAACCCTGAACCAATACCTTAAGAGGGTAGTGCTCTACCAGTTGAGCTAGTGGCCCATCACAGTGCTCCCAGGAGGAATCGGACCCCCATCACTGGTTCCGAAGACCAGTACTTTATCCGTTAAGCTATGGAAGCATATTTACACTCAAATTATATCAGAATTA